>Ga0256404_1000406_pt1 | contig 112862 bp, 93 predicted proteins | sample RumenRJG_01DNA_FD_185990 | JGI IMG/M metagenome (GOLD analysis project Ga0256404, IMG submission 185990) | Bovine rumen microbial communities from Lethbridge, Alberta, Canada - RJG_01 | ecosystem: Host-associated > Mammals > Digestive system > Stomach > Rumen | place: Canada: Alberta... | reverse complement strand
GCAGATGAATATGATCCGGCATGATCTCCATTGCTGTAATAGAAAAGCCATACTGTGAAGCGATCGTCTGAAGATACTGCTTCAGTTCGTCATCGATGCCATGAACAAGTACAGGTTTCCGATATTTAGTGCACCAGACGATATGATACTGTATCGAATAGACATATCCGCGACCATATGTCAAACTTTGATTATTAATACTATAAATATTTTTATCCATGTTTATATTATACCATATGGCACCACCGGATACAAGCAAAACGGCGGCTTACTCATGTCTGAAGACACGAGAATGCGCCGCCGGACTTTTCAAAGAGAGGAGAAAATATTAAAAGATAGAAAAAGGGGATCATGCAGGAAAGAAATTCCGCACGGTCCTCTTGTAAACGTCCCCGATTTTTCCTTTACTTTAAAAACTCGTATCTGAAGAGCGCCGGAACAATTTACCGGCTGTAGTACGCCTTCACAAGTTCATTCCGCGAGGAAAGCGCCGAATGGGTCGATGCTGTTCCTTACTGTTATTCCGTCATTGTCTTTGCAAGACGTGTCAATTTCCTCAAAAATCTGACCTGCGCCGAAGGTAAGGTCCTTATCGTACTCCGACCGAGACTTTCGAGGCCATCGTGCCGCCGTGATGCCGTTTTCAGGCATAATTTGGTTCTTCTTACCAGACGATAACCGTGCAGGTCGCGGAAAGATCGCCGCTGCTGAGCGTAATCTGTGCATTTCCGCTTCCGACTGCTTCGACGGAGCAGACCCCGGACTCATCGACCGTCAGCGTAATAACAGATTCATCGGAAGATTTCCATGTTACTTTGGACGTCGCATCCGTCGGGTAGATCTCCGCCCCCAGTTCAATGGGTTCATCGCCTACATTCATGCTGAATTCCGTTATTTCATCGCCAAAATAGGTAATCGTCAGGCTCGTTATATCTGTTTTCGGCGTCGGAGTCGGCGTGGGTGTGGGTGTCGGCGTCGGCGTTACCGCCGGAGAAGCCGGCAGGCTGGAGCTGGGCACAGCCGTCGCCTCCGTCGTTGTCTGTGCAGCCTGTTCCGGTGTGTTATTCAAGCTCACCGAAACAAGCGTTACGACCGCCGCAATGATGGCAACGACCAGAACATAGCCGATAATAACCTGCCAGCGAACGCCGTCATTGGCCCGTTTTTTTGCTTCCGTTCCCTTCACCGTTCCAGGTGTCCCCTGCGGGGTACGGCGGTTCTGCTGGACATGCCGTGTGCCGCATTTCGGGCAGCGCGTATGAATCGCCGAATATACCGTGCCGCAGTTTCTGCATTTTATCTTAGGGATGAAACTCATTGGAGTCACTCCGTTTCAAGAACTTCTTTTTTTTGTAAAAAAGGGCGCAGCGGCGGGAAATTTTTCGCCGCTTCTAGAGCATTATGATACTATTTGCGCCCTATTTAGTCAAGAATGACGGGGGTGTGAAGCGGTTTCCGGTGCCGTCAGCCCAGGGATTTCTGCAGTTTTTCGATTCCCTTGCGCATTCTTCGCAGCGTTTCCTCTCTTCCCAGAATCCGGCATATTTCCACCGCCCCTCCCGGCGTCACCGCCTGTCCGGAGACGGCAATGCGGACCGGCCACATTATGAGGGCGTTTTTACAGCCCCTTTCCTCGACCAGCGTCGTCATGGCATCATGAATGGAGGGGTCCTCCCAGACCGTCAGATTTTCAAACCGCGGCAGCATTTCCTGCAGTGCTTCCAGGCTGGATTCCAGCGTCGTTTTGGACTTTTTGTGTACAAACAGCTGCGGATCATAGTCCGGCAGCGCCTCAAAGAAAGCCACTTTTTCCGGGATTTCGGTAAGGACTTCCGTCCGAGGGTGCAGCAGCACGGCGATTTCCGTCGCGTTGATCGCCGCATTGCGGACCGTCTGCCGGATATAGGGCTCCGCAACGGCGGCAAATTCTTCTTCGCTCATGGCCCGAAGATACTCGGCATTGAAGTGGCGGAGTTTCTCTATATCAAAAATAGCCGGAGATTTGGACATTCCATGGATCTCAAAGGCTTCAATCAGCTCCTGCTTGCTGAAGATCTCCCGCTCTCCGCCGGGGCTCCATCCCAGCAGGGCAACATAGTTCACGATGGCGGGACTTATATAGCCCTGTGCCAGCAGATCCTCATAGCTCGGGTCCCCATGACGCTTCGACATTTTATTGTGCGCATCCCGCATGACGGGTGAGCAGTGAATGTATTTGGGAATCTCCCATCCGAAGCCTTCGTACAGGAGATTATATTTCGGCGCGGACGCAAGATACTCGCTTCCGCGTACGACATGTGTGATCCCCATAAGGTGATCATCCACAACATTGGCGAAATTGTAGGTCGGCAGTCCATCGCGCTTCAGAAGAACCTGATTGTCGAGGTCCGCATTTTCTACCGTAATGCTTCCGAAAATTTCATCGACGAAAGTGGTGCTTCCGCCATCCGGGATTCGCTGCCGTATTACAAAGGGGGCCCCGGCGGCTGCTCTGGCATCCGATTCCTCCTTCGAAAGCCGCAGGCAGGGATCGTCGGTTCTCGCAAAGTCTCCCGCCTCCTCTTCCGACTCGGTTTTTTCGCAGAAGCACCGGTAAGCATGTCCCCGCTCCATGAGCAGGTCTGCATATTCCTTATACAGACTGCGCCGCTGCGACTGTATATACGGACCTACCGGTCCTCCGATGTCGGGTCCTTCATCGTGCTCAAGGCCGCACTGGTCCAGCGTCCGGTATATGACATCCGTCGCCCCCTCCACCAGACGGTTCTGGTCCGTATCCTCTATGCGAAGAATAAAGCTCCCGCCGGCGTGGCGGGCAATAAGATACGTATACAGGGCTGTACGGAGATTTCCGACATGCATGTACCCGGTCGGCGAGGGAGCAAACCGAGTCCGCACCTTCCCTTTCGGGATTCTTTCTTCCATTTCCTCATACCATGCTGCGTCCTTCATAGGCACCCCCGGTCCGTGCCGTGCGGCATCGGAGCCGGCCTCCTTCCCTTCCGTGCGTCCGTCGGAGCAGGCTTCGTGCCCCGACCACCTCATAGTATTTTACACGGGAAAGGTTGTCAAGTACAGGGCGCAATGGTAAAATGTTGTGATTAAAAGCACGGGAGGACATATACATGGAAAGCGCCGAAGCGAAGAAAGTTATGCTGTCCGGCATCCAGCCGTCCGGGGAGCTGCACCTCGGAAATTATCTGGGAGCTGTAAAGAACTGGGTTGCTCTTGCCGATGCCTTTGACTGCTACTACTTCATGGCGGATATGCATACGATCACGGTCCGTCAGGAGCCGAAAGAACTGCGGCGCCGCACGACGGAACAGCTGGCAGAGTATATCGCCTGCGGCCTGGATCCGGAGAAGAATACCCTTTTTATCCAGAGTCACGTGCACGAGCACGCAGAGCTGGGCTGGATTCTCAACTGCTACACCATGTTCGGCGAACTGAGCCGCATGACACAGTTTAAGGATAAATCCGCAAAACATGCAAACAACATAAACGGCGGCCTGTTTACCTATCCCGCCCTGATGGCGGCGGACATCCTTCTCTACCAGCCGGACTATGTTCCCGTAGGGGAGGACCAGAAGCAGCACTGTGAGCTGACGCGGGATATTGCCATCCGCTTCAACAACCTGTACGGGGAAACGTTTAAAGTTCCGGAGCCGTATATTCCAAAGACCGGAGCCCGCATTATGAGTCTTTCCGATCCGACTTCAAAAATGTCTAAGTCCGATCCGGCAGGCTGCGTTTTCATTATGGACCGTCCGGAAGATGTCGCCCGGAAATTCAAGCGTGCTGTAACGGATTCGGATACCGAGCGCTGCGTCCGCTTCGATCCGGAAAACAAGCCGGGCGTATCCAACTTAATGAATATCTACTCCGCCGTGACAGGCCGTTCTCTCGACCGTGTGGAAAAGGAATTCGAGGGGCAGGGCTACGGGGTTTTCAAAGCCGCGGTCGGTGACGCCGTTGTAGAAACGCTGCGCCCGATCCGTGAACAGGCAGGCCGCCTGATCGCCGACAAAGCCTATATCAAGCAAGTGTATACCGACGGAGACCTGAAAGCGTCGCGCGTCGCACGCAGAACTCTTCGAAAAGTCTACCGAAAAGTCGGTTTTGTCGAAAAGCCGTTTGAATAATCCGGATACAGCCTCCCGCCGCGGCAGAGGGAGTCTTCTGCCACGGCGGTTTTCAATGCAGTTATAAAGGAGCCCTCAGGCAAAGAATGGAAAAAGTCCGAACCCTATGCGTCTTCGGTACCCGCCCGGAAGCCATTAAAATGGTTCCGATCGTTCGGGCGCTGGAACGCTCGGAAATGTTTTCAAATACAATCTGCGTTACCGCCCAGCATCGCGAACTGCTGGACGGCGTCCTGCGTTCCTTTTCCATTCTCCCGGACTATGATCTGAACATTATGGAACCGGATCAGGAGATTTCATCCCTGACTGCCCGTCTTCTCCAAACGCTGGATCCGATTCTCCGGGAAACTTCCCCCGATCTTCTCCTTGTCCAAGGGGACACCACCACCGCCTTTGCCTCCGCTCTGGCCGCTTTTTACCGGCGGATACCGGTCGCACATGTGGAAGCGGGGCTTCGGACCGGCAGTCTCAGCCGCCCGTATCCGGAAGAGGCAAATCGACGGCTTCTAGGGCAGATCGCCTGTCTGCATTTTGCCCCGACGCAGGGAAATGCGAACAATCTGCGCCGAGAAAATGTCCCCGGAAGCGTTTATATCACCGGAAACACAGGCATGGACGTCCTTCGCGATTCCCTTGCAGAGGATGCCCCCTATCAAAACTCCGTCCTGCGTTCGCTGGAACCGCAGAATCGGAAAATTCTTCTGCTTACCTGTCACCGAAGGGAAAACCGCGGAAAGCCGATGGAAGCGGTTTTCGCCGCGGCGGCGTCGCTGGCTGTCCGTTATCCGGAAATCACCGTCGTTCTTCCCCTGCACCGGAGTCCTGCCGTTCAGAAAGCCGTACAGATCTGCCCTGCAAATCTCCCGAATTTTCTTCTCCTGGATCCGCTTTCGGTTTCGGACATGCATCGCCTGCTGCGCCGGTGCTATTTCGTAATGACCGACTCCGGAGGGCTGCAGGAGGAAGCCGCCGCACTTGGAAAGCCAACGCTCGTCCTCCGCACGGAAACGGAACGGCCGGAATGTCTTCTGGCAGGAACGGCCTGCCTGTGCGGAACCGATTCGGAGAAAATTCTCCGTACCGCGCGGCAGCTCCTGGAAGATCCCGTCTGCTACCGCAGGATGGCTGTAGCTACCAACATTTTCGGGGACGGACACAGCGGGGAAAGAATTCTCCGAATTCTGACCGAATATTTCCAGAAAACTCGGGAGGGATTCGAATGCTGAAGGTGGCTGTTTTTTCCGACACGCACGAACGCGCTTCCGACTGGATCGATGCCGTGCAGCACTGCCGTCCGGATGCGGTTGTCCACTGCGGGGACGGATGGCGGGACACGCAGCGGCTCCGTCGGAAATTTCCCTCTCTGCCGGTCTATGCCGTCTGCGGAAACTGCGACTTTTCGTGCCGCGCGCCGGATTCTCTGGTTTTTACCCTGGGAGCTTCCCGTTTTTTTGTAACCCACGGCCATCTTTTCGGTGTAAAATCCCACGGTCTTGATCGACTGGTCTATGCGGCACAGGAGGCGGAAGCACAGATTTGCTTTTACGGCCACACACATATCCCGGATGCCTGCCGCGTTGACGGGGTACAGCTTTTTAATCCCGGGTCCGCCGGCTACGGTCGGCCGCGAACCTGGGGACTGCTGGAACTGTCTCCCCAGGGGGTCCTGCGCTGGCAGATTCGAGCCCTTCCCGACGGCTATTCCTCCTAAGAGTGATTCCCTTTCCAGCACGAAACTCTTCTGCAGACCGGCAGAAGAGTTTCTTTTCCTGTTTCGTATTCTGTTTCTCGACGGCTTTCAATCCCAAATCCAGGAGAAATCATCAAGATTAATATCCTCTTCGGTAACCTCCCCGATATCTCCGGGAACCGTCTCCTCCGTCGTATCGGTCGGTGATGCGGTAGAAGGCTCCGTCTGTTCCGGGGTCGGCGTCGGTGTCGCAATAACTTCCGCACCGAAAACGACGCTGATGACCATATCCGTTTGGATATCCTCGATCGTATAGGTGCCCGCGGTTTCCGCCAGTTCGCCGTTTACGGTCACCTTTTCCACGGAATATCCTGCTTCCGGAAGAAAATAGATCGTCAGGCTGCTGCCACGGGTAACAGTCATCTTCCCGCTCGGTGAGCATGTCCCGCCTTCACTGGAAAAAATCTGAACCGTAAGGGTATTGGCACTGTCCGTCGGTTCAGCAGATTCCGTACTCGGAGCCACACTCGTCAGAACCGGCAGCGTGGAAACCGGCGTGGCATTGCCTTTTGAAAAGTTGAAGGCCCCGCTGAGCAGGCACACGATAACCACCAGAATTGCAAGGATGAAGACTGCCAGAGTAATGTAGTACTTCGTCTTTTTCGTCATAATTCCGCTCCTGTCCTGTCTGCCATGGGTCAGCCAGGGCTATTCGTTTCTTTCGGTTTTTCAGCCGCTGCAGGTTTGGAGGATTTTCTTCTCCGTCTCGGACGGCGGCGTGATGCATGCCCGCCGGACGGTGTCTGAACCGACGCGGAGGCTGCCTCTTTGTCCTGCTTCCGTTCGCTTGTCTCTTTGCTTTCCTCCAAGTTCTTTGCGCCGGAAGATTCGGTTCTGCCTGCGCGATGCCGGCGCCGGCGCCGGCGCGGCGCCTTTGTTTTCCCTTCCGAAGCTTCTCCGGCTTCGTCCGGCTGCTTTCGGATTTCCTCGGTTTTCTCATCTTCTTCCGAGGCTATGGTCCCAACTTCCTGCGTGTTCCAGAGTCCGTCGGAAAGAGAAGCCGACAGATAGCCGGGGAATTTCTGCGCTCCCGTGCTTTCCGGTTTCTTCCAGGGACAGGAAAAATCTTCGTCGTTCTCCTCCGGTCTCTCTTCCGGCTCTATCTTCCGATCCGGATGCTTCAGCTGCTCTGCCGTATAGAGACGGACTTCCTCGGACTCGCCGTCCAGCTGTACTTTAATCGTCTGCCGAAGAAGATTGACCTGTACCGCAGTTCCCGGCCCGTCGGGCGTATCCACATGCGCTCCCGTCTTCGGTACATTGGCTGTCAGCTCTTCATAGGCTTCCTCCTCGTAGCGCAGGCAGCACATCAGCCGTCCGCAGGCTCCGGAAATTTTTGCCGGATTGAGGGAAAGATTCTGCAGTTTTGCCATTTTCGTGCTCACCGGCTGGAAGGAATCCAGAAACACGCTGCAGCAGTACGGGCGGCCGCACAGTCCGATTCCGCCCAGCAGTTTGGTTTCGTCCCGGACACCAATCTGCCGCAGTTCAATGCGATTGTGAAACACACTGGCAAGATCCTTGACCAATTCTCGAAAATCCACCCGCCCATCCGCGGTAAAGAAAAAGGTGGTTTTGGTCCCTTCAAAATTGCATTCCACGTCGAGAAGCTTCATTTCAAGGCCATGGGCGGCGATCTTCTTTTCTCCGATCTCAAATGCTTCCTTTTCCTTCTCCCGATTGCGCCGGTCCTGCTGCAGGTCCTGCTCTGTTGCCACGCGCTTTACCGGCCGCAGCGGCATAACCACCTCCCGGTCATCCACCTCATGGTTTCCCTCTACGCAATCGGCGATTTCCAGGCCCTTCGCCGTTTCCACAATCAGCTTAAGGCCGTTCTCCGCGGAAATCCCGTCCGGAGAAAAATAATAGGATTTCCCCTTATTTTTGAATTTAACACTGATAACTTCAACCATTCATGATCCTACTTTCAGGGAACGGAGTCTACCGCCAGCATTCCCAGCATATGCCCGACGCCGCAGTTGACTGCGTTGTAGCGCCGGCATTTCTTCATCAATTCAATAATCTGCATTCCCCACGGAATCTGCGAAACATCCCGTTCCATCCGTTCGGTTTCCAGAGCAATGACACATTCCAGAAAATTTCCAAACGCCCGGCTGTCCATGCTTTCGTTCTCCATGCACCAGTTCAGCATCTTCTTTCGATCCCCGCTGCGTGCCGCCGCAAGATATTCTGCCGCACGGGCTTCCGCCTCCGGATCCTCCATCCGATCCTCTGCATTCAGGCGGAGAACTTCGCAGCGTGATCGGACCGTGGGCAGAAGTGCCTCCGGCTCCGCGCACAGCAGCAGAAAAGCAACATGCGCGGGCGGTTCCTCCAGCAGTTTCAGCGCCGCGTTCTGTGCGCTTGCATTCATCGTATCCGCGTCCCGAATCACATAAACTTTTCGTTCCGCTTCATTCGGCAGAATCCGCGCTTCTGAGGAAATCCGCCGGATCTGATCCACGACAATCTCACGCCGCACCGCGCCCTTCTCGCTCTTTTCCCTCTCCAGGACTATTACATCCGGATGATTCCCGCTTTTCACCTTCCGGCAGTCCCGGCAGACGCCGCAGGGGCGAGGTTCCCCGCCGGAGCATAGAAACATCTGACACAGATATTCCGCTGCCTGACTGCGGGCTTCTTCCGAAAGAGAGGAGATGATGTACGCATGCGCCATTTTTTCTGAATTTACGCGCAGCTGCATAGCACTTTCTTCCTCCTCCGGTGCGGCTGAAATGCCCTCATTTATCAGGGAATTATTTTATTTTACCTTCATTGCCATTCTTCGTCAACTGCCGCTCCGTCCGTCAAATTACACGAGCCCGGCACCGGCGCGCCATAGCCGCGGCGGAAAAATCCCCCGCAGAAGTTGCGGAAGTTTCGAAGACTGAGTAAAATAGGGAGAGATATTGAATCCACCGCAGAGAGGACCTGCCTATGAGTACAAAGCGCACCGTCAAACTTTCTACCATCGTTGATGCCTATCATCTGAAGAAAGTGCATATTTCCAGCGACTATAAAACCCGTGTCCTGGAAACAGCGGATGTCAACCGTCCCGCCCTGCAGCTTACCGGGTTTTACGACTATTTTGATCCGCATCGCCTGCAGATGATCGGCCGCGTAGAGAGCACGTATCTGGACTCTCTCAGCCCGGAAGCCCGTCGGAGCAGCTTTGCACAGCTCATGAAATTCGACATTTCCGCTCTGGTGCTCTGCCATGGCGTGCAGCCTTCCGCGGAATGTCTGGAGATGGCGGAAAAATACGATCGGAACGTGTTCCAGACCGACGAGGATACTTCCGACTTCATGGCGGACGTTATCTCCTCTCTGCATCGGCATCTTGCTCCGCGCGTCACCATGCACGGCGTTCTGGTAGAGGTCCACGGCGAAGGTCTTCTCATCACTGGAGATTCTGGCGTCGGAAAATCCGAAACCGCACTGGAGCTTGTCAAGCGCGGACACCGGTTCATCGCCGATGACGCCGTCGAAATCCGCCGGATTGACAAGGATTCCCTGATTGGCTCCGCGCCGACGCTCATCCGGGACTACATGGAACTGCGCGGCATCGGCGTCGTCAATGTGCGCTATATTTACGGCGTAGGCGCCGTCAAGCCGGAAACCGCTGTCGATCTTGTGATTAAGCTGGAACCCTGGATTGAGTCCAAGCCTTACGACCGGCTGGGCCTGAGCAGCGAAACGGAGGAGATCCTGGGTGTGACGGTCCCGGCCGTCACAATCCCCGTGCGGCCCGGTCGGAACCTTGCCGTGATTCTGGAGCTTGCCGCTATGAACAACCGGCAGAAAAAGCTTGGCTACAATGCAGCCGAAGCACTTGCCCAGGCGATTGATGACGCCGTGGATTCCGGCATTGACATTGATGATCTTGATGTTCCCTCCCGGTAGTTTCCGGAAAAACTATATGGTTCAGCCGCCCCTTGCATGCGGCGGCGGAAAGGAAGTCCATGCGCTACAGTGAAGCTCTGGAACAGGCAGTAAAGGAAATAAAGGAAGATCTTCCGGGCATGAAGCTCCTGGAAAACGAGCCCATGTCGGAGCACACTTCCTTTAAAATCGGCGGCTCCGTGCGTGCGATCGCCGTACCGTCGGATATATTCAGTCTCAGCCGCATCTGCGTTCGCCTGCAGATGAACGGCGTAGCTCCGTTTTTTCTCGGCAACGGCACAAACATCCTGATTCCGGATGAAGGCTTGAATATTTTCGTAATCTCCACGGAAAAGCTGCAGAAAATGTTTCTGCAGGAGGATGGCTGCATTTACGCGGAAGCCGGCGTACCGCTGGGGACGCTCAGCCAATTTGCCCAGCAGAACGGGCTTTCTGGGCTGGAATTCGCTTCCGGAATTCCCGGTACGGTCGGCGGGGCGATTCTGATGAACGCCGGTGCTTACGGAGGGGAAATGAAGGATGTCGTCCGATCGGTCGTAAGCCTTTATCTTCCCGATCAGGCGCTGTACGAGCTCCCCGCCGAAAAATGCGGTTTTGCTTACCGGCACAGTATTTTTGAGGACGGCCGCTCTCTGATTGCCGCCGCCGTCTTTCAGCTGCAGCCCGGAAATCCCGAAGAGATCCAGGCGAAAATGCGGGATCTGAACACCCGCCGGCGGGAAAAGCAGCCGCTGAACCTGCCTTCCGCCGGAAGCGCGTTCAAGCGCCCTGCCGACGGCCATGCTTCCGCCCTGATCGATAAGGCGGGACTCCGCGGGTTTTCCGTCGGGGGAGCGCAGGTCTCCGAAAAGCATGCCGGCTTTGTTGTCAATACCGGCACTGCAACCTATGAGGATGTTGTTGCTCTGCTGAAGGAGGTCCGGAAAGTCGTACAGGAAAAGTTCCATGTCGTTTTGGATCCCGAGATCCGAATCTATCCGCATAATATGGTTCTTCTGGACGATGCGATCAACCAGTCGGCAAAGGATATCCATAAGGCTGTGGAAGAGATGAAAACGCGCATGCGCGGAGAGGATGCCTAAGTTATGCAGTTTCTTATCATCACCGGCATGTCCGGCGGCGGGAAGAGCAAAGTCGCCGATACGCTGGAAGATTTGGATTTCTATTGCGTTGACAACCTGCCGATTGATCTGGTTGTGACCTTCGCGAATCTCTGCCTTCAGTCCAAGGATCGCTACAACAAGGTCGCTCTCGTGATCGACATTCGTGAGCGGGAAAGCTTTGACCGCCTTCCGGATGTGCTGGATCAGCTTTCCGCCCTCGTATGCAACTATAAAATTCTGTTTGTGGACGCGGATCCCTCGACACTGGTGCGCCGCTACAAGGAAAGCCGCCGCCCCCATCCGTTGGAGGAAAGCGGCAAAACGCTGGAAGCGGCGATCGCACAGGAAAAAGAACTCCTGCTTCCTCTGCGTTCCCGGGCAGACTATGTCATCAACACCACGAATCTGACACTGGGAAAGCTTCGGCAGAGGATTCTTCGCCTGTTCAAGAGTCAGAATCTGCAGGAGGAAAATCTCCCCATCAGCATTTATTCCTTCGGATATAAGTTCGGGATTCCGCTGGACGCGGATATCGTCTTTGACGTCCGTTTCCTCCCAAACCCGTATTATGTGGAGGACCTGCGTTCAAAAACAGGGCTGGATCAAAAGGTTCAGAACTATATTTTTGAATCCGATCTCTCCAAAGAGTTTATGGATCGATTCGTTTCTCTTCTCGAATTTTTGATTCCGCTGTATGAAAACGAGGGAAAAACGGCACTGAATATTGCTGTCGGCTGCACCGGCGGCCAGCATCGGTCCGTTGCTGTCGCAGCCCTGCTGACCAAACGGCTGCAGAGCAAGGGGCACAATGTGCAGGAATTCCATCGGGATATCTGAGCCGGGAGGCACCTATCATGTCATTTTCCGCACGGATCAAGGCAGAGCTCTGCCGCGGAAAACTGGATAGCAAAGCCGACGCACTCGCCGAACTGTACGGAGTGCTTCTTTTCAGCAACACTTTTACGCCCGATGAAATCCGCATCATTACCGCCTCTCCGGAGTTTGCGCAGCGGCTTCCGCGTCTTCTGCGGCGTGCCGTCGGACTTTCCTTTGATCGGCAGCCGGACCCCTCGGCCGCGGGAAAGAAAACGTTTCTGATTACAGATCCTGAAAAGATTTTCCAGATCTTTGCCGCCTACGACATCGACTCCCGTCAGGTCCTGAGTCTGCACATCAACTACAGCCGCATCGAAGAGGATAGCAATCGAATCGCCTTTGTCCGCGGCGCCTTTCTGGCAGGCGGGAGCGTAACGGATCCTGCGAAGGGATACCACCTCGAACTCTGCACCACCCATGCAAGCGTCGCAAGGGAAGCATATTCCATTCTTCTGGATCTCGATCTCGATCCGAAGCGGACTTCCCGCTCCGGCAGCTCCCTGCTGTATTTCAAAAAATCGGAGGAAATAGAGAAATTCCTTATCACGATCGGTGCACCCGCAATGGCCATGGAAGTCATGAACGCAAAGGTTGAAAAGGGCATGCGCAACGAAATCCAGCGGAAAGTCAACTGCGACTATGCCAATACGGACAAAACCGTTGCCGCTGCCCAGGAGCAGATCGCCGCCATCCGAAAAGTGGATCGCCTGTACGGACTGTACAATCTGCCGGACAATCTGCAGCAGGCCGCTTTGCTCCGCCTCACCAATCCCGAGGCAAGCCTTGCCGATCTGGCTTCCCTGTCGCTGACACCGGTATCCAAATCCGGCCTCAGCCATCGGCTGAAAAAAATCATCGAACTGAGCCGTCGGGGGGAGGAGTCCCCGGCGGATACGGAATAGGAGATTCTATGGCATTCGTACACCTGCATGTTCACTCCGTATACAGTCTGCTGGACGGCGCAAGCCGTCTGGAGGATCTTGCAAAAACCGCCGCGGCAATGGGGCAGACCGCCCTTGCCATCACGGATCATGGCGTAATGTACGGTGCGGTGGATTTTTATAAAGCCTGCCGCGCCGAAGGAATAAAGCCTATCATCGGCTGTGAAGTCTATGTGGCGCCGCGAAGTCTGCATGACAAAGTCCACGGGGTGGACAATCTCTATTCGCACCTCATTCTGCTCTGCCGGAACGAAGAGGGGTATCATAACCTCTGCCGTCTGGAAGCGGTCGCCTTTACGGAGGGTTTCTATGTAAAACCCCGCATAGACTGGGACCTGCTGGCGGAGCACCACGAAGGGCTGATCTGCCTTTCCGGGTGCCTGGCCGGCGCGCTTCCGACCCTGATCCGCCAGGGCGATTATGCCGGTGCAAAGGCAAAGGCGCTGGAGCTTGCCCAGGTTTTCGGCGAGGGAAATTTCTATCTGGAAATTCAAGATCACGGTCTGGAGGGAGAGCGGGAGTCCGCCGCGGGGCTGATTCGTATTGCAAGGGAAACCGGCCTTCCCCTGGCTGTTACCAACGATTCCCATTATACCCGGAAGGAAGATGCGCAGCTGCAGGATATTCTGCTCTGCATTCAGACGAAGAAAACCATTGATGACCCGCAGCGGCTCCGCTTTGAGTCGGAGGAATTCTATCTCAAGTCCGAAGAGGAAATGCGCGCGCTCTATCCGGAGTATCCCGAAGCGTGCGACAACACATGCCGCATTGCCGACGCGTGCAATTTCGATTTTACCTTTGGCCAGTATCATCTGCCGCATTATCTGCTTCCGGAAGGAGAATCGGATGCCTTCGCCTACCTGCAGAAACTGTGCGAGAAAGGCTTTCAGGAACGCTACCTGGATCAGCCGGAGGCGCACGAGCGTCTGGACTATGAACTTAGCGTTATCCGGCAGATGGGGTTCGTTGAGTATTTCCTTATTGTACAGGACTATGTGAGCTTTGCCCGCCGGCAGAAAATTTTCGTCGGTCCGGGGCGCGGCAGCGCCGCAGGCAGCGTCGTGAGTTACTGTCTCCACATCACGGATATCGACCCGATTCGCTACGCGCTTTACTTTGAGCGGTTTCTGAATCCGGAGCGGGTCTCCATGCCGGATATCGACGTGGATTTTGAGCCAAGCCGCCGTGACGAAGTGATGGACTACGTTGTACGACGCTACGGGAAGCAGCAGGTCGCGAAAATTGTAACGTTCGGAACCCTCAAGGCAAAGCAGGCCATCCGTGACGTCGGCCGGGTGATGAATGTGGATCTCAGCCGTATGGACGCCGTCGCAAAAATGGTTCCGTCCGATGCAAAAATGACAATTGACACGGCGCTGCAGGTCTCTCCGCAGCTGCGGGAGGCTTACGAGACGGATCCGACCATTAAGAAAGTCCTGGATCTTGCAAAGGGTCTGGAAGGCCTGCCCCGGCAGGCTTCGACGCATCCCGCCGGCGTGGTGATCACGCAGGATCCGGTCGTGAACTATGTCCCCCTGGCCGTCAGTGAAGATGCCGTTGTCTGCCAGTTTCAGGCTCCTACGCTTGAGGAGCTGGGTCTTCTCAAAATGGATCTCCTCAGCGTTCGCAATCTGACACTTCTCGAGCAGTCCCAGCAGATGGCCCGACGGCAACAGCCTGATTTCAACCTGCGTTCCGTTCCCTTTGACGATCCGGAGGTCTATGCCATGCTGTGCGCAGGGCGGACCAAGGGCGTATTTCAGATGGAATCCAGCGGCATGACACGGCTTTGCGTCCAGATGAAGCCGAAGCGCATCGATGATGTTTTTGCTTTGATCGCTTTGTTCCGGCCGGGGCCTATGGACAGCATTCCCGCTTTCCTTGAAAACTCCGCCCATCCGGAGAAGATACAATACAAAACGCCGCTGCTCGAGCCTATTCTGAATGTAACCTACGGCTGCATTCTCTATCAGGAACAGGTTATTGACATTTTCCGCCAAATCGCCGGCTATACAATGGGACAGGCGGATAATATCCGCAGAGCCATGTCAAAAAAGAAGGATGAGAAGATCGAAGCGGAGCGGCACTCGTTTATCTACGGCGACCCGTCCCGTTCCATCGCGGGTGCCGTCGCCCGGGGTGTGCCGGCGGAAACCGCTAACGCGATCTTTGATGACATGAAGGATTTCGGACGCTACGCCTTCAACAAGGCGCATGCCGTATCCTACGCCTATGTTACCTATTACACCGCTTATATGAAATGCCACTGGCCTACGCAGTATATGTCGGCCCTGCTCAGCTCGGAGCTTTCCAATACCGCAAAACTGCAGGAATATATAGCTGAGTGCAAGGACATGGGCATTGAAATTCTTCCGCCGGATGTGAACGAGTCGGGCGCCGATTTTACCGCCGTGGGAAAAAATATCCGGTTTGGGCTGGCTGCCATCAAGGGCGTCGGAGCGGAATTTACAGCCGCAATCGAGCGCACCCGGCAGGAAGACGGCCCTTTTCTTTCCTTTGATGATTTCTGCCGACGGCTGTGCCACCATGGCCTGAACCGGAAAGCCGCCGACAGCCTCATAAGCGCCGGCGCCTTTGACAGTATGGGCTATCCCCGCAAAGGTCTTCGGCAGATCTGCAATCAGGTCGTCACCAGCGTGACCCGCGAAAGCCGTGAAAATCTGGACGGACAGATGGATATTTTCAGCCTCCTTTCCGACCCGGGTGCTGCCGCCTCCGCGGTTTCCATTCCGGTCCCCAGAGTAACGGAATTCAGCAAGGAAGAAAAAATGGCTATGGAAAAAGAGGCTACCGGCCTCTATTTCTCCGGCCATCCTATGGATGCCTATGCCGAAGTTCTTCCCCGGATCGGTGCGACTCCGATCGCCTCCTTTTTTGAAGAGGCCGATCCGATCACCGGACGTACCCGGTTTCACGATCTGGACAAAGTCCGCGCCGCCGGTATTCTGTCCTCTCTCCATCTGCGGACTACCCGTACGCATAAGCAGATGGCAAACGCCGTTCTGGAAGACAACACAGGCAGCATCGACCTGGTCATTTTTTCCAATGCGCTGGATCGAGCCCATGCGGTTCTCAAAGAAAACGCAGCTGTACTGATTTCCGGCAGTCTTGTGCTGCAGGAGGATCGGAAGCCGGAGATTCGAGTCGATGATGCCGTGGATCTGCGCCATGCAGGACTCGCGAAGCCGGAGGCTCCCTCCGCGCCGGCAAAGGATCCGACGCTTTATGTTCAGATCCCTTCCGAAACGGACCCGCGTCTTGCCAGAATTCAGCTGATTCTGAACATGTTCCCTGGAACGCAGCGCATGGTTGTCTTCTGCAAAGCCGAAAAGAAAAAGCTTGGCATTCACTGTCTCATCCATGAAGCGCTGGTACAGGAAATGAAGGAAATGTTCGGAAGCGAAAATGTTGTCGTGAAGTGAGCCGAAAAAGCCCGTCAGTTTGACATCCCAAGGCCTTTATGATAGATTAATTCCAATTCTGGAAGGGTTTTCCGGAGACTTGATTTTGCAGCGCGGAAGCTGCGATGACATGGGAGAGTGACATCCTTTATGGATGATGGCAGTCGAATATCGTGGCTGATTGTTGTTCTGCTCCTTTTCGGAGCAATGTACTTTGCAATGGCGGAGACGGCCTTTGCATCTGTATCCAGAGTTGCCTTGAAAACGGAGTCCGATCGCGGAGATACCCGGGCTGTAAAGGCTCTGCGCATCCTGGATAACTTTGATCGCGCCATTACCACCATTCTGATTTGCACCAATATCATCCATCTGGCGGCAGCCGCCATCGTAACGGTGCAGGTAACCCGTATCTGGGGGCTTTCCGCCGTTACGCTGTCAACCATTATTACAACCATTGTCGTTTTTTTCGTAGGCGAGATGCTTCCGAAAAGCATTGCCCGCAAGTACAGCCTTCGCCTGAGTCTTGGCACGGCTCACACCATTCAGTTTTTCATGACCGTACTCTGGCCCTTCAGCTGGGTTCTGAGTCAGATTGGCGCGCTTGCGCTGAAGATGACAAAGACGTATCCGGATGTTGCAGTAACCGAGGATGAGCTCTATGACATCATTGAGGATATGACGGAAGAGGGAAGTCTCAATGAGGATCAAGGGGAGCTGATTTCCTCCGCTTTGCAGTTCGGCGATGTAACCGTCGCGAGCATCCTGACAAGCCGCGTCGATCTTGTCGCCTTAGATATTACCACGCCGGCGGATGAAATCATGCGGATTGTAAAAAAGGAAAATCACAGCCGGCTTCCCGTCTATGAGGGCAGTATCGACAACATTATCGGGATTCTGCAGATCCGGAAATTCATCAAAGCCTATCTCCGTGACGAAGGGCATCTTGACGTGCGTTCCCTTCTGGATGAGCCCTATTTCGTCTACGAAACAACGAATGTGGACGATCTTCTCCCTATTCTTTCCCGCAGAAAAATCAACCTCGCTGTCGTTCTGGACAACTACGGAGGAACGCTCGGCATCGTAACCGTAGAAGATATTCTGGAGGAACTGGTAGGAGAGATCTGGGATGAGGACGATACAGCCGTGGAACCGATTGTCGCCCTCAAGGACGGAACCTACAGCGTGGATGCCGAAGAGCATGTCATTGATGTTCTGGACACGCTGGAGATTCCTTATGACGATTCGGATGAACTGGATAACAAGCTCATGGGCGAACTTGCCTATGAGCAGTTCAACACCATACCGAGGGAGGGGGATACTTTCCAATTCAACGGCATGGAGGTGCGCGTTTCCAGTATGCGCCACAACCGTGTTCTCCGCCTGAAAGTCCGAGCCCTGCCCCGTCCGGCGGCGGATGCCGCCGAGGAGGTGGAATCATGAGTGCTGCCGTCATCGGCTGCTTTGCCGGCATTGTTCTATGTATTGTCTTCTCCGGTTTCTTCTCCTCTTCCGAGATGGCATATTCGTCCTGCAACCGGGTACGCATTGAAAATGCCAAAGAGGACGGGAATCGAAAAGCCGGCCGGGCTTTCAAAATTATTTCGCATTTCGACGATGCTCTTTCCACCATTCTCATCGGAAACAATCTGGTGAATATCGCCTGCTCGTCGCTGGCAAGCGTTGCCGTCATTCTGCTCTTCGGCGAAGAATATACCTGGGCAGGAACCGTCGTCGTCACACTGGCCGTGATCGTATTCGGAGAAACCATTCCGAAGATTACCGCGAAGAAAAACGCCAACCGGCTTTGTCTTCGGTATTCCGGAACCATCCGGTTTCTCATGGTTCTCTTTCGTCCCGTAACCTGGCCAATTGTAAAATTGGTCGAGCTGCTGACCCGCGGTCTGAAGGGAGAAGAAAAAGAGGAACTGGATGATTTGGCAAGAGACGAGCTGCATACCATTATTGAAACGGCGGAAGATGAAGAAGTTATTGATGAGGGGGAATCGGAGCTTGTAAGCGCCGCCATTGATTTTTCGGAAATCCCCGCCTCGGAAGCCATGACAGCGCGGGTGGATGTGCTGGCGCTGGATCTGGAGGATGATTGGGAAGAAATTCTGCATACGGTAGAGGAGTCCCCCTACACCCGCATCCCGGTTTATCAGGACAGCATAGACAATATCCAGGGCATTCTTTCCGTAAACCATTTCCTGAAAGCGCTCACGGAGCAGAATCCCGTGGACATTCGGAGTCTGCTTCTTCCTGCGGGCTATGTATATAAAACTATGAAGCTGCCGGCAGTTCTGACGCAGCTGCGAAACTCGCACCAGCATCTTGCCATTGTAACCGATGAATTCGGCGGAACGCTGGGCGTGATCTCCATGGAAGATGTTCTGGAAAAAATCGTCGGGGATATTTGGGACGAAACCGATACGGTGGAGCCGGATATTCTGGAACATGATGATGGAACGTATGAGTTGAGCGGCGATACGCCGATATCGGATTTTCTGGATCTCATGCATATCAGCCCGGAGGACTTCGACTTTGAGAGCCAGACCGTAGGCGGCTGGACCATTGAAGTTCTGGATCGCTTTCCTGTACTGGGCGACAGCTTTACCTATGAAAATCTGCTTGTCAAAGTTCTGAAAACCGGAAATCGAAGGGTCGAGCGGGTCTGGATCCGCCCGCTGGAAAAAGAGCTCGAAGAAAAGCAGAAGAAAAAGGAAAAGGAATCCTGAAGCCGGGATTTCCCTCCTCGGAGAAATGCCGCCGCAGTTCCTTTCCGAAGAACGCAGAAAAGTTCTTCGCCTCTTTTCCACATGCTGAACTTGCGGAAAGCGGAAAGCCGATCTTTTCTCGCAGAAAGGGTCCTTCCCCCGTAAATCGCGGGAGCAATTTCCCGAAGAGGACAGGCCGTCCGTCTTTTCGCCTTAGAGCAGAAATGCCTCCTGCGTCTGCTCTGTGTCGTGCGTCATCAAAACCGCTTCACAGTTCGGATCCTGTGCAAACGTGCGGAGTTTCTCCAGTGACTTTGCCGCCTCTTTCCGATTCCATTCCACGCCCGGCAGCACCTGTTCTTCCCAGGACTGCCTGCCGTATCCGGCATCGCCGGCCAGAATCAGATAATGATCCTCCGATCCAACCCGGATGGCTGTCATTCCCGCAGAATGGCCATGCATCGGAAATGCGATGACGCTGCCGTCTCCAAACACGTCCCACGGCGCATCCTCGAACGTCTCCACTTTTACATTCTCCCAGAGCCTTCGAAGATATCTGGGATTCCGCGTATTGGCTGCCCGCCACTCTGCCGCGCTGCACATTACGCGCCCGGCATCCTTAACCTCTTCAAGGCCCCCTGCATGGTCAATATCCAGGTGCGTCAGCAGGCAGTATGCGAGATCGGACGCCCGAATACCGCGCGCACGCAGCTGATCGACGACGCCTTCCCCTTTCGGAAGGCTTCCGGGGGAGGCAAAGTAATTGAAGAATCCTTCATAAGTCCTGGCATTTCTGCGGATGGCATCGTCCCAGCCCGTATCAACGAGTATGAGACCTTTTGGGTGATCAATCAAATACGCCCGAACCGGCACGGAAATTTTATGCCTTTTCCCCCTGAAAAGCCCTGTAAAAGCAAGCGGGTTTCTGGATCGATCCGAAAAAGGGAGCGCTTCATCCACTTTCGTGCTCCCGCAGGGGAGAACCTGCACCTTTATTCTTGTCTTCTCCGCTGTATCTTTCTCCACCGTTGCTGCCTTTCCCGTCCCTTTGCGATGGTTCCCGCGACGGAACGATTCCGTTCTGCCTGACAGGAAGAAGTCTTTCCCAGTCAGGACTCTGCTTCAGGAAATTTTCTTCATGGAATTATAATACGTAAAGTAAAGAATTCCAGGATTTTCCTCTTTGGCGCTCTGTGTATTTTCTTCCTGCTGTCGGGTAAGCTCCTCCGCATCCTTTCCTGAAAAAAGATTTCGGAAAAATTCCACAATGCTTTCCCAAAGCGCCCTGATTCCGGAGGGGCGCTGGGTGCCCATCTTCTGCGTCTGTTTCCCGAAAGCGCTGTTCATGGTCTTCTTCAGCTCCTGAATTTCCTTTTTCAGATCGTCCAGTACCGCGCTGCAGTTTTTCGCCTCTGTCATGTCTCGGAGGCCGGACGCGCTGAGCACTTCCTCATAGCTGCAGTTATACATCGCACTGATCGCCAGATACGTGGAAACCGCTTCATCGTAATCCTCCTCGGACATTGCCCAGAGATCCAGTGCAGAAAAAGCCGAAGTCGCATAGCTGATGCAATATCCGGGAGCAGAGAAAATATGAGGAATTTCAATCCAGGTATCATCTCCGTCCGGATAGCTGCTTTCGTCGTATCCGTAGTCTTCGCAGATTTCCTTGTAAAGAAGGTTCTTTTCCTGAAGCGTCATGGTCCCGTTTTCCGCCACGCGCTGCTCGAACTCATCGATCATGGTTCCGAAAATAATCCCATACAGCAGCTGGTCAAGAACATAAAGTTCCATGTATGCCGCACTCCCGTCGCTGTCTTCTATTTCGCTCCAGCAGGGAATAAACAGTGCCTCGAGGCCCTGAGACTGAATTTCCGCTACATCCATGATATCCAGGGACCAGAAAGCATGCGTCGGGTCATGGTAGTAGTTATTAAAATGGCCGAATTCATGAACCAGCGTTTCCGTCGCTTCCCGTTCCGTCAGGCTCTGCCCGTCATAGATATAGGCAGATCCATAGGCCGGAAGACCCGTCGTGTAGCCGGCCTTCTCCCCGGAGGAATCACCGCCGTAGTAGTATAGATCATTGACTTTCAGGTAATCAAAAGCTTCTGTTAGAGCAGGGCTGATATTCTGAATATAGGAATCGATATTTTCAATGATATCCTGACTCGTCGTATCCGCTTGCTCCTCTTCCGAATACTTGGAGGAGTAGGAATAAAGCAGGCTGGAAGTCTGCGCATACAGAGGCATCACTTCCTTTTTTGCGATGTCCCATAATTTCCGTGCCTCTTCCCGGCTGTAGTCCCGGTAGTAAATTTCTGAATACAGATAATCAATGTAATTGTCATAGCCTGCATCCGCCGCATCCTGCTGGTAGAGCTGAAGCATCTCATCCAAATCCGCGTTGCAGGCCTCGTAATCGCCTTCCGACAGATGCTGATCATACAGCGAATCCGAGATTTCCGTCTCCCGTAACGAGCGCTGCTTCTGCTCGTCCGTCGGCATTTCAAATCCCTCCAGTGCCTGGACCTCCTCCGACGTCAGCATCTCCCGCAGCGTATCTCCGGAGGGGCCAGCGAGAGTTTCCTTGAGCGTCTGTGCTAGGGAGAGGTAGGCATCCAGCGAGTTGCTCTGGTATTCCGTCAGTTTCTTGGAAATTTCACTGTTGGAAACATCCATACTCTGCCGGATGCTATAAATCTGACAGGCGGTTTCAATGCCGTCGTACTGCCTCATCAGATTTTCATACAGCAGTCGAACCGAGGCGCTGTTTCCGCTCTGCGCATCCTGCCGGAAGCTTTCCAGCGTCTTGTTAAACGACTCCATGGAAAACAGGCTGTCCGGATCCATCTTGGAAAATTCTATCTGCGTATGCTCTTTTTCCGGATACGCAAATCCATCGCCGCTATCCGCCCGTATGGAGGGCGCAAGCAGGCAGATCGCCAGGCAAAAAGCCAGAAAGAAGCTTGTTCCCCTGCGCATTGTTACCCATGTTTTACCGTTTTTGCTATTCATAATTTCCCCTTTGCATTTTCACTCCGAGCCGGTTCGGCAAGGCACTATTCCTCCGGTTCCTTCGGTCCGAGCTTCTGGAGAATTTCTGTAAAATACTTCGGCAGCGGAGCCTGAAACTTCATTGTCTGCCCTGTGCGCGGGTGAATGAGCTGCAGCTCGGACGCGTGAAGGCACTGTCCGCACAGCCCCTTGTCCGGGCTGGGCGCACCATACAGCGCATCTCCCAGAAGCGGATGCCCGATGGAAGCCATATGGACTCGAATCTGATGCGTCCGTCCTGTTTCAAGCCGGCATCGGATATGTGTGTAGCGCTCGTACTGCGCCACGCGCCGCCAGTGCGTAACCGCCGGTTTCGAGTTCTTTTCCGTCACCGCCATCTTCTTCCGATCCATCCTGCTTCTGCCGATGGAACCGCGAATGGTTCCCTCCGCCGCGGAGAATCGTCCCCGTGCCACCGCGTCGTACACCCGAAACAGGCTGTGATCGCGCAATTGCTCGGAAAGGCCGAGATGCGTAAAGTCATTTTTCGCCGCAACAAGAAGTCCGGAGGTATCCTTATCGATCCGATGCACAATCCCCGGCCGCAGTTCGCCTCCGATCCCGGACAGACTGCTGCCGCAGTGGAAGAGAAGGGCGTTGACGACGGTGCCGTCCGGATGTCCCGGCGCGGGGTGCACAACCATTCCTCGCTCCTTATTGATTACAATAAGATCCGCATCCTCGTACACAACCGCAAGAGGGATATCCTGCGCCGTAATCTCCGTCGGCTCCGGCGGCGGCAGGAGGATGTCGAATACATCCCCGGCATGGCAGCGGTAATTCTTCCGTACCGCCTGCCCCTCCCGCGTGACCCGTCCGCTCTCCAGCAGCCGCTGTACCGCGTTTCGGGAAAATTCCGTCAAGACAGAGGCAAGGAGAGCGTCGACGCGATCGCCGCTCTCCTTTGCCATTATTTGTATTCTATTCTCCCGTGCTGTCGTATTCATGAACGCCTATTTGAATTCTTTCAGGATCTCATCCAGGTCGAAATCCATATCCTCCGGATTTTCGTCTTTTTTCGCCGGTTCGGATGGCACGCTGAAATCCAGTTCCTTCGGAGCCGGGGCAGCCCTTCGGACGGACGGCCGGGCTGTAGATTCCAGCGTCTCCCTTGAAATTACGGGACCGCCGGTTGCGGAGTACCCGTCTTCTTCTCCCGTGCTGTCCGCTTCTTTCTGCAGTTCCGCCTGATAGGCTTTCCGGCGCTTTTCCGCCGCCTTCTGCCGACGAACTTCCGCCTTGGCGGCATTCCGGCGCACTCTCTCGCTTTCCTTTCTGCGGGCGCGGTCGTCTTTGCCCCGATTCAGCGGTTCGGGCTGATTTTCTATCTCATATTCGCCCTCATCCTCTGCCGCCGCAGCCGCCTGTCGGCGGGCTGCTTTCCGGTTTCCTCCGAAAATAAGGTAGAAGCAGAAGAGGATTCCGCATACGGTTATGAAAATGTCCGCAACGTTGAAGACCTGCATAAAGCTGATCGCCGGGACCGAAATCATATCCACCACGTAGCCGTTGATAACCCGATCAATGGCATTGCCCAGCGCGCCGGCGAGGGTCAGAACAAGCGTCCAGCGGCCGAACTTTCCCTTAATCCAATTTAAGGCGAGCGCCAGAACCACGAAAACCAGCAGCGCCGCCGCGAGCCCTATAAAGAGCCAGCGGAAGCCGGAAAGCAGATTGAATGCCGCTCCGTCATTATGGATATTGACGATCTCCAGAACTCCCGGAATCAGCGGGATGGAGCCCGTATTGAGGGTGATATTTGTCGAAACCCAGAGCTTCGTGTACTGATCCAGAATCAGAACCAGAATAACTACTATCGCATACAGCATATAATTTCCTCGATATCGATGTTTTTCCGTTATTTCCGTTTCGCAACAACGGCGGCACAGCGCGGGCACAGTCCCGTCTCCGGATCCGCCTGTTCCGTATATTTCCAGCAGCGCGGGCATTTCGTGCCCGGTGCCTGCGTAACGGCAATCCGGACTCCCGGAAATCCTTCCGCGTCGCCCACTGTGGCTTCCACAGACGGTTCCTCGTCCCCGACAAGGCATTTGGATACGATAAACATGTCCGCAAGATCCATGGTTTTAAGATCTTCCATGGATTTCTCTGCGTCCGCATTCGCGCAATGCAGCGTGACCGCAGCATCCAGCGATTTTCCGATGCCCTTTTCTCCGCGCGCTCTTTCCAGAACTCCATTGACGGAATTGCGAAGGGAAATCAGCCGATCCCATTTGGCCATGGCGTCCTGCGGCAGGGAATATTCCTCGAACGGTTTGTTGAATACGTTCAGCAGGACATTCCGCGCATCGTCCGAATCTCTGTGCGGCATCGCAAGCCAGATCTCATCGCAGGTGAAGCAGAGAATTGGGGCAAAAAGCTTTGTCATCGTATCCAAAATCAGGAACAATGCCGTCTGTGCAGACCGGCGGGCCTGCCCGTCTTTCTCTTCACAGTACAGTCTGTCCTTGATAATGTCAAGATAAAACGAGCTCAGATCCACGACGCAGAATTCGTTGATCGCGTGGGAAACAATGAAGAACGCGTAGTCGTAATAGGCATCCGCGCACCGGCGCATCAGATCGTTCAGGCGCGTCAGCGCCCACCGGTCCAGCTCCAGCATATCCTCCGGCGCGACCAGGTTGTTCGGGTCAAAATCACTCAGATTCCCCAGGCAGTACCGGGCGGTGTTGCGGAATTTCAGGTAATTCTGGCTCAGCTGCTTAAGGATGTCTTCCGAGCAGCGCACATCCATATGGTAGTCGGCCGAGCCCGCCCACAGACGGACAATGTCGGCGCCGTACTTCTCGATGACTTCATCCGGCTCAATGCCGTTTCCAAGGCTTTTGTGCATGGCGCGGCCTTCGCCGTCCACCGTCCATCCGTGCGTAACCACTTCCTTGTACGGCGCTCCGTGATGGAACGCGCCGACGGCGCACAGAAGAGAGGACTGGAAATATCCGCGGTACTGGTCCAGGCCTTCCAGATACATCGTAGCCGGCCAGAAATGCTGATCCTGCCACATCGAGGCGTAATGGGAAGAACCGGAGTCAAACCAGCCGTCGAGCGTGTCTTCCTCCTTGGTAAATGCTCTGCCGCCGCAGTGCGGACAGGTAAAGCCTTCCGGAAGGATTTCCGCCGCTTCCTTTTCAAACCAGGCGTTGGAGCCTTCCGCGCGGAAAAGTTCCGAAACGGCATCAATCGTTTCATCCGTCACAATCGGTTCCCCGCATTCCTTGCAGTAGAAGACCGGAATCGGAAGTCCCCAGCGGCGCTGCCGGGAGATGCACCAATCCTGCCGCTCGTTTACCATGCTCTTGATGCGGTCAAGACCCCATTCCGGAACCCAGCGCACTTTCTCGCATGCGTCGCAGGCTTCCTGCTTGAATGAATCAACGCTGCAGAACCACTGCGGAGTGGCACGGAAGATGACCTCCTGTTTGCAGCGCCAGCAGTGGGGATAGCTGTGGATGATTTCCTCCGTTGCAAAGAGGGTGCCGTCCCTGCGCATATCTTCCAGAATCACCGGATTGGATTCGCCCGTTGTCATTCCTGCATATTTTCCGGCTTCCGTGGTGTGCCGCCCCTGATCATCTACCGGAACAATCAGGTCCACCTTGTATTCCTTGCAGGTCATAAAGTCTTCAAATCCGAAGCCGGGAGCCGTATGCACGCAGCCGGTGCCGGAATCCATCGTGACGTAGTCCGCCATCATCAGCATAGACGTTTTCGGAAGGAACGGATGATCCGCCAGCATATATTCAAAGAAGGATCCCGGATGGGTCTCTGCGATCTTATAGTTTTCGAAGCCGCCGATATGCATCACCTTATCTACCAGGGCTTCCGCCATGATATAGGTGTTTCCGTCCGACGCCTCTACCAGCGCATAGCTGTCGTCCGGGCTCAGGACGATGCCAACGTTTCCGGGCAGCGTCCAAATCGTCGTTGTCCAGATGACGAAGAACAGCTTTGATTTATCGTAGCCGGGAAGCTTTCCCTTATCGTCGTGCATCCTGAATTTGACGTAAACGGTCGTGCAGGGATCTTCCTTGTATTCAATCTCCGCCTCCGCCAGCGCGGTTTCGTCATGCGGACACCAGTAGACCGGCTTGAATCCTTTATAGATATAGCCGTTTTTATACATGTTTCCGAAGACTTTGACTTCCAGCGCTTCAAATTTCGGGTCCATGGTTTTATACGGATGCTCCCAGTCTCCGATGATGCCCAGTCTTTTGAAGCCATCCCGCTGTACGTCGATATAGTGCTCGGCAAAATCATGACATGCGGACCGGAATTCCGCAACGCTCATTTTTTTACGGTCGAGCTTTTGCTTTTTTATAATCGCCGACTCAATCGGCATGCCGTGGTTGTCCCAGCCGGGAATATACGGTGCGTAATAGCCCTGCATCGCATAATAGCGGGTAATGAAATCCTTCAGAGATTTGTTCAGCGCATGCCCGATATGCAGTCCTCCGTTGGAGAACGGAGGTCCGTCGTGAAGACTGAAAAGGGGATGCCCTTCGTTCTTTTTCAGCATTTCCCCGTATAAATCCATGTCATACCAGCGCTTGAGCATTTCCGGCTCGCGCTTGGGCAGGTTTGCCCGCATGGGAAATTCCGTTTTCGGCAGATTCAAAGTCTTGTTATAGTCGTTCGCCATTTTAATACCCTCAATTCAGAAAATTCATTCAGAAAAAAAAGGCGCATATTATGCGCCCTTGTATTCGTGTTTTTGTGGCCTTTCGATCGCAGGCAGACAGGAGAAGCCGGTGCTTTACAGGCTGTAAAACCTGGTCGCTCCGGGTTCCGTATCGGTTTCTGCCGGCTGGGAAGTGGGCGCACTTGCCGTACGGGCAGAAACTTCCGGATCTGCCTGCTGCGGTATTCGGCTTTCCTCCGCCGTTGATTCGGGTACGGCCGTCTGTTCCTTCACGGCCGCGGGCTCTTCCACAGGTTCCGTCTCTTCAAATTCGGAAAGCTGGCTCAGCTGACCGGCACAGAGCTCCCGAATGGATTCCATATACTCCTCTGTGGCTTTCCGCGTCTGCTCCAATCTCTCTTCCTCTTCCTTGCGGCGGTTCTCAATGCCGCCGACAATTGCTTCCGCCTGCCGACGGGCATCGGCGACAATCGCATTGGCTTTGTCCCGCGCCGTGGTTTCGATCTGCACGGCTGTTTTCTGGGCTGAAATCAGCGTAGAGGTGACAAGCGCCTCGGAGGCGCGGTATTCTTCAATTTTGGTGACCAGCACCTTCATCTTTGCGCGCAGAATTTTGATTTCCTTCTGCGTACTTTCCAGACTGTCCGCCACCTGATCCATAAAATCATCTACGGAGCCGATGTCGTAGCCGCCGAAAACCGCTTTGTCAAATGTCTTTTCCCGGATATTCTCTGGAGTCATTTGCAGTTCCACCTTTCCCTGGATCTCTGTCCGAACACTGTCTCCGCCGGCTGGTTCCGGCACAGTGGATTATTTTCAGTATGTGTTATGCGCAGGCTGCGTGCCGGCCGCTCCGCTGTCCGGATTGCTGGCAATCATCAGATTTACGTTGTAGGGCGCAATAAAATACGTCTTTGAGGCAACTCTCTTGATTTTTCCCTCCAAAGCATAGGCAACGCCCGACAGGAAGTCTACCAGGCGGCGGGAAACGTCCGTGGAAGCCCCTTCCAGATTCATCAGCACCGGATGCCGGGACCGGAGGTGATCGGCAATTTCCGCCGCCGCTTCAAAGTCCTTCGGCTCAAACAGAACGACCTTCATGTCCGTTCCGACGTTCTTTGCCGCCGCGGAGCTCCGGATATTGACGACGCCGCTGTCCGAAGTGCGTGCCGTTTGGGCATCGCGCCGAGAACGGGTGAAGCTGCTGGGTTCTACGTCCGGCTCCTGCGCACGGGTCCGGGAACTTCGCGATCTCTCCGGTTCTTCTTCCGGAAGATCCTCCAGCTCTTCGTCGTCGGTATATTCCATATCGTCTTCTTCGTCATATGGCTGCGCAAGTTTTTTTATTCCGTCTAAAAAGCTCATCTTTTGACCCTTTCCGCGCTATTCCTTATTTATCCTAATTATTATAATTGCGAGCGCCGAATATTCCGGTTCCTACGCGAACCATCGTGGCACCTTCTGCGATCGCAATTTCGTAATCGTTGGTCATCCCCATGGATAGAGTCTGCATAGAGACATTAAACAACTTTTCAGAATCCATGTCAATAAAAAGCTGGTGCATCTGCCGGAAAAACGGCCGGCTCTGCTCCGGATCGGGCACCGCCGGCGGGATGGCCATCAAGCCGCAGATCTGCACATTCCGGAACTGCTCGGCACCGCGGATCACCTGCCGGATCTCCTCCGGCCGAAATCCGGATTTGGATGCCTCTCCGCCGATATTGACTTCCAGCAGAACCTTCTGCTGCAGGTGCAGCGCCGCCGCCTTTTTATCGATGGCTTCCAGAAGCGCCCGGTTCTCCACGGACTGGATCAGCTGAACGGTTCCGACCAGATACTTTACTTTATTTTTCTGCAGCGTACCGATGAAATGCAGCTGGGCCCCTTCGTACGCCCCCTGCTCTTGCTTCTCCCGCATCTCCTGGACCCGGTTTTCCCCGCAGATGGTGATCCCGGCGGCAATGGCTTCCCGCACCCGTTCCGCATCGTTCATTTTGCTTGCCGCAACCAGCTGCACGCTCTCCGGATCCCGGCCGCAGGCGGCACAGGCGCTTCGTATTTTCTCCTTTACGTTCTGTACATTTTCCGCAATGCTCAAGATTCGATCACCTTTCCGTCTTCCAGATTTGATCCGCGGACAATCACTTCGTCCCCTTCCCGCAAACCGTCCGAATCCTCCTGCTCTTCCAGAATCGCATAATCCTCCTGCTGCAGAAGAATTTGCACGTTCTTTTTCTCCACGCGGCCGGATGTCAGGCAGTAGACAAAGGACTTTCCATCCTCCCCGACATGCACCGCACGCAGAGGAACCTGCAGCCCCTCAACCGTAGAGAAGACAATCTCCGCGCTCGAAGAGCGCATGGATATGGTTTCCGAGAGAGCGTCCTTCAGCGCAAAGATCACGGCGCACTGCCCGTTTTCCACCGCTGAAATGCTCTGGACCCGGGCTTTGACCGTTCCGGTATAGTATCGGCTGAATTCCAGTTCAATGGAATCCCCTTCCGCGAGGCGGGCGGCGTCGCTTTCTCCCAGCAGCGCCGTAAAGTACCAGGTGAATTCCGTCACGATTTTTCCGTAGGCCCGGCTGTCCTTCTGCGGCTCCGCAGCAAGAAGCGCCTGCAGTCCGGCCGCTGTGAGATTTTCCAGCCTGTCCGGGGTAAGATATTCATACCCGTCCAAATCCGTCGTAAAAAATCCCGCCGCAGGGGCGGTTACGGCCGAGCCGCTGATGGTGCTTTCCTCCTGCAGGCTGTTCCGCTGCGCGGTCAGCTCCGCAATCTTCGTTTCCGCTTCCTCTTTGGAAGAGGTGCCAAGCAGCAGAGACTGCAGCGTACTGGCGGCTTCCTCCGCCTTCAGGGTTTCCCCCCGCGCCACGGCGGAAGCCATCTGGCGGATGGCCGACTGCGTCCGATTTGTATAGCCCTGCGCAAACGTCGTATTCCGTGCACTGGATACATAGGTTTCCAGATTTTCGATGTCTGCGTCGATCTGCTGGATTTCGCTGAGCCGATCCAGTTCCTCCTGGCTGTCCACAGCCAGGGCAATCTGGGATCCTGCCGCGACGGCCTCCCCGCTGGACGCAGTCACGCTGAGATAGGGACGGTCCGTATCCAGCACAAGCTCCGACCGGACAACCATGCCGTTTATCTGTGCGCTTTCATTGGAAACGGTGCGTACGACCTTTACGGTATCCACCTGCCGATTGCAGGACTGAAGAAAGGCCGCCAGAAAATAGGCAGCGATAGCGCAGCATACCACTACGCAGATTATTTTCGTCATGCGATCATTTTTCAGTGGATCCCAACTCTGCATATTCCCGGCCTCATTTCTCCGCAGGTTTTCGAACCTGCGGAGTACAATTTCCGAACAATTTTATGAGATTATAACACAATTTGCAAGATTTGCTCACAAATACAGCTCCCGATCCCTGTCTTCCTCCGGAAGCTTCCCGGCCCGGTAGGCCTGTGCCACAGCCTCCGCCGCCTGCGGAATAGCCGGGCGATCCTTCCAGAAAATCCGAAGCGCATCGCGTTCGTGCCGGAACCAGGTCCGCTGCCGCTTTCCGTACTGCCGGCTTCGAAGCTGAATCAGCTGGACTGCCTCCGACAGCGGGATGCGGCCCTGCAGGCCCAGTGCCGCCTCCTTGTACCCGATAGCCTGCATCGCCGTGCATTCGGGAGAAAGTCCGCTCTGCAGCAGTCTCTGGACTTCTTCAAAGAGGCCGTTCTGTATCATTTCCTCTACCCGTTCGTCTATGCGCTGATTCAGCGTTTCCCGATTTTCGTAGTCGAGGACGACCCGCAGCGCCGCATAGCGTGGCGGCTGTGCACGCGTCCTGCGATCGTGCTCTGTCAGGGTTTCCCCCGTCAGTCTGTAGTATTCCATCGCCCGCAGAATCCGTTTTCGATCCTGCGGAGAAAGCCTCTCCGCCCGCAGCGGATCTACCGTCCGCAGGCGTGCCAGCATCGCCGGCCCTCCCTGATCGCTGTATTCCTGCTCCAGCGTTTTACGGAGAGATATGCGGTCCGGAGATTCCGGCTCAAATGTTCTTCCCTCCAGCAGCGAATCCAGATAAAGGCCTGTGCCGCCGGCAAGAATCGGTATTTTTCCCTCCCGCAGAAGTGCCTCACAGCAGTCCGACGCTTCCGCGACATACTGCGCGACCGAATACGGCTGCGCGGGATTCACAACATCCAGCATATGATGCGGAACACCCCCGCGTTCTGCCGCCGTCGCTTTGGCCGTGCCGATATCCATGCCGCGGTATACCTGCATGGAATCGGCGGAAACGACTTCGCCGTTCAGTTTCCGCGCAAGGTCTACGGCAAGAGCCGATTTTCCCGTTGCCGTCGGTCCCATAACGGCAATCACATCGTAGCCCATGTTAAACGATCCTTTTAAACAGCTTATCCAGGTCTTTCCGGGAGTAGGAAACGGCGACCGGGCGGCCGTGGGGACAGTACTTGATCTTCCCGGAAACGACAGCATCCGCCAGGACCCGCAGCTGCTCTTCCGAGGAATCCCAGCCCGCTTTGATCGCCGCCTTGCAGGCAATCGTCCGCAGCGCGCGATCCCGGAGATCCTGCGGTGTAACCTCCCCCTGCTTCTGCAGCGTGCTGCAGATCTCCTCCAGGGCAGGCGCAATATCCTCCAGATTCATCTCTGCCGGCACCGCCCGCACTGCATACGTCCCGGTTCCGTACGGCTCGATTTCAAAGCCGAGGCTTTCCAAAAGCTCGCGCTTCTCCTCCAGAATCTCCGCTTCCGCCGCATCGGGCCGGAGGATCTCCGGCACCAGAAGCTGCTGTACCATCTCCGGGGCTTCCTGGGAGCGCAGCCGGTCAAAGAGGATCCTTTCATGGCAGGCGTGCTTGTCAATGAGGACCAGCGTATCCTGCACTTCCAGAAGAATATAGGTTTTCATCGTTTCCCCGATAAGCCGATAGGGAGGGATCGGCGCATCCCGCATTTCCTCCCGGGCGGGAGCCGGCTGCGGTTTCGGGCGCGGTGCCGACGCCGCAGCCGGCTTCGGCGGGCTGTCTTTCTCCACCGAATTGTCCCGCATCGGCTCGATCTTTTCGGTCCGGGGCACCGCCGTTGCCAGCGGTTTCTTCAGCAGCGCTTCCAGATCCGGCTCCGGTTTCCGGGAGGATGCCGGCACCCGGTACCCTTCCTCCCGGAACTGCTTTGCCGTCAGAGTCTGGTAATAGCCTTCCTTCGGCGCAGCCGCCGTATTTTCCGGCATTTTCTTCCCCTGTTCATAGACGACCGTTTCTCCCTGCAGGGCGGACCGCACGGCGTAGTAGACCGCATCAAAGACCTTTTTTTCCTCATGGAATTTTACTTCCGACTTCGCCGGATGCACATTCACGTCCACAGACGCGAAGCTCAGGTCGAGATAGAGAACGCATGCCGGATAGCGCCCCGTCAGCAGCGTATTGCGATAAGCCTGTTCCAGCGCCGCCTGCAGCAGGCTGGAACGGATATACCGATGATTGCAGAAGAAGAACTGCTGGGTCCGATTTCCCCTTCCATAGCGCGGAGAAGAGATAAAGCCGCAGACCTGCACCGCCTCCCGGCTGCCGGAGCAGGGCAGCAGTTCCCGGGCAGCCTCCCGCCCGAGGATTTCATAAACGGCGGATTTCGGCTCGCCGTCGCCGGGCGTGCTGAATTCCTCCCGATCCTCCCGGATGCACTGAATGCTGACATCCGGACGCCCCATTGCGACACGGGCGGCGGTCTGCACGCATGCCATGCCCTCCGCACGGTCCGACTTCAGGAATTTCAGGCGGGCCGGCGTATTGTAGAAGAGATTGCGTACGGCCAGCACGGTTCCTTCCGGACAGCCGCACGGCTGCATGTTCCGGATCTCGCCGGCTTCCAGATAAAGCTGCGTGCCCTCCGCAGATCCCGGCTCCCTTGTCATGAGCTCCACTCGGGAGACGGAGCCGATGGCTGCCAGCGCCTCTCCCCGGAATCCCATCGTTCCGATGGCTTCCAGATCCTCTTCCTTGCTTATTTTACTGGTCGCATGGCGGAGAAAGGCTATGCCTGCGTCTTCCGGAGACATGCCCTTTCCGTTGTCCGCGACACGGATTTCCTGCGCCCCGCCGCCGCGGATTTCTACCTTGATCCGCGTCGCACCGGCGTCCAGAGAGTTTTCCATCAGCTCCTTGACTACCGATGCCGGCCGATCCACGACTTCCCCCGCCGCGATGAGGTCGGCGACATGCGGCGTAAGAATATTGATAACGCTCAAGGCTTTTCCTTCTTTCTTTAAGTAGAGAAAGTATACACGATCCGCGTTGAACTTTCTATAGAAAAATGTTAAGATTAAAAACTCCGGTACCGGCTGAAACGGCCGCATTTCGGGCCCTTTCCGGCACCCGGCCGGCATTCATTTCGACGAACGCAAGGAGGGTTGCACAGCCCGCCCGGCAGGGCGGAGTCCTGTGCGTGACGCCTATGTCTTATTCTCGCACGGAAATCACAGCGGAGCAGATCCGGCATGAACAGGCCGTCTGCGACGCCCTGCGCCGACGCCTGACGGAGGGCGGAACGCATCCGCTGGCGCTGGTGGATACCTACGGCTGCCAGCAGAACGAAGCCGACAGCGAAAAAATCCGCGGCTACCTGGAGCGGATGGGCTACGGGTTTACGGAGGACGAATATGCGGCCGATGTGATTGTAGTCAATACCTGCGCCGTCCGGGAGCATGCCGAAATGCGGATTCTCGGCAACGTGGGCGCCCTCGTGCATACAAAGGCGAAAAAGCCGCACCAGGTGGTCGCGGTCTGCGGCTGCATGGTGCAGCAGCCGCATATGGCAGAAAAAATCCGGCGCTCCTATCCGGTCGTGGATCTGGTGTTCGGGCCGCACGATCTATGGCGATTTCCGGAACTTCTGCAGCAGACGCTGGAGCAGCACCGCAGAATCTTCGCCGTAAGCCCTTCCGACGGCGTCGTCGCGGAAGGGATCCCGCTGCATCGGCAGGGATCCGTCAAGGCATGGCTTTCCATCATGTACGGATGCAACAACTACTGCACCTACTGCATTGTTCCCTATGTCCGGGGCCGGGAACGGTCCCGCCATCCGAATCAGGTTCTGGAGGAAGCCCGGCAGCTTGTATTAAGCGGCTATAAGGATATCACTCTTCTCGGACAGAATGTGAATTCCTACGGCCGGGATCTCGAGGAGCCTGTGGATTTTGCGGACCTTCTCCGCTCCATCGACGCTCTGGACGGGGAATTCCGTCTGCGCTTCATGACCAGTCATCCCCGGGATGCTACGGAAAAGCTGTTTGATGCCATGGCGAACAGCCGCCACTGCGCACACCAGCTTCATCTTCCGGTGCAGTCCGGAAGCAATCGCATTCTGCAGCGGATGAACCGCCATTATACTAGAGAGGAATATCTCGAGAAGGTTGCTCTCGCCCGGGAACAGATGCCGGATCTGGTCCTTACTACGGATATCATCGTCGGTTTTCCCGGGGAAACCGCGGAGGATTTCGAGCAGACGCTGTCTCTCGTACGGGAAGTCCGCTACGACGCAATGTTTACCTTTATCTACTCGCCCCGCGTGGGAACGCCCGCGGCGAAAATGCCCGATCCCATCTCTCGGGAGGAAAAGCAGGCCTGGTTCGATCGCCTGCTGGAGACCGCCAACGGCATCTCGGTGGAGAAGCATCATGCATACGAAGGAAAAACCGTCCGTGTTCTTATCGACGGGAAAACCGGACGCGAGCCCTATACCCTCAGTGCGAGAACCGACGGGGGCCGTCTGGTTCACCTCCGGGGAGACGCTTCCCTGATCGGAACCTTTCAGAATGTAAAAATCACCGGCTCCAACACCTGGGCACTTTACGGAGAACTACAGTAGGAACAGGAAAAGAAAATGGCCGAATTAACCCCAATGAAAAGACAGTACTTCCAGATTAAGCAGAACTACCAGGACTGCCTCCTGTTTTTCCGCCTGGGAGATTTCTATGAAATGTTTGAAGAGGATGCCAAAACGGCTTCCCGGGAACTCGATCTGGCGCTCACCACCCGGGATCGGGGAAAGCCGGAAGACGAGCAGACGCCCATGTGCGGCATTCCCTACCATGCCGCGGACAGCTATATTGCCCGCCTCATTGCCAAGGGCTACAAGGTCGCTATCTGCGAGCAGATGGAAGATCCCGCTCTGGCAAAGGGTCTGGTAGATCGGGACGTGATTCGGATCATAACCCCCGGCACGGTAACCGACAGCTCGATGCTGGAAGAAGGGCGCTCCAATTATCTCTGTGCCCTGTGTCTGGAGGAATCCGCCGGCGGAGCCGCGTTCTGCGATGTCTCGACGGGAGAGTTCTGCGCCACTTCTTTTACCGGTCCGGACTGCGCCGAACATCTTCTCAATGAATTGGGCCGGTACCGCCCCCGCGAAGCCATTCTGTCCCTCGGCGCAAAAAGCAGTGCTCCTCTTCTTTCCTTCCTCTCCGACAAGCTCAATGCCATGCTGGAAGATCGCGAGGAAAGCTTCGATTATTCCCGGGCCGCCCGCCGGCTCTGCGGGCAGTTTCATGTCGAATCCGTCTCGGAACTGGGGGACGATTTCTCGCCGGCCGCGGTCGAGGCCGCCGGCGCCCTGCTGGAATACCTGGAGGAAACGCAGAAGTTCGATCTGGGACACATTGACCATCTCGATCTGTATCACCGGGGACGGTATATGGAGCTCGACTGGACCACGCGCAGGAACCTGGAGCTTACCGAGTCTCTCCGCACCGGGGAGAAAAAAGGAAGCCTGCTCTGGGTCCTTGACCGGACCCGCACGCCCATGGGAGGCCGCATGCTCCGCAGCTGGCTGGAACGGCCGCTGCTGAGCCCGGTTCCCATTCAGCGCCGGCTGCATGCGGTACAGGACCTTGTCCAGCACAATGTGGAGCGGGAGGAGCTGCGCACCGCGCTGCGGAGTATCGGGGATATGGAACGGCTCATCGGAAAAGCCGTCTACGGGACGGCGAACGGAAGGGATCTGCTGGCTCTAGCAAACAGCATCGCCGTTCTTCCCGCCCTGCTGGCCCAGCTGCAGCCCATGAACAGTACGGAGCTGCGGCAGATCGCGCGCCTGGATCTTCTGACGGACGTCGGGCAGCGTATCCGGGAAAGCATCTGCGACGACCCGCCGTTTTCCATCCGGGAAGGCGGAATCCTGCGCACCGGCTACAATGAGGAGCTGGACCATCTCCGGGATGTCCGGGACAACGGCGCCCGGCTGGTCGCGGAACTGGAAAGCCGGGAGCGGGAGCGGACCGGTGCAAAAAAACTCAAGGTCGGCTACAACAAGGTCTTCGGGTACTACATTGACGTTCCGAATTCCGCAGGAATGAAGGAAATTCCCCCGGACTATATCCGAAAGCAGACGCTTGTATCCAGCGAACGCTACTTTACGCCCGAGCTCAAGGATCTGGAAAACACGCTTCTTACCGCCCGGGAGCGCATCGTTGATCTGGAATACCGCTACTTTGAGGAAGTCCGCAGAGAAATTGCGGCGCAGGTGGAGCGTGTCAAGGACACCGCTTCCTGCGTTGCACGGCTGGACGTCTACGCCTCCCTTGCGGAAGTCGCCGTGCGAAGCCACTATACCATGCCGGCCGTGGACAACTCGCGGGAGATCCGCATCCAGGAGGGACGGCACCCTGTCGTGGAAAAGACGCAGAAGGATGTGCTCTTCGTTCCGAACGATACGGTTCTGAATGACGGGGAGGACCGCCTGGCCATCATCACCGGTCCGAACATGGCGGGCAAATCCACTTATATGCGGCAGACGGCTCTGATTGTTCTTATGGCGCAGATCGGCTCCTTCGTGCCGGCGAAAGCGGCTACCATCGGCGTCGTCGATCGCATTTTCACCCGCATCGGAGCCTCCGATGACCTCGCCTCCGGCCAGTCTACCTTTATGGTGGAGATGAACGAAATGGCGGACATCCTGAAAAATGCCACGCCGGCTTCCCTGCTGATCCTGGACGAGATCGGGCGGGGCACTTCGACCTACGACGGCATGGCGATCGCCCGCGCGGTTCTGGAGTACTGCGCCGACCGGAAGAAGCTGGGCGCCAAGACCATGTTTGCAACTCACTACCATGAGCTTTCCGGGCTGGAAGGGAAAATTCCGGGCGTAAAGAACTATAACATCACGGCAAAAAAGCAGAAGGATACGCTGGTGTTCCTGCGGAAAATTGTCCGCGGCGCCGCGGATGACAGCTATGGAATCGAAGTCGCAAAACTTGCCGGGCTACCGGATACGGTAATCCGGAAGGCAAAGCAGTTCTTGACGGAGCTGGAAGAGGGAAAGCGCACACCGGCTCCAAAACGCCAAGCGGCTTCCGCTCCGGAGCACGCGCCGGCGCAGATTGATCTGCGGGATCTCGCTGCGCAGGAAATTTACGATCGGCTCCGGCAGACAGACGTCAATACGCTGACGCCGCTGGAGGCGCTGAACCTTCTCTATGAACTGCAGAAGAAGGTGAATGCGTAATGGGCCGTTCCTCCGACAGCAGAGGCTCCGGGCGCCGCGGCCTGCTCACCAGCATTCCTCCTGCGCTCTGTCTGCAGCCCCGTAAAGGAGAGCGGATTTTTCTCTGGATTTATCTGCCGGTGCATGTTTTCCTGCTGCCCTTTGCCCTGTCGCTTCTGCAGCTGCCCTTTCCGAACCTGACCGAAACCGACATCAACGCCCTCTACTACGCCGTCGGCCTGATGCTCTGTCTCGTGTTTACCTGGAATTTTCTGCGCCGGTCCTTCGACCGGTTTCTGGACAACTGGAAAACCGGACTTTTTATGGTCTTTTTCGGCTACTGCATCATTCTGGCCCTCTCCTACCTTGTGAACGTCATCAAGGTGCTCCTTCCGGACAGCTTTGTGAACCTCAACAACGAAATGGTTCTGGATATGGCCGAGGAGGAAACCGCAAAGACGTACGGCATCGCCATTCTGGCTGCCCCGATCGTGGAAGAGCTGATTTTCCGCGTCGGCATGTTCGGGCAGCTGAAGCGGAAAAATATTGTTCTTGCCTATATTGCGACGCTTCTGTTTTTCGCGTTCTATCATGTATGGCAGTTTATTCTCGTCTACCGGGATCTCCGCTATCTTGTCATCATGCTGGATTATCTGCCGGCGGGCTACGCCCTCTGCCGAGTCTACGATCAGACGGACAGCATCTGGCCCGGCATTTTTCTTCATATGACCATCAACACCATCGCGCTCCTGGCGATCTGAGCCGGGGACCGGCGGAAATTGCTTCGAAAAGCGGCGTGCCCGTGGTATAGTAGGCGCAGACTTGCCATCCGGCACGGAAAAGAAAATCAACACGCGGCGCGCGGCGTACTTTCCGCCCGCTGCAGAAGAGGAGGCATCGGACTTGAAAGCCATCGTTTCCGTATTCGCCAAAGACACGAAGGGCATCATTGCCTATGTATCGCAGCTCCTGGCGGAAAAAAACATCAATGTCCTGGACATCAGCCAGACGCTGATGCAGGAATATTTTGCCATGATTATGCTCGTGGACCTATCCGAGTGCACCGTTCCTTTTGATGAACTGGTCCAGTACCTGAAGGAAAAAGGCGAGGAGAGAGCTCTTGCCATTCACATTCAGCGTCAGGATATCTTCGACGCAATGCACCGGATCTGAGGCGAAGCCATGAGCTATCTTCTGAACAGCGACGATATTATACAGACCATCCAGATGATCGATCAGCAGCATCTGGATGTCCGCACAATCACGATGGGCATCAGCCTTCTGGACTGTGCAGACCCGGATCTGCACACCTGCAGCCGGAAGATTTACGAAAAAATCTGCCGCAAGGCGGAGCACCTTGTACGGACCGGCGAGGACATCGAGCGGGAGTACGGGATTCCCATCGTAAACAAGCGCATTTCCGTAAGCCCGATTGCGCTGGTCGCGGGAGCCTGCCGAACGGAGTCCCTTGTTCCGATCGCAAAGGCGCTGGACGCAGCGGCAAAGGAGGTAGGCGTCAACTTCATCGGCGGCTTTTCCGCCCTTGTGCAGAAAGGGAGCACCATCGGAGATGAGCTTCTGATCCGGTCCATTCCGGAGGCGCTGGCGGAAACCGATCGGGTCTGCTCCAGCGTTAACGTGGGCTCGACGCGTGCGGGCATCAACATGGACGCCGTACGGCAGATGGGCTGCATCATCAAGGAAGCGGCGGAGCGGACGGCGGATCGGGATGCGCTCGCCTGCACAAAGCTTGTCGTATTCTGCAATGCCGTGGAGGACAATCCGTTTATGGCAGGAGCCTTCCACGGCGTCGGAGAGCCGGAATGCGTCATCAACGTCGGCGTTTCCGGGCCGGGAGCTGTATGCCATGCCCTGCAGAGCTGCAAGGGCGCGCCCTTTGATGTGGTCGCGGAAACCGTGAAGAAAACCGCCTTCAAGGTTACGCGCATGGGTGAGCTTGTCGCCCGGGAAGCGTCCCGACGGCTGAATCTTCCGTTCGGCATCGTCGATCTGTCCCTGGCGCCGACCCCCGCGGTCGGGGATTCCGTTGCCCGGATACTGGAGGCTATGGGACTGGAAGTCTGCGGCACGCACGGCACGACCGCCGCGCTGGCTCTCCTCAACGACGCCGTGAAAAAAGGCGGAATCATGGCTTCCAGCCATGTCGGAGGACTTTCCGGCGCCTTTATTCCCGTGTCCGAAGATGAAGGCATGATTGCCGCCGCCCGCAGCGAAAGCCTGTCTATGGATAAGCTGGAGGCAATGACCTGCGTCTGCTCCGTAGGACTTGACATGATCGCGGTGCCCGGCGATACCCCGGCGGAAACCCTTTCCGCCATTCTTGCCGACGAAGCCGCCATCGGTATGATCAACAACAAGACCACCGCCTGCCGCCTCATCCCGGCGCCCGGCAAAAAGGTCGGGGACACGGTTCCCATCGGCGGCCTGTTCGGAGAAGCCCCGGTCATGGCAGTGCACAGCGGATCGGCAAAGGAGTTCATCGATCGCGGCGGGCGCATTCCCGCCCCTATCAACAGCTTGAAGAATTAAGCGAAACCGGAGCGATCCGGCGCATCGCGCCGGTTCGCGTTTCTTGCTATTTTTACGGGCACCGACTATAATTTATGTGTTTTTTATCATGTCGGTCCGGATCCCCGGATAGGGGGACGCTGCCGGCAAGGGACGGCAGCAGAGGAAAGGACAGCTATGGCGGCAGTCAACAAAGAAAAGGTATCCCGCTGGAAAAAATATTTTCCGCTTATCCACGAGCTGGTGCTCCGGGATATCAAGGTAAAATACAGACGGTCCTTTCTTGGATATCTGTGGAGCCTTCTGAATCCGCTTCTGATGATGCTGGTCATGACGGCTGTCTTTTCCCATATCTTCCGCTTTGATATTGAAAATTATCCGCTGTACCTGATTACCGGGCAGACGCTCTGGTCCTTTTTCAATGAATCGACCAACATGGCGATGTATTCAATAATCCAGAATGCGCCGCTGCTGAAGAAAGTCTACATTCCTAAGTTCATCTTTCCTCTGTCGCGAGTGATTTCCAGCTTCGTAACCATGCTTTTCAGCCTGGTTGCCATCGTGCTGGTGATGCTGTTTACGAGATCGCCTATCTACTGGACGCTTCTGCTGTTTTTCGTACCGCTCCTTCTCCTGCTGCTGTTCTGCGTGGGAATGGGAATGATTCTTTCCTCCCTTTCCGTGTATTTCCGGGATATCACACACCTGTACGGGGTTCTCTGCCTTGCCTGGATGTACGCCACCCCGATTTTTTACCCTCTGGAGCAGCTCAGTGATAAAATGCAGTATCTGATGCATTTCAACCCGATGTTCCAGTACATCGACTGCTTCCGATCGCTGGTTCTGTACGGTCAGCTGCCGAGCGGGACGACGCTGCTTGCCTGCTTTCTCGCCTCTTTCGGCTCCCTTGTCATCGGGCTTCTGGTGTTCAATCGGCTGCAGCGCAACTTCGTAACGCAGATTTGAGAGGGCAAGGACATGACGGATAGGAAGACTGCAAGAGAAGAGCTGCCGATGATTGAAGTCCGGGACGTCACCATGCGCTTCAATCTGGCAAAAGAAAAAACCGATACGATAAAGGAATATTTTCTGAAGCTGATTCAGGGCCGGCTGCATTTCGACGAGTTCTTCGCACTGAAAAATGTCAGCTTTACGGTTTCCAAGGGAGAATCCGTTGCCCTGATCGGGCGTAACGGGTGCGGCAAGAGTACGCTCCTGAAGCTGATCGCTGGAGTATATTACCCGACCAAAGGGCAGATTATAAAGCAGGGAAGCATTGCCCCTTTGATCGAGCTTGGCGCCGGTTTTGACATGGATCTTACGGCAAGGGAAAATATCTATCTGAACGGCGCCGTTCTGGGATTTGATCATAAGTTCATGGACGCTCACTTTGACGAAATCATGGACTTTGCGGAGCTCTGGGACTTCGTGGATGTGCCGGTCAAGAATTTCTCCTCCGGCATGCTCGCCCGTCTCGGCTTTTCCATTGCCACCATTGTAACGGCGGATATTCTTATCGTGGATGAAATTCTCGCTGTCGGTGATTTTGAATTTCAGAAAAAATGCCACCGGAAAATGGCAAGCATGCTGGAAAACGGCACGACGCTTCTTTTCGTAAGCCATGACGCGGAGCAGGTCAAGCAGATTTGCCAGCGAGCCGTTTGGATCGATCACGGAGAGGTTCAGGACATCGGGGAATCCGGTAAAATTGTAGAGGAATACCAGCAGTCTCTGACGCAGGCCTGAGCGGCTTCGGACTTCCGGGGGAGGATTGCTTTCCGTGTTTGCATGGGCTAGGAATATAATCGCAAAATGCTATCAGAACCGGGTTCTGCGTTACATTTTCTTCGGCGGACTTACGACGCTTGTCAATCTGGGCGTCTACTATCTGCTGCGAGCCGTGCTGCCCTCAATGCCCTACACCTTTGCGAATATCATTTCCGTTTCCCTGTCCATTCTCTTCGCCTACTTCACCAACTCCCGCTATGTATTCCTCTCTAATTCCCGCGGTCTTCCGCAGAGGTTTCCGGAATTCGTAAAATTCGTAAGTGCGCGCCTAACGACAATGGTTATCGAAGTGGGCGGCGTCTGGCTGATGTGCGAGAAGATGGGAATCGCAGACCGCTGGGGCAAGCTGATCGTTCAGTTTATTGTCTTGGCCTTGAATTATATCTTCAGCAAATTTCTTGTTTTCACCCGAAAGCGAAGTGCAGAGGAAGACGCCGGAGGCGGGAAGACGGATTGACGGGCCGCCGCAGGAAATGTTCTCCGGCTGCGGTGATTTTTCTTTCTTTATTAAGCTCTTTTTAATGGATTTCCTATATTCTTTGCGCAGAAGGAACGCGGATCGACTTCGGGCGTATGTAGAAAAAGGTGATTATGATGCGGCTTCTGGTTGTTGAAGACGAAAAAGATCTGAATCGTATTATTTCCAAAACGCTGACGGCGGAAGGCTACAGCGTAGACAGCTGCTATGACGGCGAAGAAGCAACAGAGTACATTCTGGGTGCAAAATACGATGTAATTATCCTGGATATTACCATGCCCAGGAAGGACGGACTGACGCTCCTGAAGGAAATGCGGGCGAACGGCGACCTGACCCCGGTCCTTTTCCTTTCCGCCCGCGACAGCATCGATGATCGAGTGAAGGGTCTTGATACCGGCGCCGACGACTATCTGGTAAAGCCTTTCAGCTACGATGAGCTTCTTGCCCGGATTCGGGTGCTGGCAAGAAAATACACCGGCAACAAAACCAACATCTACACGCTTGGGGATCTCGTTGTAAACACGAAGTCCCGTATGGCTTCCCGGGGCGGGAAAGATCTGAATCTTTCCTCCAAGGAATACGCACTTCTGGAGTACATGATCCGAAACAAGGGCGTGGTTCTCTCGCGGGAAAGCATCGAAAACAACATCTGGAATTACGATTATACCGGCGGAACGAATGTCGTTGACGTGTACATGAGCTACCTGCGGAAAAAAGTGGATGCTAATTTCGACACTAAGCTTATCCACACCGTCTGGGGCGTGGGATGGATTCTGAAAGAGGATAATGATGAAGAAGCGGAACATTAAGCTCCCCATTCAAGCCTCGAAGCTTTCCATCAAGGCTCGCCTGACTCTGTGGTTTACCCTGGCACTCGCCGTTTTGGCCATTCTTGTGCAGGTCTTTATCCTTCTGGCAACCGGAAACTCCGTCGTCAGCGACGCAGGGTCGGTTCTTGTCGGCGCGGTAGAGAAGAACGCCGATATAATTGCGGATTCCGGCGGAACGTTTTCGCTCGATCAGCTGCATTCCACGACTAACGGCGTCTATCTCAGTCTTTACAGTATCGACGGCGCGTTTCTGGACGGCGCATATCCGTTCGAATGTGAAGAGCCCTTTTCTCAGGGTCTTGTAAAGGAAATCTCCCAAGAAGACCACATATACTATGTCTATGATATGCAGGCCGATTCCGGAACGCAGAGCTATTGGGTCCGCGGCATTGCAACAAAAGACGCCGCCAATACGCTGCTGGACGGATACCTCAGCTATTCCGGCTTTCTTCTTTCCCTGATCGTCGTCATCGGGGCCCTGGGCGGCTATCTCCTGTCCAGCCGTCTGCTCAAGCCGATCCGGCAGATCCGGGAAGCGGCCGACACCATCAGCGACGCAAACGATCTAAGCCTGCGCATCGGCCTGGGAAAGCCGGGCAGCCACGATGAGCTCTGCCGGCTGTCGGATTCGTTCGACAATATGTTCGCCCGCCTGGAAAAATCCTTCAACGATCAGCAGCAGTTTACATCCGATGCCTCCCACGAGCTTCGCACTCCGACGACCGTCATTCTTGCGGAATGCGATTATACCCGTAAATATGCGCAGAATCTGGAAGATTACCAGAGCGCTATCGACGTGATCTCCCGGCAGGCAAAGAAGATGTCCCGGCTGGTAGAGAATCTCCTTTCCATGACCCGGCTGGATCTTGGAATGGCGAAGGCAAATTTTGAGGTGAGTGACCTTTCCGAAATGCTGGAAGTCATCTGCTCGGAGTCGAAAATTATCGGAACAAACGGCATTGCGCTGACCTGTTCCATTGAACCCGGTCTGATGGTCAATATGGACGTCTCTCTTTTCAGCCGGCTTGTTCAGAATCTGATCGACAACGCCTATAAGTACGGAAGGGAAAACGGATACATCCGAGTATCCCTGAAAAAAGACGGGGACTGTGCCGTTCTAGCCGTTGAGGACAACGGCATCGGGATCGCGCCGGAGCATCTGGACAGCATCTGGGATCGCTTCTATCAGGAGGATCGTTCCCGTGCCAATGGGGAAGGCCTGGGTATGGGGCTTTCGATGGTGAAGAATATTGCCCGCCTTCATCAGGCTACTGTTGAGGTTTCCAGTACGCAGGGAGAAGGCAGCTGTTTTACGGTGCGGATTCCTCTTTATAGGGAACCAACGGAAGCCATAGACGGAGATTAGTTTCGGAGATTGTAGCCAGCGGCGGCGATTTTTTCTTGACGGAAATCCTGTGAAAAGTTACGATAGACCTGTGGAATTTCCACAGAATTTCCGTTCCGACGGAAGGATGTGTTTGTATTGCAAAAGGCTCGACGGCTGCTCTCGGTTCTGCTGATCACCGCCCTGCTGCTTCTCCTGGCAGCCTGTGGCGGCAATTCGTCCAATTATATCGGAAAAGACGCGGCCAGGGATATTGCGCTGGACGACGCGGGTTTTCCGGAAAAGTACGTGATTCAGCTGAAAGTTACTTTGGAAAAGGAGTCTCCTGCAGTTTATAAAGTTTATTTCATTAACGCAGAAGTTCAGTATTACTACACGATCGATGCCGTAAACGGAACCATTCTGTCCGCAAGTACGGAAGCGCTGTTCTGAATGATACTAACGATATTGCCGAAATCGAGTTCGCGCCGGAGCGCAGGATGGAATTGCCTCCGGCACGTTTTTTCTTTTTCCGAAAAAGGACAGTAGCGATCGTTCGGAAATTCATTCGCCCGAAAGCGCTCGCTTATCCTGTTCCCACAGCATAGGACTTCGAACAGTAAGTTTCTCAAAGCATAGCCCTTTTTTCTATCAGCGGGGCTGTTACGACCATATAATCAGGCAGCTGTCACGCACATAACGGTGCGCGGCAGCTGCCGAGTTAAGGATGCAGGCGCCTCTTCATGGGGTTTCTATGTTATTGAACCGGCTTACTGTGTGACCTTAGCTAATCTACTCCCCTGCCGGTGACCCTCCGGTCGGTTTTCCGTCTGCTCTTTTCTTATCTTTTTCCGCCGCCTTCTTTTCATCCAGCCGCAGATAATGGGTCCAGAAGACTTCGTTCGTCATGGCGGGAAATTCCGCCTTGTATTCCTTCCGTAGTCTGTCGTACTCCGTAAAGAGCCGCAGACAGGTTGAAATTCCGCGCGCGTAGAGCTGTACATCTTTTTTACTGCTGCGCTTCAGTTCCGTCACCGTCTGAAAATTCGGATCAATCGCAAGCGTTGTCCTCTTGCCGAAAAACATCTTGGAATGGGATCCGTATCCGTATTCTGCGAAGCCGCTGCGGTGCATGAGTGCGCTCGGCAGAAGGTGCCCGTTGAGAGTGAGGTAGCGGAACCATTGCTTTATAATGCTTTCCCGGTTCTTATCCACCGCCGCACGAAACTCACCGTAAAATACATCGAACTTGTCGTAGTCGCCTACGGGGACCGCCTTAGTCTGTTTGGTTCCATGCTCCGCCCGATCCTGAACCGGGTCGACGGTTTTGAAGAATTCCGGCCCTTTCAGGAAGTTGTCGACGCCGTCGCAAAGCAGCTCCGCCCCGCCGTAGTCGGACTGAAACATGGCTCGAATAAACCGAAACGTGAAGAAGGCCGAGACGATGTACTTGTCCCCCTCTCCGTGGACGGCGTCCACCACGAGGTTGTTTCGGAACATGAAATAGTCTTCCATCAGTGTGGAGTATTTGTTATCGAACGCGTCATGCCATACGCAGATGCCGTTGAGCGAAATGGCCTCCTTGATGTTGCGCACGGAATATTCGATGTCATCCATGCGGACGAAGAACGGATAGGGGAGGTTCTGTGCATTTACAATTGTCTTCGGCATGCAGCAGTACCACCAGGCCGCATAGACGGGATGAATCGGTTCCGGCATTTCATTGAAGAGAACCAAACTGTATTGATTCAAATTCAGCTGCTGCTTCAGGCCTACCAGGCGGTATCCCTTGAAGGTCGCGAGGTTTTCATGCTGTATGTTCTTTTGATCCAGCCGGATCATGGCGCCGCCTATAAAGGCCTTATTATATTCCTCCTTCAGAAGCGTCAGGAAATTATAGGTCTTTTCAAAGGCTTCCACCTGTACCAGCACATCATCGTCCATAAGGATCATATGCGTGGATTTCTCGTTATGCAGGGATTCCATCATACCGCGGCAGAAGCCGCCGGAACCGCCGGCGTTGATATTCGGATACAGATCCACCAGTCCCGGCCGTACTATTTCTTTTGGATCGAGCGTCTGGCCGTTGTCCACAACCAGGATGTGGAAATGAGCCGAACCGTTGTAGCGTTTTACCCGCAGATACTGATTTACGATTAAATCAAGATTTCGCTTCAAGTAAAATTCCCGGCGATAAGTGCACATGATAAGATCAATCTCGACGGGGTTCAGATCCTTTTTCAGGACCTCCGTATAGTAGTATCCGCCGTAAAAAACGGAATCCTCCTGCAGGGCAGTCAGTTTGAAGTAGATGCTGTCATTGCTGGTAATGTCCACAGGGAATGTGAATTCCGCCTTCTTATCCGAGGAGATTTTTACGGTCTGCAGACATTCCCGCACCACGCTGCCGCGGAACCATCTCGCGGAGTAGAGCGAAACGATGAATTCTCCGTCCAGCTGCAGGGATAGGTGAAGGTTGGAAAGCCGGGTATACCGCCTCCACTTATTCAGGGAAAACGAATTGAAGTAGGTGGAAAATTCACAGGAGGCGTATTTTCGGATACGCAGCGTTCCTTCCACCTGTGCAAGAAGCCCCATGCGGCGGTAATACATTCTCTCCTCATCGCACACAGTCGGATCCGGCAGCAGAATGTTCTGAATTCTATATTTCATAAGTGCCCTCCCTACGATTCTCGACGCATCGCTGCGCAGTCTGTCCCGCACCCCCGGAATGCGTACTGCATTTTCCGAGCCCGGCAAACCGCAGTTCATAGTATCACACTGCTTTTTCGAATTCTATACCCAGATGTGAATTCTTTCTTTTCGCAGCATCGGCTGGCCGCAGCCGAAGTGAACTCGGATGCATCAATGCGGAGAGTCTTTCCTTCTGGCCGGCGCTCGGCTGCTTCCGTCCTGTCCTTTGCGGTATCGGCATGACAGAGAAAAGGACGGCGCAAGCGGAAATTTCCCGCAAAGGATCCGTTGAGGGCAGGGGGAGCGGAAAACCGCTTCCTCCTGCCCCGGGATATTGGATGTGCACTTTGCCGTTTCGAATTTTTCCTTTCGGGAGTTTTCTCAGTCCTTCGTCAGCAGCTCGGCAATCTGTACCGCGTTTGTTGCCGCACCTTTCCGGACCTGATCGCCGCAGCACCACAGGCAGAGCCCGTCCTCATAGACGAGATCCTCCCGGATTCTTCCAACAAACACCAGATCCTGGTCGGTCGTATCCAGAGGTGACGGGAAAATTCCATGGGGAAGATCATCCGTCAGCTTGACCCCCGGTGCGTCTGACAGAATTTCCCTGGCCTTTTCGACGCTTATTTTCTCCTTGGTACGCAGCTGAATGGAAACGCTGTGGCTGCGGATTACCGGGACCCGTACGCAGGTGCAGGATACTTTCATCTCCGGAAGATGCATGATTTTTCTTCCTTCATTCTGCAGTTTCATCTCCTCCGATGTGTACCCCTTATATTGTTCGCCGCCGATTTGGGCAATTACATTGTAGGCAATCTGCTTGGAAAAGACGCTGGGCGTGTACTCTTCGCCCTTCAGTCCTGCCTGGATTTCGTCGAGAAGTTCTTTCAGGCCCTTGGCACCGGCACCGGAAACCGCCTGATACGTCGATGCAATCATGGACTGAATCGGGCTTACTGCGTTCAGCGCATTGACCGCTGTGCAGGAGATAATCGTCGTGCAGTTCGGATTGGAAATCAGGTTGTGGTGCCATTTCACATCCTGCGGATTGATTTCCGGAACCACCAAGGGTACTTCCGGATCCAGACGGAAGGCGCTGGAGTTGTCAATAAAGACGCAGCCTGCCGACCGGATCGCCGGAGCAAATTTTTCTGCTATATCGTTTTCCGCCGCCCCCAGGACAATATCCAGGCCACGAAATGCATCGTTCCTGGCCTCTTCCACGACGACTTCGCTGTCTCCAAAGGGAATCTTTTTTCCTGCGCTGTGGGCACTGGCAAAAAGATGCAGTTCCGAAACGGGAAATTTCCTCTCCAGAAGAATCTTCCGCATTTCCTGTCCAACGGCTCCGGTTGCGCCCAGAATTCCTACTTTATATCCGCTCATACTGTTCCGCCGCACGTCTGTGCAGCTCCCTCCTTTATGCTAATCTGTCTTTTTCGATTTCGCGCTATTACTGCTGCTTGACAAAGCTTTCGTAGATAACCTGAATTGTCTTTTCAAAATCCGAATTGTTGACGCCCACGACAATATTCAGTTCTTCAGGCTCCTGCGTAATCATGCGTACATTGACGCCCGCACGCCCGAGTGCCGCAAAAAGGGCACCGGAGGATCCGGGGACAAAGACCATTTTCCGTCCGACAGCCGCGACCATAGAGATTCCTTCGGTTACTTCCATGGCTTCCGGTACAACCGTTTTTTGCAGCGCTCCGATAACCGTATACAGGGAACCCCGGCTCTCTTCCGAAGAGATCGCCAGGGACACGGAATCAATCCCGGACGTGATGTGCTCCACATTGACACCGGCATCCGCAAAGCATCCCATAATGCTCCGGAGGATTCCGATGGCATTGGACATGCCGCTTTTATGAATGGTCACGATGGTAAAGTCGCGGCGTCCGGCAATACCGGTCAGGAGCTTTCCGCTGCCCTGCTTGTCGTCAAAGCTTTCCATGATCACCGTACCCGGATGGGTCGGGTCGTTGGTATTCCGAATATTCAGCGGAATGTGCTTTTCCCGAACCGGCGCAATGGAGCCTTCATGGAGAACCTGCGCACCCATGTAGGAAAGCGCGCGCAGTTCCGGATAGGTAATCTGCCGGATTGTATCCGGATGATCCACGATTCTCGGGTCCGCCATAAGGATGCCGGAGACATCCGTCCAGTTCTCATAAATGTTCGCGTCCAGCGCCGCCGCCGCAAGGGCGCCCGTAATGTCGCTTCCGCCGCGGGACATGGTACGGATTCTTCCGTCCGGAAGGACCCCGTAGAAGCCCGGCGTAACCATCCTGCGCTCCGTGCCCAGATCCCGCAGCGCCCGATAGGTTTTATCCTGATTTATCGTCCCGTCCAGATTGAATTTGACCCACTCCACGCTGTCAACAAAATCGAATTTAAGATAATCCGCCAGCAGTCTTGCGGAAAAATATTCGCCCCTTGAAACCAGCCAGTCTCTGCTTACGCTCGGCCGAAGCGCCGCCTTCAGCTGCCGCAGCTCCCCTTCAATATCGATGGAAAGGGAAAGGTCCCTGCAGATTTCGCGGTAGCGTTCCGCGATCATCTGAAAAATGTCCCCGGGATCAACCCCATACTGAATATGTGCGTAGCAGAGATACAGCAGATCAGTGATCTTATGATCGTCTTCCTTTCTTTTCCCGGCTGCGGAAACGACAATCACTTTTCTTGCCGGGTCGGACAGAATGATGTCCTTTACTTTTTTATACTGTTCTGCATCGGCCATGGATGAGCCGCCGAATTTTGCTACTTTCAACATGCTACCTTACTCCTGCAAAGAAAATCTCCGGATCCTGCCGGCGGAGGCGTGCCGCCTGTCTGTGCGCTTCCCGGACGCTTATTTCTTCTGTAAGCACGCCGTCCGCCCATTTTTCCATTGACTTTTCCTCCAGCCAGGAATCCTCCGCCCGAGTCCGGAAATAATACGGCATCGTTTCGGATTCGTTGTCTACCGGAATCTCTTTTCCCGCTTCGGAATAAAAACCGCGGGTTCCGTTTTGGATATCCAGCAGGTCCTCCACAACATTGTAGGCTGTGGGGAAGCGGCCGGCTCCCTGTCCGTAAAAGCTCTCCCGGCCGGTATATTCGGTTTCAAAGGAGATCATGTTAAAGTTCTGCCGCACAGCGCATTCAAGGCTTCGGTCCGGAAGGAACTCCGGCTGGACATAGGCCGAAATTCCGTTCTCCGTTCTGCTTCCCGTCGCCATAAGCCGGCAGCACCGGCCATGCAGATGTGCAGCGCGGATATCGGGCTCCTGTATGCAGCGGATGCCCGCAACGGGAACTTCCTCCTCCTTCAGAAGGCTGCCGAAAGCGACATTGGCACTGATGATGCATTTGCGCTGCACATCCAGCCCGTCAATGTCCGCGGTCGGATCCGCTTCCGCATAACCAAGCTTCTGCGCCGTGGCAAGCACTTCCGAAAAGCTTTTTCCGTCGGTTTCCATGGAGTCAAGAATAAAATTCGTCGTCCCGTTCATGATGCCGTAAAAGCGCTGCATCGGACTGACTCTCGCCGCTCGCTGCAAATTGACAAGCCAGGGTATGCCGCCGCCGACGGCTGCCGTGCAGCGGAACGCCGCCTTTTTCTTCTCCGCAAGAGAAAGAAGTTCTCTGTAATAATGCGCGACCAGATATTTATTTGCCGTAACCAGGTTCTTTCCCGCTTCCAGTGCCCGCGATACATATTCGAAGGAAGGATGAATTCCCCCCAGCACTTCGACGACCGTATCGACCTCGGGATCCTGCAGGATTTTCTCTATATCGTACACCGCAAGGCTGCCCAGCTCGGGACGTTCCCGACGCACAAGGACATATTTCACTTTCAGATCTTCCCGGCTTTCCGCAATCTTCAGAACGCCGCCCCCTACGGTTCCGCAGCCCAATAATCCTATCTTCATCCGCTTCCACCGATTTTCGGTGAATCCCCCCTTTTTCTCTTTCTGTAAGGTCTTTTTCCCCTTTGGATGGCCGTGAGGAAAATACAATTGTTTTTGGTAGGTGTACACTATACCATAGCTTCCGCAGGATTTCAACCGACGTTTTACCCAGTATCGTGCAGCCTCCGCACAGAAAATTGTATATTCCGCCTAAGTATGCGAATCCGGCGGGAAAATTATGCAGAATTATACAAAATGGAAATTCTCTTAAATTTTTACAGATTTCAATTTCAATCTTTGAAAATTTCGATTTTTCGCATTATTTTGGGAAATATTTATCCCCCTTATAAGGAGACTTTATGTTTGTTCAGCACAGTACGCTGTTAAAATATTTGCAATTTTCATTCGTTATTTATGCGTTTTTAACTTGCAACTCTTTCGTAAACATACTATAATTACTCCATGCCCTTCGCGCCTGAAATCCGTGATCTTCCGGCGCGAAGCAAGAATGAAATCGAGGAGAAACTACAATGAAAAAGATTCTGGCATTGGTCCTCGCTCTCTGCATGGTTTTTGTCCTGTGCGCGTGCGGTTCCGGCAATTCGGGCACCACTTCTTCCGCTTCTCCGGATGCAGCCGCGTCATCGGATACTTCTGCAGCGAGTACGGATACAGAAACCGTGGCGGTTACTGCCGTAATTATTGCAGCGGATACGGTCCCGGAAGATGTAATTTACAAATTCACGTCAACAATCTTTGATAATCTGGACGCCATCTCCGAGCAGCACGCGAAAGGCTCGGAGGCAAGCCTTGAGCAGGCGGCTTCCATTACTTCCGTGCCGTACCATCCCGGCGCCGCGAAGTATTATCAGGAAAAAGGCATTACTGTCGAGGCGGTCAAGGAAGGTGCGGGGACCGGATCCGGCTCTGCGCTGACCTTCGGTACCGGTGGCGAAGCCGGAACCTATTATGCGTTCGGCGGCGTCCTTGCCCAGTATGTGTCTTCGAACACCGACGTTTCCGTCACCGCCGTTTCTTCCGGCGGCTCGCAGGCAAATATTGAGGATATCGCAGCGGGAACCATTCAGCTTGGATTTGTCCAGTCCGACGTTATGAGCTATGCCTTCAACGGCGAGCGTCTGTTTACGGAACCGGTGAAAGGATTCTCCGTCGTTGCCGCCATGTACATGGAACAGGTTCAGATAGTAACGACCGATCCTTCCATCAAGTCTGTTGCGGACCTGAAAGGCAAAACCGTATCCATCGGCGCTTCCGGCTCGGGCGTATACTTCAACGCAATTGATGTTCTAGAATCCTACGGCCTGTCGGAATCCGACATCAGCCCCGTGTACCAGAGCTTCGGTGACAGTGCGGACAGCCTGAAGGACGGAAAGATCGACGCCGGCTTCATCGTTGCCGGCGCACCGACAACGGCTATCACGGACCTTGCCGCTTCAAAGGATGTATACCTCGTCAGCCTGGACGAAGAGCATATCCTGCAGCTGCTTGAGAAATCTCCGTACTATGTCGCCTATACGATTCCTGCCGGAACCTACTGAGTTCCCTCCGCAGGTTCGATTTAGCGCTTTTTTCCGGCAACCCGCGGTTTCTTCGGCCGTCGGTTGCCGGATTCACCTGCGTCATCTTCTCAGATGACGCAGTGTATTTTGTACGAGGACTGTCCTTTTTTCAGAAAGCAGAAGTCTTCCGCTTTCTGAAAAGCGGATAACCAACTACCACAGGGAGGATTCTTCATGGCAGAAGACATAAACAATACCGCAGCGCAGCAAACAAAGGAGCAGGCGGAAGACATCATGCGCCAGTACGACCGTGAGTCCGCCACCCGTATCTGGACGGGAACGCCGGCTATTATTGTAAAGATAATACTGGCTGTTTTCTCGCTCTACTGCATCTGGTCTACTTTGTTTTCAACGGCGGACCTGCCTATTCGCCTTACGGCGTTTCTCGGGTTCACCATTATTATGGGATATTTGACCTACCCTGCAAAAAAGAAAAACGTAAAGCCGAACTCCCTTCCCTGGTATGACATACTGCTGATGGTCCTGGGTGCCTTTTCCTTTTTCTATTACTGCCTCAACTATTCCACCCTGGTAAAGGTGCTCACCAGTTCCTCGGCTCTTCAGACGATGAGCAATGCCTGGTTCTATGTTGCGATCGCCATCGTCGGAATCCTCTGCACAGCGGAACTGTGCCGGAGATGCGTCGGCGTTCCCATTCTCTGCGTGGTTGCAGCCCTTGTAATCTATACCTTCATCAGCATGATGAAAGGCAGCCAGAATTTTTATCAGGTTCTGACCCGTGTACTGTACACGCTCTATTACGGCACCTCCGGAATTCTGGGCACGCCGGTACAGGTCTGCCTGAAATTTATCGCCGTCTTTATCATCTTCGGCGCCTTTCTGGAGCGCACCGGAATTTCCAATTTCTTCATCGCTCTTGCAAATTCCATCGCAGGCTCCTCCTGCGGCGGTCCCGCAAAAGTCGCGGTGATCTCCTCCGCACTCTGCGGCATGGTTTCCGGCTCCTCCGTCGGCAATACCGTAACAACCGGGTCCGTAACCATTCCGATGATGAAGAAAACCGGGTACAAACCGGAATTTGCCGGAGCCGTGGAGGCGGCCGCCTCGACCGGCGGTCAGATCATGCCTCCCATCATGGGCGCCGCGGCGTTTCTGATGGCTGAATATATCGGCGTTCCCTATGGAAATGTTGCCGTTTGGGCAATTCTCCCGGCAGTTCTCTATTTCTTCGGCATATTCATTGCCGTTCATCTGGAAGCCCGGAAACTCGGATTGAACGGAATTCCGCGCAGCCAGCTTCCGAATTTCTGGAAGCTTCAGAAAAATGTTTACCTGCTCCTGCCGCTGATTCTTCTGATCTGGCTGGTAACGGCAAACATTCGTTCGCTTCAGTTCTCCGCTTCCATTGCCATCATCCTGGCCATTATCGTCAGCATCCCGGGCTTCATCATGGAAGGCAGGGAGGACGTAAAGACGGGAAGGAACGCCGGCTCCGTTCTAGGCCTTACCGCGAAAAAAACGGGCGCCATGATACTGAACTCCCTAGAGGCAGGAGGGCGCGGATGCATTACCGTTATTTCCGCCTGCGCCATGGCAGGCATCATTGCCGGATGCATCACGGTAACCGGCCTTGCCTCCAAGCTTATAAGCTCCATTGTAGCCGTAAGCCGCTCCATTCCCTATCCGGGGCTGGCACTGTTCCTTGCGCTGTTCCTGACAATGCTCTGCTGCATTGTCCTCGGCATGGGCGTTCCGACAACCGCAAACTACTGCATTATGGCTTCGACCTGCGCACCGATTCTTATCACCCTGGAAATTCCGAAAGTTGCTGCACATTTCTTCGTGTTTTATTTTGGAATCGTAGCGGATATCACGCCGCCGGTCGCGCTGGCTGCCTATGCGGGTTCCGCCATCGCGCATTCCGATCCGATGAAAACCGGGCTCAATGCGACAAAGCTTGCGATTGCAGCGTTTATTGTTCCGTACATTTTCGCGATGAATCCTTCGATGCTCCTTCTGGATCAGGGCTTTCTCAATGCCCTGCAGGTCATTGTAACCTCTCTGCTGGGAATCTTCGGGGTCGCCGCAGCGCTGAACGGCTATACCTTTACCCATATTCACTGGCTGGGACGGATTGCCTTTGCCATCGGCGGCCTGTCTCTGCTGATTCCCACGACGGCGACGGACGTTATCGGTCTGGTTCTGCTCGCCGGCATGACCGTTGTTCAATATATGAAGCGGAAGAGGATTTCGGCAAAACAGGCTGTGTAATTCTTCGGATTCCGGAAATGTCCATGGATAGCTGATATGCGCCCCCAGGCAGCTGCCGCTATCGCAGTCTGCTCGGGGGCATCGCCGTGCTCCTCCGCCCTGCGGAATCAGTGCGAAGGAAACATCGGAATTTATTTGTATAAATTGTTCTCTTGGAGTATAGTAGGACGGATCATTAAATTGGACGGATCGCAGGAGAGGAACGCATGCGCAGGAAAGATAGATAAGTTACAGACAGCAATTCCCTCAACCGAATGCTTTTTGCGTGTGATACGCTTCGCATCGGAATTATGGGAGATCCCTACCCGTATATCGTACCGGTCTCTTTCGGGATGGAAGTCGCAGAGGACGGAAAACCGGTCCTCTATGTGCACAGTTCGAAAGAAGGGGAAAAAGTAAACCGGCTGCGTGCGCACCCGGAAGTCTGCATTGAGGCGGACCAGTTTCTGGGCGTCGAAAAAACCGCCGCCGGCATCACCGCCCGCTACGAGAGCATCATCGGCTACGGCAAATGCGCTTTTGTGTCGGATCCGGAGGAAGCGGAAAAAGGGCTCCGTCTTATCGTGGCGCACTACGGTTTTCCGGATTATCCGATGGACCGCTGCAAAGGCTTTTCCCGCGTGCTTATTCTCCGCATTAAGCTGAACTCTCTCTGCGGAAAGCGAAATTCCGCCGCCGGGTGAGGAAAATTTGCGCGCTTTGCGGAAGAATTTCGTTTACAGTCCCTTTTTTCAATGATAAACTGAGGTTCTGACTTGCGGGCGGAAGCCCGGAGACTATGCTGTAAGAAGACGAGGAGTGCAGATTCATGATATCGAGAACAAAAATCAAGCAGATATTCGCGGATCCGGAGACTTTTTCCGGAAAGGAAATTACTGTTGCCGGATGGGTCCGTTCCATCCGGGACATGAAAAATTTCGGATTTATTTCGCTGAATGACGGCTCCTGCTTTCAGCCGCTGCAGGTCGTCATGGAAAGGGACCGCTTGGCCGATTATGATGCCATTGTAGGACAGAATGTCGGCGCGGCTCTGATCTGCAAAGGGCTCCTGACGCTAACACCGGATGCTCCGCAGCCGTTTGAATTAAAAGCCGGCTCCATTTCCGTGGAAGGCGTTTCCGCACCGGACTATCCTCTGCAGAAAAAGCGCCATACGCTGGAATATCTGCGGACCATTCAGCATCTGCGTCCTCGTACAAATCTGTTCAATGCAGTGTTTCGCGTTCGCTCCGTTGCCGCCTACGCGGTGCACACCTACTTCCAGAGCCAGGGCTTCGTTTATGTCCAGACTCCGATTATTACCGGATCGGACGCGGAGGGCGCCGGCGAAATGTTTCAGGTTACGACCTTGGATTTGAACAACATTCCGAAAACGCCGGACGGAAAGGTAGACTTCCGGCAGGACTTCTTCGGAAAGAGCACAAACCTTACCGTTTCCGGGCAGCTGAATGCAGAGAACTTCGCCTTGGCGTTCGGCGACGTATATACATTCGGACCGACTTTCCGTGCTGAAAATTCCAACACGCAGCGCCATGCGGCGGAGTTCTGGATGATCGAGCCGGAAATGGCCTTCTGCGATCTGGAAGGGGATCTGGAGAGCATGGAAGGTCTCGTAAAATTCATGATTCATTCCGTATTGGATCAGTGCCCGCAGGAAATGGAATTTTTCAACAAGTACGTAGACAAAGGCCTGCTCGCTCGTCTCGAAAATGTTGTTTCGAATGATTTCGGCCGCATCACGTACACGGAAGCGGTGGAGCTTCTGCAGAAATCCGGCAGAAAATTCGATAACCCCGTCGCCTGGGGCATCGACCTGCAGACGGAACACGAGCGATATCTTACGGAAGAAGTGTTTAAAAAGCCGATTTTCGTCACGGATTACCCGAAGGAAATCAAGGCTTTCTACATGCGCCTTAACGATGACGGGAAAACCGTCGCCGCAGCCGACTGCCTGGTTCCCGGCATCGGAGAAATTATCGGTGGAAGCCAGCGTGAAGAGCGGCTGGACATTCTGGAGAAAGTCATGGATGATCGCAAAATGCGCAAGGAAGATTACTGGTGGTACAGGGACCTTCGCCGTTACGGCTCCTGCCGCCACGCCGGCTACGGCGTCGGTTTTGAGCGAATGGTAATGTATCTTACCGGCGTAAGCAATATCCGGGATGTAGAACTGCATCCGCGTACGGTGGGAAATGCAGAATTTTAACTTTGGTTTTTTTGCCGAAGAGGAGGCACGCATCGGTGCCTCCTCTTTTTCCGTATTTTGCCGATTTGCTGCATCGTATATCGGGCTGCCGCCCCATGCAGCGTTCCTCTTTGCCGGTTCCGGTTTCCTATCTACCGGTTTTCCGGTTCCGTGTAGCTTGTAAATTCCAGTGCCGAACGATAGGCCGGACGCATGATGCGGCCCCCTGTCAGGACCTCTTCCATCCGGTGGGCGCACCAGCCGGCACTGCGCGCTATGGAAAACAGCGGTGTATACAGGTCCGCGGGAATTCCAAGCATGCTGTAGACGAGGCCGGAATACATATCCACATTGGCGCAGAGAGGAAGCTCCAGGTTCTTCCGCTGCCGCAGAAGCTTCGCTCCGATGCTCTCGATTTTCTCCATGAGCTCCAGATCTTCCAGGCGTCCTTTTTCTTCCGCCAGCCTGCGGGCGTGCTTCTTGATCATAATCGCGCGGGGATCCGAAAGGGTATAGACCGCATGACCGAGACCGTAGATTTTACCCGATCGGTCTCCGCGTTTTCCATCCAGCAGTTCGCTGAGGTAGTGCTCGATCTCGTCTTCGTCCCGGATATCGGATACTTCCGCCTTCACATGGCTAAACATCTGCATTACCTTCGCATTCGCTCCGCCATGCAGGGGTCCTTTCAGCGACCCAATTGCCGCGGCAACCGCACTGTAGGTATCACTGCCCGTGGAGGAGACCGACCGGCAGGTAAATGTGGAGTTGTTGCCGCCGCCGTGATCCGCATGCAGGATCAGCATCATGTCCAGCATGTGGGCCTCTTCCTCCGTATAATTCTGATCGGGACGGACCATGCGCAGGAAATTTTCCGCAAGGCTCAGGTCCGGATCCGGATTATGAATATACAGAGACTTATTCAGCAGATAATGCCGCATTACGGCATAGGAATTGGCAACTATCAGCGGCATCTTCGCGATAATCTCCACCGACTGGCGGAAGAGGTTCTCCGGAGAAAGGGAATCCGGCTCCGGATCATAGGCATAAAGCGCAAGCACCGACCTCGCCAGCTGATTCATGACGTTGTAGGAGGGCGCCTTGAAAATAACGTCCTCGTTGTAGCCCCGCGGAAGCTCCCGGGCACTCGAAAGCATCTTTTTGAATCGTTCTTCCTGATCCCGATCCGGCAACTTTCCTAACAGCAGCAGATATACGACCTCCTCATAGCCAAAAGTATGGTTCCGAAGATGCGCTTCCGCGATGTCGCTGGAATCAATGCCGCGATAATACAGACGGCCTGGCATGGGAACCTTGACTCCGTCCACAACCGTATAGCCCTGCACGCTTCCGATACCAGTCACTCCGATGATAACGCCGGTGCCGTCCGCATTTCGGAGGCCCCGTTTCATCTCGACATTCTGGTACCGTTTTTTATCAATGATATATGCATTGCGGATATTCTCCGCAAATTTTTGCATTTCCTCGCTGGTCTCCGCGTAGGTTGCATAGAAATCCAAGCCATCCACTCCCTGTTCTGGTATGCTGCTATCCTATCCTGTTTTCTCTGTTTTTGCAAGATTTTAATTTGAGTTATTCATAATTTAAATTTTAATAAGGGTCTGACGTTTCCTTATGCCATCAAAATGCAGAAATTGCCAAGACGCATTGCAAACCGTCTTTTTTTATTTGTTTTCCGCATGATTTCCGGGCATTTCTGTCGAAAATTTTTATTTTTGCGCCGATTTTCAAGACAGATTTTTCTTGTTGAAAGCGGTTGCATCGAAGTTTTTCCTGCGTTAAAATGCAAGATGCGAGTATAAGATTCTGCAGATTTTCGTACTCCCGTATTTTGGAATTCTGTGCGGATCGTACATTTGCCGCAGCCTGTGAATTAATGCTCCCGCATCGGGTGCAGGAAGGAGGACGGCGCATGGAAATGCCATGCGTCGCAAAAAGAATGATAGAGCGTACTGAACAGCCGGTTGTCTGGAAAAACGGAGCGCCGCAGAAGGCCGACCCTCGGCCTGGGAAGGAAGGCTTTCGGAAAACCATCGCATATCGCATTCTGCAGGCTCATAATTCCGGTTCTCCGGAGGATCTGAAAATTCGGTTTGACGCGCTTATTTCCCACGATATTACCTATGTGGGGATCATCCAGACGGCTGTCGCGTCAGGGCTCAAAACGTTTCCGATGCCCTATGTACTGACAAACTGCCACAACAGCCTCTGCGCTGTAGGCGGAACGATCAATGCGGACGATCATCGCTTCGGTCTCTCCGCCGCGCAGAAGTTCGGCGGCATATTTGTTCCAGCAAACCTCGCTGTCTGCCATCAGTATGCACGGGAGCAGCTCGCGGGCTCCGGCGGTATGGTCCTGGGTTCCGACAGCCACACCCGCTACGGCCCTCTCGGAACTATGGGAATCGGAGAGGGCGGCCCCGAACTGGTCAAGCAGCTTCTGGGCGGTACATACGATATAAAGCGGCCGGAAGTCGTTCTGGTCTATCTTACGGGGAAGCCTGCCCGTGGCGTCGGTCCGCACGATGTAGCCCTGGCTCTGTGCGGAAATGTATACGAGGACGGTTTTGTGAAAAATCGGGTTTTGGAATTTGCCGGACCTGGAATTGCAAATCTTTCCATGGATTTCCGTTTCGGCGTGGATGTGATGACGACGGAATCCGCCTGCCTGACGTCAGTATGGGCTACGGACCGGACGGCGGAAGCCTACTATGAAGACCATCACCGTGCGGACGCCTATCGTCCGCTTGCCCCGGAGGAAGGGGCTATATACGATCGCATGATTCATATCGATCTCAGCCGCATTGAGCCCATGATTGCTCTCCCGTTTCATCCCAGTGAGGCCTGCACGATACGGGAATTTATGGAAAATCCCGGAGATATCCTCCGCGCCTGCGAAAAACGCGCCCTCGATATATTCGGACCGCAGCTGCCGCTGCGTCTTACGGACAAAGTCCGGGACGGAAAGCTGCTTGCGGACCAGGGAATTATTGCAGGCTGCAGCGGGGGAATGTACGAGAATCTTTCCGAAGCGGCCGCAATTCTCCGCTCTCGCGGTCTTTCCTGCGGTCCATTTGCTCTTTCCGTGTATCCTTCCTCGCTGCCCGTCAGCCTGTCTCTGATGAATTCCGGAGACGCAAAGACGCTTCTGGAGGCGGGCGCTGTCCTGAAGCCCTGCTTCTGCGGCCCCTGCTTCGGAGCCGGAGATGTTCCCTCCAACGGCGCGCTCAGTCTGCGCCACACAACGCGAAATTTTCCAAACCGGGAGGGCTCGATCCCAAAGGAAGGACAGATTTCGGCGGTCGCGCTCATGGATGCGAGAAGTATCGCTGCAACAGCCGCGATGGGCGGGGTTCTTACGCCGGCAACAAGTCTGGATTACGAAGCTCCCAGGCAGGAAGCACCCGGCTTTGATGCCCGTCCCTATGCGCATCGCGTCTATTCCGGCTGGGGGCACGCACAGCCTGATGCAAAGCTGGTTTACGGTCCGAATATCCGGCCCTGGCCGGAAATCCCGGCGATGCCGGAGGATCTGGTTCTGGAGCTTGCCAGTGTAATCCACGATCCCGTGACAACAACGGATGAACTGATCCCGTCCGGGGAAACCAGCTCCTTCCGTTCCAATCCGCTCCGCCTTGCGGAATTTGCCCTTTCCCGAAGGGATCCGGACTACGTCCGCCGCGCAAAGGACATCCGCGCCCGCGGTCTTGCTTCCTGTATATTTGCGGAATGCCCGGGAGACGGAAGCGCCCGTGAGCAGGCCGCCTCCTGCCAGCGGGTACTGGGCGGCGCCGCCAATATCTGCCGCAAGTTTGCAACCAAGCGCTATCGTTCCAACTGCATCAACTGGGGAATGCTGCCTTTGGTTCTGAGCCCGGAAATTCCATTTAACGGCAAGCCGGGGGATCGGATCGAGATTCCGGGTGTACGGCGGGCCCTTCAGTCCGGCACCGATACGCTGCAGGGTACGATCTCCGGGAAGCCGGTTACTTTCTCCATCGGACCGCTGACGCAGGAGGAGCGGCAGATCCTGCTTGACGGATGCCTGATGAATTATTACGCAAATCGGGAGGCTGGCCGTGGATAAAATTCCGATGCATGCACCCGTCGTTGAAATGGACGGGGATGAAATGACGCGCGTTCTCTGGCAGATGATAAAAGAAGAGCTCATTGCGCCTTTTGTAGAGCTGCAGACGGTTTATTTTGATCTGGGACTAAAAAACCGGGACGCAACGGAGGATGCAGTGACTGTGGAAGCGGCTTATGCCGTGAAGAAATACCATGTGGGGATCAAATGCGCCACGATTACGCCGAACGCAGACAGAGTACGCGAATACGGTCTGCGCCGGATGTATAAAAGCCCGAACGGAACGCTTCGGGCAATCCTGGACGGAACCGTATTCCGGACGCCCATCCCCGCACCGTGCCTTATGCCGTATATCCGCACCTGGAAAAAGCCCATTACGATTGCAAGGCACGCCTACGGAGACATTTATCGGGCCGTCGAATGTTCCGCGGAAGCGGGAGATACGGCGGAGCTTGTCGTGTCGCGTCAAGGAGCGGAATTTCTCCGAACGCCGATCTACCGTTTCGAAGGAGCCGGCGTCGTGCAGGGCGCCTACAACAAGGACGCCTCGATTGAAGCTTTCGCGGATTCCTGCTTCCGTTTCGCCCTGGAAGAAAAGCAAGATCTCTGGTTTTCCTGCAAAGACACCATATCCAAAACCTATGACGGACGCTTCCGGGATATCTTTGCCCGTCTCTATGAGGAAAAATACAAGGCCCTCTTTGAAGCCGAAGGCCTTTCGTATCTCTATACGCTGATTGATGACGCTGTGGCTCGCGCCGTACGCTCCGAAGGCGGTTTTCTCTGGGCCTGCAAAAACTATGACGGGGATGTCATGAGCGACATGATCGCTTCCGGGTTCGGTTCGATCGCTATGATGCGAAGCGTCCTGGTCTCCCCCTCCGGAGACCGGGAGTATGAGGCCGCCCATGGAACAATCACCCGGCACTACAGGCGCTATCTGCGCGGAGAGCAGCCCTCCTCCAACCCGGTTGCAACTATTTTTGCCTGGACCGGCGGACTCTGCTGGAGCGGCAAGCTGAACGGCAATCCGCAGCTCGTGCGCTGGAGCTGCGATATGGAAAAGGCCGTGCTGCAGACAATTGCATCCGGCTGCATTACAAAGGATCTGCTTCCGGTTTATAACGGTACGCCGGAAGTCGTCTCCAGCGCAGAATTTCTGCGCCGGGTCCGGGAATCTTATCTTTCCCTTTCGGGCGCCTGACGCAGCGCCCGATTCTTTTTCCCGGAATTCTTCCGTAAGGACCGTGCTGCGGCCAATCCCTTTTCAGACCAGCCGCAGTTTCCCGGATTTTTTCTTTGCCAGCCGCACAAGCCGGGGCCGGTTGAAGCGCTGGATTATGATAAACGGAAGATTTCCCAGCAGATTGTATACCGACAGAAACAGGGCCGCCCATTTGTCCCGCCAGAATGCCAGGATGCCGAAGGAAGAGACGATCAGCGCCGCATGCACGCATTCCGCCTTGCAGGTTTCCTGCACCAGCTGTTCGGCCTGCACGCCGGATGGTTCGGACTTTATTTCCTTGTTCGGGAGAAATGGCAGGATCTTGCTCATATCCGGCACTCGGTCCTTCCATTTCCGTACCCGCAGGGCGCGAAACAGCTTCCCATCCTTCTCCCATGGCCATAGTGCAAAGGGAAAGCGATCCGCTTTCCAGGTTATCTTTATATCCTTCGCTGCCAGGTTGGAAAGAAGACCAAGACCGGCTACATAAGCCGAGGCAATTAAAAATTTTTTCTTCTCTGTCATTTCTTACGCGGTGTTCCGTTCTACCGCTGTCCCCCCTTACTTACCGGAAATACCGGCTTTTCTGCATGTTTCCCGCAGCAGAATTTCCGTTACTTCCTCCGCGGCGATGCGCCGTCTTATCAGGGCGCCTGCCATCGTTTCCAAAACCGCCGGGGAGCGCAGCAGCCGTATTGCCTGTACCGCCAGCTCCTCCGGATCTTCCTGTGCGATTGCGCATCCGGCTTCGCAGAAGATTTTCAAATTGTAATTTTCACAGGCGCTGACGCGATTTTCCAGGACCATGGGGAGTCTTTTGACAACCGCTTCCGATGTGCTGATGCCGCCGGGTTTGGTAATAAACAGATCCGCGCTGTCCATCAGAAGGCAGGTGTTCTGCACGTAGCCCAGAGCCCGGATATTTTTCCGCAGCAGGTTTCGAATCCGCAGGTCGGCTAAGGTCCTCGTATTGGTTCCGCAGACGACCGTAAGAACTTCGTCCGAGCCGATGCGGCATCGCAGAGCTTCCGTAAGCCGGCGCATAGGCCCGGCCCCCATGGATCCGAACATCATCAGAATATGCCTGGCGTCCGGGTCAATGCCAACCAGCTTCTTCGCCTCCGGTTTCCGTATTTTATTATAAAATTCATGGCGAACGGGAATCCCGTCCGTAACATGAATTTTCTTCGGATCCACGCCGGCGTTTTCAAATTCCTTCACAATCTTTGCATCCGGGACAAAGTACGCATCCAGATCGCTTTCCCCCGTCATTGGACTGCAGGTATAGTCCGTTGCGATATTGCATGCATAGAACGAAGTTCCGTCCCATTTTCTCCGGAGAATCGTCAGCATCAGGGAAGGAATGACATGCGGACAAATGACGCAGTCGTATACTCCGGAGCGGAGAAAGTCGTACAGCCTGTCTGTCCCGGTCTCCAGAAGCGAGTAAACCGCCGATCCCCTATCGAATGCCGCCGGATGGCGTTCCGCCTGGGCATAGCCTCTACCGTATACTTTCGGAAGGTGCCGATACATCCAAACGTGCCCTTCGCTGATGGTTTTGGCAATCTGCCGGGGGAAAAACTGCAGGGCGTCCTTGACCCGGCACGGGATGCTGCGCTTGCGCAGAGATTCCTCTACGGCGAGAGCCACCGAATTATGGCCTTCCCCCGTACTGCAGGTTAGAATCAGAACATTCATAGCTGGAACCGTCAACAGAATCCGCTTTCCGTACGGTATTTCCTTTCCTCATACTCTTCGCCGGCCTTTGCGCAAGCGATGTTCCGCGGAATCAAATTTTCGCTTTCGGGAAAGCCTGCCTTATGTATTGTAACAATCGAATTCCGTTTTGCCAACACACTGGAAGCAGAAACTCCGGCAGGGATCGCGCCGCCGCGGTTTTCCTTCCGGAGTTTTCTGAATAGGTTTCCTTCTCCCCTTCATGGACGCAGTTCTTCGAAGGGTTCTGCCTTTTTGCCGACGTACCGCCGCTGCCGGCTATGGTAAGTTCTGCCGGAATATGCCTCGTGCGGATCCTCCAAAAACAGAAGATCCTTTCTTGCCGCTCTGCGGTAAATCGGATCCGCGATGACGATGTCGGATGCGTTCATAGCCTCCGTGATTTCCTCTTCCCCGCTGCTGTGCAGATCGGTTTTCCTCAGGACCCCAGCGTCTTTTTCCAGCGGGCAGAGCACCCGGACGGAGGTGTACCCGTATTCCTTTTCCAATTGAAAGCGCAGCGAGGCGGCGTGCACCGCTTCGCCGATGATCAGGGTCGACCGATCTCCCTGCTTCGGACTTGGCGCCGGTTCGGAAAAAAGGCTTCCCGAACGGCCGGTTCGGACGGCTTCTTTCAGCTGCTCCTGCAGTGCGTAAAACGCTTCGGCGCCGCACGGAAAGCCGATGACGTAAGGGATTCCGAACGTCCTTTCCAGATATTCTGCCGCGGCAAGTCCGGTTGTGGAGACTACAAGCGTTGCTTCCGCCTCCGACGCGCCGGCAAGCTCTTCCAGTGTGCAGTGCATGGACCAGCAGCTCCGCAGGGGAAACCCCGCTTCTTCCGCCGCGCTGCGAAGGGCCTCCGCATTGCCCGTAACGGAAAAGTCGAGCGGCGTAATCCCCAGAAGGTTTATCCCCTTTCGGTCGTGATTCGTCTCTCCGGCATCCGATCTGCGGCAGAAGCGACGGGCGATGGTCGTATACGCCTCGGACGCACCGCATACATAGCTGTCCATGCCGTTTGTCGCAAAGCCGAATGTCGGAATCCCCGTTCGTTTTTCTACAACTTTGGCGATGCCTCTTACATCCGTACCCAGATACGTCGGCAGGACCGAACGGCTGAGCGCAATAAACTTCGGATGTTCCGTCTCCGCCACATTGATGATATCCTGTATCAGCCGCTCATCATTCCCCAGGATTGCGTCCTGCTCCACGAGTCCGGAGACATAGATCATGCTGTCCATCGTGTACCAGCGCGGCTCGTCATGGGTGTTGTACGTGGAATTGCAGCCGGACGCGTCGTGCATGACGATGAGGCCGCCCAGTTCGTACAAAGCGGAGTTAATGCCGAACAGATCGGCGGAGTATGTGCAAAGTTTTGTATAGACCTGCTTCATGGTGAATCCTTTTCTCCGCCGGACTTCGGATATCTCCCGTGCATGCCCGCCGCGCTGCAGTTGCAGCCCCAGGCTTTTACCTGAATGATCTCCGGTACATTGCTTTCGGTCTCATAAGCCCGGATAAGCCGCTCCGCCATTTTTCGAATCCCGGTGAATCCCCAGAGCCCGTCGTTTTCGAGAATGTTGACAAAATGCGCCGTGCCCGTGTAGTATGCAGATTTCTGCCCGATGGCGAGAAACGGTCCTCTTCCGTCGCGCGGCTCCAGTCGGCAGCGATAGTTATTCGCCGCGCAGAAGGTGATATCCGGCGCCTTTTCCTGCAGCCAGCGCAGATTTTCCGCGTCCCCCGGAAGGATATAGTCCGAGTAGATTTCCTTTACCTGGAATCCCCGGCTGCGCAGAAGGCGCGCGAGGGACAGAAACAGCGGCGTACATTCATGATCCAGTGCGATGGGGATATCCCCAAGGATGCGGTGTGCCCTTGCAAGAGCTTCCTCCGCCTCTTCCTCCAGCGGGCCGGTGTCCAGCGGCTCCAGCTGAAAGGCGGCCGCGACTTCCCGCAGCTCCTGCCGGATCGCCTCCGGTACATAGGTCGCCGGAACGAATAGCGGTTTCTGCCCCAGCCGCTTTTCCATGTCGGCCGCAGCAAGACCGGCCACCGGCATGCAGTAAAGATTCGCACAGCTTTTGGCCATGTCCTTGTATTCCCGATATTCCCGCATCTTGACTAGGTCCCGGATCGCAAATCCGTTCATCCCTAGCAGCCGGCAGAAATCCCCCTCGGGATCTATAGCGAAATTGCTCCCGATCACATTGACGGCGTGCCGGTCCAGCGTTTCCTGGGGTTCCAGTGCTTCGTAGAGCGTAAGCTGCATCTGCTGCTCCGGGCTGACTTTCCCTTTGCGGATCGTAGGAATCATATAGCCCTGCACAAAATCGATATCCGGATAGCGGCGGCGTAGTTCCCGATAGATATATTTGGTATCACAAGCCAGGAAATGATGGATGCAGCTTGTAAAGGGAATTACCATCGGAGGACGGGAAGGCAAGCCGTCAATAATCTCGCAGATGCCCTCCAGCATTACCTCTTCCTGCTTTCCGTCATACAGGTCATGGTCGTTAAGCAGAATCATGGAAAAGCGGTCCATTCCGCCATCCTCCAGCGCCGTAAGAACAACGCCGCGCATGCACGCCGAGGCGCACAGGAAAATGATATGGCAGCCCGGGATAAGCATTGGAGTATGCGCAATCGTCCAGTGTCCCCTTGCGGGCGGCGTATATTCCAATCCTCCGTGAAACGGGGGTTCCGTGCATCGGATTTCGCCGATTGGGCGCCGAACGACGCCGACGGGAACCGATTCGGTCTGATGGAGGTTAATCATGCGTCTCTCCTAGCAAATTCGCGGCAGAAGTTCTCCGCTGGGCTGCGGAAGCAACGTCTCCGATCCGATTTCCGTAGTCATCACAACGCGCCCCGGCATCTCGTCTGTCACTTCCCCGATGATTGCGGCGTTTTGGGAATACGGGCCCTGGTGCAGAACATCCAGTAAGTCCTGTGCCTTTTCCTTGGGACAGACGACGACAAGCCGCCCTTCGCAGGCAAGATACAGCGGCTCTAAGCCCAGCATGCCGCAGACGCCGCGAACCGCAGGATCTACCGGTACCGATGGAGCATGGATGCGGATGCCGACCCGGCTCTGTCCCGCGGTTTCATAGAGCACCGTGCCAACGCCGCCTCGGGTCGCATCCCGGATGACATGAATCTCACGGGTCGTATTCAGCATAGATTCCACTGTGCCCCAGAGCGGCGCGCAGTCGCTTGTGACATCCGCTTCAATGCCGTAATTGTCCCTTGCCAGAAGGATCGTACAGCCATGCCGCCCCACGTCGCCCGTGACAAGGATCGCGTCCCCAGGCCGGGCAAAATTTCCCGAAGTGCGTACATCCGGCAGAATTGTCCCGACACCGCTTGTCGTAATAAAAACGCCGTCCACCTGTCCTTTGCCGGCGACCTTTGTATCGCCTGCCACAATGGAAACTCCGGCTTCCTTTGCTGTTTTCTCCATCGCTGCCGCAATTTCCTCCAGCTTCTCCATAGGAAAGCCTTCCTCAATTTGGAACGCGCAGGTCAGATACTGCGGGCGGGCTCCCATGCAGGATAGGTCGTTGACCGTTCCGCAGATGCTGAGCTTTCCCACGTTTCCGCCCGGAAACTCAAAGGGAGAAACGATAAAGCCGTCTGTTGTAAATGCAATCGGGCCTTCCGGCCGCGGCAGCACCGCCGCGTCATCGCCCGTAAAAGCCGGATTGTCGAAATGTGCCTTGAAAACCCTGTCGATGAGGGCCGCCGTCTGCGTCCCTCCCGCACCGTGTGCCAATGTTACTGTTTCATTCATTTTTCCGCGCCGTGCCGTCAGTCGGGCGCACGGCCCTCCTTATCCTAAGATCCCGTTTCAGTCTCGAGCGTACTGATAGTAGGCGCTGCAGGCTCCCTCGTTCGAAACCATGCAGGCTCCCACCGGGTGCTGGGGTGTACATCCCTTTCCGAACACCTTGCAGTCCGACGGAATGCATTTTCCCTGCAGAACATCCCCGCAGCGGCAGGCCGGATTCGGTCGACCGCGGATGACCGGCATATTGTATTTTTTCCGGGCATCATACGCCGCATACGCTTCCCGCAGCCGTACGCCGCTTTGGGGGATTACCCCAAGGCCGCGCCATTCCGCATCGCAGGGCTCCAAAAGCTGATCCATCAGCTGCTTCGCCGCCGCGCTCCCGTCGTCGGTTACAACGCGCGGGTAGCAGTTTTTGAAAAACGGCTTTCCCTCCTGCAGCTTGACCACCGAATAGGCTAAAGCGGTCAGTATTTCCTTCGCCGTAAATCCACATATGACCCCGCTGATGTCTTCCCTTACCAGTTCTGCGCAGCAGCGGCACCCTGTTATCGCGTTGACATGACCGGGGTAGAGGAAGGCGTCCGCGCTTCCCTTCAGCGCCCGGTAGGCGTTCGTCATGGTTTTGTTCGCTGTCAGAATGGAATAGTTCGGCACCGCTTCCTGCGCTGCCTTCTGGACCGACAGGCAGGCAGAAGGCGTCGTTGTTTCAAATCCGACGGAAAGAAACACGACCTGTTCCTTCGGGTTCTTCTGCGCATAGGCAAGTGCGTCCATCGGCGTATACACAATCTGTACTCTGGCTCCCTTTGCCCGCGCGCCGGCGAGGCTCATCTCCGTCCCCGGAACTCGTACCAAATCGCCGAATGTGCAGATCGTGCAGCTTTTTTCCAAGGCAAGGAAATTTGCCTCATCTATGAAGCCAACCGGGGTGACGCAGACCGGGCACCCCGGTCCGGAAATCAGATGGATGGGCTCGGGGAGCATCTGCCGGATTCCAAGCCGGAAGATCTCGTGCGTATGCGTCCCGCAGACCTCCATAATCCGCAGCGGCCGGCCGTGGTAGTTCTGGAGAATTTCCTGCGCTGTTCGTTTTTCAGACTGATCCGTCATGCGTCTTCGCTCCTCTTATCGTTCAGTTCCTCCAGCAGGGATTCCGTTTCTTCCGTGTCCTCCTCGGTGATTTTTGCTATGGCTACCCCCGCGTGCACCATAACATAATCTCCCGGATCCAGATCCTCTAGAAGTTCTGCGGAAACCCTGCGCCGCGCACCGGATGCATCCACCAATGCCGTTCCATCTTCAATCGTAATGACTTTTGCCGGAAGTCCAACACACATGGATTCCACCTCCTGTTTCAATTTCACGTAATGTTTTCCGTTGTTCCGTTCTTTCTTATAAATGTTTATTCTTTCTTTCGGTTCAAAACCCACATTGCTGCGGCTGCCTGCCCCAGCGCGATGCCTCCATCATTGGGCGGTATCATATGATGCCGATAGACGCGGAACCCGCGCTCTTCCAGTCCTGTCAGGCAGAATTCCAGCAGAAGCGTATTCTGAAATACTCCGCCGCTGAGCGCCGCTGCAGAAAGGCCTGTTTCCTCTCGGGCCCGCTCGCAGCCCCGAATAATCCCCGCCGCCAAAGCTTCATGGAATTCCAGCGCAAGCTGCTCCGAGTCTTCTCCCCGCAGCTTTCTCTGCGCAAGCTCCCATACGAGCTCCTCCGTTGGCAGAACAAACCGTCCGTTTTCTTCCCGGAGAGGCCTGTCGGAAGCGTTCGTCTGCCCTCGGCGTATCCTCCCGTTCTGCGCCGCGAACTGCAGTGCTGTAGACGCTTCCCCTTCGAAGGTAGATGTCCGGCGGATGCCTAAAATCGCGCTGACCGCATCAAACAGGCGTCCGGCACTGGTGGAAACGACCGTATTGATGTTCCGATCGGAAAGGAGGAACTGCGCCTGCAGATTCTGTGCATCGCACAGCTGCAGTGCGGAAGCCATCCGCTTCGTTTTCTCCCGGTCCCGAGTGTGCCGATAAAGTATACTTACCGCAATGCGCCAGCCCTCCCTTGCGGACGCATCTCCGCCGACCTGCAAAAATGGTTCCACACTTCCGATTCGGTCGAATCCGTTGTAGTCCGCGCGGAGAAATTCTCCGCCCCAGATGGTTCCGTCGGTACCGTATCCGGTGCCGTCAAAGGAAACGCCGATTACCGGATCGGAGGTCTCATTTTCCGCCATGCAGGACAGGATATGCGCATAATGGTGCTGGATCTCGAGAACCGGCAGACCAAGGTTTTTCGCCACAGCGGAAGTGTTGTACTTCGGGTGCAGATCGCAGGCAACAATTTCCGGCTCCGCTTCCAGCAGATGCTCCATGCGGGTTACCGACTCCTCCAGTGCCCGCACCGTCCGCAGATCCTCCATGTCGCCGACGTAGGGGGAAGGGTAGAACAGGCGGTGCTTTGCAATGCAGAAGGTGTTCTTCAGCTCCCCGCCGATTCCCAGCACCGTTCCCCTGCATTCCCAGGGCATCATGAAGGGAAGCGGCGCGTATCCGCGCGAGCGGCGGATCATATACGGTTCCCCCCGGAAGGTATCCATTACCGTATCATCCGCCCGCAGACGGATCAGGCGGTTGTGGCTCAGAATTCCGTCGCACATCCGGGACAGTTCGCGCAGCGCGTCCTCGTCGTCTCGGCAGATAGGCGCGCCGGAAATATTTCCGCTTGTCATCACAAGGCAGTCCGGCATCGCAAGCCCATCCCCGGAGTCAAAAAGGAGAAGCTGCACCGGCGCATAGGGGAGCATAACGCCGACCTTCGGATTGCCGGGAGCTATCGAAGGCGCCAGCCTGCATTCCTCCGCCGGCGCTTCAGAATAATACCCTTTCTTTTCCAGAAGGAGGATCGGCTTTTGATGTCCGTCCAGGATTTCCTCCTGCAGGGGGGTTACCTCGCATTCCCTTCGTACCGCGTCCAAATCCTTCATCATTACGGCAAACGGCTTCACCGGTCGGGGCTTTAGCGCCCGCAGCCGCTGCACCGCTTGCTCGTTTGTGGCATCGCAGCAAAGGTGAAATCCCCCGATTCCTTTAATGGCGACAATGCCGCCGTCCCGGATTCGCTGCTGGGTCCGGCGTATTGCCGGCAGATCCTTCTCCTCCGGCCCCATCTTTTCTATCTCTGCCGGCAGCGTCTGCGTTCCGTCGGTCCGCAGAAGATAAACCTGCGGACCGCAGTCATTGCAGCAGACTGGCTGGGCATCATACCGGCGCGTTTCCGGATGAGTGTATTCATAGGCGCAGGTGGGACACATGGGGAAATTCTTCATGCTGGTCCGTTCCCTGTCGTAGGGCATGCCGTCCAGAATCGTCATCCGCGGTCCGCAGGCTGTACAATTAATAAACGGATGCAGATAGCGTCGATTGTTCCTATCGTACATTTCCTTTTTGCACGTAGGGCAGATGGCAATGTCCGGGGAGACGAAAATTTCTCCCTGTTCCTTGGCGCTTTCAACAATATCAAAGCGGGCATAGACGCCGCGCAGTTCCGGCGCTTCCTCCACTTCCAGCTTCAGGATTACCGCCCGTTCCGGGGGACGGTGCTCCAGTTCGTAGAGAAAGTCCTGGATCTTTTCCGGTGCGCCCTGCGCGTCGATTTCCACGTAGGGACCTTTATTGCAGACGCTTCCCTTCAGCTGATGCGCATCCGCAATCCGGCTTACAAAAGGCCGGAACCCGACGCCTTGGACAATCCCGTAAACCCTTGCCCGGATGCATCGATCCTCGTTCATAGCACCATTCCTTCCGCCTTAGACCCTTCCTCGCCCTGCAGGACGCCGGATACTGCAAAGTGCGGAAAAGCATAGAATCTTCCTCGGTAGTCCGGGATTGCGGCACGGAATGCCGGATCCGCCAGAATGCAATCGTATTTTCCCGTGCGGACAAGATTTGTAAAGTCATCCTCTTCGCGGAGGTGAAGGTCCTGCGGTTCCGAAAGCTCCGGCTTTTGCATAAAATAGGTTGCCGCCGTGACATCTGCCGCGCCGTGCTGCAGGATTTTTTTCCGCAGCGTGTTCGCCGCGATTTGCTGGTGCACAATCAGCGTTCTTTTCCCGACAAGGTCTTTCGCAATCGTTTCCCAGCAAGGATTCAGATCCGGATATTCGCAGCGGTACGGAGTTCCGAATCTTTTCCGGAGACTCTGCGCTGCCGCAAGGCCGGAAGGGGACACGACCAGATTCTGCTCCGTCCGGCCGGCAGATTTTATTTGGCTCAGCGTACCGCCGTTGCCGTAGCAGAGGATCCTTTCCCAGCCCTGCTGCTGAAGCTTCATCCGCATCCGCTGCGGTGCATCCAGACTGCCGAGATCCAACGGCGTCGCTCCTAAAATTCCGAGCGATCGCGGAACCCGCTCGCCGTCCTGCTTCGTAAACCGATCAAAGATCGCAAGATATGCTTTTTCCGCGCCCTCATCATACCAGCGGATTCCGTTGGTATCTAAAGCAAGCACCGGAAGCCCGATCGCCTTTTCCGCCATTCGGGCCACCGCCTTGTAGTCTGTACCGATGGTCGCGGGCACCGGGGTTCCTATCAGCGCGGCAAAGTTCAAGTCCATCTTCTCCGCCGCCTCTGCCATTTTCTTTACCAGGAGCTCATCCCGTCCCAGAATTGCATCCATATCCCGAAGTCCGGCGGAGAATACGGCGCTTTTCTGCTGCTGCCAGCGCGGCTCATCAAAGCCGCAGATGTTTCCTGTGCAGCCGCCCGCGTCCACAACTACCAGCAGCCCTCCCAGCTCATAGAGGACGGAAACGGCACCGGACTGATCCGGAGCAAAGGGGTATATTACCTTGTGCAGTCCCTTCATATTCTTGCCCTCCCGGTGGACGCAAGGCCCTGCGGCCCGATCCAGTCACCGCGATCCACGACAATTTCATACCCGATATCCGCCATTCGCTGCTTCAAATTCGCCAAATTCTGCGCCGATTCATCGCCGGTGCTGATTTTATTGTCGTACAGCATGTATTTTTTTCTCACATCCATAGGCGAAAGATTGGGCATAATGACGTTCGCTCCCGCTAGAACGCCTTTTTCCCGCCCTTTGGGATCGATCGTTCCCAGCGCGGTCGTTGCCGGCAGGAGGACGTTCGGCTGCTGCAGCCGCAGGAGCGCCAGGAGGAAAACTGTAAGTTCCGCCGTACCTGCCGGCTTGTGAGCAAAAGGAGTGTCATGGTGCGGAACAAATGGGCCGATTCCGACCATATGCGGCTGCAGCTTCTCTATAAAGAGGAAATCTTCCGCCAGGTTTTCCGGTGTCTGATAAGGGGAGCCCACCATAAATCCGGTTCCCACCTGGTAGCCGATTTCCTTCAGATTCCATAGGCAGTTCTGCCGGTATACCGGGTCAAGCTCCGGCGGATGCAGACGGGCGTAGTGTCTCGGGTCTGCCGTCTCATGGCGCAGAAGATACCGATTTGCGCCCGCTTCATACCAAAGCGCATAGACTTCCTTTTTCCGCTCCCCCAGTGAAAGGGTTATTGCGCAGTCCGGATATCTTGCCCGCAGCCCGGCTACGGTTTGCGCCACCTGTTCGTCGGAAAAGCCCGGATCCTCGCCTCCCTGCAGGACGAAGGTTCGAAATCCCAGTTCGTACCCCCTCTGCGCGCAGTCCCAGATCTGCTCTTTTGTCAGCCGGTATCTCTGTGCGTTCGGATTTCCGCGGCGGATTCCGCAGTAAAGGCAGTTGTTTCGGCAGAAGCTGCTGATCTCTATGAGCCCGCGCACATAAATTTTATTCCCGTAATAGCACCTCGCCCAGCGCCGGGCTCTGGAAAAAACACGCTCGGATACTTCCGGCGTCCGATAGCGGATAAGATCCTCCCATTCCTCCCGACGGAGGCTGTGTTCCTGATTCAGTTTTTCCACCAGAGCAAGCAGGCTTTTTTCTTCCATGTTCTTTGATTTTTCCTGTCTCAGATAAAGGCCGCGTCCATGCGCTGCAGCAGCGCTTCCAGCCCCGCATACCCGAACGGCTGCTTTTCATCATCCCAAGGAACATTGGCGGCATCCGGCTGGTAATAGGCCGCGTCGGCTCCCAGGCTCAGGTCCACCATCGCGCTTCCGCTGTTGTAGTTCAGCATTGTCGGAGAAAGATTTGTGTATACGCGGGTCATCGGGCTCCATGCCGCCAGTGCACGCAGATAAAAGAAGTCTTCCGGGCTTACGTTTGCATAGATTTCCTCTACCTGCAGACCGTATTGGATCAGAGCAAGCGACAGTTCGAACGGATTGGCGTTGAGCCGTTCTCCGACGGCGACCCGTTTACCGGCATGGCGCGCCGAGAATTCCGCGACGGCTCTCTCCGCTTTTTCCCGGTAGACGCTGTCTTCCAGCGGCGCCCCCAGTGCCTGCCCCAGAAGCTCATATTGGCGATGAATTTTGTCCAGCCGATACTGACGCTGCATCTCAAGGAATGGGATCCCAAGCCGCTTTTCCATGTCTTCTGCCGCTAGCCTCGCTTCCGGATGCAAAATCAGGTTGAAGTTCGCCTTTGCCAGCTCCTTATATTCTTCAAAGGTCTGCATGCGGGAAATTTCCTGTATTTTTCGCAGTCCCGCCGCCTGCAGCAGTGCATACAGCTCGCTTTCTTCCCGAAGCGGGGAAAAATAGCCCAGCAGGTTTGCCGCGCGTGGATTCCGTTCCGCGGGTTCCAGAAGGGAGTATATTGCCTGCCGTACAAGTACCATCGGCGGCTTTCGGCCTTCCCGGGTCAGCGCGTACATGTAACAGGGCCGCACGGGCAGGCCCGCCTCCGCTTCCGCCTTCCGGCAGACCCTCTCCCAATCCGTTCCCAGCAGCGCGTCTACGCAGGTGCTGCAAATCATGACGACGGAAGGTTTTTTCTGCAAAAATTCCAGTATTTCGCAGACCGCCTGCGGAACTCGCTCCAAATGTTTTCCGCTGACGATATCGCTTTCATCCATAAGGAGGAAGAAAAATCGATTTTCGTACCCTGGGATCTGGCTGAGCAGTTTTGTATTCCGGCCGCAGCAGCCGGGCGCCACCAGCAGCATAACCGATTCCGGCACAGCAAGGCCGGCCCGCTTTACCCCGAAGCCCTGCGCGCCGGGGGAATTGAAGGCAAGCGTAGCCGGAGAGCTGTATATCAGCTGTTTCGCGCTCTGCAGCTGCACAGGGATATTGTTTCTGCCGGCTGCAGCCAATTCCTGCACTGTAATGCTGTAAGGAGCTGAATTCATTCGTTTTCTCCTGTTTTTCCTCCCTCCGGCATCGCCAGCAGCCGATCCGCAAGGGCAAAGAATCGGCGGCTGATTGGAAGGGTCGGGTCCCCCTCGATTACGGTCTTTCCAATCTCTTCATACTGGTTAATTTCGTCACTGCGCGGGATGTCTCCTACAATTTCGAGCTTTCGTTCTTCCGCAAATTCCCGGACTTTTTCCTCTTCTCCCGGTACATTGCGCCGGTTGAAAATAACTCCGCCGACGCGGGCATAGCCGCGGTCCTTGAAGTTTTCCACCGCATGATAAATGTTGTTTGCCGCGTACATCGCCATTTTTTCGCCGGAAGTCACAATAAAGACCTTTTCCGCATAGCCTTCCCGAATCGGCGCGGCAAAGCCGCCGCACACGACATCGCCCAGCACGTCATACATGACAATGTCCGGCTTATGCGTTTCGAAGAGTTTCAGTTCCTCCAGCAGGTTGAAGGTCGCGATAATTCCCCTGCCAGCACAGCCCAGGCCGGGGGTGGGGCCGCCCGTTTCAATGCAGAGTACGCCGCCGAACCCGGTTTTTGAAATTTGATCGATCGAGGTCGGTTCTTCATCGTATTCCCGTAGATAGTCCATAACCGGCATCAGCGGTTTTCCGCCGAGGAGATTAATCGTCGAGTCCGATTTTGGATCGCAACCAATTTGGATGACCCGCTTTCCGCGGACGGCGAAGGCCGCTGCGAGATTTGCCGTCATTGTCGATTTTCCAATTCCGCCTTTTCCGTAGATTGCCAGTTTCAGCATAGCGCCTCCTAAATAAAAAACCCCTCTTCCGCAAGGAAGAAGGGTACAGAAATCCCAATAAACAGAGGCTGTGGTTTCCGGCAAGGAGCCGCCGGAAACAAATTCTGTTCCGCCGCTTCTTCCAGCGCAGATTTCGCTCTTTGCTGTCAGAGATCTTTCTTTGTATCGGGGGCAGTCTTTCGGCTTTCCCCTCCACGCGTTCTTTGTTTTTTTATTATACCGTAGATTTCTGGAATTGTCATCTGCGTTTTTTCAGGATTTTCAAGCAGTTCTCTCTAAAGAAGGAGGACCTGCACATTGCCTGCCGGTCCTCCGAATGCATTGTATTCTACCGTTCTTCCATGCCGATTGCCGTCTGCGCCGGCTTACTTACGCTTCCTGCCGGTTCTTCGAATCTTTCTCGACAAACAGCTGCAGCATATAAATCTGGCATAGATACACGGCATACCAGGTTCCAAAACCGTTCAGCAGCCCCGCAAGAATTGAGTACCCCAGACGGTCAATCCCGCCGGGATTGAATCCCCACGCTGCAAAGAAGGCGGGAATTCCGCTCCCGAAGAGAATCCCGGCAAAGGCGCTGATTACAATATTGTAGCAAAGCCAATTCGCCGGAATCCAGCGCCAGAAGGCTATCTGTTCCGAGCGCAGACCCATCGACGGCAGTTTTTCTCCGCCATTAAACTGGCTTCTGTACGCCTTCTTTATAATCGGATACTGAATGCAGGTGCAGATCATGGAGGTTACGAATACCGTCCCTCCCAACTGGGACAGGCCCAGCATATTCAGGGGTGCAGCGTCATACGCCTTTGCGAGGGTAAAATATAGGATGACTGCCGTAAGAATAATCGTTGCGGGACCGCAGGCAAGTGATTTTTTAAATGCGTATTTTCTTCCCTCTATAGTCATTTCCTTTTCCTTTCTCCGGTATGCTTCCTTTGTATTCTTTTCGCTCTTCCTTTACAGCGAATAAGCCGTTTCAAAGCCTTCCCACATCGCATTGCTGGACTGGCGGGCCTGCACGGCATCACCAATAACATGAACCTCCGGCACAAATTTCTTCAGTTCCTCGCTCAGCGGATCGTATTTCCGTGCGCCCAGCCCGAAGAGAATATAATCAAATCCCCGGAGCCATTCCTCCGAACCGTCTTTGCGCTGCACCTTCACATCGTGATCGGTTACTTCCAGCACTTTGGTATTCACCTGAATGCTGACCCCGTTCCCCTTCAGCGTCCGCATCAGCGGTGCGCGGTTGGGGACGCAAACTCCGGTCAGAATCTGCGGAAGCATTTCGATGATCGTAATTTCTATTTCCCCGATGCTCGCCTCAAAGCCGCGGGTAAAGGAGGTCGGGCGTGCATTGGCAAGAATCGTTTCCGCTGTCTCGCAGGCAACTTCCCCTCCGCCAAGGATGCAGACCCGGCCTCTGGGAATTACCAGTTTCCCGCGAAGGAAATCGTGCGCAGTCAGAACCGGGTATTCCTGCGTACCTTTTATCGGTGGAATCAACGGCTTGGCACCCGTTGCAACAATGACAGCCTCCGGGTTGAACTCCCGGACGTTATCAACCGTTGCTTCCTTGTTAAAAACAAATTTCACGCCGGCTTTTTTCGCCCGGTAATTCAGGTGAACCAGCCATTTCGTCATTTCCTGCTTTCCTGGGGAGGCAACCGCAAGCTGAAGCTGACCTCCAATCGAAGAATCGGCTTCCCATACGGTGACATCATGGCCACGCTCCGCCGCAGTTACCGCTGCATACATGCCTCCAGGGCCCGCGCCGATAATCAGCGTCTTTTTCGGGGGATCGGCAGGACGGAACGGGAAATCATATTCCCTTCCGACAAGGGGATTGATATGGCAGCGGCACTGCGGGTGTTCCGCCGTTCGGGTGATGCAGCTTCCTGCACAGCTTCCGCAGGGCACAATATCATCAAATCGATTTTCATAAGCCTTGCTGCATAGGTCGGGGTCCGCCAGCAGCAGCCGGCCCAGGGAAACGCCGTCCACAAGGCCGCGTTCCACAATATCCGCCGCATAGCGAATGTCATTGATTTTTCCCACAACGAAGACGGGGATGGAGACTCTCTTTTTGATTTCCGAAGCTTCATGCACATTCATTCCAATCGGTTTTCCATGGCTCGGAAGAATGTTTTCAAGGCCTTCGTACTGGACGCCGCCGGATACTTCCAGCAGGTTTACTCCTGCGGCTTCAAATTTTGGCGCAAGGTAGAGCATATCTTCAAGGGAGTTGCCTCCCGCCTGTCTCTCATCGCCGGAAATGCGAAGGAATATGGGAAAGCCCCGGCTGACGTTCTTTCGAACTTCCGCAATAATTTCCAGAATGAGCCGTGCCCGATTGTCAAGGCATCCTCCGTATTCGTCCATGCGCTTATTGCGCAGCGGCGAAAGGAAGGCTCCCGGCAGCATATAGGCATGGGCGCAGTGCAGGCTTACCGCGCCGCACCCCGCTTCTTCCGCTCTTCGGGCAGCCTGTCCGTACTGTCGGACAATTTCATGGATTTCGTCGATCGTTACCGGCCGGCTAACATGGCAGTTCGCGTTCGTATTGACGGAGGGACCCAGCGGCGCGATTCCGCGGAAGCCGCAGATTGATTCCGGGCCAGGGTGAATGATCTGGGGGACTAAAGTAGAGCCGGCATCGGAAACTCTCTTTGCAAATTCCCGAAACTGCGGAACCAAATCGTCGGAATCCAAGGCGGTCGTGTACCCGATGTAGGGGTATTTCCTGTCCACGGTTACTGCATCAATGGTAACAAACCCCGTGCCGCCTTCCGCACGGCGGACAAAAATATCCGCCAGCCGCTTCGGAACGGTTCCGTCCTTTGCCTCATAATCCATGCTCATGGGAGCCATTCCGACCCGGTTGCGCAGGGTCAGCGCTCCAATCTGAAGCGGCTGAAAAATTTTTGCTTCTTTCATATTCATAATACTTTTCCTCAATTGATTGCTGCACGGTGACAGAGGTTTCCGCTTAGGATTTCTCAAATTGCGTGCACTTTCCTAAGGATGCCTTCAATCGGGCATCCGCGGACTTCTGTTTCTTTGTTCTGGTGTGGGGGTACTTGCCTTATAGAGAAGCTCCGAGAAGCTTCCGAATCCCTGGGTGTCCGGGAGAATTCCCGGTGCTGCGAAAGGAAGAGGAGGGCGGCAGCCGGCCGATCCTGCCATTTTTTCGATTCGCAGGGGGGATTTCGCGAATCCGTAGGATCGAAATTCGAAAATGCCGGCTAGCGCCTTCCCCCGCAGCAGCGGCCTTTAGAGAGCAGCCGCTGCCACTCGGTTTGTCTTTATTTGCTCCCGTCCTCCGGTTTTTCCTTGCGCATATGTGGCATGACTTCGCGCAGGCGGTAGCGCTTAATGGTCGTTTCCCGATCGAATTCATTGAGGATTCCGCGGCTGTAATAGTCATCGATCTCTTCCTTGGAATATCCCAAGTCGGTAAGAATATCCCGGTTGTCCATTCCAAAGAGGGGGGCGCCGCGCCAGATTTCTGACGGGTGATTCTTGAATTTGCTTAGAAGGCCCAAGCCTGTAACATGGCCGAGCATCGGGTCATCCCATTCCATAATTGTCTCCCGAGCTTTCCACTGTGGATCGTTAATGCAGTCCTCAAGCTCATAAACTCTCTGACAGGGAATGTGATTTTCCGTCATTTCCTTCTCCACTTCATCGACCGTATGCTCCGAAACATACTTTTCCATCGCATTTTCCAGGCGCTGGCCGACCGGTGTATTGATGAGCCATCCGGTAAAGCCCTCCGGGAAGTCCGGATCTCCAGTTCCCGGCGCCGGCAGACCAATCAGAGGGTAGCCACGTTTTGCGACTTCCGCGCCCGTCATGCCGATAAAGATGACGCCGCCGTCTTTGCAGGTGTAGAAGCTGAACAGGGCCGCCTGTGCATCCTTGTTTCCGGTCCGCGGCATCTTGATTCCATCCGTGGCGTACTGCATAAACCGGCCGTCCGTAATGCGGGCCAGGGCCTCATACTGGGCAACGTCCACGCTTTCTCCTTTTCCTGTCAGCTGGGTGCTCACATAGCAGGCCAGCATGCTCCAGCATGTCGTAAGCCCGCAGACATAGTCACTCAGGTAGGGATTGATTTTCAGTGCGTGATCCGTTCCGTTGAGTGACATGTATCCTGAAAAAGCCTGCCCCGCCGCATCGTAGCTTGCTTTCGTAACATATTCCGGAACCCCACTCTGTCCATAGCCGGAAACATGGCAGATGGCGAGCTTCGGATTAATCGTCCAAAGGTAGTCATCACTGAGGTTCAGCCGATCGTACTGTCCGCCTCTTGAGGATTCCACCCAGATGTCTGCCCATTTGATAAGTTTCAGGAAAATCTCCCGCCCTTCCTTGGTCTTGAGGTCCGCAACCATGGAGAGCTGATTTCTGTGATTCTGCGGATAGCCATACCAGCCGCGCTGGTTGTCCGGCTTCTTTGGTGCCTCAAAATGAATCACCGTCGCGCCGCACTCCGCCAGCAGGCCTCCGGCAAAAGGCCCTGCGATATTGGAACCGCTGTCAAGTATTTTAAGTCCCGCAAGGGCGCCGAATTTCGGAAAATCTTTCAGTCCTGACATATTATTTCTTCCTTTCTTTTCATTTGTTATCGTTATTGATTTGCAGGTACAAACACCGGGCGATATCCTCCATCCACGTAAAGCGTTGTTCCGGTTATATAGGACGCCTCCGGGGATGCAAGAAACAGGATCGCCTGGGCAACTTCCTCCGGTTTCGCCATCCGTCCCAGCGGGATGGAGCGGGCACAGGCTTCTCTCTCCTTCGGGCTGAGATGCGCAACCATTTCGGTATCCACGACGCCCGGAGCTACGGCGTTTACCCGGATATTCCAGGCCGCAAGTTCCAGGGAAAGAGACTTCGTGAGCCCCAGCACTCCGCTTTGCTTGCGCCGTAGATGCACCCCATCTGTGTTCCGTAAACCGCCGTGACGGAGGAGGTGCAGACTATGGAGCCGCTTCGCTGCTTTTTCATCGGCACCGCCGCCGCCTGGCAGAAATTGAACGTTCCGCCGACATTGATATCCATGACTTTCCGATACGCGGCTTCGTCAATGCGGGACAGGGGCCGATCCATCGTTACGCCGGCGATATTGAGAACCACGTCGATCCTTCCGGTGCGCTGCAGGACTTCCTCTACCGTATTTCGGACCGCCGCTGCGTCGCGCACGTCACAGGGAAAGGACCAAAACGACGCACCCTGCCGTCCGGCGGCTTCCTGCAGGATATCCATTCCGTCCGTCCGGATATCTACGCCGGCCACGCGGGCCCCTCTGCGGAGCAGTTCCTGTGCGCAGGCTCTGCCGATGCCAGAATTTGCGCCGGTGACGATCGCCGTAAGATCCGTAAATGTCATAGCGCTCCTTTCACGGGCGATAGGCTCCATCTACGCTGACCGTAGTCGCAGTAATGCCGCTTGCCAGATCGGAGGCAAGGAAAAGGTACACGTTGGCAACTTCCTCCGGCTCCAGCATGCGTTTCATCGGCAGGTATTTCAGATACTGCTCTTTGATCGCCGGGTCCATATTTGCGTTGGTCATATCGGTGTTTACGACACCGGGCGCGACGCCGACGACGCGTATATTGCGCCGGATCAGTTCCCTTCCCAATTCACTGGTAAGGCCGATGATCGCAGCCTTGCTGGAAGGATAGCCCGCACCGGAAAGGGATCCGTAGAGCCCTGTTACGGAAGCCGTGTTGATAATCACGCCGCTGTTATTGGCTTTCATATACTGATAGGCCGCCCAGGATCCGTTGTAGGCTCCTTCCACATTAACTTCGAACATGTGCTCAAATTCGCCTTCCTGAATTTTGCTGAATACGGTACTGTGCGTAACCCCGGCATTGTTGATCATCACGTCAATGCGGCCCCATTTTTCCACAACTTTTCCTACCGCTTCCAGCATCTCCTGCCGGCTGGAAAGCTTCGGCCAGAATCCAAGAACCTCCTGATCCGGATAAAGTTCCTTCAGTTTCTCCAGCGCCGCTTCGACCGTTTCCTGGCGTGAGCCGGCGATTGCTACCTTTGCTCCGTTTTCAATGAATTTCCTGGCGGCGGCGAATCCGATGCCGCGCGTGCCGCCCGTAATAAACGCTACTTTATCCTGTACAAGTTTCATGCCGTTTTCCATGGAAGTCTCCTTTCCGCTGCTGAATGTTATTTTTTTTCCTGCTTTTTTCGTGCATATTTGCTGTCATCCGTGTTGCCGGACGCTTGAAACTTTCCTCATAGATGCGGATATACCCGGTTTCCGCGATCCGCCATTGCCCATCGATTTTTTCATATCTGTCCGTGTAAAACGCACCGCCCTGAATTCCGACTCCGGCGTAAGGGCTGTCCTGCGTGAAAATCAGATTGTCCTGAAGATACCAGCGGGCGGTTGCTTCCGTTTCGCTCAGGATCGTGATTTCCGGGGTGTGTCCCATATGCATGCTGATCATCTCGGGCGGCATGTTTTTCTTGAAATACTCGACGGCCTCCTGGACCCCATGAAAGGTCAGCTTCCCGTTGGAATAGGAAGTCCGGATGTTGGGTGAGAGCGTAGCCGCCAGCCCGTCCCAGTCTTTGCTGTCAAGACAGCGGAAATACTTTCCTTTCAGGTTCATGATCGCAACAATGTCCCGAAGCTTCTGCGTTTCCTTTTCCAGAGCCTCTACTCTTTCTTCAATCGTCATGCGCTTTCCTCCTTTGTCTTTCTGTCCAAGTTTCTCCGCGTTCTACAGCTCCATCGCTGCCTCACAGGCTTCGCGCGTCGCCCAGAGAGCATTGCGCGGTTGCTTTGCGTCGCCGATAACATATTTGGGGATTCCGAGCTCCTCGCACTTCCGCTGCAGATCCTCGCAACCTTCGGCTTCTATCCCAAAGCAGATGACAACGCTGTCTACATCCAATGTCTTTTCTTCCGTCTGCTGAGTTTTCTTGTCCGTCCGGATGAAGTGAACGGTTCTGTCGTGAATCTCCAGTGTGTGCACGCCCCCGTAGCTTGCAATGTTCATCTGCTTAAAGGTTGGTTTAAGGAACATCTTGCGCAGCATGGCAAGGCCGTTTCCTACCCCTTTCTTTTCCAGAACCGTTACGCGGCAGCCACGTGCCGCAAGAATCTGTGCTACTTCCGACCCGATGGCGCCGCAGCCGATGACGCAGACGTTTCCTTCCGGCTTCACTTCTCCGCTGAGGACTTTGAGCTGGTTCGTCACGCACGGACTGTCCATGCCTTCCAGGCTGGGGGCTACATATTTGGACCCTGTGGCAAGTATTACCGCATCCGGCTTTTCCCGTTCCAGCAGTTCGGGCGTCACTTTAGTCCGCAGGTGAACTTCAATTCCGCGGCGCGTGATTTCTTTGGCTTCCCATGCTGCCGCGTCGGCGAAGTCCTGTTTTCCCGGCGCCATGCCCGCATAGGGGAACTTGCCGCCCAGCTTGTCGGAAGCTTCATACAGAATCGGCATGTGGCCGCGTTCCTGCAGAATTTCTGCCGCCATCATGCCTCCCATGCCTCCGCCGACAATCAGGACCTTTTTGGGCTGCGCAGCCTTCTGCAGGCCTTTGTACTCCAGCCCTACAAGCGGGTTCCGGGTGCAGGTGATGGTTCTGAATTTCGGATTGATGACCGCATCATAGCATCCCTGCGTACAGCCGATGCACTGACGGATTGCATCGCTGCGGCCTTCCCTGGCTTTCTGCACCCACTGCGCATCCGCCAGCTGTCCTCTGCCGATGGCAACCAAGTCAAATTTGCCGTCCTCGATCACTTTATTGGCAAGTTCCGGCGTCGTGATTCTTCCGACGCCCATCACCGGAATCCGAACCTGCTTTTTGATTTTATAGATGTTCTCCACGTTAAAGCCATGCGGAATCTGATAGGGGGGAACTTCATAGACCGTTGCAAAGCTTATGGAGTTGCCGCGCGAAAGATCGGCGACATCCACTCCCAAATCCGCCGCCCGGTTTATAACTTCGACTATCTCCTCCTCCGGCATCGTCTGCGGCATCATTTCGTCGACGCAGTCAAGCCGCATGAACAGAGGCATGTCTTCCGGCATATTTGCGCGGATTTCCTTAATCGTTTCGAAAAGAAAGCGGCTCCGGTTTTCAAAGGAGCCCCCATAGGCATCCGTCCGGTGGTTCATGCCGGGGGACAGCATTTCATGGGGAAGATAGCTGTGCGCAGCATGAAGCTCAATCACGTCAAACCCCGCCTGCACGGCACGGCCTGCCGCCGCCCCGAATTCCTTTTCGATTTCCTGCAGCCGCTCGATGGAGCAGGTGTCCGGCGTTTCCAGCGCATTTGTCTTATCAAAGAAATATTGCGGGGTAAAACCTCCGTGCCAGAGCTGCACCCCCATTTTTCCTCCTGCCGCATGCACTGCATCCGTGAGCTTCCGCCATTGCCGGACGTCTTCGTCCGTGTAAATGCCGAAATACATATAGGCGTGCGGGGCGGGGCAGACCGCTGCAACTTCCGTAATATTCAGTGCGCAGCCGGCTTTGGCCCGCGCCACATGGTAGGCGATAAGATTCTCATCCACAAAGTGCTTATCCCGAACCATTTTCGTGTTCATACCCGGCATGACGACCCGGTTTTTCAGTTCCAGGCCCCGAATCTTTATCGGGGAAAACAATGCGTCGTAACTCATTTCGTTTGCTCCTTTTCTGTTTCCGCCGTCGGAAGCGGTTTCTATTGTTTTTCTTTCTCTATGCATTCACGCAAAAGCTCCGCTCTCGCGATCTTTCCGTTGGCTGTTCGTTTCAGCCGCCTTACAAACTGGTAAGTTTTGGGAATCTTATACGGCTCCAGATAGGGAATCAGGAATTCCTTGAGTTCCTTCGCCGTAACCTTTCCGTCCGTTTCCAGAATGGCGTGGACCCTTCGTCCCCATTCCGGGTCCGGGATGCCTACGACGGCGGCGTCCAGCACGTGCCCATTTCGGAGAAGTGCGCCTTCTACCTCCGCGGCAAAAACATTTTCGCCCCCCGTAACAATCATGTCGCAGCGGCGATCGGAGAAGTATAAATATCCTTCCTCATCCACATACCCCATATCGCCGACGCTTCGGAATGTGCCATCCAGTGTTTTCAGCGGCTCCGCATTGATATATTCGGTGTACTGGAGATTGGCCGGAGGGGACATGTAGATTTCGCCGATTTCATAGGGCGGCAGGACTCGTCCTTCTTCGTCGCGGATGGATATCGTGCTTCCGAATTTCGCTTTTCCGACGCTTCCCGGGTGCCGAATCCATTCATCTCCGCGGATCGCGCAAAGACCGATGACCTCCGACATGGAATACAGCTCATATAATTTTTCCGGGCCCAGCAGATCCATCCAGGCCCTTTTCAGCCATGCAGCGCAGACTCCACCGGTATGGCAGAGTGCTTCCAGCGACGAAAAATCTTCTTTCTTCAGATCCGGAAGCTTCAATATCCGATACATCAGCGTCGGCACCAGCTGCGTAAACTGAATATGATATCTGCGAATGCAGTCCACCAGCGCCGCAGGACACATCGTCGCCGGCACAACCAGTGTGCCCCCTGAAAACAGGCAGTTCAGAACCGTTGCATGGGGTGCTCCGTGATACATCGGCCCTGCCAGAAGCTGTCTCTGTCCCATCCGCATGCCGCTGACCGCCAGCCATGCCGCTAAGCTGCCGTCCGTATGTCCCGCCGGGATGTTCTGTCGAATGAGCTTTGGCTTTCCCGTCGTTCCTCCGGAAGCGGTGATAATATTCGGATTGGAAAGGATGTCCGGAAGCGGATCGCAGGAATACCCGGCGCATGTCTGCGGAAGGTCGCCGCTTTTCCAGCGTATGCCGATGGAAAGACCCTCCAAATTTGAAAAGGCCGCCTTGGGGGATATCAGCTTTTTCAGCTGTAGCAGTTCTTCCGGTCTTGTCTTGGGAGAGATCGGCATATAGCAGGCGCCTGTTTTCCAGATTGCAAAATTTGCCAGTGCGTGTTCAATCGAATTCGGGAACGTAACCAGCACGGTGTCTCCCGTCCCGACGCCCTTTTCCTTCAACATCCACGCCAGCCGGTTTGTCGTTTCTTCAAAGCTCCGCCAGCTTATTTTCCGAACGTCCCCGTCTATATTCTCCTGGATAATCGCGTCTTCGTCGGGCTTTGCTTCGGCAATCATCTTCAGCTGAAGTCCGGGCGTAATAAAATTCTTATTCGTCCGATTAAAGACATTGGTTTTTTCTGCGCTTCGCATACCGGCATTTCCCCCCAGCCGAATCTGCGGCCTGACAGACCGCCGTCCCCGCAAATCTGTGATTGACAAATTTTTCTCATCCTCTGATAAAAGATTAACGGTTTGCGACACGCTTTACAGGAACTTAATCGGGAGAAATATTACCAGTTTATGGGTCCTAAACAGTGTTTTTGATATTGACAGAAGGGAAGAATTCATCGAAAATACTGTTAAGTTTGTGCCGTAATTTCTTCGGGGGGGATTTTTCATGGAAAAATGGCCTGCGTCCAAAGCTCTGTCCGCAAAGCCCGTCCGAGGCTTTTTCGTGCGGCCGGATCGGTATCTTCGCCTGCAGAAGTATTCCGTTTGTGAGCCTCTGCCGCCGATTGCGGAGGACGAATCTCTTGTCGTCTTCGTGACCTCCGGATCCGGAAAAATAACAATCAACGGAGTCGTTTTCGAGCTCCGGGCGGGCTGCCTTTGCTGGCTGCAGTCCTATCACACTTTCACAATTGTGCCGGATTTCGGAACGGCGCTGGAATTTCTGGTCTGCGTCTATGACTATCCTCTTTCTTCCTACCTGATTATTCGCCGGCAGAGCGATCCTGTGACAAGAGCCATCATGCTCGCAACGCCGGTCCTGCGGGTTCCGGACGAAAAGCGCACCATGATTGAGAGGCTGTTCCGTGATTTTGAAGCAGAGAATCAGGGGAACAGCCGAGGCAGTGCGACGATCCGGGTCGCCGCGCTGGGGCAGGTCGTCTACTTTTTTATCAACGCCTGCGTAAAGCAATTCCGCAGCAAGCCCCCGGAGCCAAGAAGGCCTCTCGGATGGTGTGCTATATTGTATATTGCGGAACATTACCGGGAACCGCTGTCAGCCGCGTCCGTCGGGGAGTATTTCGGTGTTTCTGCCGTTCTGCTGAACCGGGAATTGCGGCTCGTCTGCGCAATGGATTTTCTTCAGCTTCTGGACCGCGTCCGCATCAACATTGCCTCTGCCGCCATGTTTTTTGAAGATGTTTCCCTTTCCTATCTCCTGTCCTATTCCGGATTCACCAACGAATCCTCCTTTTACCGGATTTTCAAGAAATACTGGGGCGTACCGCCCCTCGAATACCGATCCTCCCGCCTGCGCAGCGGTAAGGAGAATTATCACGGGATGGTCGGAAGCAAGATCTTGATTTCCGCGCTGAATTATATCCAGGAAAATTACGCGGCTCCCATAACGCAAAAGCAGATCGCGTCGGAGCTCTACACTTCGGAGGCACTCTTGAGCGAGAAATTCCGTGAAACCTTCAACATGAGCGTAAAGCATGTCATTTCACTCAGCCGGGTCCGCCATTCGGAGCCTCTGCTGCTCAATACGGATCTGCCGATTCTGGACATTGCCCTTCTGGTTGGATTCAATTCCGCAAAGGTTTATACCGCGTCTTTCCGGGCCGTGCACGCCATGACCCCTGCCCAGTTCCGCGCGTCCAAGGGAGGTTCTGCTTTATGACAAAGGAAAAAAAGCTTGGTTTTTCTCAGCCCATGACCAGCATGGACTATTTTTTCAGCGATGGTATTTCGCATCGCCGGATCCTAGCGGCGCTTCGAAATGCAAAGCAGAAAACGCCGCTGCGCCAGAATGATACGGAAACGCTTCTTTTTGTGAAAAGCGGCAACGGGGTTCTGGAGAGCGGCGCGCGCAGCTATTCACTCTGCCGCGGTGCGCTTCTTGCGATCAGCGATTACCAGAGCTACCGGATAAAGCCGGACGCCGGCTCGGTTCTCGTCTATGCGGAGGTTCAGTTTGACTATATGATGTATCTCTTCTTCATGGCGAACCCCTACTTCAACTTTACCTCTCCGGGGCTTGGACCCTACCCGGTATACTGCATCACAGAGGGCTCCGCCGCGGAAACCGCGGATTTCCTCACGGATTCCCTGATTGAGCGCTGCAGCAGGGGAATCCTTGCGGAAAGGGAAGTCCTGCAGACCATGGAACTTTTCGGCATTCTTATTGAAGCTTCCGACGCAGAGGAAAACTACCCCAATCCCTCCGCAACGGATCTGCCGCCGAATCCGGCGAAAAGGGAGATGTCCGGAAGGAAACGCCGGAAAAATCCATCCTCCGGCAAAACGGACGGAAAGATCCCCATCTAGGTTCAGAAATAAAACCGTAGATGGGGATCCGTCTCTGATTCTATGTACGCTGTTTTCCTTCTTTCGGAAAGGCGGCGATCCGCCCGGCAACAGGGTTTATTTTATCCGGCTTCCTGCCGTCGGGAGAGCGCAGGGCGGAATTCGCCACTTCTTCGGAAATCCCTCTTTCCTTTCCGTCCGCGCGGTTATTCCGCTTCGCTGCTTCCGTTTCCGGCACGATCCGGCTCGCGGGCACAGCTTTCGCAGTTGATTTCGAAATTTTTCAGTTCCTCCGGGATTTCTCTCCCTTTTTTCTTGTAAAAGTCAATCACCGCAGCCTTCACTGCTTCCTCGGCCAGGACGGAGCAGTGAATCTTATGCGTCGGGAGACCGTCCAGCGCTTCTACAACCGCCTTGTTTGTCAGCTGCAGTGCTTCTGTAACCGATTTGCCCTTGATCATCTCGGTTGCCATAGAGCTGGTCGCAATGGCTGAACCGCAGCCGAACGTATTGAATTTCACATCGGTGATCACATCGTCATCGTTGACTTTTATATACATCTTCATGATGTCCCCGCAAACCGGATTTCCGACTTCTCCAATCCCGTCTGCGTCCTCAATTTTCCCCACGTTTCTTGGATTTCTGAAATGATCCATTACCTTTTCACTGTACAACATAGAATTTCCGCTCTCCTTTCTGCAGTTCTTCCCAGTAGGGTGACATATCCCGCAGGGTCTGGACGGCCTTCGGGACCTCGCGAATAATATGCTCGACTTCCTCTTCCGTATTGTACTCGCACAGTGTCAGACGAATCGATCCATGAGCGACCTCGGCCGGTCTCCCAATTGCGAGAAGCACATGGCTCGGCTCCAGGGAACTGGATGTGCAGGCCGATCCCGAGGAGGCTTCAATGCCGGCATCATCCAGCAGCAGAAGCAGGGATTCGCCTTCCACGCCTTCAAAGCTCATATTGATATTCCCCGGAAGGCGCCGCTCACGATCCCCGTTCAGTATGGAATGGGGAATCGCGGACAGTCCCTCTATAACCCGGTCCCGAAGACGCGTAACGTACTGCCGGTTTTCCTCCAGGTTGTCGCAGGCTTCCTTTAAGGCCGCCGCCATGCCAACAATGCCCGCGACATTTTCCGTGCCGGCTCTTCGTCCCTTTTCCTGGGCGCCGCCCTCAATCAGGTTGTGAAGGCGCACGCCGGTGCGGCAGTAAAGAAAGCCGGTTCCTTTCGGCCCATGGAATTTATGCGCCGATGCGGACAGCATGTCCACGTGCATCGCATGCACCGAAACCGGCAGGTGCCCGACAGCCTGCACGGCATCGCAGTGAAACAGCACGCCTTTTTCCCGGCAGACTTCGCCGATTTCGGCGATAGGCTGGATCGTTCCGATTTCATTGTTTGCCATCATGATCGTCACCAATGCCGTATCGTCCCGGATCGCCGCGGCAACCTGCTCCGCGGTGACGATGCCGTTTTCATGGACATCCAGGAGCTCAATGTCAAAGCCCTGGCTTTCCAGTTTTTTCAGGGTATGCAGAACCGCATGATGTTCAAATTTTGTGGACAGAATATGCTTCTTTCCTTTTTTCGCGCCTTCTTCGGCCGCGGAAAGAATTGCCTGATTATCCGCTTCACTTCCGCCGGATGTAAAGTAGATCTCCTTCGGATCCGCGCCGATGCAGTCCGCTACGGTCTGCCGTGCTTCCTGCAGGGCTTCCGCTGCCTTCTGCCCGATTCTGTACAGGCTGGATGGATTTCCGTAAAATTCCTTATAAAATGGGAGCATCGCGTCCAGAGCTGTTTGGCTTACGGCCGTGGTTGCTGCGTTGTCTGCGTAAACTAACATGCTTATCCCTCCTTTGAAATGATGTCCGCTTCGGTTCCGCTCCGGCTGCTGCGGAGCATGTCCTCCAGCGTATAGTGATCGATGTAATCGCAAATCCTCCGATAGAGTCCGTCCCAGAAATCCCGCGAAATGCATATATCTCCCCGAACGCACGGGATTGTATCGTACTCCAGGCACGCAACCGGCGCCAGACTGCCTTCCGTCAGTCGCAGAATTTTACCGATAGTCAACTCGGAAGGATCTTCAGCGAGCCTGTATCCCCCCTGCGGTCCGCGCTCGCTGCGAAGCATTCCGGCTTTGCATAGCAGCGTCGCAATCTGCTCCAGATATTTTACGGAAAGCTTTTGGCGCGCCGCAATATCCTTCAGCGACACGTTCTGCGTTTCGCCGTGCTGCGCAATATCCACCAGAATGAGGATCGCGTATCTCCCCTTCGTTGAAATCTTCAAAGCAGCTTCCTCCTTCTATTTTCCTATATTAACATAGGAATTATAGGAAATCAAGAATTCTTTCCGTTTTTCCCGCTCTCGGCCGATGGCGGTGCTTTCTCCGTCGGCCCTGCGGAATTCTTTCGGTTTTCTCTTGACAAATACCTCATGGGGGTATATAGTTTGAATACCCCAGCAGGGTATACCGCAAGAAAGGGGAGATTTCCCGTGTGTCCCGATGAGGAACGGATGCTTTCTCCGGAAGAAGTGGAGAAGCAGGCAGAGAAGGAAACGCAGTGCAGCTGCGGTCCGCGGATGAAGCACCGCAGCCAAGAGGAGGTGCGCTGCCTTATCAACCGGCTCAGCCGGATTGAAGGACAGGTCCGCGGTCTTAAGGCAATGATAGAAAAGGACGCCTACTGCCCGGACATCCTGGTGCAGTCCGCCGCCGTATCTGCGGCAATCAACTCCTTCAACAAGGAGCTTCTGGCCTCCCATATCCGCAGCTGCGTTGCGGAGGATATTCGCGACGGCCGTGATGAATCCATTGATGAGCTGGTGCGTCTTCTGCAGAAGCTCATGAAGTAATTTTCATTCGATTTGAGGCAGTATGATGGAAAAATATCTTGTTACAGGCATGAGCTGCGCCGCCTGCAGCGCGCGTGTGGAAAAAGCCGTTTCCAAAGTGGACGGCGTAACGTCCTGCTCCGTGAGCCTTCTCACCAACTCTATGGGCGTAGAGGGAACCGCGGACCCGGCAGCTGTGATTCAGGCCGTCGAAGAGGCCGGATACGGTGCCTCTCTGCAGGACGGTTCCTCCGCGGCTGCAGCCGGCAGAAAAACTTCCTCGCAGGTTCTTGCGCAGGAAGAGGAAATGCTGAAAGACCGGGAAACACCGCGGCTGCGCCGCCGGCTCGTCTGGTCCGTTGCCGTTCTGCTGGTCCTGATGTATCTCTCCATGGGCTACACCATGGCATCTTTTCCCGTACCCGCTTTCCTGGAGGGAAATCCGACCGCGGTCGCCGTAACCGAAATGCTGCTTGCCATTATCATCATGATTATCAACGGCAAGTTTTTTACCTCCGGCTACCGCACCCTTTTTCAGGGCGCACCAAATATGGATACGCTAGTGGCGCTGGGCTCCACCGCGTCCTTTGGCTACAGCCTGGCAGAACTCTATATCATGCTCAGCGCCTTAAATGCGGGCAACCAGGATGTCGTCCTGTCCTACAGCATGAATCTTTACTTTGAAGCTGCCGCCATGATCCCGACGCTGATTACGGTCGGGAAGCTGCTGGAGGCAAAGTCCAAAGGAAAAACAACGGACGCCCTGAAAAGCTTGATGAAGCTTGCCCCGAAAACGGCGACGCTCGTCCGGGACGGGAAGGAAGTAGAAGTTCCCATTGATGAAGTCCGGATCGATGATATTTTCGTCGTCCATCCCGGCGAAAGTATTCCCGTAGACGGGGTAATCCTGGAGGGTACCGCCGCCGTCAACGAGGCTGCGCTTACCGGAGAAAGTCTTCCGGTCGACAAAGCCGTCGGGGATGAGGTCTCCGCCGCAACGATCGATGCCAGCGGCTACATCCGCTGCCGGGCCGTCCGTGTCGGAGAGGACACGACGCTCTCCCAGATTATTCAGATGGTTTCGGACGCCGCCGCGACCAAAGCCCCGCTTGCCCGTATCGCGGATCGAGTCTCCGGCATTTTTGTTCCCACCGTCATCGGCCTGGCTGTGCTCACTTTCATCGGCTGGATGATTGCCGGAAAGGATGTCGGTTTCTCCATCGCGCGCGCCATTTCGGTTCTGGTCATCAGCTGCCCCTGCGCGCTGGGCCTCGCCACGCCGGTTGCCATCATGGTAGGCAACGGCGTCGGGGCAAAAAACGGAATCCTGTATAAAACCGCCGAGTCTCTGGAAGAAACCGGACGGGTGGAAATTGTAGCCCTGGATAAAACGGGCACGCTGACAAACGGCACGCCGAAAGTAACGGATATTTCTCCGGCGGCCGGCGTCGAGGAGGAAGAGCTTCTGCGCTGCGCCGTCGCCCTGGAATCCAAGTCGGATCATCCCCTCGCTCGTGCCGTAACGGAGTTTGGAAAAGAAAGGCAGATGGAGATTCCGGAAACGGAGGCGTTCGAAGAGCTGCCGGGCCGAGGCCTGCAGGCGCGGCTTTCAGGAGATCACGATGCGGTATTCGCCGGCAATATCAAGCACATTCGATCGCTGGTGCCTGTGCCGGATGTCATGCTTGCCGAAGCCCGCTGCTTCGCTTCCGAAGGCAAAACACCCCTCGCCTTTGCCCGGAATGCGCAGTTTCTGGGGCTTATCGCCGTAGCTGATACGCTGAAGGACGACAGTCCGGAAGCCGTCCGCCAGCTTCAGAATATGGGAATTCGCGTTGTGATGCTGACCGGAGACAATGAAGTGACCGCAAAAGCCGTCGGCCGGAGCGCCGGCGTGGATGAAGTGATTGCCGGCGTGCTGCCGGACGGAAAGCAGGAGCAGATCCGGCAGCTGAGCGCACAGGGAAAGACGGCAATGGTGGGCGACGGCATCAATGATGCCCCGGCTTTGACCCAGGCCGATGTCGGGATCGCCATCGGGGCGGGAACTGATGTCGCGGTCGATGCTGCCGATGTCGTTCTCATGAAGAGTCGTCTGCTGGACGTAGCTGCGGCGATACGGCTCAGCCGGGCAACCATCCGCAATATCCATGAGAATCTCGGCTGGGCATTCATCTACAATATTATCTGCATCCCCCTGGCAATGGGTCTTTATGGAATCATGATGAAGCCCGTTTACGGAGCCGCCGCGATGGCGCTTTCCAGCTTCTGCGTCTGCATGAATGCGCTCCGGCTGAATACCGTCAAAGTCTACGACGATCGGCATGATCGAAAAATTAAACCCAGAAGAATCAAATCCAAGGAGGAAAAAACCATGGAAAAGACAATCAATATCAAGGGAATGATGTGCAATCACTGTGAAATGACCGTGCAAAAGGCCTTGGAAGCCCTGCCGCAGGTCGACAGTGCCGTCGTAAGCCATGAAAAGGGAACCGCCGTCGTTACGCTGAATGCTCCGGTAGACGACGCTGCTTTGAAAAAAGCTGTCGAAGAGAAAGATTACGAAGTCGTTTCCATCCAATGATGCAACCGGCCCTTTCTCCCTCTGCGATCCGGCTTTCCGCGGCAATCGATCCTTCCCGAAGAAGCGCTTCCGCAAAGGCCGCGCAGCGGGACGCAGAAACCGCCCTGGGCGAACGTCCGGGGCGGTTTTTCCTGCAAAATCCGGATTGTCGGTAAATTTCGCCTGCGTTTTCTTCCCTATTTTTGGAATTGTTGCCTATCCTCAAATACACATGCCGAGCGTATAATAGTTTCCATGAAATCCGATCGATACTCTCGGACTTTCGGTCGAAGAGGAGCATTTATGGAAAAAAGTACACTAACGCTGCGGGATTTAAAGCCCGGGCAGTCCGGAACTGTGACCACGGTGGGTGGAAAAGGCTCCCTCCGGCACCATCTTCTGGATATGGGCATTATTCCTGGCACGGTCATAAAAGTCGTGAAGTTCGCCCCGATGGGAGACCCCATGCAGATTACGCTGCACGGCTACGAGCTCACCCTGCGCCTCTCGGAGGCTGCCGAAATCGGGCTGCGCCTTTCCGATGGCGGCAATCCTTCTCCGAAGCCTCTGCGCAAGGTCACTCCGATTGAGCATCCGGGTCTCGGAGAAGGCGGCAAATATCATGACCCCAGCGTTGCAACCCCTTTGCCCAAAGAGGAGCTATTGACGTTTGCCCTCGCTGGAAATCAGAACAGCGGGAAGACGACTCTTTTCAACCAGCTTACCGGCTCCAACGCGCATGTGGGCAATTTTCCCGGCGTTACGGTCGCTCGAAAAGACGGCGCCATTCGGAATCACCCGAATACACTGATTACGGATCTGCCCGGCATCTACTCCATGTCCCCGTATAGCAGCGAGGAAATTGTAACCCGGCAGTTCATCTTGCAGGAAAAGCCGAAGTGCATTATTAATATCGTTGACGCAACCAATATCGAGCGGAATCTGTATCTCACCATGCAGTTGATGGAGCTGGACGTTCCGATGGTTCTGGCTTTGAATATGATGGATGAGGTCCGCAATAACGGCGGCACCATCCGGGTAAACGAACTGGAGCAGTCGCTCGGCATCCCCGTAGTCCCGATTGCGGCTGCAAAAAACGAAGGCGTGGAAGAGCTGATTGAACACGCTCTGCATGTCGCTCATTATCAGGAAAAACCCAAGCGACTCGATTTCTGTGATGAAGAAGACTACGGAGGCGCGGTACACCGCTGCCTGCATGCCATCATGCACTTGATCGAAGACCACGCGCAGACGGCAGAAATCCCCGTTCGGTTCGCTGCCAGCAAAATCGTTGAGGGGGACAGTCTGGTGCTGGACGCCCTCCATCTGGACGTAAATGAAAAAGAAATGATCGAGCATATCATCGTGCAGATGGAAGAAGAGCGGGGGCTGGACCGTATGGCTGCCATGGCGGATATGCGTTTTTCCTTCATTGAACGCATCTGCTCCGGTACGGTTGTTCATCCGGGGGAGAGCCGCGAGCATGCGCGAAGCCGGAAAGCGGATGTCATTCTTACGGGAAAATACACTGCCATTCCTTTTTTCATCGTGGTCATGGGGCTCGTTTTCTGGCTGACCTTTGACGTCATCGGCGCCTGGCTGCAGAATCTGCTGAGCGCCGGCATCGACGCACTCGGCAATCTCACGGATAATGCCTTGGCGGCCGCGAACGTCAACGATGTCCTTCGCTCCCTGATTCGTGATGGAATCTTCGGAGGCGTAGGCAGCGTGCTGAGCTTTCTGCCTGTAATTGTCGTTCTTTTTTTCTTCCTTTCTATCCTGGAAGATTCCGGATATTTGGCGCGGATTGCGTTCGTCATGGACAGCGCCCTGCGAAAACTAGGCCTTTCCGGACGGAGCATCGTTCCGATGCTCATCGGCTTCGGCTGCACAGTTCCGGCCGTCATGGCAAGCCGTACTCTCCCTTCCGAGCGCGACCGGAAGATGACCATTCTCCTAACTCCCTATATGAGCTGTTCCGCCAAGCTTCCCATCTACGGATTCTTTTCCATGATGTTTTTCCCTGCACACCGCGGCTTGGTCATGATCAGCATGTATGTCATCGGGATTGTCGTAGGCATCCTCATCGCCCTGCTGATGCGCGAAACGCTTTTTAAAGGCGAAGCCGTGCCGTTTGTAATGGAACTTCCGAATTATCGGTTCCCCAATGCGAAAAACGTGGGACGGCTTCTCTGGGACAAATCGAAAGATTTTCTGCAGCGCGCCTTCACCATCATTTTTGTCGCTACGCTTGTCATCTGGCTGCTCAGTACATTTGACACACATATGAATGTAACGGCAGACTCCCGGACCAGCATTCTGGCCGTGGTCGCCGGCTTTATTGCTCCGATCTTCCGGCCGATGGGTTTTGGAGACTGGAGAATTTCTACCGCGCTGATTTCCGGGTTCATGGCAAAGGAAAGCGTTGTCGCAACCCTCTCCATGCTTTTCCCGGACGTGTCCGCACTGCAGGCGCTTCTGACAGCCGGTTCGGCGATGGCGCTTCTGGTCTTCTGTCTTCTGTATACGCCGTGCGTCGCAGCAATCAGTTCCATCCGACGGGAACTGGGTTCGCGCTGGGCCTTCGCCGTTGTCATTATGCAATGCGTTATCGCCTGGATCTGTTCCTACCTAACCTACCTGATTGCTCTTATCGTCTAGCTCTGCTCGCAAAACGTCCCGCCGCGCTCCCTTGCGCCGCGGGACGTTTTTTATCTATTTTTCTGCTTTTTCCGTTTTCCCGAGCTCCCTACCGTATCGATGCGTATAATTTCGTCTTTTCCAGCCTTTCCCGGAGGGTTCGGCCTAAGAAGAAGGAAACGGCGATTTTCGCAAGATCAAAACCAATAAACGGCAGCACTCCTACGGCAAGGGCTGCCGAAAATGAGTATCCGGAAACAAATGCCAGCCAGGCCGTTCCAAAGGCGTAGCACAGCAAAAGACCCAGCAGCATGCCTGCCACTTGCATCGGCCATCGATTCCCGTACCGATCAATGAACAGTCCGGCTATATAGGCCATCGGGACAAAACTGATTATATAGCCCCCTGTCGGCCCGAACAGCTTCCCCGGGCCGCCGGAAAAGCCGGAAAACACGGGAATTCCAGCCAGTCCAATCAGAATATAAAGGAATACCGCGAGAGTTCCCTTGTTCTTTCCCAGCAGAAAGACAGCCAGATAAACCGCCAGCGGGGTCAGGGAAATAGGAACCGCCCCAATCGGGACGGACAGTGGACCGAGCACGCAGAGTACGGCTGCCATGACGGCTGTCGCAGACATCTGCGGCACTGTTATTTTCTTCATGCCTTTTTCCGTGCGCCGCAGGTTCTTCCGCGGCAGGCGGATTTCTCCTTTCCAGATTTCTTTGCTGTGTACGGCGCGGAATGCGCCGCTATGAAAGAAAGTATAGCAGTCTCCGAAAGATTGTCAAGTTGATTTCAAAATCTGCTGTACAATCTGTATAAGGGGACAAATTTGGTGTCATTAAAATATTTTTACTATTCAAATGCCTGCATTAAGGCTATAATTAGCTTACACAGATATTGTTACAATTCTTTAACTTGCAGGAAAGGAGAGATTATGAGGGATACGACGAAATCCAATATCGCGCAGGCGCTGATTTTTCTGCTGCAGAAGCGATCTCTGAAGGAGATTACGATTCAGGACATTGTCGACAAAGCTGGTTACAGCCGAAAAACTTTCTACTATTACTTTACGAATATTTCCGATCTTGTGGAATGGGCACTGCAGCAGCGGATAGAACAATTTCTTTCCTCGAAGGACGATAACGTAGATTTTATTACCGGCATGAAGGAAATTCTTTCGTTCATGTCGCAGAATAAGACCCTGATTATCAACATGAATGCAGCCCGAAACAAGGACCTGGCAAAATATGTGCAGAGAACATTGGGCGCCTATCTCGGCGAAGCTATCAACCGTGCCTACAGCGGGAAGCAAATTGACTATGCAACGGTTCGCTCAATCGTAAAGCTTTATATCTATGGGCTGTACGGATTCCTGGAGGAGTGGATTCTCGAAGGTCTCCCGGACAGCGAGCTTTCTTCCATGTATGAGACCATCTCTGCTTGCCGGGATCTGGTTGCTTCGCATGTGAATTTTCTTCCCGATAACCGTCTGTAATCCTTCGGCCGCGCAGAATATCGGAAAGGGAGCTTTGTGTCGGAAGTGCGCAGGCAGAGCCCTGCCCGGATTCTCTCGGCTTTTTCCAAAAAACCGGGCAGGTCGGGGTTTTCCCCTTCCTGCCCGATTGCAAATTCCGTTTTTTCCGGCACCTGAATCCGCTTTTTCCTTCTGCGGCTCCGGTGCCCCCTTCTCCTTGAGCGCTCTTTTGAGCGGGCGGGAGATGGTTCGAACCGGCTTATTTTCCGGACATGCATTGCCGGATTGCGTCTCCGAGAATCCGGATTCCTTTGTCAATGTTTTCGTCTGTGCTGTTGGAATAGTTAATACGCATCGTACGGACATTCCGCTGCGATTCATAGAACGGATCGCCGGGGCACACCGCAACGCCTTTTGCCAGAGCGGCATAGTACACATCCAGAGCCTTTACGCCTTCCGGCATCGTCGCCCACAGGAACATTCCTCCCTGCGGTTTTGTAAAAGTCACGCCCTCCGGGAAATACTTTGCCATACATTCCCGCATAAGACTGGATTTCTGTGCATACAGCTGAATGGTGGAAACCAGATGCTCGTCAATGTCGTTGTCTGTCAGGTACTGCGCTAGGATCATCTGGCAGAAAATATTTGTATGAAGATCTTCCGTGACCTTGTAATTCAGAAGGGCATTGCGAAGCTCTTCATTGCGCACGCAGATCCAGCCGACGCGCATGCCCGGGGAAACAATTTTCGAGAACGTGCCCAGCATGCAGCACTGTTCCCCCAGATAGGTGCTGAAGGATTTTTCCGGCGTTCCGGAGTAGCGCAGCTCTGTATAGGGGTTGTCCTCAAGAAGAACCAGTCCTTCATGTTTTTTGAGTATTTCCGCCACCTTTTCCCGGACTTCTCTGGAATAGGTAAGTCCGGTTGGATTCTGGAAATTCGGAATCACATACATGAGCTTTGCCGGATGCGCCGCAAGCGTTTTTTCCAGCTGCTCGCAGTTTATTCCGTCCTCGCGCAGCTCAATCGGATACACGGTCGGATCATACAGGTGAAAAGACTGCAGTGCGGCAAGATACGTCGGATCCTCCACAACAACGCCGTCGCCCGGATCAATCAGCACGGAAGTCATCATATCCAGCGCCTGCTGGGAACCGTTCGTGATAATGATTTCCTCTGGTTTTACATCGGTAATGCCAAGCGTTTTGGCATATCTCCGGGCAATCCACTCCCGCAGAGGCTCGTAGCCCGCCGCGGTGGAATACTGCAGTGCCTGCACGCCATGGTTTTCCAGAACTTTCTTCACAGCTGTCTCCATTTCCTTTACAGGAAATGACACAGGGTTCGGCAGTCCGCCCGCAAAGGATATTATGTCCGGAGAAGCTCCGGCGGCAAGAATGGACCGTGTGAAATCTCCCTGGAAATCCGGTTTGCTGCTTCGTTTCGACAATTGTACCCGCATAATATTTCCTCCTTTGCGGTGAATTTCTGCCCGTATTATTAGGGTTGATTGAAATTCTAACACCTGGTCTATTGCTCTTCAACACGCTAAATCGACAAAATTCCAGCTTGCTGCGATTCCTTTTTTCGTTCTTTTTCGCTAAAATCCCGCCCCCAAAAGGGTCCGCCGCATGCCTGTCGGGTGCTTTTTCTCTTTGCGGCCTCCCCCGCAAGCTGCACTTATTTTCCCGGAAAAAGTATACATGCCTGCGAAAATAAGTTAAAATAGGTCGATTGGAAGCAAATCAAGTATTATCTGGACTGGAGAATCGATATGCCGCAAATTTCTGACAGAATGGTGCCTGTCATCCGCAACAACCTGAAGCGTATGTCTGCATCGGCCGTAAACGAGCCCATTGCCCGCGAGCGTCTTCTGCAGGATTTCGTCGGGACAATCATGCAGGGAACCGCCGTGCGGACGGTTCTGGCTACCGACGCACCGTTCCCCGGCTTTAACGGCTCCATGATGTCCACGGAATCTCTTGATACGGAAGGCGTCGTCATGTATATCCACGGCGGCGGCTACTGCTGCGGCGATCTTGCCTATGCGAAAGGATACGGTCGCATCCTCGCCGCAGAAACCGGCAGCCGGGTGTTCTGTCCTGCCTACCGCCTGGCGCCGGAATATCCCAGTCCGGCGGCTTTGCAGGATGTGTTTTACAGCTACACATATCTGACAAAGATATTTGACCCCCGCAAAATGGTGCTGATTGGGGAGTCTGCCGGCGGCGGGCTGCTGTACTGCCTGTGTCTTGCCCTGAAGGAAGCGGGACTGCCTCTCCCCGCAGGCCTTATCGCAATCAGCCCCTGGACGGATCTTACGCAGTCCGGGGATTCCTACCGGGAAAACCGCAGTGTGGATCCGTCCATGACAAAAGAACTTCTGGATAAATTCGTATCTTTTTACACGAAAACCCCGAAGGATCCGAAATGCTCTCCCCTGTTCGGAGACCTGTCCGGCCTCCCGGAAAGCCTTCTTTTCGTAGGCGGGGATGAAGTGATGCGTGATGACGCGGTTCGTATGCACAAAGCTCTGCAGGACGCCGGCTGCAAGAGCACGCTGACGATTGCTCCGGGTATGTGGCACGGGTACGTTTTATACGGGCTGAAAGAGCGCAGCGCCGATGCAGATGTCATTCGGGAATTCATTCGCTCTATCGTGAAATAACCTATGATTACAAAAAACTGGCTTGAACTGGATAATGCAGCCCAGATCTTTCCTGCTATACGCAGGGCAAACTGGGTGAATACCTTTCGCGTAAGCGTAAATCTTACAGACCCTGTGGATCCGGTCTGCCTGCAGCAGGCCGTAAACGATCTGAAGGATCGATTTCCCTCTCTTTACGTAAAGCTTGGTTCCGGTCTCTTCTGGTATTTCCTGGAACAGACGGCGGCGCCGCCGACGGTACAGCAGGACTACGCTTATCCGCTGACGCACATGTCCGCCCGAGAGCAGGCAAAATGCTGCTTTCGCGTTTTTTATTACCGAAACCGGATTGCCGTTGAATTCTTTCATGCCCTGACGGACGGAAGCGGCGCAATGGTCTATCTGAAAACGCTCACTGCACAGTATCTGCGCCGCAAATATGGAATTTTCATTCCGAATGAAAAGGGCGTTCTGAATCCTGTGGACCTTCCCAGGGCAGGGGAGCTGGAGGACGCTTTCCTGGACGCCGCAGGGGACTTCCCGGCAAGCCGAAAGGAGGAAGATGCCTTTCGCCTGCGCGGGACACGAGAGCCCAGCGGCTTCAATCACCTCCTGACCGGCGTTCTTCCGACGGACCTCCTGGTTCGGGCAGCGAAGAAGTTTAATGTTACCGTAACAGCCTTTCTAAGCGGCGTTCTGATTGAATCCATACTTGCCATTCAGAAGCAGTCCGTTCCTGACGGGCGGGAAAAACCGGTGAAAATAACGATCCCGGTAAACCTGCGGAATCTTTTTCCCTCGGAAACACTTCGAAATTTCGCTCTGGTTGTTTATTTGGGCGTGGATCCCCGGCTGGGCGACTACAGCCTGCAGGAAATCTGCACGGAAGTCAAAAACCAAATGCAAGTTGAGATTACGCCGAAGAAGATGGCGTCCCGTATCGCCTCCAATGTGCGCCCGCAGCAGGCTGCCGCCTTACGTGCCGCCCCCCGGTTTATCAAGACGTTTGCTATGCGCATGGTTTACTCCTCGGTCGGCGAAAGCAAAGGCTGCTTGAATCTCTCCAACCTCGGGCAGATTAAGACTCCGGCTGAGATGGAGCCTTATATTGATCGCTTCGATTTTATTATCGGCGTGCAGTATACCTATCCGAACAACTGTTCAGTGGCAAGCTATAAAAATACTACCTGCATCAATTTTATCCGCAACATCCGGGAAACCGACCTGGAGCAGCGGTTTTTCTCCCGCCTCGTGGAACTGGGGATTCCCGTAAAGGTGGAGAGCAATGATTCCTAAGCGAGGAAAATATTCATGTATTGTGTTAATTGCGGTGTAAAACTGCCTGACGGCGCAGACAAGTGCCCGCTCTGCGGAACAAAGGCCTGGCGACCGGAAGGAGCGGAAACAGCCGAATCCACTTTTCCGCAAAACTATCCTATACAAAGAAAAGCTGCGCATTATACCGCGGCGGGCTTTCTGACGGTTCTGGCGATCGCGGTTTGCCTGAGTGCGCTCATTGCCTGTCTGCAGACCTATGGCTCCATTGCCTGGTCCGGCATTGTGATGCTGGGCATCGCGCTGGGCTACCTGGTCGCCGTCGTTCCGCTATGGTTCTCGAAGCCGCGCCTTACTCTTTTCCTGATCTTAGACTTTGCGGGAACGTGCGGCTATCTTCTGTACATCTGCAGCTATGTGGGCGGGCACTGGTTCCTGTCCTTTGCTTTTCCCTGCACGCTCATCGCCTGTCTTCTCTGCATTCTCACCGTCTACCTGTATCGCTATCGCGGAAAAGGGAAGCTTCTTCTGACCGGCCTTTTTGTAATCCTCATCGGCGGGTGCCTGATGCTTGTCGAATTTTTCCAGCACATCACCTTCCATGTGCCTATGTTCCAGTGGAGTCTTTACTGTGTCTCCGCCTTCGGTCTTGTCGGCCTGTTTCTGATCCTTGCGTCCCTGATCCGCCCTCTGCGGGCATACCTAAGCAAGAAATTCTTCATATAGCACGCACTAGATAAATGCCCTATAAGCTCCGCTGAATTTTAAAGAGGTGACTTTCCATGCAGCAACCCAAGAAATCCCAGACCCCCATCGTTACATACTATATCCTTGCGATCGTTCTTCTGCTTCTTCTGAACGCATGGCTGTTTCCGAAACTCGAGCAGTCCCAGGTGGAAGAAGTCGACTACAGTTTTTTTCTTCAGATGCTGGACAACCACCAGGTCAAGGAAGTAGAGGTTGAGGACAATCAAATCCTGTTTTCCGATACTTCCGAAGAGACAAAATACTACAAGACCGGAAAAATGGATGACCCGGACCTGGTCGAACGCCTGGCGGAGTCCGGCGCGTCCTTCGGCACGGACATTGTAAATGAGATGTCCCCTGTCGCCATTATTCTGCTGGAATGGATCCTGCCGATTCTGATCTTTATCGGTATAGGGGAATTATGGGTCCGCCGCTTCTCCAATGGCACAAAAGGCCTTGGCAACGCCATGTCCTTCGGAAAGTCAGGCGCAAAAGTCTACGTTCCTTCGGAAACGGGAATTAAATTCTCCGATGTCGCCGGGGAAGAGGAGGCCAAGGAAGCGCTTTCCGAAATCGTAGACTTCCTGCACAATCCGAAGAAATACAGCGAAGTCGGCGCACACATGCCGAAAGGCGTTCTGCTCGTCGGCCCTCCGGGTACCGGAAAAACGCTTCTTGCAAAAGCTGTCGCCGGCGAAGCCCAGGTCCCTTTCTTTTCCATTGCAGGCTCTGAATTTGTGGAAATGTTCGTCGGCATGGGCGCTTCAAAAGTTCGAGAGCTGTTCCAGCAGGCGGAAGAAAAAGCTCCCTGTATTGTCTTCATCGATGAAATAGACACCATCGGCAAAAAGAGAGACAGCGGCGTTTACGGCGGAAATGATGAGCGGGAGCAGACGCTGAACCAGCTTCTGACGGAAATGGACGGCTTTGACAGCTCGAAAGGCGTTATTATTCTCGCCGCAACGAACCGCCCTGAAGTTTTGGATCCGGCCCTGCTTCGTCCCGGCCGCTTCGATCGCCGTGTTCCGGTAGAACTTCCGGACATGCAGGGCAGGGAAGAAATTCTGAAAGTCCACGCAAGAAATGTTCGCCTTGCAGACGACGTGGATTTCACCGCAATTGCCCGGGCTTCTGCCGGATGCTCCGGCGCAGATCTTGCAAACCTTGTCAATGAGGCGGCTCTGCGTGCGGTACGGATGGGCAGAAAAGCCGTCAACCAGTCCGATCTGGAGGAAAGCATTGAAGTGGTTATCGCGGGATATCAAAAGAAAAACAAAATCCTCTCCGATGATGAAAAGAAAATTGTGGCCTACCATGAAGTGGGGCACGCCCTCGTCGCTTCTCTGCAGAGTCATTCCGCTCCGGTCACGAAAATTACAATTGTGCCAAGAACATCCGGCGCGCTCGGCTACACCATGCAGGTTGACGAAGGGGATCATTACCTTATGAGCAAAGTGGAACTGGAAAACCGCATCGCAACGATGACCGGCGGCCGAGCCGCGGAGGAAGTGATTTTCCATTCCGTTACAACCGGCGCTTCGAATGATATTGAGCAGGCCACAAAGCTTGCCCGCGCCATGATAACCCAGTACGGCATGAGCGACGACTTTGACATGTTTGCTTTGGAAACCAGCACGAATAAATATCTTGGAGGAGATTCTTCTCTCTCCTGCTCGGAAGAAACAAGCGCGCAGGTCGATAGGGAAGCCATCTCGCTTGTTAAAGCACAGCACGCCAAAGCGCGCAAGCTGCTGGAGGACAATGAGCCGATTCTCCATGCAATAGCCGATTACCTTTACAAAAAAGAAACCATTACAGGGAAGGAATTTATGGACATTCTGCAGAAAAACAGCTCGGCAGAAATGAAAGCAGATTCCTGAATTTCCCGAACAGCAAATCTCCCCGACCTGGAACGTTTTCGAAGTCGGGGAGACTTTTTATTTTGCAGCCGTACCGCTCTTTAGAGTTAGGCTTTCAGCGAATGTATAGTTTTCCTACAACATAATTTACAACTCTGCGGCTGAGAAACCGAGTCAAAGTCAGGAGGAGTGCGTACGTTGACCCCAGTGTATATGCCGGAGCGGGGAACGCGGTGAATGCCTTTTTCGCGATAAATTCTCCCGCATCCTCCGGCTCAATTCCGGTTAGCTCGTCGTGCTCCATAACTGCTACGGAACGGGTGATCCGCCCCTCGTAGACGTCATCGCCTTCTACGTTTTTCCTGCGCGCAGCGGTAAACCCGGTATGGATATCGCCCGGCATAATTGCCGTCACGTGAATTCCGAAGCACCGTACCTCATTGGCGAGCGCCATAGTATAGATCAATACCGCCGCCTTTGACGCCGAGTAGTACGCCTGAAAAGGGATCGCGATCTGGCCTGCGACAGAGCTCAGATTCAGAATCCGTCCGCTGTGCTGGCGGCGCATAATCGGAAGAACCGCACGGTTGACGTTTACCATTCCGAAGAAATTCACGTCAAACTGCTTTTTGGCTTCCTCCGTCGGTGTAAACTCTATCGCTCCGGATATGCCGTAGCCAGCGTTGTTTATCAGGATATCAATGCGGCCTTCACGGCGGTACACTTCCTGCACCGCTTTTTGGACCTGGTCCTCTTTGGTGATGTCCGCCTGCAGATGTTCTATAGCCGGATCTGTTCCCGTTTCTCTCCGGGATATTTCATATACCTTGCAGCCTCTGCGTTTCAAGGCTCGGCAGGTTCCGAGCCCGATTCCTGAAGTTCCTCCGGTTATAAGGGCGATCTTCTGCGACATATTTTCATCTCCTTCTGAAATCTCTTGTCTATATCTTAATCTAATCCTAATCATTGTAAACGATTTTATTAAAAATTTTTTAACTATTTTCAGAAGCCCGCTTTGTTCGAGTCCTGTTCCTTGCTTTTTCCGCGTCAAGGTGTATACTAATTTTATTAAAATTTTTGAAGTATATGCAGTGGAGTTTGCTATGAGTGTGTTGCAGAATCTTGGTCGCTCTGCGCTTTGCATCACGCAGGGATATCTTTTAGGCTCTCTGAATACGGGCATTATTCTCTCCAAGTCCCTCTATCACCGAGATATTCGAAATGAAGGCAGCGGCAATGCCGGGGCTACGAATATGGCCCGCACTTTCGGCTGGGAATCCGGTTTGGCGGTTCTGCTCGGGGATATGCTCAAGACGGAAGTTGCTGTCGCTATCGGGAGAAAGCTTGTACCCGGCGTGAAAGGGCTTGTCCTTTCCGGCCTTTCCTGCCTTGTCGGCCACTGCCGTCCCGCATTCTACCAGCATCGCGGCGGCAAGGGCGTCTCCGTCGGCGCCGCTCTTGCTCTGATCCTCGATCCAAAAGTTTTCGGTTCCGGAATTCTTACCTTCCTGATGGGAGCTCTGACGTCGCATAAAGTGTCCGTCGGCTCTATTGCCGCGGCGGCTTCGCTTCCGGTAAGCGCGGCTCTGGCAAAAAAAAGCACCCTGTGCCTTGTGTTCACAGGGTACATTGCTGCCATTATTTTGTATCGGCACCGGGGCAATATCCAGCGCCTGCTGAAAAAAGAAGAGCCGGATTTTCACTTCGGGTCCGCGGTGGAAAGCATCTCCTGAAGATCTCCCTGTAACAAGATCTTTCCTCCCGCCGTTTTCCGGGACCATACCTCGGTTTCCAAGGCTCCTCCGCAAAGGGCAAATCCATACTCACCGGACCATAGTCCTGCAAGCAGCGGAATCCCCCCAATCTCCTTACGGAACCTTCCCTTGTCAATGCAGGAAAACGTTCGCAGAGAAGACAGGCCTTCGCCGGTATATTTTACACGGCTTTCCTTTGCAGCCCAGATACGGAAAAACATTTCCCTTCCTTTTGAAGCGACCGCCTGCTGCTCTTCGCTGGAAAAGAACCTTGCCGCAATCTTTTCATAACGGCAGACCCGATTTCTTTCAATGTCAACTCCAACTTCGCGTTCACTCAGAACGCAAATCCAGAATTCTCCGCTGTGGCTGATCGAGACGCAGAATGGAGAATTTTCCAAATAGGGTTTGCCCTGCGGCGTCTTCCGAAGCCGGAGCTCTCCCTCGGTAATTTCCGGAATTCCCTCCAGTTCTGCAATTCTCTGCGCGCTGCTTTTCCCTCCGCATAAAGGCTCTATGACAAGAATATTTTTCTGCATATGCCGTGTTCTCCTTTCCGCGATCGTGCCTTTCCTTCCGCCGCCCAGCAGCTTTCCGAAGCCCCTTTCGCGGGTCGTTTTGATTATACCATAGCCGGTGGAATTCCCCTTGCAGCCCCTTTCCGTATTTCCTCTTCGAGTCCTTCCTCCTCTTGGAGACCCTGGAAAAGAGGGCAGAAAAATGTTGACGATTGTCAATTCTATCTGCATAATGTCTTCTTTATTTGTTAATTATGTATAAGAGATATCATAAAGTCGTTTACTGGCTATTTTGTTTTCTTATCCCTTGACAAAACTTCAAAATGCCTTATTTACATCGATTTTTTCTTATGATTAAATGATAATAGAGAAATTATGAAAAACGGAGGTATTTTTCATGGTACAATTTGCAACCCGCATGAATAATCTGAAGGGCTCGGCAATCCGCGAGCTCCTGGCTCTGGCAAACAAGCCGGAAATTATTTCCTTTGCCGGCGGAATGCCCGCTCCGGAGCTGTTTCCTGTAGATAAAGTCCGCGCCGCTGCAGACGCAGTGCTTACGGAGGAAGGCCGCATTGCCCTGCAGTATACATCCACAGACGGCTGGCCGCGCCTGCGCGAGCAGATTGCGGAACGCATGGGCGTAAAGAACAAGATCAAAACTGATGCCGCCCATATTCTTATGACATCCGGAAGCCAGCAGGGCCTTGACTATTCCGCCCGCGTCTTCCTGAACCCGGGCGACGTGGTCCTTATGGAATCCCCGTCCTATCTGGGTGCTATCAATGCATTCAAGACCTGCGAACCGACTTTTATCGATATCCCAACGGATAAAGACGGCATGATTATGGAGGAACTGGAAAAAGTTCTGAAGACAACCAAGAATGTCAAGATGATCTATGTTATCCCGGACTTCCAGAACCCGAGCGGCAGAACCTGGCCGCTGGAGCGCCGGCAAAAATTCATGGAAATCATCAACAAGTATGAAATTCCCGTAATTGAAGACAATCCCTACGGCGAGCTTCGCTATGAAGGCGACTTCCTGCCGGCTCTGAAGTCCATGGACACCAAAGGACTGGTTGTTTTCCTGGGAACCTTCTCTAAAATCCTTGCTCCCGGCTATCGCCTGGGCTGGGTCTGTGCAGACGACGAAATTCTGCAGAAGTACAACTTCATGGCGCAGGCTGCCGCTCTGCAGGCTTCCACCATCGGCATGATGGAAGTTTCCAAATTCATCGATATGTTCGACCTCGATGAACACGTCAATACCATCCGCGAGTGCTATGCCCGCCGCTGCAAACTGATGGTCGACACAATGGAAAAGACCTTCCCCAAGGAAGTCACCTTTACCCGGCCGAAAGGCGGTCTGTTTACTTGGGCGGAACTTCCCGAATACATTGATACGAAGGAAATGGCAAAACAGGCTCTTGCACAGAATGTAGCGTACGTTCCCGGCGAAGGATTCTTCCCCAACGGAGGAAACCATCACTGCATGCGTCTGAATTATTCCAACATGCCGGACGATCGGATCGTAAAAGGTATCACGATCCTTGCGGACGTCATCAAGCAGAATCTTCGCTGAGCGTTCCGTGCTGCTAAAAACGGCACCTCTTCCGCTATGGAAGAGGTGCCGTTCTTTTTCAAGTGCGCTGTGCTTCTCTTTCCATGGCACGGCATGCCGGACTGTTTTTGATTATTTCATCCTTTTTCCCCGAATTCGGATAGATCCAGCCAAAGACCAAATGCGTAAGCGGCGCCGCTCCGAACATATTCCAGAAGAATGCCATTGGAAAGTTCTTGATAAGCGTACCAATCCAGATTGTCGGAAGCTGGCTTAGCGGCATACCCGCACGCAGAACGCTAAACAGCAGCGAAGCTGCAAGGCTCATGCTGGGGCACATGATCGCAACCGTTCCCGCCTGGCGCAGAATACGGCAGAAATACGGATTGTCCTTTTCCGGATCGCAGTGCTTGTTCGCAAAGGCCGCTCCAATGCGGTTTCCCCATAAAGAGGAAAAAATATACACCAGGATCGCCATATACCAAGCTTCGCTGAGCGCGATTCCAATCATCTGCCAGGACAGATTGGAAAGGCCTCCCGCCTGCGACTGTACGCCAAGGCTGAATGGAACGTTATAGATTTCCATTCCAAACGCCATGAAAATGGACATGAGTCCTCCAAAGACTGCTCCCTGCTTTTTATTCTTCGGCATTTTGCTGCTCTCCCTTCTAGCAAACGGCTAAAAAACTGACAAAAAAAGAAGCGGCGTGTCCTTTGGTACAGACTACGCCGTTTCTGACTTATTTCTTACCACTCGGAATTGTTTCCGAACGTCCCCATTTTATCGGGAAAATTTTTTGTTTGCAAGAATCCGATCGAGAAATTTTCTCATAAATCCTGTTTCGGCGGCTCCGCTTCCTGGGAGCCCGGCTCGGACGCATGCCGCATTTTTTCCTTTGCTTCCCGGTGCTCTCTCCGCAAGGCTTCCCGCTGCGCCTTAAGCGCCTTGCGAGCCTTGTCTCTTTCCTCCCCGATTGTCTTGTAAAGCTCGATTCGTACCGCTTTGGCAGCCCGCCGCGCTTCTTTTCGAGCTTCCCGTGCCTGCTTTTTCAGTTCTTCGGACGCGCCGAGCTCTTTAGCAAGCTTTTCCTTTATTTTCGCAAGCTGTTCTTTTTTCTGCGCGTTTCGGTCCACTTCCTCCCGCTGAATTTCGATGCGGATGTCCTTCCAGCGGTGGAACAGAGGAGCAAAGTCCTTGCTCAGATATACATAGTTCCCGTCCCGTGTAACAAATCCGAGTGTCTCCAGAACAACAAGAATGTTTCTCTCCCCGGCGAAAGAATCCTCCTCCGAGTAAATTCCTTCGTCCACAAGCCGTATGCGGATTTCATTGACTTTCAAAGGCCTCGTCTCATCCAAGTCAAGGTACGTCGTCATGATTCCCGCCCGCATAAGAATTTCCAGCCGGTGCTTGTCCGAAGAGGAATAGCGCCCGCTCGTTATCTCGGATGTCAGCGCCTCTATATTGAATCGGTTCGGCGCAGACAGCGGAAGCAATTTCCTGACTGTTGCCTTTTCCCGCTGCTTGGCTTTCTCCTGTTCAGATTCCCGCTTCTTTTCCGCTGTATTCTCCTCCATCTTCGTCCTCCATTTCCGGCAGCCCGTCTCTGTCACCGCCGCCGAACGCCGTCATCTTCCCAATGACCGCTTTACTTTGATGGTGTAGGATACCGTACTTCTTTTCGCATATCTTCTCTTTGCCGCAGTTCTTCTCTTGCCCTACTGGTTTTCTCGTCGTTGGGGCATCGTCAAACTGCACAATTCCAACTTCAGTATAAAGCAAAATTTTTGGATTTACAATAGATTTCAAGGATTCGCCGCCGCAATCTGTAAACCTCTTGCCATTTCGAACACGTCTCACGATTTTCCTATGCAAATCGCAGTTTTCGTAGTAACTTTTCCGTTATTCTGTCTTCTTTTTTGATCGTCCCCGTCATATTGACGGAAGCGAACCCGAGCTGGCCGCATCCGTTCTGTCCCGCCCGCGATTGAAAATTTCTGCACAGGGCGATGCGCCTGCCGCGGATTTTCCTGTCAGCCAGCCGGAAACGAGTGCGCAGATCCGCCGGCACAAAGAATTCTGATGCTTTTTTCGCCTGCATATGCTATCATCGTCAGAAACGGGGGATCCTTGCGCTCCCGATGGAGGTTCTTCATGCTGAACACTTCCCTGTGCTATATCGACAACGGTACGCAGTACCTGATGCTTCACCGAGTTAAGAAAGACCACGACGTAAACCATGGCAAATGGATTGGTATCGGTGGAAAAATGAAAGAAGAAAGTCCGGAGGAATGCATGATTCGGGAAGTCCGCGAGGAAAGCGGTCTGGAGGTTGTTTCCTGGCAGTATCGCGGAGTTCTTACCTTCCTGGCTCCCCCCTGGGACAGTGAAATCATTCATCTGTTTACCGCCACGGAAACCCTCGGCGTTCTTCGCGAGTGCAGTGAGGGCGACCTGCAGTGGGTTGATAAGGAAAAGCTGCACTGTCTGAATCTCTGGCAGGGGGATCGGATTTTTCTTCGCTTTCTTCTTGCGGGAGAACCGTTCTTCTCTCTGAAACTTGTCTACGATGGCGATGCTTTGCGGCAGGCTGTGAAAAATGGCGTTTCTCTCCCGCTGCCGGAGGCCTTTCAGGAACCTTTTTAACTTATTTTTCACTACCTCCCGTACGATAGACTGGATATTGATTCGATGGGTGAGGAGAAAGGAGAGCCCAGCATGCGGATTCTACTGGCTGATGACGAAAAGGAGCTGACTGAAGCTCTGAGCGTGATTCTGACCTACAACAAATACTCGGTCGATACTGTGTACGATGGTCAGGATGCCTACGACTATGCTTCTGCCGGCGAGTACGACGCAATTATTTTGGATGTTATGATGCCAAAAATGGACGGCTTTGAAGTTCTTCGCCGCCTGCGCAGCGACGGCAATACCACGCCGATTCTCATGCTGACTGCAAAATCGCAGCTTCAGGATAAGGTTGAGGGCCTGAATTCCGGCGCCGATGACTATCTGCCAAAGCCCTTCGAAACAGAGGAGCTGCTGGCACGGGTACGAGCGATGACCCGCCGGGGCAAGGCCGCTTATGTCCCGGATCTTCTCACTTTCGGCGATCTGAGCTTGAATAAGGTGACCTTTGAGCTTTCCTGCGGAAAAAACTCCATTCGGCTCGCGAATAAGGAGTTTCAGATGATGGAGCTGATGATGTCCAACCCTTCGATCGTTATTTCCACGGAGCGTTTCATGGACCGTATCTGGGGCTATGATACAGACAGTGAAATCAATGTTGTCTGGGCCTATATTTCCTATCTGCGGAAGAAGCTGACGACCCTAGGATCCAAAGTTGAACTGACCGCTCTGCGCGGCCGGGGCTATGTGCTGGAGTATAAGAACGAATGATAAAACAGCTGCGGAAACGGTTCATCCTTGTGATGATGCTGTCGCTGGTGATTGTCTTTGCGCTTCTCATCGCCGCTATCAATATTGTCTATTCCTACAACGAGCGGAAGAGCATCGACGCGCGCCTGGAAATGATTTATAACAATGGCGGCTCCTTCCCGGACGGCAAGCAGATGAGGGACGGCGCGCAGGCTGAGGGAGAACCGAGGCCGAAGGACAGCCTTGACGCCGGGGAGCCTTCCAACGCCGCCGCGCCCGGAGAAGACGAGCACAGCGGAACCCTTGGCTCCGCCATCACCCCGGATACCCGCTTTGAAACAAGCTTTTTCTTTGTCTCCGTCAACGCGGACGGATCCATTGCAGATATTAACCATAATTATACCGCTTCCGTTACGGAAGACCAGATTCGGCAGTATGCTACGCAGATCCTCTCCGGCGACGACGAATACGGAGCCATCGGAACGTTCCGCTATCGGGTTTATGGAAATCCGGACGGAACCTATTCTATCGTTGCCATCAACTGCTACCAGCAGATACGCCAGGGAAGGCTCCTGCTGCTTGGCTCCCTCAGCGTCGGTGCCGCTGCCGTTCTGCTGGTGTATATCCTGGTGCTTCTCATGAGTCGGCGCGTAACCCGGCCTGTGGAGGAAAGCGTGCGCAAGCAGCGCCAGTTCATTACGAACGCGGGGCATGAACTGAAGACTCCCATTACCATTATTTCGGCGAACCTTGACGTTCTGCAGATGCAGAACACAGAAAATAAATGGCTGGACAGCATCCGCAATCAAACCCGCCGCCTAAGCGCCCTTGTGAAAAATCTTCTGGAGCTTGCCAAGCTGCAGGAATCGGGGGATAGCGAAATCCGCGCAGATTTCAATCTCAGCGAAACCGTGGATGAGGTCACTCAATCCTTCCAGGTTTACTCCGAGACGACAGGGCAGACGCTGGATGCCAGCATACAGTCCGGAATCCAGATGAAAGGCGTACGAGAAGATTTCTACAAGCTGGTCTCCATTCTTCTGGACAACGCGTTTAAATACAGCAATAATGCGGCGCCCATCCGTCTGCGCCTGGCAAAGCAGCGGAAAATTACCCTGTCCGTATATAACACCTGTGATAATATTTCACCCAAAGAAGTTTCCCATCTCTTCGAAAGGTTTTACCGCGCCGACGAATCCCGGTCCCGGGAAACGGGGGGAAGCGGAATCGGTCTTTCAATGGCACAGGCGATTACGGAAAAATATAAAGGGAAGATTTCTGCCGTATCCGAAGATGGCAAATCCATTACCTTTACGGCTGTATTCTGAGAACCTGCCGGCAGGCGCAGGCCCGGCTCTGCACCCTGCGGAAAGCCCCGGCAGGCCAGACGCTGCCGGGGCTTCCGCATTGCCAGGAAAAAGTGGTTATTGGGGGTCAATAAGCAATCTGTTTCACAATAATGTCTTTGCCGCTGAGGATTTCTTTGAGCCGGCTGCCGCAGTGAGGGCACTTCCCCGTGTTTTCCATCACGCTATAGATCTCTCTGCAGCGCTGCAGAGAGAGCTTCCGGGAATCATTTTCAAATGCAGCTTGGAATCGGTCATCACCGGGTACTGCTCCGCGACATAGCCATAATACTCGTGAAGCCTCACACGAATAAAATCGCGTGCTTCCATGCCCGCGTTCCGCAGGCACAGACTCGCTGACTGAAGATACAGTCTGAATCCCGTGTCTCTATGCCGCAGCATAAAGCACTGAAAAAAGACG
>Ga0256404_1000405_pt1 | contig 113082 bp, 98 predicted proteins | sample RumenRJG_01DNA_FD_185990 | JGI IMG/M metagenome (GOLD analysis project Ga0256404, IMG submission 185990) | Bovine rumen microbial communities from Lethbridge, Alberta, Canada - RJG_01 | ecosystem: Host-associated > Mammals > Digestive system > Stomach > Rumen | place: Canada: Alberta... | reverse complement strand
GAACTTTGTCTGTACTTTTTTGGAAAATTCGTTTTCTGGCTCCATTTTCTCCTTTGTGGACCTGAACGAGGCGTTGATTTTTTGGGACCCGTGTGGGTCAAAATATTTATTCAGTGAACACTAAATAGACAAAGAAAAGTATATGTTTCTCTGTCCCCTACTTGCTGATGCCTGGCTTCAACACTTTTCGGCCCTCTATCTTATTTTATGAGTTTGCGTTGTAGCAGTTTTCCTAATGCCATGACCTTACGCTGTCGTTTCGTGAGATCCTCTCTGATCACCGATACCTCGTTGAGCATCTGGGCAGCACTGCTCTGAATCAGGTTGGGTTGCCGTTGTGTACGGTCGGCGCTGGCATTAACCACAATGTTTATTTTACCTGGATGGATATTGATGTCTATGTCTTGTCCCATCATGACGGGATCACCATCATAGTGAACTACACCTGGGTGTTTACGGTGGATATGTATATGCTGCGTGCGGAAAGTCTTGATTTTAGAACACTTGTCAATCGTCTTGTTCATCAAGTCAATGGATATCTGTGGAGCGTCGAGAATATCGAAAGGCTCCATGATAACCACGTCCATCAAGCCATCGCTCATTGAGGCTTGGGGAGCAATGTAAGCATTATTGCCATATTGGGAGGCATTGGCAACAGAAATGAGGAAAGCCTTCTGATAGGTTACGCCCTCCTCGTCTTGTATTTCATAAGTTTCAGGCTTGTATTTCAGCCCTTCTCTTAATACGTATTCCACGTATGTGGCCGGGCCACGCTTGCCAGCCTCGGCAAATTTCTGACTGATATACGCATCAAAACCCATCCCGCAAGTGCAGAAAAAAGGATAGTCGTTGATTGTGCCATAGTCGAGAGCCCGGATTTCGCAATCGTTCAGCACACGAATGGCATCAACAGGTTGCATAGGAATAAAGAGGTGCCGCGCAAGCCCATTGCCCGAGCCGCATGGAATGATAGCCAAGGCTGTGGGAGTGTTCACCAAGCTGCGGGCTACTTCGTTGACAGTTCCATCACCTCCAACGGCCACAACGATATCGTAGCCTTTTTCTGCCGCTTCACGTGCCATTTCGGTGGCATGTCCAGGATGATCTGTATAACGTATTTCGTAATCGAATAAGTCCTTGTTCAGATATGTTTCAAGCAGACTGTGGGCATCACTTTTACTTTTGGTTCCGGAGATGGGATTGACTATGGTGAGTATCTTTTTCTTCATGGTGCAAATGTAAGCAAAATCTTATAATCTTCTTCAATGAAATTAAAAAAAAAACTTCAAAGGATGATTTCTTGGAAAAAAAGACAATATTCCACAAAAAAATTGTATCTTTGCAGCCTAAATAATAAAAAAGTAGTATTCTACACCTTTAAAATGGGACAATTACAAGAAAGATACAAGAGTTATCGCGAACCCCAGAAGTTTATGGCAAAGGGGGTCTATCCCTATTTTCGCGCCATTACGAGCAAGCAAGGCCCAGAGGTGACAATGGCCGGACATAAGGTTTTGATGTTCGGGTCAAATGCTTACACCGGTCTGACGGGGGATGAGCGTGTGATTGCCGCCGCCAAGAAGGCACTGGACAAGTACGGCTCTGGATGCGCTGGAAGCCGTTTTCTCAATGGAACACTTGACATTCATGTGCAGTTGGAAAAAGAACTCGCTGCCTTTGAGCACAAAGACGACGCGCTCTGCTTCTCAACAGGCTTCTCTGTCAATTCTGGTGTTTTAGCTGTGGTGGTAGGCAGAGGTGATTACATTATTTGCGATGACCGTGACCATGCAAGCATTGTAGACGGAAGAAGATTGAGTTTCGCCACTCAGCTCCATTACAAGCACAACGACATGGAAGATTTGGAGCGGGTGCTGAAAAATCTCCCCTACGACGCTGTTAAGCTTATCGTCGTTGATGGTGTATTCTCCATGGAAGGAGATTTGGCCAAACTGCCTGAAATTGTCGAGCTGAAGCACAAGTATAACTGTAGTATTATGGTTGATGAGGCTCATGGTTTGGGTGTCTTCGGCGATCAGGGCAGGGGAGTTTGCCATTACTTCAACTTGCAGGACGAAGTGGATCTCATAATGGGCACGTTCTCGAAGAGCCTCGCCTCTATTGGAGGATTCATTGCGTCAGACAAAGACACAATTAATTATCTGCGTCATACGTGTCGCACTTATATCTTCTCGGCCAGTGATACACCTGCTGCTACAGCTGCTGCATTAGAAGCCTTGCATATCATCCAGAAAGAGCCGGAGCGTATTAAGCATCTGTGGGATGTTACCCACTATGCCCTGCGCCGATTCCGTGAGGAAGGATTTGAAATCGGCGAAACCGAAAGTCCTATCATCCCTCTCTACGTGAGAGACATTGACAAGACCTTCCTTGTGACAAAGCTTGCTTTCGATGCTGGAGTGTTTATCAATCCCGTTATTCCACCTGCATGTGCTCCGCAGGATACGCTCGTAAGGTTCGCATTGATGGCAACCCATACCGAAGAGCAGGTTGAAAGAGGTGTTCAAGCCTTGAAGAAAATTTTTGTTGAGCAAGGTATCATAAAATAATACTCATTCATTTGAAAAGGACAAGCCAAATCGGTTTGCCCTTTTATTTTTTAAAGATTATTCACTCCGGATATTGTGTACAGGTAATTTATTTTAGTTACCTTTGCATGACCAGTAATGGGAGCCCCATCCATGATGAAGGGCGTTTCATATCTATAGAATTCTTCCTTTTACATGCGCAAATTTCTATTTTTCATATTATTAGGTGTCTTTTTATCTTCATCCCCTATCCGAACTCATGCTCAGAAGAAAGAGCTGGCCCAAGCCAAGGAATGGGTAAAGAAACTTCAGAACCTTGATAAGGCACAACAGAGCATGGAGAAACTGTTGGAAGATTCGGCTAACAGGAACAATGTGAAAATCTATCTCATGTTGTTTGAAAGTTTGAAAGCCCAATATGAATTAGGCAATGAGAAACTCTACTTGAAACAAAAATACGACACAGCTATGCTTTTTAGTCATGCCTTGCAGATGTTTAGAGTTGTGGAACGATTAGACAGTCTTGACATGCAACCCGATAGCAAGGGTAGAGTAAAGCTGAAATACAGGCATGATCACTCACATTACCTCAATAGTATTAGGCCAAATCTCTTCAACGGAGGAATGTTCTACATTAGAAAACAAGGATTCAAGGAGGCTTATAAATATTTTGAGGCTTATATAGATTGTGCACGCCAGCCTCTTTTCTCCTCTTACCACTACGATGAGAACAATAGCAAAATGGCTCAGGCCAGTTATTGGGCTGTTTACTGTGGGTATAAGATGCAAAACCCTACAGCCACTCTTCGTCACACCTATTTGGCTTTGAAAGACACGGCTCATTATTGCCTGATGCTTCAGTATCTTGCCGACACCTATCGGATGGAGCAGGATACGACACGTTATCTGTCTACATTGAGGGAGGGATTTAAAAAATACCCCAAATTTCCTTATTTTTTCCCCAGGCTGCTCAATTTCTATCAAAAGAACAAGCGATGGGATGATGCTCTTGCATTAACCGACACAGCAATGGCCATTGACAGTACGAGCCATGTTTTCATTTTTGCCCGCTCAACGGTGTTGCTCAATACCGGTAAATATGCCGAAAGTTTGTCGCTGTGTGATACATTGCTCGCCCGGGGTGATACTCTTTCTGACATTTATCTCAATGCAGGGCTGGCGTGGTTTAATCAGGCCGTAGAGTTTGATAAAAATATTCAAACCTCAAAAAAAATGAGAAACAAAATTCTCGCTTGTTACAAGAGTGCCCTTCCTTATCTTGAGGCATATAGGAAGAAAAGGCCGGAGGATGAAAGCGGATGGCTCCTGCCACTATACACCATCTACTTAAATTTGAATATGGGGCAAGAGTTTGATGAGATTGATCAGATCATTAGAAAACAAAGGAAATGATACACGATATAGCAACTAAATTAAACATTCACTTGAACGGCATGCAATTAGCGTCGGTCAAGGCTTTGACACAAACCAATCATGATGTAGTGATACTCTCGCCAACAGGCACAGGCAAGACTCTCGCTTATCTTTTGCCCCTTGCAGAAAAACTGCAGGCGGACGATTCTCTGCAGGCTGTTGTACTCGTTCCGGGCCGCGAACTGGCATTGCAGTCGTTCAATGTCTGGAAAAAAATGGGTACTGGGCTGCGAGCTGCTGTATGCTATGGGGGACGGCCTACGATTGACGAGCATCTGCAACTAAGAAAAATCAAGCCCCAGATAGTTTTCGCTACTCCTGGGAGGCTTAAAGATCATCTGGATAAAGGAAACCTTGATACATACCATGTCAAATGGCTCGTAATTGATGAGTTTGATAAATGTCTGCAAATGGGGTTTACCCATGAAATGGAAGGTGTTATTTCGCTTTTGCCCCGTCGCGTAAGGCGCGTCCTTCTTTCGGCCACGGATATGGAAGAAATACCTCAATACGTGGATATCCAATCTCTTGAGCGACTTGATTTTCTGAATGCCAACAAAGAAGTCGCAGATCGGGTGAGAAACTTCATTATTAATAGTCAAAGCAAGGACAAATTGGATGTTCTTGCTAAGTTGTTATGTTGTCTGGCTGATGAAAGCAGCATTGTTTTTCTTAATTACCGGGATGCCGTAGAACGTGTCGTAGATTTCCTAAAAGACCGCGGATTCTCAGCCATTGCTTACCATGGAGGCCTTGACCAACGACAAAGAGAAGAAGCACTCTACAAGTTTGCCAATCATTCTGTAGTCACTTTGGTGAGCACAGATTTGGGCAGCCGTGGATTGGATATACCAGAAGTGAAAGACATTATTCACTATCATCTGCCCGAAGGCAAAGAGGAAATGATTCATCGTGTAGGTCGTACGGCCCGCTGGGATGCAGACGGTCGTTCTTTCTTTATTTTGGGGCCAGAAGAGTCATTGCCGGAATACGTTACTCTTCAAACAGAGAATTTTGAGTTGCCTCAGAAACTTCCATTGCCTTCACCTCCCAAAATGACAACCCTTTATATAGGCAAAGGAAAGAAAAACAAAATCTCCAAGGGCGATATCGTAGGATTTTTGTGCAAGACTTGTGGCTTGCCTTTTTCCGACCTTGGACGCATAGATGTCTATGACCGCTACAGCTATGTGGCCATAAGAAGAGAAAAAGCTCCGGAAATCCTAAAAATGTCGCAAATAGCGAAAATTAAGGGTATTCATACCAAAGTGGAAGTGATACGGTAGTCTACGGCCACATATCCACCATATTCTGTTTTGCAAATGTCAAAATGCATCATTCCTTGGCGGAGAAACTTTTTCTCACACGAAAAAAGTTGAGAAAAAATTTGTGGCTATCAAAATAAAAATGTATCTTCGCACCACAGAAACTTACACCTAACTAACACTAAAACATACAATCATGAAGAAGTACAACTTTAATGCAGGTCCTTCAATCCTCCCAAGAGAGGTTATTGAGAACACGGCAAAACAGATTTTGGATTTCAATGGTTCTGGACTTTCCTTGATGGAAATCAGCCATCGCGCAGCAGATTTCAAGCCCGTAGTCGATGAAGCTATGGCCTTGATCAAGGAACTTCTTGATATTCCAGAAGGCTACTCTGTTGTGTTCCTCGGTGGTGGCGCTTCTCTCCAGTTCATGCAAATCCCTGCCAACTTTCTTATCCACAAGGCAGCCTATCTCAATACGGGAACATGGGCCAAGAAAGCTCAGAAGGAGGCTAAACTTTTTGGCGATGTTGTTGAAGTAGCTTCTTCTGCTGATGCCAACTATACTTTTGTTCCTAAGGATTTTGATATTCCTACGGATGCTGACTATCTGCACATCACAACGAACAACACGATCTACGGTACTGAGATTCGTAAAGAACTCGACAGTCCGATTCCCATGATCGCCGACATGAGTTCCGATATTATGTCTCGTCCTGTTGATGTTTCCAAGTATATTGCTATCTATGCCGGTGCACAGAAGAATATGTCCATGGCAGGTGTTACAGTTATCATAGTGAAGGATGACATGCTTGGTAAGGCTCCAAGACAGTTGCCTACGATGATCGACTATCGCACCCACGTTGAGAAGGGTTCTATGTTCAACACCCCTCCAGTAGTTCCTATCTATTCTCTCCTCGAGACAATGCGTTGGGTCAAGGCTCAGGGTGGCGTGAAAGAAATGGACCGCAGAGCTCACGAGCGTGCAGACATTCTCTACGGTGAGATCGATCGCAATAAGCTCTTCCGTGGTACAGTCAAGGAGGAGGACCGTTCGCTTATGAACATCTGCTTTGTGATGAATGATGAGTATAAGGACTTGGAGAAGCCGTTCCTTGACTATGCCGTAGAGCACGGCATGGTGGGAATAAAGGGCCACCGCAGCGTAGGCGGCTTCCGTGCAAGTTGCTACAATGCTCAGACAGTTGAAGGCGTTAACGCGCTTGTCGACTTGATGAAGGAGTTTGAGCGTCAGCATTAATCATTTTATTTACAGTTTTTTATTAAGAAATTATGAAAGTATTAATTGCAACGGAGAAGCCTTTTGCCCCAGCAGCTGTAGAGGATATTAAGAAGATTCTTGGTGAGGCTGGTCATGAGGTAACTCTTCTCGAAGGATATAAGGATAAGTCCGATTTATTGGCTGCTGTGAAGGATGTCAATGCTATGATTGTCCGTTCAGACAAGATTACGAAAGATGTCCTTGACGCAGCTCTAGAATTGAAGATTGTTGTTCGTGCTGGTGCCGGATATGACTCTATCGATACAGCCTACGCCAAAGAGAAAGGGATTGTTGTAGAGAACACTCCTGGACAGAACTCCAATGCGGTGGCCGAACTTGTATTTGGCCTTCTTGTTTATGCTAAACGCAAATTCTTCAGTGGTAAAGCAGGCTCGGAATTGAAAGGTAAGAAAATTGGCATTCTCGCCTTTGGCAATGTCGGCCGCAACGTTGCGCGCATTGCGAAGGGATTTGATATGGATGTATATGCTTATGACGCTTTCATACCAGCCGAGAAAATTGAGGCTCTTGGCGTTCATGCTGCAAAATCTCAAGAAGATCTCTTTGAGAAGTGCGACATCGTCTCGCTGCATATTCCCGCAACTCCTGAGACCAAACAGAGCATTAACTATGCTCTTGTAAGCAAGATGGAGAAGGGTGCTATTCTAATCAATACTGCCCGTAAGGAAATTATCAATGAGCCGGAGCTTATCAAATTGATGGAGGAACGTCCTGACCTGACCTATATTACCGACATCAAGCCTGATGCCGATGAGGAGTTCAAGACCAAGTTTGAAGGACGTTATTTCGCAACTCCGAAGAAAATGGGTGCTCAGACAGCGGAAGCCAATATCAATGCCGGTATTGCCGCCGCTCATCAGATCGCAGCTTTCTTTGCCACTGGTGATACGAAATTCCAAGTGAACAAATAGTTCTTTTTAAGACTCATACAGAACAAAATTTCTGACCGGGGCAGCGCAGATTATTCGCCTTGCTCTGCCCCGGTTAAATTTTAAACCAACTAAATCTTCAATCTGACAACTATGGCAACTATTAAACCTTTCAAGGGACTTCGTCCACCAAAACAATTTGTAGAACAGGTGGAATCCAAGCCCTATGATGTGCTTAATTCGGAAGAGGCACGTCAGGAGGCTGGCGACAACCCCATGAGCCTTTATCATATTATCAAGCCGGAAATCAACTTCCCTGTAGGTACGAGTGAGTATGATCCACGCGTATATCAGAGTGCTGCAGATCATTTCAAAATGTTTCAAGAGAAGGGATGGCTTGTGCAGGATGACAAGGAAAACTATTATATCTACGCACAGACCATGAACGGTAAGACACAGTATGGTCTTGTTGTTGGTGCATATGTCAATGATTATCTCAATGGGGTTATCAAGAAACATGAACTGACACGCCGTGACAAAGAAGAAGATCGTATGAAGCATGTGCGTGTCTGCAATGCCAATATGGAGCCGGTATTCTTTGCATATCCTGATGATAAGCTTTTGGATGACTTGTTGAAGCGCTATGCGTCAACAACGCCGGAGTATGATTTTATTGCTCCTGGTGACGGTTTCCGTCATCAATTCTGGGTGGTCAGCGATGAGAAAGATATTGCCCTCATAACAGATGAATTCAAAAAGATGCCCTCGCTCTATATTGCTGATGGTCATCATCGTTCTGCTGCCGCTGCTCTTGTCGGAGCTGAGAAGGCCAAGCAGAACCCTCATCATACGGGTAAGGAGGAATACAATTATTTCATGGCTGTTTGCTTCCCCGCATCACAGTTGACGATTTTGGATTACAATCGTGTTGTGAAAGATTTGAATGGATATACTCCTGAGCAGTTCCTTAAAGCTCTTGATGAGGATTTCATTGTTGAGGATATGGGTACGGATATATACCGTCCGGCAGCACTCCACGAATTTTCACTTTATCTGCAAGGACATTGGTACAAACTTACAACCCGGGCTGGCCGCTACAACGATGCCGATCCCATTGGAGTGCTCGATGTGGATATCTCGAGTAGATTGATCCTTGATAAACTTTTGGGCATTAAGGATTTGCGCTCTGATAAGCGCATCGATTTTGTCGGAGGCCTTCGTGGCTTGAACGAACTGAAGCGCCGCGTTGACAGTGGAGAGATGAGTCTTGCTTTGGCTCTCTATCCCGTAACCATGAAACAAATCATGGATATTGCTGATAGCGGTAAGATTATGCCACCAAAGGCCACTTGGTTTGAACCTAAACTGAGAAGTGGCTTGATCATACACAAATTGGATTAAACTTGTTTGATGACAGACGAATTTAAAACGATATCAGAAAAAATAGGCGAGGGATACTACTCTGAGAAGAGGAGCAAATTCCTCGCTTTTGCACATCATATCACTTCTGAGCAGATGGCTAAGGCCATTATTGCCGAATACAGAAAAAAATATTTTGATGCGCGTCATTGCTGTTATGCTTATGCTGTCGGGCCAGAACGGGAGGAGTATCGGCAAAACGATGACGGGGAACCTTCGTCGACAGCAGGAAAACCTATTATGGGGCAAATTCTCTCAAACGATCTTACCGACATTCTGATTGTTGTTGTCAGATACTATGGAGGAGTCAATCTTGGTACAAGCGGACTGATTGAAGCTTACCGTACTGCTGCAGCAGATGCCATCCGCAATTGTGAGATTGTTATCAGTCAGGTTGAGGAAATCGTAAAGTTCGATTTCACTTATCCTATGATGAATGGTGTGATGCGCATCGTGAAGGAGATGAATCCTCGAATTGTCTCAAGAGATTATAATACGACGTGTTCCATTACCCTTTCTATCAGGAAAAGCAAAGTTGAAGAATTAAGATCGCGGCTTAATGGGCTTGCGTTCCAATAAGACGTTTTCATCTAATAAAAGTGGTGCTACCCACTAAATACTTATGGATGACGCAACACAGTCCTTCTTCGTATGATTGGGTGGTTTATGGTGGCGGTTGTGAAAGATCTACATGACCCCTATTGGTTACCAATCACGGAATAGTTCAAAACCAAATTTGCAACCAAAGCCATCGAATTTGCCATTTTTATTGGAAACAAACATCCCCATGGAGAACAGACGAGTTGTTAATCCATAACCGATTTCTGTATAAGGACTTAATTTCTTTACGGCTAAAGAACTTGCGTAAATCCTCTCTGTTTCGATGAAATGTCCTAATAGTGGAATCCAAGAAAGTAGCAGAAGAGGTGATTCGTAAGTGACGTTGGCACGTACATAATAGTTAGAAGCATTATACCAATTGCTGTTGAGCAGCTCGAACTCTCCCGACCAGTCGTCGTTCCATCCACCAGGAAGGTTGTTCTCTCGAAAATTCGAATAGTCGAGGAAATAATAATTCTTGCTGTGAGACGTGTAAAAACCACATCCGGCCCTAAGCGATAGATTTTTCAGTCTTTGCAAATTCAGAATATACTGCCCGTCGAATTCCCATCTGCTGTACTTCATGTTGGACCCCATAACACCGTTGAGGCTATGTTCGTAATCACAAGTGAAAATTGGTCCTGCAAATCCTGCCGGACGATATTCTATTTCAAACATGGGTGCAAATGATTTGTAAACACTCTGTTTGCCTATTTTGTCAAATCCTACTTTGTCCACTGCGGTTCGGGTGTGATGTATGACTCCTATTTGAAATCCGATTTTGGTGTTCAGATTGTAATGTAGAGTCAAAGTCGTACGGGAGTCTTTAAAATAATCTAAGTTGAACTTTGACCAGTCTATAGAATCCCGCTTTTCTTCTTTTATGTCTTCTGCTATTTTAGAGTTTGTTATTCTGTTTCCGTTACCAAATTCAAATTGTATATATCCGTCATGTTTGTTGTTGAAAAAGAAAGTTGTGGGAAATGTATAATAGATCAGTTTCTGCTTGAACGAATAACCTGCCTTGATTCTCATCGACAGTTGAGCATTTTCTGAGAAAGTATAGGTTGCACGGACGTCTTGTTTGTAAACAAGCCCTTTGCTGTGACTATATCCAAGATACAATGGATTAAAGATGGGGTTGATCTTAAAATAACCACTTGAGTTTGGCCCAAATCGCCCACGTATCTTGTTAAACACATTGTCTGCGATGATGTCCCAAAGAATGCGTTTCGCGAAAGAATCTTTTGACTTTTTCTTTTCTTTATTTTCCGTCGAGTCTTTAATATTGAAGTAGCTGTCATATATGGCCGACTCTCTAAGACTTAGCGTGTCGGGACGCAATTGCTCCATCATGCGCAGATTATTGTTGGTTACATTGCCTTCTGGGTGTCTGTTGAGGCCTATTAACATTGTGTTCACAGACTCGACATGGTTACCTGCCAATTTAAACGCAGCTTTGAATAATACCTTCTTTGGCAGAAGTGACTGTTCTCCATTTGTATTCATCTTAATATCCATAGAGAAGCGTATCATATCATATTCTCCATAGATGAGCGCGGACTGTATTTGGCCAGTATTCTCGTCGATGACAGCGGAACCGGCTACCAGTTGTGTATTACCCGTCTTAGGCTTAAAACGCAACGTCACAATAGTTCCTTCTTTCTTTGTCACACGGTATCGGTAGTACCCATGGTTGTGTTCATAAAAAGGGGAGAGAAGGCGGTTTTCACAGATGGTGACATTATAAATCCTTGGAATAAGATATTCTATAATTTCAGGTCCTACTTCCTTCAGGTGGGGAAAGGTCGACACCTTGGCCAATTTTTCATATTGGATGTGCGGATAGTTATTGGTGTTTACAGCCCCGTATGTTTCCGAAAGATAATTTCTTCTTCCGGAATGTGCGACAGCGAACATTGTTGGGACGGCCAATAGGAGAAAGTTCCGGCGCTTTACGTTGGTCTCGCATCTTTCATAAACGTATGATGTCGGCTGAATATTTGAAGTGTCTATAGTGGAAGCATAAGAAAAGAGCTTCTTCAATAGCAAGGAATCTCGGCGACCTGCCATTGAGGGAGTAGTCATCATCACCAAAAAAGCGATTATGGCAAAGATGATGTTGTTTTTGCTTTCTTTCATGCTCTCTGTTTCGTGTGTATGATGTCGCAAACAACAGCAAATTTATAAAGTATAATTTATTCCTGCAACAGATGTTGGTAAATAAAGCCTAAAGTTTCTTAATAATACGATGGCTTGATATTTTTTGTGTGTGGGTGCCGGCTTCCATAAGGGAGCTGACCGGCTTTCACTTGGTAGCCGGCGGGCTCCCAAAAGCCGGCCGGATGGATTCCTGTTGCAAGCCGCGGTGAATTGCCCTTTTTCGTACCACAAATAGCCTGTTTTTGAGGCTGTGCATAGCCATTCTTTTATGTGGAAATATAATGTTGCTCGCAAGTTCAAGACATGATTAAAGAAAAAATAGCGTAACTTTGCACTTGCTAATGGAATCCGCCCACAGTAGATTAAAAGTTAATAAATTATAATTGGATGGTTTAAAAAAGGATGTAAGTTGTTCTTTCCAAAATAATTAAGTAACTTTGCGCCCGATTTGGGCAGAGTGTGCCCAGTGATAAACATAAAGTCTAACTTTATTAATTCATTTTTTATTAACTAATTTTATGTCAGATTACAAGAACGTGCAGCCGTTGGACGATTTCAACTGGGATTCGTTTGAGAACGGCTCGACCACTAACGTCAGCAAAGAGGACCTCGAGAAGGCCTATGACGAGACACTTAACAAGATTCAGGACCACGAAGTAGTCGAAGGTACTGTTACTTCTATTGATAAAAAGGAAGTAGTAGTAAACATTGGCTATAAGAGCGATGGCATCATCCCCGCTTCAGAGTTCCGCTACAACCCAGACCTTAAAGTAGGCGACAAGGTAGAGGTCTATGTTGAGGACCAAGAAGACAAGAAGGGCCAATTGGTGCTTTCTCATAAAAAGGCCCGTCTCACCAAGAGCTGGGAGCGCGTTAACGAGGCCCTTGAGAAGGAAGAAGTTATCCAGGGTTACATCAAGAGCCGCACAAAGGGCGGTATGATTGTTGACGTTTTTGGTATCGAGGCTTTCCTTCCTGGAAGTCAAATCGACGTTCACCCCATACGCGACTACGACGTGTTCGTAGGCAAGACCATGGAATTCCGTGTTGTGAAAATCAATCAGGAATACCGCAATGTTGTTGTTTCCCACAAAGCTCTTATCGAAGCAGAACTGGAAGCACAGAAGAAAGAAATTATTTCTCATTTGGAGAAAGGACAGGTTCTCGAGGGTACCGTCAAGAATATCACCTCCTACGGCGTGTTTGTTGACCTCGGCGGCGTGGATGGACTCGTCCACATCACAGATCTCTCTTGGGGCCGCGTAAGCGATCCTCACGAGGTTGTTCAGCTCGATCAGAAGATCAAGGTTGTTATCCTTGACTTCGATGAGGAGAAAAAGCGTATCGCTCTCGGTCTGAAGCAACTTACACCTCATCCTTGGGATGCTCTCGATCCTAACCTCAAGGTGGGTGACCACGTTAAGGGTAAGGTTGTCGTGATGGCTGACTATGGTGCATTTGTTGAGATTCAGCCGGGTGTCGAAGGACTTATCCATGTCAGCGAGATGTCTTGGAGCCAGCACTTGCGTTCAGCACAGGAGTTCATGCATGTAGGTGATGAGGTCGAGGCTGTGATTTTGACACTCGATCGCGAGGAGCGCAAGATGAGCCTTGGTATCAAGCAGCTTAAGGAAGATCCTTGGGAAACCATTGAGGTGAAATACCCCGTAGGCAGCAAGCATACTGCAAAAGTACGCAACTTTACCAATTTTGGTATCTTCGTTGAACTCGAGGAAGGTGTTGACGGACTGATTCATATCAGCGACCTCTCTTGGACCAAGAAAGTGAAACATCCTTCTGAGTTTACAACGGTTGGCGCCGATATCGATGTAGTTGTTCTTGAGATTGACAAGGAGAACCGCCGTCTCTCACTGGGTCACAAGCAACTTGAAGAGAATCCTTGGGACAACTACGAGAAAATTTATACTCCCGGATCCGTACATCAGGGCAAGATCACCGAGATGATGGACAAGGGGGCTGTGATCACTCTTGATGAAGGTGGCGAAGGTTTTGCTACTCCCAAACACCTTGTGAAGGAGGATGGTTCACAGGCTCAGTTAGGTGAGGAACTCCCGTTCAAGGTGATTGAATTCGCTAAGGAAACACGTCGTATCATTCTTTCTCACTCCCGTACTTTTGAGGAGGGTAAAGATGAAGACGTGAAGCGTGGCGCACGTCGTCACAATTCTAAGAAGCAGGAGGCTCCTCAGGTGAACAACGTTGCCGCAGGTACTTCCCTCGGTGACCTTGACGTTCTGGCTAACTTGAAAGCTAAGATGCAGAAAGGAGAATAATTAATTCTCGAAATATTTTAATGCCCACATTGCAAAATGTGGGCATTTTTTTTGTTTAATCAAAAAATATTATTATCTTTGCATCGATTTTAACACCCATACGTTTCTCATCTGAAACGTTCTCACCATTATTAATTGATCATGTACAGCAAAGAAGAACTGTTGAATAAAGATATTGCCGAATTGGGTGATATAGCACAGAAATTAGATATCAACGTCCACGACACTAAGTCGTTTGATGATTTGGTCTATCAAATACTTGACAAGCAAGCCGAGACAGGAAGCAACTTGAAAGCTATGGAGGCCAGACATCGTACCGACAGCAAACAGAATGTTGATGAAGACGCTGTGGCGCAGGCCGAAAAAGAACTCGCAACTATTCCAAAGCATAGAGGCCCAAAGACTAAAAGGGAACGTGAGCTTATCAAGATTATTGAGAGCGCAAAAGGTCCTGGAGCAGCGATGAATATTCAACCCGATGATTTTCTGCAGGAGAAAAACACTCAACCTCAAGATAATAATTTCTCAAACATTGACCGTGATTCCAATCCCTCCATACCAGAACAGGATTTTCAAGAAGAAAGCAACGAGGAAGATCAACCCAGTCCAGACCAACTGGCCAGACTGCAGGAAAAAGTGAAAAACCATAATGAGGTCAATGGTGATGTTCGCATGGATCAACCTTCACAAGACAATATTTGGGAGGGGGATCCAGGAGATGGAACGGATTTCATAACTGTTGTTGATATTCCCATTGAGGATCAGGGCGCCATACCTACATACGACATGTTTGACAATCCTGGTCCGGTCTATCAGGAACCGGCTGATACTTACGAGCAGCCGGCCGAAGAAGCAGAAGAGGAACAGTACAACTTCGATGACCTTGTTACTGCTAATGGCGTGCTCGAGGTGATGCCCGATGGCTATGGGTTCCTTCGTTCAAGCGACTACAATTATCTGTCTTCCCCCGATGATGTCTTCGTAGCCAATCCCCAAATCAGACATTACGGATTGAAGACAGGTGATGTGGTTCAATGCCATGTGAGACCTCCACACGAGGGAGAGAAATATTTCCCTCTTACCAGTATTGACAAGATCAACGGACGTGAGCCTGATGAGGTGCGTGACCGCATTCCTTTTGAGCACCTGACTCCTCTCTTCCCAGAAGAAAAATTCTCGCTTTGCAATGATCCTGCAACGACCAATCTTTCAACGCGCATTGTAGACCTCTTTGCACCTATTGGCAAGGGACAGCGCGCATTAATCGTTGCTCAGCCGAAAACGGGTAAGACTATCTTGATGAAAGACATTGCAAACGCCATCGCCGCCAACCATCCAGAGGCTTATCTGATGATGCTCCTCATTGATGAGCGACCTGAGGAAGTTACCGACATGGCACGTACTGTAAACGCCGAGGTCATAGCCTCCACCTTTGATGAGCCTGCCGAGCGTCATGTAAAGATTGCAGGTATCGTGTTGGAAAAGGCAAAGCGAATGGTAGAATGTGGTCACGATGTTGTAATCTTCCTTGATTCCATCACGCGTCTGGCCCGTGCATACAACACAGTGAGTCCTGCCAGTGGAAAGGTTCTTACTGGTGGTGTAGATGCCAATGCCCTACAGAAGCCCAAGCGATTCTTTGGAGCCGCCCGTAATATTGAAGGTGGTGGTTCGCTCACAATCATTGCGACTGCACTTATTGATACGGGATCAAAAATGGACGAAGTGATTTTTGAGGAATTCAAGGGTACAGGTAATATGGAATTGCAGCTTGATCGCTCTTTGAGCAATAAGCGCATCTTCCCTGCAGTGAATCTTGTTGCTTCAAGTACGCGTCGTGACGACCTCCTGCTGTCTAAAGAGACGCTTGATCGTATGTGGATTTTGCGCAACATTATCAGTGACATGAATTCCATGGAAGCCATGGATTATATCAAAAAGAACATGGAACGGACCCGCAATAACGAGGAGTTCCTTATCTCAATGAATCCACAGGGGAATCATTAATATTTTCTCGTGCATACGCAATACAGGCCGACATCCGCTTTGGGTGTCGGCCTGTATCATCTATTTCTCGATCGCTTATTTGCCTTTCCATACCCTGCGGTCTTTCACCCAAAGCGGACGTCCATCATCGTAAAACCATTGGTCTTCTACAATACGGTCGAACCTGCCCTGAGCATTCTTTTTCACATTCACCTGATGGGTAAGATAAAAACTGCCGTCGTTTTTTATGGAGCAGCTGATGCCACTTGCGATCTTACTTGTTTTCCCCGTAAAGGAGTTTACGCTGCATACTTCTTGACCATCTACCAAAGGCTGGGATGTTAATGATGAACGGTCTACAAGAACAAATATGGTGTTGCCGTCTTTGCTGAGCCAAGTCCTAATGATCGAATCATATCCGTCTTGACAAAAAACGATCTCTGAAGAAACACCCGAAACGGCATCATATTTAAATATTCTATTGCTTCTCAGATAGTACAGGCAGTGTCTTCTGTCGTCTGTATATTTGGCAATAGCAGATTCGTTTGATTTCAGTCGGGCAGCCCGAGCTTTTACTCTGTTCGCAATCGGGGATTGACACAATCCGCAGGCGGGAAACAGAAGGGTCAGCAGGGTGATTATTAAATACTTGTTGATACTCATAACTTCATTTCAAATTATTCAACTTTAATTGAAAGCAGCCGGCTTGATGAATCTGTGACTCTGCACCAATTAGCGATGCGGATATTGACGACCCAAATGATGGAACCGTCTTTTTGTGCAACCACCAGCTGCCGGCGTCGTTGAAAGAGATTAAGATGCTTCTCTGACAACAGGTCGTTTACCAATCGGCTGTGATCCATCCCTAAAGGTATGATCCGGTCTCCGGCTTTTACAATTCGTAAGGTTAAGGGAAAGTGAACTTTGTCGAAATCTATAAGGCATTGTTTTTCATCATATACCAGCTGACTGGGAGAGTAGGGTAGAGTGGTTACTGTGATTTTTTCTGTTATATTCTCGCCATGTCGGAACACATACTTTCCCGGCTCAGGGATGACGATGTTGACGCTTCCGAAGGTTGAATTTGGGACAATTGTCAGTTGTCCGTCGGCTATCAAAGCCTCGTAGTTCTTGCTTTTCCATAATTTGTTTCTGTCCTCAAGATGATGAGCAATCTCTTTGATTTGTTGTGGTACGAATCTGTATTGCGAAAGGATCTCGAACAAAACGGAGGAAGGTGAAGTGAAAGTTGTCAGCTTTTTCAAATCAATCTTTAAACTTACATTAGGGTCGCCGTCTTTTATTGTACAATCAGAGATATTTTGTGAGATTACTTGATTGTATACTTTTTCAACTTCTGAAAGGTGACCTATACAGCGGATGATATTCTTGTCGGAAGCTTGATTCACTTGACGCATCATGGGCAGGAGATCAAGACGAATTTTGTTTCGTTTAACATCATCTATAAGATTTGTGCTGTCGATTACAAAACCTTGATGATTTTCTTTTAGGAAATTCAGTATTTCATCCCGTGTAATGCCTAATAACGGACGCACGACGTTGCCGTTAAGAGGCTTTATGCCTGTTAGTCCATGCAAGCCTGTTCCTGATAAGAGGTTTAGAAGAAATGTCTCGACATTGTCTCCTGCATGGTGTGCGACGCAAATATCTTCTGCATTCAATGTCCGTCGTAAGTTTTCAAAATAACGATACCGCAGTTCACGTGCAGACATCTCTAAACTCACGTGATGCAAATCAGCATAGGAGCGTGTCTCAAAATGAACACGATGGAAAGGTATTGACCATTGAGCACAGAGTTGCTCGCAGAACTTCTCATCGCGGTCTGACTCCTCGCCACGAAGATGAAAGTTGCAATGAATGGCCTCGATCCGGTAGCCCAACTGTTTCAATGCAAGAAGCAAAGAGACGCTGTCGGCTCCTCCTGAAAGAGCCACCAAGTGCAAGCCATCTTTGGATAGCAGATGATGGTCGGAAATGAAATCGCTGACTTTTGAAAGGAACTGCTTTGTCGGTTTTGATTGAGACATCACTCTACATAAAGTACAAGTCCCTTAAGGTATTCCCCTTCGGGATGATAGATATTAATAGGATGGTCGGCAGGCTGATGAAGTTGATGAAGTATTCTGACCCTCCGTTGCGCCTGTGCTGCTGCAGTGAAGACCGCATTGCGGAAATTGTCCTTTGTAACTACTTGAGAACAGCTGAAAGTGAAGAGTATGCCGCCTTTCTTTATCCGTTCCAGTCCCTTCAGATTCAAGCGTGTGTAACCTTTCAGAGCATTATGCAATGCGCCACGGTGCTTGGCGAAGGCCGGTGGGTCGAGAATTATCAAGTCGTAGAGCCTGTCGTGTTCGTCTAAGTATTTGAAAGCATCCTCGCAAAAGGCTTGATGGCGCACGTCACCAGGAAAGTTCAATGCCACATTGGCGTTGGTAAGTTCTATGGCTTTTGCAGAAGAATCTACAGAATGTACTAATTGGGCATTCCCTCTCAGGGCATAAACAGAGAAGCCTCCTGTATAGCAAAACATGTTAAGAACCGAACGTCCATGCGCATATCGCTCGACCATCGAACGGTTGTCTCTTTGGTCGACAAAGAAACCTGTCTTTTGGCCTTTTAGCCAGTCCACGTGAAATTTTAATCCATTCTCAATACATATATTGTTGTCCGTCCCACCATAGATGAAACCATTCTCTTGTCCTAAGTCCGCTTTGAAAGGAAGAGTCGTCTCACTTTTGTAGTAAACATGTTCAATTCTATTTCCCATCACGTCAAGCAAGGCCTTTGTGATGGTATGACGACAGACGTGCATGCCCACGCTATGCGCCTGCATAACAGCTGTTTTCCCGTAACAATCAATAATAAGTCCGGGTAAGTGATCACCCTCTCCATGGACCAAGCGGTAAGTGTCATTGTCTGGATTATCGGCAATTCCAATAGCCAGTCTCATATTGAGAGCTTCCTTCAGCCGCTCGTGCCAAAAGTTATCATCGATAATCGTGTCTTGGAAAGACAAGACACGGACGGCAATGGATCCTATCTGATAGTGACCAATTGCAATAAATTCTCCGCTACTCGTGATAACTCTCACAATATCTCCCTCTTCGATACCTTCATCGGAATGATGGATAGCTCCTGAGAAAATCCATGGGTGGAAGCGCTTGAGGCTTTCTTCTTTGCCCCGTTTCAAATATATTTGCTTATACATAATCAAGGCTTCTTGGTTGTATTTTGTTTTTTTGAGTCAGACTTTTTCTTATCTGTTAGCGAAAGGGGCTTGCGCCGGGTATATTTTCGTCGAGCGACAGGGAGCTTCTGCTGGATGTCAGCCGCTGTCGTAGAAGTATTTTTGTTTTCTTCAGGCACAACAATGAGATTATAATCATCTGTTGATTGAAGTCTGATTATCTCTTCGTAAAGGACAATGCAAGCCCAGGCGTCTGTTGCTGCATAAACCTGTTGCTTGTCGCTAAGCGTGTCTGCTTCCCAGTTGCTCAACCGCTCGCGTTTGGAAATTTTCTGATGAAAGATGTTTGCAAAGAGTTTTTGAAGGCTCATGTCCTCAATACCAAGTTTTCCGACGATGTTCTGCAGATCAACAAACAGTCCAGGAGTAAAATCCAAGCGCTCTTTCAGAGAATGGATGTCATCATGCCATGATAACCCAATCATGGGGACGATAGTATTCTCAAGCAACGGCTTAAGGGCGGGCATCATTTCATTGTTAAGTCGAAAGAGAAAACATGTGTCGTGTGTTGACACCTGCAACAAAGAAACTTGATAGTGGACTCCCTTGCGGAACGATGGACGTGTTTCTGTGTCAACGCCTAATATCTCTTGGTCTAAGAGATATTCCACAGCCTGCATCGCCTCATTTGCGGTGAGTATGACAATGATGCGTCCTGTGAATACGGCACGAGGGAGATTCGTGATGGCGCGCTTGGGAAATTTATTATATATGTTTTTTTTCATCCTTGGACTGTAACTCATGTGCAAAATTAGAAAAAAGTCTTGAGAATTTAGAAGATTCTGAGTTTTTTACGCTATTTTTGCATCCGAAATCAGTATATTCCTTCGAAATGAATAAGAAAAAACGCAACAGTAAGCCTAAAAAGAACACAAGCACCTCCTTCAGTTCTGCGATAGGTTTGCAGGCCAAACGATATAGCAATGAGACCACGGACTTCTTGGCAGGGTTGGTTCTTCTGATATTTGCCATTTACTTGACGATTGCGATGGTAAGTTTCCTCAATACGGGTGCAGCTGATCAAAGTATCCTTGAGAACCTACGTCCTCACGAGTGGATTAATTCCAACCGTGAGTTTGCCAATTCTTGCTCCTCTGCTGGTGCCATCATATCCTATGCGTTAATCACGGTGAATTTTGGTTTTCCAGCCTTTCTGATTCCCGTTTTCATTGCCTTGGTGGCGTTTAAGCTTATGAGGGCTTACAATGTCAACCTTTGGAAATGGTTTTTCGGTTTGGCCGTTTTGATGATATGGTCGTCGGTTGCTTTGGCTAAGTTCCTTACTCCTTTTGTTGGCAATCTTATATTCAATCCAGGTGGCAGGCATGGTATGTATATTGTACAAACCATAGAGAATGTCGTAGGGACTCCTGGACTGACGGCAATTCTTTTCCTGGTTGCAATCATCATGCTGACTTTCATTAGTACAGAGACGATCAATGTGATCAAGAAAATGCTGAACCCGATGTATTATCTTACGAATAGGGTTAAATTCACGGTGACGAATGGGCATTCTAAGGATGCTGACGAAGAATCAGAGGAAGATGACCAAGAGGAGGAACTCGTCGATTCGTCGGTCAATGAAACGGTGCGGCCTACTGAGGATGGAAGTGAAGGAAGTGCGCCTGTGATTCCTTTGGATGTAGCCGAACCTGCTGATTCCAATGACAAAGTTAAGGACACGGATGCTGATGATGAACTCACCGTGAAGGTTGCGGGTGAGGAAGAGAAAGCTGATACGAAAACGGTAAATGAAGAGATTGATCTCTCAACGCCCATCAATCCCCGCGAGCCCTTTATCCATTTTAAGTTTCCCACCCTCGACTTGTTGAAAAAATATGATGACAACAAGCCGACCATTAATATGCGTGAGATACAAGATAATAACCAACGTATCATTGAGGTGCTGAATAGCTTTGGCGTACGTATTTCCAAAATCAACGCCACAGTCGGACCGACAATCACGCTTTATGAGATTACGCCTGCGGAGGGTGTGCGCATCAATAAGATTCGTAACCTCGAAGATGACATAGCCCTCAATTTGACAGCCTTGGGTATACGCATCATCGCGCCCATACCAGGGCGGGGTACTATTGGCATAGAAGTGCCGAACAAGAAGCCGCAGATCGTGTCTATGGAAGCCATACTGAATACGAAGAAGTTCAAGGAAAGCAAAATGGAATTACCGATAGCTATCGGTAAAACAATTTCCAATGATGTCTACATGTTTGATCTTCACAAGTTGCCTCACCTTCTTGTTGCCGGCGCAACGGGTCAAGGTAAATCAGTTGGTCTGAACGCCATCATCTCTTCTTTGCTTTACAAGAAGCATCCCAATGAGCTAAAGTTTGTATTGGTGGATCCGAAGAAAGTAGAATTCAGTATCTACCGTAAGATTGCCGATCATTACATGGCAGCATTGCCTGAAAACGAAGACGAGCCAATCATCACTGATGTACAAAAAGTCGTGAGGACCCTAAAAAGCCTGTGTGAACTCATGGACCATCGCTACGACTTGCTCCAGATGGCGCAAGTTCGCAAGATAGAGGAATACAACGAAAAGTTCATTAATCACAAGTTGGATCCGACAAAGGGACATGCTTATATGCCTTATATCGTTGTGATCATTGACGAGTTTGGTGACTTGATCATGACCGCGGGCAAGGAAATAGAACTTCCCATTGCACGTATAGCTCAGTTGGCTCGAGCTGTGGGTATCCATATGGTTATCGCAACTCAGCGCCCCACAACGAAGATAATCACCGGTAATATTAAGGCCAATTTTCCTGGTCGCATTGCTTTTCGTGTTACTTCTGTCACCGATTCCCGCACTATTCTCGACCGGAAAGGTGCTGAGCAGCTGGTGGGTCGTGGCGATATGCTCTTTCTTTCAGGTGGTGATCCGGTACGTATTCAGTGCGCTTTCATCGATACCCCTGAAATCGAATCTATCTGCGATTTTATTTCTCAACAGCCAGGTCCTGTTTGTCCATTTGAACTTCCCGAGCCAAAAGATGACTCTGAGGAAGGAGGTAATGGCGGAACTGCCGACATCCAAAGCTTAGATCCGCTTTTTGAGGAAGCGGCACATGCCGTAGTGCTTTCTCAGCAAGGTTCAACGAGTATGATTCAGCGTCGTTTCGCCATTGGATACAATCGCGCTGGAAGAGTGATGGACCAACTACAGAAAGCCGGGATCGTGGGTGCTGCCCAAGGCAGCAAGCCTCGTGATGTATTAATTGCTGACGACAGTCAGCTCGATAAGTTGTTATTAAGTTTGCGTTCATAACAAAAAATATAGAATTATGAAGAAATTTCTATTGTTTATATTTTGCCTTCTGTTGTCGGTACCATCTTTCTCGCAAAACGAAAAGGAGGCAAAAAGAGTACTTGACAAAGCGGCGTCTATCATCAGTAATAGGGGTGGGGCAAAAGCCCAATTTACAGCCTACAGCAACAAGTTGAAAACTTCGGGTTCTATAGCCGTAAAAGGCAGTAAGTTTCAGATCACTACTCCTCAAGCCATGGTGTGGTATAACGGGAAGACTCAATGGAGCTATATGAGGCAGAACAACGAGGTGAATGTCTCCACTCCAGACGCGGGCCAGCGAGCAAGGATGAACCCTTATACATTTGTCAATATCTACAAGAAAGGATATAAATTGTCTATGAAGACTGTGGGCAACTCAAAGGAGATACATCTAACGGCTTTAGCCAAAAGTGCCATTCCTCAGATGTATATTATTGTCGACAACAATACCGGTGTCCCCAGCCATGTCAAGATGCTCACTAATGGCAGTTGGACCAGTATCGTCATATCCAATTTTACCAGAGCCAACATCTCTGATTCTTATTTCTCTTTCAATGCCAAAGATTTTCCTAAGGCTGATATTATAGATCTGAGATAACTGCTCGTCCGAGCTGGGGGCGGAGTAGTTGCTATGGTTATGTAGGTGACCTTGCTTATTTTAGCTATAGTTCTTACTCCCCTCCGAACTTTCAAAGTCTGATAGATTTCCTAACATTTCAACACGACAGACTATGACCTTTTATCAGTTGTTTCGCCACATTCATCATCATCGGCAACTTGCACTTCGGCGCACTTTAGATTTCCAGCGCAATCAGGTTGCCAGCTATGTAAAGCTCTTCTTTGGCATACTGTTTATTATCTATCTTGTTTTTTTATCAGTCCTCCTCGCCATTGGAGTCAACAACGATGAAGAAAGTGCAGTGGGTATAATCATTCTTCCTCTGCCTTTTGTGCTATTGGCGGATTTCATTTTCCGTTTCGCTTTTCAGGAGACACCAGCTCAGATCGTCAAGCCTTATATTCTGTTGCCCTTCCCGCGGAAGTGGCTTGTTGATGCCTTTGTTGCTGAATCTTTTCTTTCATGGAGCAATCTTACGTGGTTGGCATTGCCTTTGCCTTTTTGTATAATGTCGCTTCATCCATTGGATGCCCCTTTACTAAGTTTACAGATCCTTCTTCTGTGGCTCCTCCTCATCTTACTGAACTGTCAATGGTATTTGGTCTGCCGGACTTTAACCTATAAATCCTGGAAGTGGTTCATCCTCCCCGTTGTTGTAATGGGAATGCCCGTCTTGCCGTTCTTTGTCTTGGACCACAAATCTTTTGGACATATCTTTGATCAGATGTTTCAAGTTGCTGTTACTTCAAATTACCTCCCGCTGTATCTTGTCGTTGCTTTGCTGTTACTCGTAGCGATGACCATGGTCAACCTCAAATTGCAATGGCTGAGCTTGTCACAAGAGACATTTCACTCCCAATCGAGGGAAACCGACTTCGCAATGCCCTCTCTGTCATTTTTGAATCGCTATGGCCAAACGGGTATGTATCTTAAGCTTGAGATCATGTCAATATTGCGTAATCCTGCTATCCGTAAAAAGTATGTCTATTCTGTGGTTATTACTATAGTCTTCTCTCTTGTCTGCGCTTTTACGGATATCTACAATGGATCTACTTGGGAAAATTTTTGGTGTCTTTATTGTTTCGCTATAAGCGGAATAACCCTTATCTCAATTGTGATGCAACCCGAGGGTAATTATATAGACGTATTGATGACACAGCGACTAAGTCTACTCAACCTGCTGCACGCCAAATATATACTCAATTCTCTTCTATTGTTGATTCCTCTGGTGATCTTATTCATACCTGTCGTGACAGGAAAGTGGCCGCTGTTGATGGTATTGGGATTCATGCTGTTTACGGCTGGATGCCAATTTTTTCTGTTGTTTCAGCTTGCGGTTTACAATAAGCGCTCGATCTCACTTACAAAAAGCTTTACCAATCGCGATGGCAGCAATAACAGTCCTTGGCAAATTATTGTAACAATGATTACTTTTGCGGCTCCAATGGGTTTAATAGTATGTTTAAGGCTCTTCGTTTCAAGTGGGGCCATATACGTAGTGCTTGCCGTTCTTGGAATATTATTTATTGCTGCAGAACCTCTGTGGATGAGGAATATCTATAGCCGAATGATGGCAAGAAAATATGAGAATCTATCTGGATTCCATTCTACCCGATTATCATAAAATCAATATAGTAAATGAAATTTGTAGGAATTATTCCAGCACGTTATGCCTCAACGCGTTTTCCAGGTAAACCTCTGGCACTCTTGGGAGGCAAAACCGTTATACAACGCGTTTATGAGCAAGTGGAAAAGTCGCTTGGCGCAGCTTACGTTGCAACTGACGATCAGCGCATTTTTGATCATGTTGAGTCGTTTGGGGGTAACGCGGTCATGACCTCAACTAAGCACAAGAGTGGAACTGACCGGATAGAAGAAGCCTTCACTAAAATAGGCGGCAAATGGGATGTTGTAGTTAACATTCAGGGTGACGAACCTTTCATCCAGCAAAGTCAGATTGCTGCTGTTTGTGATTGTTTCTCTGATCCCTCCACCCAAATAGCCACATTAGGGAAGCCCTTTGAGAGTATTGAGGCCGTCAATAATCCTAATTCTCCTAAGATTGTTACAGATAACAAGGGGTTTGCATTATACTTCTCGCGTAGTGTGATACCTTTCATCAGAGGGTATGAGGAGAAAGACTGGCTAAACCGTTTTCCATTCCTTAAGCATCTTGGCATTTATGCGTACAAGGCTGATGTGTTGAAAGAAATCACTCAGTTGCCTCAGTCCTCTTTGGAAATTGCAGAGAGCCTGGAACAGCTCAGGTGGCTTCAGAATGGCTATCGCATCCGTGTCGGCATTACAAATGTAGAGACAGTTGGAATAGATACCCCTCAGGACCTGGAAAGAGCAGAGCGTTTTCTTCTATTGCATGGTTAATTAACCGGGAAGAGTAGATCACTTTTCGAATTACGGCTATCTATTGCGGCCTGCTTCTGGCGGCCCATCGGCTTACACCTGCTTGCCGATGGGCTGGCATCTGTGGGCCGATGGGCTGGCATCTGTGGGCCAATGGGCTGACTGATGGCGGCTACTGTGTTAAGACATTGATGACATGGGAATAGATAACAAGAGATAAAATCGAATCAAACCATCTGGCGCTACTCTTAAAAAAAACAAAATATTAGAGTAAAGTATTCTATTGCATAATGAGTTTTTGTAACTTTGCAAGAGATTAAACAGAAACGATATGAAGAAGTTTTTTTTGATAGCCGTAATGTTGCTTTCTTGCGTGACTTTCAGCTTCGCTCAGAGTGAGGCTAAAATCAAGTTTGACAAGCAAACATATGATTTTGGTACTTTTACCGTCAATAATCCAGTTCAAGAGGCTACGTTCAATTTTACAAATGAAGGCAAGTCTCCTTTGGTAATCAACCAAGTGGTGACGTCTTGTGGTTGCACAGTAGCCACATACACCAAAAAACCAATAGCTCCAGGCCAGGCCGGTGTGGTCAAGGTGAAGTATAATGGTACGGGAAGGTTTCCTTCACATATTAAGAAAATGATCACGGTAAGAACCAATGGCGTTCCCGAAATGGTTCGTCTGTATATTGAAGGCGAAATGGTCGAGAAAAAATAACTGATATAACAATACAACAAAAGGAGCGGGTACTGAACAGGGTGTTCGGTGCCCCTTCTTTTTTATGTTTTGTCTTAAAGTTGGATATGAATGAAATGCCATCGAGGTCTGCGGGACGTCTGATTAGCTGGAGAGTGCTTGTTTTTCGGAAAATTTTGATAGAAAAGTTTGCTTCTTTGCATATTATGATTTATTTTTGCACGTGGAAATAGTAACGAATCAATGAAAACAAAAAAAGCAATTTCTCTTAAAACCCTGACAAAAAGTTCCGCATGGGACATCCAGGAGAGTGACGTTTTCCGTTTGCTTGAAGAAGCGTCAAAAGATGCAGACTTCAAAGACAACCTGCGCCACTACACAGATATATTGAAAAGCGCCTTCGAGATCGAGACAATTGTCGTGGATAAGCCCGAGGTTGTTTCAAAGTATGAAGACCGGGGATTTAAAGTCGGCTTGGTGAAAGTCTGCGAGAATGTTAACGAGAAATGGGCTATAAAGAAGCGTCCCATTCTTCGGGTAACAGACTTGTCTTATGAGAACATTCATCACGTCTCAGCCCGACAGCTCGTTGAAGTGCTTGATCGCAACTTTGGCGGAGGATGGGAAAGTCTGCCTCAGAGCATTCAAGATATCATCGAATCAGGTTTTGACATCAGTACAACGACATTGCCGACCAGTCGCATTCATCGACCGGGAGGTATGTATGAGAAAAAGACCAATGATGGATATGAAGTTCTTGAAATTCCTAAAGGGACATGGACTGAGGCTATTTTTGTTAAGGCCAAACCTGAGGTCGAACGTCCCCGGATGAAATACGACCAGGATGCGGTCAATAAGCGTGATGATCTGGATGAGGATTCTGATTTGGACAAGGATGAAGACTTGCCGGAGAACAACTTCAACGACCAGGATGAAGACGAGGATGCCATGGATGATGACAAGATTAATGAGGAAATCTATAGAACTCAACTCGACGAAGATCCCGTAGAATTATCCGATGATTTGAATCTCGAAGACGATGAAGGCGATGAGAATTATTAAATTCTAAGATCCTTGTCGGACAGAAAAAAATTGAAAGGCGCAACCTGAGAATACAAGTTGCGCCTTTCTTTGTAGTGATGATACAGACGATAGTGTTCTATTCATCCAATTCGCCAGGGGCAAATGTCGTCGTGTTCCAGTCGCCTGTCTCCAGTCCCTTTTTGAGCCAGTACATGCGTTGTTGCGAAGTGCCATGGGTGAAGGTTTCCGGCTGGCTGTACCCGCGTGCTTTCTCCTGCAAGTAATTGTCTCCAATTTTCTCTGCGCAATCAATAGCCTCCTCGATATCTCCATCTGAAAGGCTTGAATATTTCTCATTGTCGTAATGGGCCCAGCAACCGGCATAGTAGTCTGCTAAAAGTTCGAGTTTCACGCTGAGCTTGTTAGCTTCGATCTTGCTTACCTGGTCCATCTTGGCATGGCTTTTGGATAAGATACCCCGGAGATACTCCACGTGGTGACCTACTTCATGAGCTATGACGTAGGCGTAAGCGAAGTCAAGGTCGCCCTTTGCCTGAAGTCCCAGATCCTTGCGCATGGAAACAAAGAAGTCCAGATCGAGATAGAGCTTCTGATCCCCCGAGCAATAGAAAGGTCCCATCTGTGCGCTTCCTTGTCCGCAAGCTGTGTTAACACTGCCGGTGTAGAGGACCATCGTGGGATAAGTGTATTGCAAGCCATGTTGCTTGAATTGCTCAGTCCAAACATCTTCGGTACCAGCGAGGATCTGTTTGGAGAAGTCGGCCAGTTGCTGTTCTTCTTCGGTGAATGTGTGCTTTTCTCCAGTGCTCTCCTCCAGTTGGCCCTGGAGTTGCTGATTGGCAATATTGCTGACAAAGTCGGCGAGCCCTCCGCCATTCAGAAACGTAAGGAGCCCGATGAGGATAATTCCTCCGATTCCACCGACACCAACCTTTGTGCCAGTCGACATCCCTCTGACATCTTCAACGTTAGTGCTTTTCCTTCTTCCGTTTAGTTTCATCTTTTGTGTATGTGATAGTTTGGTTTCTACCGCAAAATTATGAAAAAACATTCAATTGACCATGAAAGGAGAGCTTTTTATATTGACATGTAACTTGGAGAAAATGCTATAACAAGAAAAGAGCAGGAAAAATTGTGGGTGATATATTTTTTTTGTACCTTTGCATGTCTTTAAAGCGAATATACATTACATTGCAATGAAAGTTTCTTATAAATGGCTTAAAGAATATGTCGACTTCAACTTGACACCGCAGCAGACAGCTGATGCGCTGACTTCTACGGGACTTGAGGTGGACTCTTTGGAGGAAGTTCAGTCTATTAAAGGTGGACTGAAGGGTTTGTATGTAGGTAAGGTGCTTACGTGTGTGCCTCATCCCAATTCTGACCATCTTCATGTCACGATGGTCGATCTTGGTAAGGGAGAGCCCCAACAGATTGTCTGTGGTGCACCCAATGTGGCAGCTGGGCAAAAGGTTATTGTTGCTGATTTAGGCTGCGTACTTTATGACGGCGATAAGGAGTTCACTATTAAGAAGTCTAAACTGCGCGGTGTGGAGTCATTTGGTATGATTTGCGCCGAGGATGAGATTGGTGTCGGTACAAGTCATGACGGTATCATAGTCTTGCCAGATGACGCTAAGATTGGACAGCCTGCCGCCGAGTATTATCATTTGGAAAGCGACTGGGTGATCGAAATCGATTTGACTGCCAATAGGGCAGATGCACTCAGTCATTATGGAGTCGCCAGGGATCTGTACGCTTGGTTGAAACAAAACGGCTATCAGACAAGCCTTCATCGTCCTGATTGCAGCAAGTTTGTCGTCGATAATGATGACCTGCCGATAGATGTGGAAATTGAGAACACAGATGCATGCAAGCGTTATGCTTGTGTGAGCATAACGGATTGTGATGTTAAGGAAAGTCCGGAATGGCTGCAAGAGAAGCTGCGCGTGGTGGGTCTTAGGCCGATAAATAACATTGTGGACATCACCAACTATATCATGCTGGCTTATGGACAACCCATGCATTGCTTTGATGCTGACATGGTAAAGGGGCATCGTATTGTAGTGAGAACTCAACCGGAAGGCACTCATTTTATGACTCTTGACGGCGAGGATCATGTGCTGAGTGAGCACGATTTGAGCATTTGCAATGCTGAGGAACCGATGTGTATTGCTGGTATTTTTGGCGGAAAGGGCAGTGGCACTTATGAGACAACCAGAAACGTTGTTCTTGAAAGTGCTTATTTCCATCCAACTTGGATTCGTAAGAGTGCCCGTCGCCACGGACTCTCTACAGAAGCAAGCTATCGCTTTGAGCGTGGCGTGGATCCCAACGGGACAATTTATGCCTTGAAACAGGCAGCCATTCTCTGTCGTGAGCTGGCATGTGGTAAAGTGAGTATGCAAATCAAGGATGTATATCCTGAGCCTCTGCCCAATTTTGATGTGCGTCTCAACTATGAATATTGTGACCGCCTAATAGGCAAGTGCCTTGGAGAGGAAACAATTAAGAATATCGCAACGAGCCTTGAGATGAAAATCCTGAAGGAAGACAATGATGGGCTTGATCTTGAGGTGCCGGCCTACAGAGTGGATGTTCGGCGTCCTTGTGATGTTGTTGAAGATATCTTGCGAATCTACGGATATAACAACGTGGAGATTCCAGCCATGCTAAAATCTTCTTTGACCGTAAAGGGCGATGAGGATTTGGAGCATAAGATGGAAAATGTCATCAGTGAGCAACTTGTCGGCGAAGGCTTCAATGAGATTTTGAACAATTCTCTGTCTCGTGTGTCTTATTATGAAGACGACAAGCTCAATGCCTATCCCTGGGCAAAGACTGTGAAGGTGATGAATCCTTTAAGCGTTGACTTGGGAGTGATGCGTCAGTCTATTCTTTTCGGAGGTCTTGAGAGTCTTGCCCGCAATATCAACCGGAAGAATTCCAATCTTAAATTTTTTGAGTTTGGAAACACATACTGCTATGACGAGGCCAGTCGTACGGAAGAGGCGCCGATTAAGGCCTACAAACAGTTTTATCATTTAGGCCTGTGGGTAACGGGCAATCATGTTCAGGGTTCTTGGATTCACGAGGATGTAAAGTCGAGCGTCTATGAATTGAAGGCGTATGTCTTGAACGTGTTGCGCCGTTTAGGACTTTCTGCAGGCGAGATCGTGGAGGATAAGGCTGATAATAATATTTTTGCTCACGCACTTGTCTTGAGAACCCGAAATGGAAAGACGCTTGCCGAGTATGGTGTGCTGGCTTATCAGTTGCTGAAAGAAAATGGTATCGAACAGCCAGTATTCTTCGCCGATTTGAATTGGACTAATCTGATGAAGCTTGCCCTTAAGCACAAGATCGAGTTTAAAGAGATTTCCAAATTCCCGCAAGTGAGCAGAGATTTGGCTTTGCTTGTAGACAAAGGCGTGGAGTTCGCAGAAATTGAAAAGATTGCTTACCAGACGGAGAAGAAGCTCTTGAAGAAAGTGGAGTTGTTTGACGTCTATGAAGGTAAGAATCTTCCTGTGGGTAAGAAGAGCTACGCGGTGAACTTTATCATTCAGGATGACAACCGTACACTTAACGACAAGGCCATCGAAGCCGTGATGAAAAAGCTTGTTGTCAATCTTAAAAACAAGTTGGGTGCAGAACTTAGATAGTAAAGAAACAACATAAAACATAAAACAATACATCTCCAATGGGAAGAGCATTTGAATATCGCAAGGCTACAAAGCTGAAAAGATGGGGCCATATGGCCAGAACGTTCACAAAGTTAGGTAAAGAGATTGCTATCGCCGTGAAGGCGGGTGGTCCTGAGCCGGAGAACAATCCTCGTCTGCGTGCAATTATCGCTACGTGTAAGCGCGAGAATATGCCTAAGGACAATATCTTACGCGCTATCAAGAACGCTATGGGTAAGGATCAGAGCGAATACAAGGAAGTGCCTTATGAGGGATATGGCCCTCATGGAGTGGCAATTTTTGTAGATGCTTTGACAGACAATACAACTCGTACCGTCGCCGATGTGAGATCTGTTTTTAACAAGTTCAATGGCAACTTGGGGACACAAGGCTCACTTAGTTTCCTTTTTGATCACAAGTGTGTGTTTACATTCAAGAAGAAAGACGATACGGACATGGATGATCTCATCCTCAATCTTATCGACTTCGGAGTGGATGATGAGTATGATCAAGATGAAGAAACGGGTGAAATCACAATTTATGGCGAACCGACAAGCTTTGGTGATATACAAAAATATCTCGAAGATAATGGATATGAAATCACAAGTGCCGAATTCACACGTATTCCTACAGATTTGAAGGATGTGACTCCAGAGGAGCGTGAGACGATTGATAAGATGGTCGAACGCCTTGAGGACTTTGATGACGTTCAGAATGTCTATACGAATATGAAGCCTCTTGAGGAGGATGGAAACGCAGAATAATTCAGCTGTTATCCCATAGAACGAAAACACCCATCGCAACTTCTGACGGCGGTGGGTGTTTTCGTTTTATTATTTATTGGTTTAACGACTTGCGAAAATCATTTGTTGTAATCTTTTGGGCCAAAACTCATATCTAATAGTACGTCTTGGGCGTTTTGTCCTGAGTGGAAAACATATCGGAAGGTGAATCCATCCTTTCTATAAAGTTGAACACTTGGGTTATTCCTAACAGAGAGAAGGATAGCATCATGTAACTTCGTTTTATTCTTCTTGATCAGCTCTTTATTATCGGCCTTTCCAAAGAGAGTCTTCCAATAGACGAAGGTCTTCGTGTCACGATCGAAAGTCATGCTGTCGGTACGCTCGAAGTCCTTAACAGGCGTTGGACAGTATTTTCTTGTGAAATCCAAAGCCTCTTGAGCCGCCTGGTCACTCAAGCTTTTGTGGCATGAGGTTAGACAGGAAACAAGTGTGAAAAAAACAAATAATTTTTTCATTCAATGCTTTTATTTTGTGCAAAGATACCAATTAATAGCGAAAAAATTACTAAATTTGCAATTAAAAAAACTAACGAATGGATAATATAAGGAATTTCTGTATCATCGCTCACATTGATCATGGCAAGTCGACATTGGCAGACAGATTGCTGGAACGTACAAAGACGATTCAGATTACAGAGGGCCAGATGCTTGACAACATGGATTTGGAACGCGAACGTGGGATAACCATTAAGAGTCATGCCATAGAGATGGACTATACGGCAGAGGATGGTCGGAAATATATATTGAATCTGATAGACACTCCGGGACATGTCGACTTCTCTTATGAGGTGTCGCGAAGCATTGCGGCGTGTGAGGGTGCCTTGCTTGTAGTTGATGCTACCCAGGGGGTTCAGGCTCAGACAATATCCAATCTCTATATGGCATTGGAACACGACCTCGAAATTATCCCTGTTGTAAACAAAATTGATATGCCTCAGGCTATGCCTGACGAGGTAGAAGACGAGATTGTGGAATTGCTTGGATGCGAGCGTGAGGAAATTATCCGCGCTTCGGGTAAGACCGGAGAGGGCGTAGACAAGATTTTGGAGGCTGTTGTAAAAAGGGTACAGCCACCGAAAGGCAATCCCAAAGCTCCTCTTCAGGCTTTGATCTTCGATTCCATCTTCAATAGCTTTAGAGGAGTGATAGTGCTCTGTAAGGTGGTGAATGGAGAAATTAAGAAGGGCGACAAAGTGAAATTCTTCAATACTGGTGAGGAATATGTTGCTGATGAGGTCGGTATGCTTAGAATGGATATGATTCCTTGTCCAAAACTCTCATGCGGCGAAGTGGGATATATCGTCAGTGGTATTAAGACTGCTACAGAGGTCAAAGTCGGTGACACGATAACTCATATGGACGAACCTTGTAAAGAAGCTATTGAAGGATTTCAAGAAGTGAAGCCCATGGTCTTTGCCGGTGTCTATCCAATTGACCCGACGGAGTACGAGAATTTAAGGTCCTCTTTGGAGAAACTACAACTAAACGATGCCTCTCTCACTTTCCAACCAGAGAGCAGCGTGGCACTTGGTTTTGGCTTCCGCTGTGGCTTTCTCGGTCTTCTGCACATGGAGATTGTCCAAGAGCGACTTGACCGTGAGTTTGATGTAGATGTGATTACCACAGTCCCTAACGTGTCGTATATGGTTTATGACAAGCAGGGTAATGTCACAGAAGTCCATAATCCTTCTGGCTTGCCCGATCAGACTTTGATTGATCATATCGAAGAACCATATATCCGTGCCACAATCATTACGGCAACAAATTATATTGGACCGATCATGAAGCTCTGCTTAGATAAGCGTGGCGAACTGATCAATCAGGAGTATGTCAGTGGCAATCGTGTGGAGTTGCATTTCCTTTTGCCCTTGGGCGAGATCGTGATCGATTTCTACGACAAGCTGAAGAGCATTTCGAAGGGTTATGCCTCTTTTGATTATCATTTGGATTCTTACCGTCCGTCAAAACTTGCGAAACTGGATATCCTCCTCAATGGTGAACCTGTTGATGCCCTTTCCACCCTTACTCATCAGGATAATGCCGTTACGTTGGGAAGAAGAATGTGCGAGAAGCTAAAAGATCTTATTCCCCGCCAGCAGTTTGATATTGCTATTCAGGCTGCTATAGGTTCTAAAATCATAGCTCGCGAGACTGTAAAGCAGGTTCGCAAGGATGTGCTGGCAAAATGTTACGGTGGCGATGTCAGTCGTAAACGAAAACTTTTGGAAAAGCAGAAAAAAGGTAAAAAACGTATGAAGCAGATTGGCAACGTGCAAGTTCCGCAGAAAGCATTCCTTGCCGTTTTAAAATTAGATTAGTGATGATTATATAGGAGGAACATGAAAATGAAAATTCAAGAATCTTCTACACGAGATATTGCGAGAGAGTTAGCCCGCAAATACAGTACAATGACTCATCATGAGCTCGATATTTTAGAGAGCATCATTGTTCCCATGCATTTCGCAAAGGGAGAGATGATTCTCAAAGACGGTGAGGTATGCCGAAATATTTATTATCTTGATCGAGGCTTAATTAGACAGTTCTATTTCAAGAATGGAAAGGAAGTTACAGAGCATTTGGGAGAAGACCACACCATCTTCATGTGCATTGAGAGCCTGTTTAAAGAAGAACCTTCCTCGTTGCAGGTGGAAGCGCTTGAGCCTTCCTCCATATTTGCCTTGCCAAAGGCTCAGCTTGAGCAGATTGCCATCACGAACGTCAATATCCAGATGCTTTATCGTAAAATACTGGAAGAGAGTCTGATTCTTTCCCAAATCCATGCAGACTTAGTTAGGTTTGAGTCTGCTCAAAGCCGCTATCGGAAGATGTGCAAGTTAAGCCCACAAGTTGTACTTCGTGCCCCTTTGGTTTATATTGCCAATTATCTCCAAATGTCTCCAGAGACCCTCTCAAGAGTGAGGACCGCTGAATTAAATTCTCAAGAATAATTTCAATATTTTAAATAAAAGACCTTGGATATTTCTCCAAGGTCTTTTATTTTCGCATAGCCTTAGGTGTTTAGAAACCTGTATCGATCTGATCGTCCCATAATGTGTTTACCGTAATGGTGAAGTTTACGTCCTGATCACCCGTTCCCGGTGTGCTGCCAAAGAAATTGCCACTGTAAGTAGTGACCTGGTTCTTGGCTATTGGTACTTCCTCAAAAGTCTTTTCGGTAATTGTCGCCCCAGAGGCGCTCAGAGCCGTGATTTTCATCTTCAAATATTCGGAATCGGTTTTTGGGAAGGTGTAAACCTCAAAGCTTGCCGGTTTGCCAATCATATCTGACGTCACAGGAATCTTAACGGTTTGCCGGCTGTTTACAATTCCAACTCCATTCTCGGCATCAAGGGTGCTGCTGCCGCCTGTATAGTAGAATTGCATGGTCTTTACATTTTCAGGGAGGTTGTCCTGTATGTTTAGCACGAATTTGCCAACTATTCGCTCAAGGCTTAGATTGACGTTTGTCGTCGTGCCGGATACGGTAAACGTCTGATTGCACCAAAAACTGTCCGTAACTTTGTTGTCTGGCATTGTTACCTTGTTTAGATCGTTGGCCAAACTGACGGCGCCATTACAGTTGTGGGCCAATACGACAACTTTGTAATTGCCATCGGCCAACTTCATAGTGATGTTACCAAAATTTGAGTCATCTGTTGTTTGTGTGACTTGATCAACAATTGCACCGTTCTGATAAACGGCCAAAGTGATATGTGAGAAAGCTGTTTCTGTAGAACTTGGTGACTGTGTGGAAGACTTGGCCAAGACTCTGAACATAATGGGGTGACCTTCTTTCATTCCGGGAGTAGGCTCATCTACGTCAGACATCGCTTTCTCACAAGATGAAAAAGTTAAACAGAATAGGCAGCTCAACAAGAAAAATAGATAAGTTGTTCTTTTCATATATAAATGAGTTTTTGGTTATTATAGTTCCACCTGATACAGATTGCGCCTTGCTACGCATTGTATGGTACAAACCTATCATATTGCAAATATAGCTAATTTTTCTTTACACCGTATTGTTTTTGTCGATTTTTTTTATATTATTTCCTTCCTTTATTTTTGTTGAAGGACGATTTATACAGGTTTTGAAAAAAAGTTTCTAAAAAGTTTGGTGGTTCGCCAAAAAAGTACTACCTTTGCAGTCGCTTACAAGAAACAAGGCTTCGTAGCTCAACTGAATAGAGCATCTGACTACGGATCAGAAGGTTCCGGGTTTGAATCCCAGCGAAGTCACTAAGATGTAAGTTGGCTCCGTAGCTCAACTGAATAGAGCATCTGACTACGGATCAGAAGGTTCCGGGTTTGAATCCCAGCGGAGTCACACAGTCGCCAGGTCACTTAAACAAGTGACTTGGCGATTTTAGTTTTCGAGTTGACTTATTAAAAGATTAAGATGTCGGAAAACTTGTGATTAACCTTTCAATGATTGGTTTTGTTTTACAGAAAGTCCTATCTTTCTTTATCGGACAGTGAGACTTTCGTAGAGAGATTTCATTATACAAAAAGCAATGGCCTGAACAATGAAGCTCTCATAGTCCAGGCCATCGAATAGGTCTTACAAGATAAAGAACTATTCCTTTCTTTTCGTACATTCGTTCACGAGATAGACAATACTCATATAGGGTATGCCAGAATGGTATTGGAGACCGATCTCGCAAGTCCGACTATTACTGTAGCCGCGTTCAATGTGATTCATTTCAACTTGTGGGCGGAGTTTTCTAAGAGCATATCTGTTTAGTTCGGGATTTGTAAAACCCTTATCACCTGCAAAGGCGCAGCATCCGACTCCCTCCGGTACAAGGACATGGTGAGAGCACATACGTGCCAGATTGATAATGCAGTCTGCCAATTTCATTTCACGCATGGAGCATGTGACGTGAACGGCTATGGGCCGCTCTAAGGGATGAAAAACCAGTCGGTCCTTTAAAAATTTGGTAATAAACTCAGCGGGTTCATAGAGAGTCATACGGTTAATGCATTTGCGTAGTCTATGCAGGCATGGACTTTGGTCGCAAATCACAGGGTATCGGCCGTGTTGGGAGGCTTCCCAAAGTGCGTCGTCAACTTCTTTGGCCTTTCGGTCGGCAATATCGAGCATACCTTTGCTTTCCCAGATCTGCCCGCAGCATAAGTTTTTCATGTTATTAGGAAAGATTACCTCATAGCCAGCTTTGTTGCATAGCTCGACGAGTTCCTTTACAAGGGGTTGTTTAACAGGAGCGTCTTTAGTCAACCCTAATGTCTGATTGAGGCAACTCGGGAGATATACTACTTTCAGTGTTTGTTCTTCTTGGTGAAAGTCTTTCCTGTCGGGCTGTGGAAGGGCGTTGGGGATAGCTGGTGTCCAAAGGGGGAGCCCTGTCTTGTGAAGCGCTTTGCATATCGAACCCATAGCTTTATCACCTAAGAGATATCTCCCCATAGAAGCAGTATTGAGAAGCAAACGAACGTCATTCTTCATCGATGACATGTGTTGTGATGAGAAATCCCCCAAATGATACCCCAACTTGTTATGCATCATGTTATGTTGCCGGATGAAATGCGTCAAGTCGCCCGTATTGATATGCATTGGGCATGAGGTGGCGCACAATCCGTCTGCGGCACAGGTGGTATCTCCATAATAATAATAAAGTTTCGACAGCTGTTCTAAGCGTCTGTCTGGATCGCCATGAGTAGCAAGGTCGCATATTTCACGTTGTACGGCGATGCGCATACGAGACGAGAGAGTCAGCCCGCACGATACACAGTTGATTTCACAGAAGCCACATTCAATACATTTATTGGCTCTCTTTACACCTTCCAGCATTTCTTTGATCGAGATGTTGGGATGAAGACCCTCGATCTTTGAGAAGTCATAATTCAGCACCGGCAAAGGTTTGAGATGCTCAATGAAGCAGTTTGGATCATGATTAAAGATGACACCAGGATTGAGTAAGTGATCAGGATCGAATATGTCTTTTAGTTCACACATGACCTGATAAGCTTCTTCGCCCCATTCGTATTTCACGAAGGGTGCCATGTTGCGGCCGGTGCCATGCTCAGCCTTCAATGACCCGTCATACTCCTCAATTACCAATCGGGCCACATCGTGCATCATCTTGCTGTAGCGACTCACTTCTTCCTTGCTTTGGAAACTTTGGTTGAGGATAAAGTGATAGTTGCCTTCAAAAGCGTGTCCGTAGATACAGGCGTCGGCATAACCATGGTCGGCGATCAGCTTTTGCAGTTTCACAGTTGCTTCCGGTAAATCCTTAATATGAAATGCAACGTCTTCAATCAGGCAACTTGTCCCGACTGGGCGAGTGCCACCAACTGCAGGAAAAATACCTGAGCGGATAGACCAATATTTGCCGTAAACGGCTGGGTCGTCGGTGAACGATACCGGCTGGTAAAGGTTGAACTTGCTGAGACAATCTGAAAGGATGGCCATATTTTGTTCCAGTTCTTTGCGCGTTGACGCTTTTGTCTCGGTAAGGATGGCCGTCAAGTTGTGGTAGTCGCCGGGTCTTACCCCGTTCACCTTTCCTGCGTCTACATCATTTTTGTATTGTTCGTAAACCGGGTCGTTCACAGACTCCAAGGATTTGTAGTCGAGCATCTCTGCTGCTTTAACCATTAGATCCTCAGCGCTAATACTCAAGTCTTCTTTTGGTCCTTTGATTTTTTTCAATTTTACTACGGCATGGCAACTTTCTTTCATGTTCATGAAATAAATCATTGCAGAGGCTCTGAAAGGATATAGCTTCAAAGTTTTCATGCGGAATCCCGCAAGGAAGGCCAAAGTTCCCTCGCTCCCCACGATACTGTGAGCTATGATGTCGAACGGGTCTTCAAGTTCTGCCAATGGGCGTATGTTGAGGCCGGTAACATTCTTTATACTGTATTTATACTTGATTCTATTGCATAGCTTGGAATTGCTTTGTACCTTATCGCGCAATTGCTCAATTCTTCTAATAAAATTCTGGTGAGTTTTACTAAAAGAGTCTCTGCTTGCCTTATCTGCCGTATCGAGTAATGTGCCGTCGGTAAAGATGATACGCGCAGAGATCAGCATGTTGTCGCTGTTGGCATGTACGCCACAGCTCATGCCAGACGCGTTATTGCATACAATGCCGCCCACCATGGCGCTGTTTACAGATGCTGGGTCTGGAGGGAACACTCGGCCGAGAGGAGAAAGAATCTCATTGACCCGTCCGCCTGTGAGACCAGGTTGAAGGTTGATAATGGATCCGTCATCGTTCAGTTGATAACCCTCCCAGTTTTTTCCCGCGACGATGAGGATAGAATCACTGAGACTTTGGCCGGAGAGAGATGTGCCGGCCGCACGAAAGGTGAATGGAAGATGATGGGCCGCACATAATCGAACTATTTGCTGTATTTGTCCTTCGCTATCCGAACGAATCACTATTCGTGGCGTGATACGGTAGAAACTGGCATCCGTACCCCAGGCTAACGTGCGTAGAGGGTCGGTGTATATCTGATTCTTTGGGATAAATCCAATCAAATCAGTAAGAAAATCATCATATTTTGTTTTGTTCATTTGTGACAGGCTAAAAGTCGTGTATATGTTTCCGCTTCAAAATTACAAAAAAAATGTGAGAGGATATGATTATTGAAGTTCTTTTTTGTTCCAATATTGCTATTGTAGCATTCTAAAAATAAAGATTGGTTTCCGGCTTCCTTATGACAGCGCGTAGGCTGATCGCTGGTCCCCGCCAGCTGCCAAAGGCCGTTCCCCGGGCGATGTCTATATGCCGATATGAATAGTGTTGTTTTGAAAAGCCATTATATAGTGGTTTGAAGAGAGCTCTTTTTTTCCTTGACAGAGTCATCTCCTTGACCTGTTTCTTCCATCTCTATGAAAAAAAACTAAAAATAAGGTCTAAGTTTTTTCGGTCGCCATTTAATGTGTATCTTTGCAGTCGGAAACAAGAAATCGTTAACGATATGAGATATGGTATCATTGCAGCCGGCGAAGGGAGCCGGCTGGCTGAGGAGGGTATCGCAGTACCAAAACCCTTGGTGAAAATTCAGGACGAAACACTTATAGACAGACTCATCCGCATTTTTATTCATCATGGAGCGGAAGAGGTAGATGTGATCTGCAATGGACTTACTCCCCTTGTTGCTGACCACTTGCGGGAACTTGAGCGTCGTGGGCTGGATGGGAAAGAGGTTCCCCTGCGTTGGATTCAGCAGACTACGCCCAGTTCGATGCATAGCTTCTACGCTCTTAGTCACATTATGGGCTCGGGGCCCTTCGTGCTTACTACAGTGGACACAATCTTCCGCGAATGTGAGTTCGCCGATTATGTGACCGCCTTCAGACAGGCTTTGACAGCTGGTTACGATGGGTTGATGGGTGTCACAGACTATATTGATGATGAGAAGCCCCTTTACGTGGGAACCGATGCTGATATGAACGTCACCGGCTTCTTCGACACCAACAATCCACCGTGTACTTATATCTCGGGTGGTATTTATGGGCTGACTCCCCGTGCTTTCGATACCCTCGAAGGCTGTATGGCGCGCGGTGAAAGCCGGATGCGTAACTTCCAGCGGGCCCTATTGCGTGACGGGCAGCAACTGAAGGCTTTCTGTTTCTCTAAGGTTCTTGACATAGATCATAAAAGTGATATCCAGAAAGCGGAGGAATTCTTGGCATGAGGGTAATTGGAGTTAGACGCGACGACGTGTTCTCGCCCAATTGTGTGGAAAAGGATCGTGCTATTTTGCAGCAGACTCTCGATATCCTTAGAAGTGAGGGATGGACAACGACACTATTGGACGAGTACAAGTTGAGTTCGGTTGACAAGGCTGATCTCTATCTAACCATGGCGCGCAGCAAGCCGGCTCTCGATGTGCTTAATGCGTTGGAGCAGGAGGGACGGAGGGTGATCAATCGGTCTGTTGGCGTTGGCAACTGCCAGCGCCAACAGCTGGAGAAGTTGATGCGGAAACATGATATTCCTATGCCCCCCGAGAATACGGGTAATGGATATTGGCTTAAGCGTGGCGATGCTGCCGCACAAAGCAAGGATGATGTAGTGTACTGTCGTGATAAAAACTCCCTTCAGAAGGCTATAGAGGCTTTTCACAGCCGTGGCATTGAAGACTACGTGGTCAGCGCTCACGTCAAGGGAGATCTACTGAAGTTTTATGGTGTAACAGGCGGATTTTTCCGCTATTTCTATCCTACAGACGATGGCGACACAAAGTTTGGTGACGAGGAACTTAATGGCCGCGCCCATCATTTTCCTTTCTGCGAGGATGACCTGCGGACTGACGTGGAGCGGCTTGCACGCATTGTTGGACTTGACATCTTTGGCGGCGACGCTATAGTGAATGCTCAAGGAGAATATTTTATAATTGATTTTAACGACTGGCCTAGTTTTTCCCGCTGTAGAGCGGAGGCAGCAAAGGCCATCGCCCAATTGGCTTAGTAAAATGAATAGCAACACTTTCACTCAACTATTAAAAGAATCCTTCAAATCTAACGACACGGAAGAGTGGCTCGACGTGCATTTCACGCGGCCCATCGGTCTGGTGTTTGCTTTAATGTGGAACCGGCTCGGCATCCATCCCAACGTCATTACCGTGATTTCTATTTTTTTAGGAGCCGCTGCCGGCTGGTTTTTCCACTATACCGACATCAGTCATAACTTGTTGGCCGTGGGGCTGCTGATGCTTGCCAATTTCTGTGACTCTACCGACGGGCAGATGGCCCGCTTGTCTAATAAACGCACACTTCTTGGACGTGCCCTGGATGGCTTTTCAGGCGACGTTTGGTTCTTGTGTATTTATGTTGCGTTGGCTGTACGTCTGTCAGATCAGAATATTCCAGGCTTAGATGCCCAATGGGGCTGGCTGGCTTGGGTGCTTTGCCTGGTAGCAGGGTTGCTTTGCCATTCGCCGCAGAGTTCATTAGCTGACTACTATCGTCAGATTCATCTCTATTTCCTTAAGGGCAAGGAGGGTAGTGAGCTTGACAACGCTGCCGCCCAGCAGGCGCATCACGACGCATTGCCACGCAATGACTGGTTTGGACGTTTATTTTATAGCAACTATGGTCGTTACTGTAAGAGCCAAGAGCGTCGCACGCCCAAGTTCCAGCGCTTCTTCAGCATTTGGACAGCAGGCAAAGGAACATCCGCACAGCGGGCAGCAGTCAGAGAGGATTTGCTTTCCTGTAGCCGTCCCTTGATGCCCTTCACTAACATCCTAACTTTCAACACCCGTGCCATCGTGCTTTATGTCGGCGCTCTGCTCAATGTGGTGTGGATTTATCCGGCCTTTGAGATTATCGTCATGACATTCCTCTATCTTTATATGCATAAGACCCATGAGGCTATGTGCGAACGGCTCACCCAACAATTGGAAAAAGCATGAAAGAAACTTTGAATCCAGCAGACCGGCTAAGGTCGCATTCCTGCAATGAGCCTAAGGGCTATATTTTTGATTATGGAGGAACACTTGACACCTGTGGTAATCACTGGGGGATGGTGTTATGGCATGGCTACCAGCGCCATGACATTCCTGTGACAGAGGATGAATTCCGAGAGGCCTATGTTTTTGCCGAGCGCAAGCTGGGTCGTGAGCCCATAATCAAGCCGGACTTCACTTTCCGCAAAACATTGGCAACGAAGCTGAGATTGGAAATGGGGTATTTGCAAGCAAAAGGCATGTGGGACGTCGGCCAATTTTCGCTTGAGCACGAGCTGGCACAAGTGCTTGACGATCTTTATGCCGGTGTGAAGGCTACGACGGCTCACAGTCGGGAAGTGCTTGAGAAGCTAAGACAGCGTTGCCCGATGGTGCTTGTGAGCAATTTCTACGGCAATATACATCAGGTACTCGACGAGTTTGATCTTGACGGTCTTTTCGACAGCATAATAGAGTCGGCTGTGGTGGGCGTACGCAAGCCCGATCCTGCTATTTTCACCTTGGGAGTGAAAGCACTCGGGATGGCTGCGGAGGACACAGTCGTCGTCGGCGACAGCTACACTAAGGATATCGTTCCCGCGCATGCTGCAGGTTGCCATACCGTATGGTTCAAAGGTGAGCCCTGGACCGAAGAGATCTTTGATGAGAGTATTCCAGACCGGATTATCACCGACTTATCTGATTTGTTATGAGAAATTTTCTATTCCGCACCTTTGGCATTTCCTTTCTTTTGCTGACACTGGCTTTTCGAGTTAGTGCCCAGACGATAGAAGGATATGTCATTGATGCTCAGACTAAGGATACGCTGATGTTTCCCAGTGCTTCCTATAAAGGTAATCATGTGGCCGTGAGCGGAAATGCTCTTGGCCATTATGCCATAGCCAGGCATGAAGGCTGGTATCTTACTTTCTCTGCCGTGGGGTATGAGTCGCGCCGCATCCTGATAAAAAAGAGTACTCCGACGAGGCTTGATGTGAAGTTACGGCCGGTAAGCCAGCAACTCAATGAAGTGAAGATTGTAGCCCGTAAAGGAAAATATTCCCGCAAGGACAACCCTGCAGTGGAACTTATGAAGCGGGTGATCGCCGCCAAGAAAAAGACGGACTTGCGTAATCATGACTTCTTGCAGTTTGATAAATACCAGAAACTTACGTTGGCCTTAAACGATATTAAGCCCGAGCAGCTCGATACGGGTTACTTCGCTAAGAAGCCTTGGCTGAAGGAACAAATTGAACGCAGTCCATACAATAACAAACTCATCTTACCAGTGTCGGTAGATGAGACCGTGACGAAGTGTTTATATCGCAAGGATCCCAAACAAGATAAGGACATTGTTTTGGGCCAGAATTCAACGGGGATCAACCAGATGATCCAAACTGGCGATATTCTGAATGTGGCCATGAAGGATGTCTTCACCGATGTAGATATCTACGAGGACTACGTAAGACTGTTGCAATATCCTTTCCCCAGTCCCATTGGCAAAACTGCGATCAGTTTCTATCATTATTATATTCAGGACACGGTCTATGTGGACAACGACCGTTGTTATCATCTTCAGTTCATCCCAGCCAATCTTCAAGATTTTGGTTTTAGAGGCGAACTCTATGTGCTGGCTGATTCATCGCTGCACGTGAAGCGCTGCGATTTGACGATCCCCAAGCGTAGTGACGTGAATTTTGTCGAGAATTTGCAAATTTCACAGTCTTATACGCGTCTTCCTGATGGCGAGTGGGCGCTTTCAAGCGATGATATGATTGTGGAGATGAAGGTAGCATCGTTTCTCTCCAAGGTGCTCGTCACTCGCGTCACCCGGATGAGCGACTACTCCTTTACCCCCATCCAGGCCCAACTCTTCAAGGGGAAAGCCAAAGTGAAGCGCGAGGCCAACTCGATGATGCGGGATGAGGCTTTCTGGAACCAATATCGTACAGTGGAACTTACAAAGGGCGAAAGCAGCATGGATGCCTTTATTCATCGTATAGAGCAGTTGAAGGGATTTAAATATTTTATTTTCGGGGCAAAGGCACTCATAGAGAACTTTGTGGAAACCGGAGGCCAGCGTCATCCCAGTAAAGTGGATATTGGGCCTATCAACACTATGCTGACGAAAAATTTTATAGATGGGCTTCGCACCCGACTCAGCGCGCAGACCACAGCTAATCTGAGCAAGCATTGGTTTGCGTCGGGGTATTACGCTCATGGATGGTCTTCGAATAAAAACTATTATAAGGCAGACCTCACTTACTCTTTCAATAAGAAGGACTATTTGCCGCGTGAGTTTCCAAAGCGTACCCTCAGTTTTACCTCTACCTATGATGTCATGTCGCCTTCTGACAAGTTTGTCAATACCGACAAGGATAACGTGTTCACTGCATTCAAGTGGGCCACTGTAGATAAGATGATGTTTTACAACCAGCAGCAACTCAAGTTTGAATGGGAAGAAGAGTGGGGCATGTCTTATACTGTGACGTTGAAAATGGAGGGCAATGAAGCGGCCGGCCGCATGAACTTCCAGCATCTGTCGGATATAGCTGCCGGTGCACCAACACTCAGCGAACAGTTGGCTGCAATGAGCAACTACGCTGCCGGCGACTTTTTGCACAACGGAAAGATGCGCACTACCGAACTTGGCGTTCGGTTGCAGTTGGCTCCCGGTCGCACTTACATCAATACCAAACAGCGCCGTTTGCCCATCAACCTTGACGCTCCTGTGTTTACCCTGGGTCACACTATGGGTTTCAAAGGATTCCTTGGTGGAGAATACAGATACAACTTTAGTGAGGCGAGTATCTATAAACGCTTCTGGATGGGATCCTGGGGAAAAATAGACGCATATGTTAAGGCAGGAGCACAGTGGAATACAGTGCCCTATCCGCTCCTATGTATGCCTGCAGCCAATCTGAGTTATATCTTGGAGGACGAGACGTTCAACTTAGTGAACAATATGGAGTTTCTAAATGACCGCTATCTCAGTGCCGATGTAAGCTGGGATCTTAATGGAAAGATCTTCAACCGTATTCCGTTGCTAAAGAAACTCAAATGGAGGGAATATATTGGCGCAAAGATGCTATGGGGCAAGCTTACTAACAAGAATAATCCCTACCTGGAGCAAAATCACAACAGCAATGTGCTGATGGAGTTCCCCGAGGGATGTTATGTGATGGATCCTCACAAACCTTATTTTGAAATTGTCGCCGGAGTACACAACATATTCAAGCTGTTGCATGTTGAGTATGTAAGGAGATTAAACTATAATGAGTTGCCTACCGCAAGGAAGCATGGCATCAGATTTATGGTACGACTCACTTTCTGATTCCTCTGCAATCGATGGAGGAAAACTAACTTTTTGCAGATGTTTATTATTGCAGATCATCAAGACATCACACGACTGGGGCTGACATACGTCATTGAGCGTATGTCGGCCTCTGCCGTACAAATTGCAGGGAACAAGGAGCAACTCATCGAGTGTCTAAAGCAGGCGCCCGATGGGGTTGTTGTCTGTGACTATACCCAGTTTGATTTCACTGGTCCCGAGGAACTGATCATTATTGTTGATAGATTCTCCAGTAGCCATTGGCTGTTATTCAGCGAAGAACTGAGCACTGATTTTGTGCGGATGGTGACAGCAAGTTCTGCCCGAATCGGCATTTTGCTCAAAAGCTGTATGCAGGAGGAGATTGAGCAGGCTCTTGACTTCGCGCATAAAGGCAGACGCTATATTTGCCAGGAGATGATGGAATTGCTGTTGTCACCAGACCAGGAAGGACTGGAAACTGTAGGACTGACTAAAACAGAAAAAGACATCCTTCGTGATATCGCTTTGGGGATGACAACGAAGGAAATCGCCGAAAGGCGTAGCTCAAGCTTTCACACTGTTAATACCCACCGAAAAAATATATTCCGTAAACTCGGCGTAAACAATGTGCATGAGGCTACGAAATACGCTTTCAAGGCGGGTCTTGTGGATGCAGCTGAATATTACATTTAATTAAAAGAGGTCGTTTGGGCTGTCTTGTTCTGTTGAGGGAAATCAGGAATGCCTGCCAGATAGACTATCTCTCTTTCTACTTTATGTTTTCTCCAGGGGAGGCGCTGAGCGACACTTTTACGTATTCAAATCCCATACTTCTTAGAATGTTGGAAAACTGTATTCTGGCATTCTCACTCGCGGTTTGGATGTTGGCCGGCGTGTAGCACCGTGCATACATCGCATCGTATGCTTTTTGATAGAGAGCCTCACGATCTGCTTGCTTCCATGTTCCTTCTTCATAAAAAGATTTGGTGCGGGCTTCATCAATGAAATCAGAATCGAGAAGTTTAACGGGTGGTAGGGTGGCAATCACAGTGTCACCCTCCATATGCAGCCATCCGGCGTGAACTTCGTGCATGTTGATGCCCAGACGTATGGTACCATAGTATATGCGGACAAGTCGATTGTCGCCGAAAAAACCGTGGCTGACAGTGTCGATAAGCTCCTCGTCAGCAATAGAGAGAAACTCCCATTCTCCAATGTCTTCAAGTGACTTAATTTGGGTGGGAGAGACCACGGTGTGTTTAGCGTCGTTCACTCCAATATGATTGTCGCTGTCCGCATTTCGTATGACAAGAAAAAGAACAACGATTAAGATCAAGACTGTGAAGGCAGCTGTCAGAGTTGTCTGTAAGCTGCCTGTTGCAGATTTTAAAGTGAGTCTGAACAACTGGTGAAAGAGTGAAGGACGCCTGTTTGAGTGGTCGTTGTGGTTATGATGATTAGGGAAATTATCTGTTCTCATTTTGCATAAGTTGTTTGATTTCGTCAACTGTGTAGTCTTGCTTCCGGAATGTAATCGTCACGTCTTTCTCGTCGAACCCCAAAGCCGTACATAGAGGAATGATGATCCTGGCAGCACTGGTTCTTGACTGTTCGATGATGCGCAGTTGTGGAATGTCTGCTACCAGGGCCTCGCGCCCCTGTTGTTCGATAGCTGTGAGTTCTTTGTCGGTGTAGTTCTTACGCAATAAAGCCACGTAGGAGGACACTTCTTTGTGGTCGATTTTTGTAGCCGTCACAACGAGTTGTGGGTCAGGCAGAATGATTTCAATTTTCTTCCCGTTTCGGTGTATGCTTGCTTCTGTAACCTTCTCCATGTCCACGTAAGCTTTCACGGTAGCGTCCATGGGAATGGCAATTTGACGGGAACCGAAAGGCAAATTCACCGAGAACTTGCTGTTCAGAAAACTGCCGCTGAGCTGCTTTGCATCACTTTGTGTGATGATCTTGTGGATGCGACATTCAGCCGTATAGAGTCTGGAGTCTTTCTGTATCTGGCTCACGAGCATAGGTATGGTGTCGATATCCGTATGCTTCTCCACCGGCTTCTCGGCTTTAGAGCACGATAAGAGCATTGTGATGGCCATCAGGATGACGGGAATATATTTCCTCATGAAGAAATGTTTTAATATTGTTTCAGGGCAAAGTTACGAAATTTCTCACAAACGCCTCGACTTTTGGCAGAATTCTTGTCCTGCCCTGTCGCAAATTGTGTAGTCGGGAGAATTTTCGTCTGAGTCTTTGCTGAAAAACACCCCTTTCCATCAGCATTGTTATAGATTTTTTTAGTAACTTTGTGCCAAATATACAGATGGATGAGAAAGAATAAGATTACACTCTTTTTGATTCTTTGTGCTGGATTGGCACTTGTCTCCTGCAAGAAAAAGCAGGAAGACCCGACTATCATTATCCACAAGGCTGAAGTGAAGAAGCCACACGGCACAGAGAAGGTGGGCGACCAGTCCAGAAATTATGACTTTCAGTGGTTGGGTGCAAAATACAAAGCCGTTGTTGTGCGTAAGGCCGATACATCTCTTCCTGTAGCTACTGACGATGAGGGAAAGAAATACTACGACAACCAAATCGAAGTCAAGATATTGCGTGCTGATGGCAGTATATTCTTCAGCCACGTTTTTACAAAGGGTGATTTTGAAGAGAGTCTCGAAGAACGTACGAAGCGAAATGGAGTGCTCTACAGTATGATTTTTGTGAAGGCCGAAGGAGATGACTTGGAAATGAAAGCCAGTGTAGGTTCGCCTGATCAGATGAGTAGTGACGATTATGTTACCTTCACAGTGAAAGTGTCGCGAATGGGTGCCTTAAGCGTGTCTAAGGACCAACAATTAGATACCAACGACGAAGGGACAGAAGGTGATATGGGTGATTAACATCAAAAAATAAAATAAATCATGAAACTAATGACCATGCTTCAGGCATATCCTTTTGATGAGTTAATGCCTGTGATAAATGAAATGTTTCCCGGAACGAAAAAGTATAAGGAAGAGTTGCGCTTGGGCTACGACTTAATGATGGCCATGAAGCCTGTGCCATCAAAAAAGTCTATTCGTTATGAGGTGATGTCTGTACCGGGCGGAGATATGTCTTATATTGGTGCGCCTGACAGTTGTTTCACTACGACGTGGGAAGTTTGCCTGGGCAAGGAAGTAAGCCGTGGTAAGGGTGTAACTCTCGACGATGCGGAGATTATCAGTAATTGCTTTGTTAACATGTGTCTTCAGGGACGCTATCCCAAAGAATTTGAGGCCGCTCATAGAAAACTTATGACCAATGCATGATTCATAATTTCAAAACTTGCTGCTATCGTTTTGTAATATATCAGTAGCAATGAACAAGACAACAAGATAAGGCTTAGTCGAATATACGATTAAGCCTTATCTTGTATGGGCACGAAGCGAGGGGAGTATGGGCAGGAATTCTTATTGTTGTCTCATCTTCCGAAGCCTTTGATGTGTTTTCTCACTTCCATGCAGGGCTGTAGTCACCGTTGTCAAAACGCGTTCGTTTCTTTTTGCTATGAAGAGCATTTCCGCCGTAGCCTGTTATCCTCCCACATCATTGTCAATTCTAAGCTGTTCCTTTTTCTCTCCACGTTCATCCAGCGTCTTCTTGGACAGAAGTGGATATTTTTTAATTTTGGAAATCTTTTGTCCGTGCATCGAGAACTCGCTGTTGATGTCTGCAAATAGGGCTTTTGATCTCAGCTCCCATTTGGGGGCCGGATGGCTTCCATTTGTGGGCCTGTAAGCTGCCAAATGTGGTCTTTTCGGGCCTTAAATGCAAGCGGAGATGGAAAAATGTTGAGCTTTTACAGTTAGCGCAGACAGCCTGTTTGACGATTTTCTTCTTATGTACTACTGGGTAAAATAGGATGATAAAAAAAAGCTGACCAAACTTGGTCAGCTCTTATATTAAGTATCAAAATTTGCTTGTTCTTAATCTTAAAGGTCTGCTTACATATCCTAAGCGAATGCTCAGAAAAATGTGCTAATAACCAATTAATCTCTACTTGTCAGTGAGGTGTCAGAACTTAGCCATCTTGATTGCGTCAACAGCACATTCTTCGCCTTTGTTTCCAAGTTTGCCTCCGCTGCGGTCTTTAGCCTGCTGAAGGTCGTTGACTGTAAGCAGGCCATAGATAACGGGGATGTTTTGGCTGGCGTTGAGACGGGCTATGCCGTAGGTGACACCTTCACAAATATAGTCGAAGTGAGGTGTTTCTCCTTTGATTACGCATCCCAAGATGATTACGGCATCGAATCCGTCGTTCTTGCAGAGCTGCTGGGCACCGTAAATGAGTTCAAAACTTCCCGGAACCGTCTTGACGTGGATATTCTCTGTTAGAGCTCCATGCTTTTCCAAAGTCTGCACGGCACCGTTGAGAAGTGCACTTGTGATTTCCTTGTTCCATTCAGCAACAACGATGCCAAAGCACATGTTACTCGCATCGGGAACTAAGGCGTTGTCGTTGTCTGAGAGAAGATGTAAAGCCGTTGCCATAATTTTTCGTCGTTTCTTACTTATCTTGAAGCACGCTCAATGTAGGCATCAATTTGCTTAGTCTGAACCGTGTAGGAATTGAGGTAGTCTTTCTTTATCTTCTGATAGATCTCTAAAGCATCAGCTTTCTTTCCCTGACTCTCCAGTACTTCTCCAGCCTGCAGCAGATAATGGGGAGAAAGCGTGTTGTTCACTCCATCTTTTGAAGCCTTGTCGGCCATGCTTGCAGCTTTTTTGAAGCATTCCACCGCTTTGTCCAGCTGATTGATATGAGCGTAGGCATTGCCTAAAGCATCCACAGCGTTGGGACTGATGATGGCATCGCTTGATGTGTCGAAGCTTTCAAGATAGTTAACAGCCTCCTGCCATTTGCCGAGGTTAGCCTCGCAAAGTCCAGCGTAAAGATTTGCAAGATTACCAGCGTCGGTGCTGCTGTAGTCATCTGCGATACGCTTGAATCCTGCAAAAGTAGCCCCGTCTCCGTTGAGTGCCTTGTCAAATTGCTCTGCCATGAAATACTCCTGGCCTTTTGCCAACTCTGTGCTGGCCTTGTTCTCGCGGGGGACTGAAACATACTGATGATAAAGATACCAGCCAAGTCCTAATACCACCACTGCGACAATGGCGCCAATAACGTACTTTCTGTTTTTATTTACAAATGCTTCTGCTGCGGAAAATTGTTCATTCTGGTCTTGCTCCAGATTCGATTTCTTAGCCATTTATTTTTATTTTTTTGTTGTTTTCAATTTTGTCTCTTCTGCTTTCGCAAAAAACATGATGAACCTCTTTGAGATTCAGCGTGGCAAAATTAGTGAATTTATTGCAGATATTGAAATTTATTTCCTACTTTTTTGTTTTTCAATATTAAATCGTGTAACTTTGCATAACATTTTTATTTATGGTACTTAAAAATATTAGCATAATCAATTTTAAGAACTTGCAGCAAGTAAATCTTGACCTGTCATCCAAAATCAATTGCCTTATCGGGCCGAATGGAGTGGGGAAGACTAACTTTCTGGATGCCATCTATTATATGTCCTTTTGCCACAGCTGTAACAATCCGATAGATTCTCAGGTAATCAGCCACGGACAGCCATTCTTTGTGCTTGAAGGCAACTATGAGAATGAACAAGGGGAAGAGGCTGACGTTTACGTTGGCATGAAACGCGGGACAAAAAAGCATTTCAAATTTAACAAGAAGGAGTACAGAAGGCTTGCGGATCATATAGGTTTGATTCCTTTAATCATGGTATCTCCTGCCGACAGTTCGCTGATTTCTGGTGGCAGTGAAGAACGGAGGAAACTGATGGACGTTGTTATTTCACAGTGTGACCGTTCTTACATGGAAGCCTTGATTAATTACAATAAAGCCCTTCAGCAACGCAACAGCCTTCTGAAGATGGAAGACGAACCAGACTCCGAACTGCTTGATATCTGGGAAGGGGAGATGGCAAAGAACGGTGAAGTGATCTATCGGTTGCGTGAGGAATTTGTGAATGCCCTGCTGCCCGTTTTCCAGACTATTTATCGCCGGATTTCCAACGACAGAGAGCAGGTGACTTTGAACTATGTATCCCATGGTCAGCGTGGGCCGTTGCTCGACGTCATTCGCCGCGACAGGGCTAAAGATCGAATTGTCGGGTTTTCGCTGCATGGTGTGCACCGGGACGATCTGGAAATGATGATCAATGGTTTCCCTATAAAAAAGGAAGGCAGTCAGGGACAATGTAAGACTTATGCTTTGGCTTTGAAACTGGCGCAGTTTGATATGCTTAGACGAACAGTGTCGAATACAACGCCATTACTTTTGCTCGACGATATTTTTGACAAGCTTGATGCAAAGCGGGTGGAGCAGATAGTGCAACTTGTTGCCGGAAACACTTTTGGACAGATATTCATCACTGATACAAATAGAGACTATCTTGACAATATTCTCAGCCATTCCGGTTTCGACTACAAATTGTTTGACGTAGAGAATGGTCGGATAGAAGAACGAAAAGATGAATAAAAAGGAGGAAGTATGCAAAAACGTGAAGTGAAGAGTCTTGCTGAACTGCTTCCACAGTTTCTTCGAGACGAGGGGCTTGAGACGCCGTTGATGCAAAAGCGCATTATTGACAAGTGGGATGTCGTAGTAGGACCGTCGGTGGCCCGATATACAACTACGAAATATATCAGCAATCAAGTGTTGCATGTGAAAATTAATAATCCAGCTTTGCGTCAGGATTTAAGCATGATGCGTCAGCAGCTCCTTAAGCGGTTGAATGATGCTGTCGGGCGTCCTGTCATAGTGGATGTCGTCATCTCGTAATTATCTCGTGCCCACGCGAGAATGGGTGTTTCTTTCGGGCATCCCTATTCCTTTTTGATCAAGAAAAGGAATAGGGATGCCCTTATTCTTAAGAAATCTTTCTTAAGAAGTCGGACTCAGATCACCTCGTCCATGATGATGTCGTGTTCGTCGGATGGAATTATATCGAATTTTTGAAAGGGAAAGCAGATGCCTATCTTGTAAGTAGAGGGTATCTTGGCGAGAAATCGGTCGTAGTAGCCCTTTCCACGGCCAAGTCTGTGGCCTTGATCATCAAAGCTCATACCGGGCACCAATGCCACATCGATAGTGTCAAGTGCGGAAAACTTAGCTCCGCATGGTTCCTTGATGTGGAATTGGTCCTCGCTCATGTCATTGGGGCTATGATAGAGACGAAGTTCCATCTCGTTGTCGGGTAAGACAACGGGCAGCAGCACTCTTTTGCCTGCGGAGACAAGTGTGTCGATAGCCTCGTGTGTGAAAACCTCATCGGGCAAGGAATAATAGAACAATATCGTCTTAGCGGCCAATACTCGCGGATGGCTGAGCACACGCTCAATAACGGAAAGCGACAGTTCACGAAGCTGTTGCTCCGTGAACTGTCGTTTGCGCATGCGGATTTCTCTTCTTAAATCTGATTTTAACATGCTCATGCAATATAAATTTTGTCTCTTTTGAAGTCCGGCACGAATAGGTTGGGATCTACAATGTCTTGATAGATTGACTGGGGCATCCATGCGACGCAGTTTAACTGCGAGAAGTGTAGTGTCGGCATCGAAGAGAGTGCAGTGCGCCCAGATGCTTTCTTGGCTGAAGGAAGCTTGGGGAAGGCTGCATTCTGCTCAAATACCTTTATGGTCTTCATGATGACGGGATCATCAATGTTGATGTACTGGGTCCAGGCTTCTTCGTCAAGCATGTTGTAGATGATGCGGCTGACGAGGAATCGCTCCAGCAATTTGTGGCTTCTCTTGATGAGCAGATTGCGACGTTTCAATCCTTTAGCCTCTGCATAGGTGGCGAACTTCTCCACAATGCCCTGCTTGCTTAGATATGCAGCAAGATCCTGCATCGTATCGTAAGCTTTTAACTTCTGGCGATTGTTGTCCGTATATTCGTAGGCAAACTGGAGCATCAGTCCACTTGTAGCAGCTAACTTGTAGTATGAAGTGACATCGGTCGTGTCTTCAGGAACAAAGATGTCAGGAGTAATTCCGCCTCCACCGTAGACAACTCGGCCGATGCCCGTATGATAGGCCGGTCCTATGTGTTTTATGCTGTCTTGAGAGAAGAACTCACCGTGTGTATAACGTTGCATGATGTCGAGTTCATAGTCTTCCTCGTCTCCAGGCACGTAGGGCTTTTGGATGCAACGGCCCGAAGGTGTGTAGTAGCGGGCTATTGTCAGCCGGATCATACTACCGTCAGGGAATTCAATTTGCTGTTGTACGAGTCCTTTTCCGAATGATCTGCGCCCGATAATGGTGGCGCGGTCATTATCCTGCATGGCACCAGCGAAAATCTCTGAAGCAGAGGCCGAGCTCTCGTTGATAAGTACAACGAGTGGAATCTGCTGATAGGCACCACGCCCGTCGCTCCGGTAGTCCTGACGGGGTGACTTGCGTCCCTGGGTGTAAACAATGAGCTTGTTCTTGGGCAGAAACTCATTTGCCATTTGTACGGCGCTCTTCAAGTATCCGCCGGTATTGTCGCGAAGGTCTATTACCAGATTGCTGAATCCTTGCTTGGAAAGATTGGCAAGGGCTACGATCAACTCTGGATATGTGTTCTCTCCAAAATTTTTTATTCTGATGTAAGCGGTATTGTCGTCGAGCATGTATGCAGCTGAAATACTCTTTTGGGGGATGTCTCCACGTGTGACGGTGTAGTATTTGATGCCATGCTGCCCGTAGCGCACAACGCCAATCTTTACCTTTGTATCCTTGGGGCCTTTTAGCTTGTGCATGGCTTCCTCGTTGGTGACGGATTTGCCTACGAAAGGCTTCCCGTCAACACTAACAATTTTATCACCGGCAATGATACCGGCACGTTCGGCCGGACCATTCTTGATCACGTTCTGGACATGGATCGTGTCCTGGCGGATAGTGAACTCTATGCCGACGCCTGAGAATGATCCTTTGAGGTCATCAGCCGCGGTCTGCATGTCCTTGGCGCTGATGTAAACCGAGTGAGGGTCGAGGTCGTTGAGAATCTGCGGTATGGCTTTATCGACGAGAGAATCTATATTCACCTCATCTACATATTGATCGTCGATGATATGCAGAAGATTGTTGAGTCTGTTGCTCCCCGACCCAATGATGTTGAGTCTGTTGCCAGAAAAATGGTTGGAGAGGAATGATCCCAACAAAATACCTATGACGACGCAGAGTGCCATCAATAGGGGCATGAATCGATTGGATTTGTTTTGGTTCATCTTGCTTGATTGCAAATCTATTAATCTATATTATCTTGTTTGTCGATGTCGAGATATTCAACGTCAACTCCTGCTCTTTTTAAGAGGTCGATTCCGTCTGTGAGTCGATATTGCTCGCCGTAGACCACGCGTTTGATACCTGCTTGGATAATGAGTTTCGCACATTCGATGCAGGGTGATGCAGTTACGTAGAGCGTCGCACCGTCAGAGTTGTTGTTTGAACGAGCGAGCTTGGTGATAGCGTTCGCCTCTGCATGCAATACGTAAGGTTTTGTGACATTGTTTTCATCCTCACAAATATTTTCGAATCCGCTTGGAGTGCCATTATAGCCGTCGCTGACAATCATCTTGTCTTTTACAACCAAGGCACCTACTTTGCGGCGCTTGCAATAAGAGTTTTCAGCCCAAATCTGTGCCATCCTAAGATACCTGTAATCGAGCAGACGGGATTTTTCTCTATGCAATGCTTCCTCGCTATTGTTGTTGCTTTCTGTTGTCATCTTTAGTATGCCTCTTAATTCCATTGCGCTCCAAAAGAGCGTCTATTGTGGGATCCTGACCGCGGAATCGCCGATAGAGAATGGCAGGATGCTCAGTTCCACCCTTTGAGAGAATATTGTCTCTAAAACTCTGTGCTGTCTTGCGGTCAAATATACCATTCTTCTTGAAGACGCTGAAAGCATCAGCATCTAAAACTTCAGCCCACTTGTAACTGTAGTATCCAGCAGCATATCCTCCCGCCATGATGTGGGAAAATTGTGTAGTCATACAAGTGTCGGGTAGTTGCTTGGTAATGATGGCTTTCTTCCACGCTTGTTTCTCGAATGGGATGATGTCAGCCGTAAAAGGTTCTTTCATGGTGTAATAAGCCATGTCAAGAAGACCGAAGCTCACTTGTCGTAAACAACTGTAACCGGCAAGGAAGTTGCGACTTTTCACAATGCGGTCGATCAAGTCGTCGGGAATGGGCTCGCCTGTCGCATAATGGAAGGCAAAAGTGCGTAGAAAATCCTTTTCCACAGCAAAGTTTTCCATAAACTGAGAGGGAAGTTCGACAAAATCCCACCAAACGTTTGTCCCTGAAAGACTTGCAAAACGGGTATTGGCAAACATTCCGTGAAGTGCGTGCCCAAATTCGTGGAGGAATGTTTCCACTTCACCCAAGGTCAACAGAGCGGGCTTGTCTGGAGTCGGCTTAGTAAGATTCATTACTAATGACACGTGTGGCCGTATGTTGTTACCTTTATGGTCGATCCACTGCCCTTGGAATTCTGTCATCCAAGCTCCGCCCTGTTTACCTTTTCGCGGAAAAAAATCGGCATAAAGAACAGCGAGATAGCTGCCATCCTTGTCGAAAACCTCGTAGGCTTTTACATCAGGGTGGTATATAGGAATAGAATTGTTTTCCTTGAATGTGATTCCATAAAGCTTTGTAGCTAAACCAAATACTCCTTTAATCACATTGCTTATCTCGAAGTAGGGACGAAGCATTTCAGCATCGATGTTGTAACGTTCCATTTGGAGCTTATGACTATAGTAGCTAAAGTCCCAAGGTTTAAGTTGAAAATCCTGTCCTTCGAGTTGTTTGGCCTCTTCCTCAATTTCCTTCACTTCCTGTTCAGCTGTCGGCTTATAGGCATCGATAAGATCGTTGAGAAGCTTGTAAACATTCCCTACATTGGACGCCATACGTTGTTTGAGTACATAGTCGGCATACGTGTCATAACCCAATAGTTGTGCCAGTTCCCTTCGTAGGTTCACCAGTTGTTTGCAGATGTCGAGATTGTTGTACTCATTGTTGTGTGTGCACTCGGTCCCTCTGGCCATAAACATTTTCTTGCGTAACTCACGCTGTGAAGAGTAGGTCATGAAAGGAGAATAGGAAGGGAAATCAAGATTAAACAACCATCCTTCCTTTCCTTTTTCCTTAGCTGCCAAGTGTGCAGCTTCTCTTGCCGTATTGGGCAGGCCGTCGAGTTGTGACTCATCGGTAATGAGAAGTTCGAAAGCTTTGTTCTCCTTTAGTAAGTTTTGGGAAAACTGTAGTGACAGCAAGCTTGCCTTTTCTGTAATTTTACGAAGTCTGTCTTTTCCTTCTTCGTCCAGCAAGGCACCACTGCGTACAAAACCATCATAACTGGTTGTCAGCAGCATTTGCTCCTCGGGAGAGAGTTGCCGGTGGTGCTCGTAAACGTGTTTAATGCGTTCGAATAATTTTTTGTTAAGACTGATGTCGTTGGCGTGCTTTGTGAGGATGGGGTTCATCCTCTGAGCCAAAGCGTCAAGTTCGTCGTTTGTCTCAGCACTGAGCATACAGGAAAAAGTCTCCGACACCCTGTTGAGCAGGTCGAAGTAGTGCTCTCCCTTACTGTCATCGATGTGAATGAGGGTGTTGTCGAAGGTGGGCTCTTCTGGGTTATTGATAATGGCGTCGATCTCTTCGTCTTCTCTTTTGATTCCTTCCATGAAAGCCTCTTCGTAATCTTTCGTTGTGATTTTATCGAACGGAACTGTATTGTGAGGTGTATTGTAAGGGACAAAAAAGGGATTTTGATGTTGCTGTCTCTCTATCTTATTTTCATTCATACTAAAATAGTCCTCTTTTTTTATGCAAATATAGTAAAAATAATCTTGATACTCACTATTTTAAAAGCATATTTAACACAAATGAAGTTTAATGGTAAAAAGGTAATGCTTGCGCATTCTTTTTGCAGGAATGCCGATGTAGTTTCAGTATCTGTTTGTTGGATTGTTGTTGGCAGGCAGATTTTCAAAGATTCTCTTTTTTTTGAATTAGTTTTTCCAAAGCGTTGACCGTGATAAGTCCCCTTTTCATCGTGATTAATCCGTCCTCCTTCAGAGAATGCAATTGTTGCGATACTTTCAATCGACTTTCGTTAACATCCCTGGCCAAACGCTCCATCTTGATATGAAATACTTTCTTTCCAGCAGGTTTATCGGAATGCTGTACGAAGAATCTTATGATTCTTTGACGGAGACTTGCGGGCGGAGTGTGCCATAACTGCATGCTTCTTTTTTGTACCTTAGTAGCTATGAGGTTTAGCCAATTGATACGAAAAATAAAATAATTGTCGAAGAGCTTGAAAACCTCGGCTTTACTCAAAATAACAAACGTGCATGCGCTATCACATATATAGGAGTGAAGATAGCGCTGGTAGAGGCCGAAAAGAGTTTCTGGGGAAAGAACATAAGGCGCGGTGATGTTCTCCTCTACCATGCATCCATAATCGTCACTTTGAGTCGTCATGATCATCTTTCCGTTGTTCAGGATCACAAGTTGGTCTGTCTTTTCGTCTTGCCGGCAGAAGTAATCTCCAGCCTCCAGTCTAAGAAACTGGAACTTGGTCTGGGCGATGATTTGTGTCATCTCCTCACTGCCCAATCCAGAGAACAGTGGCAGTCGCATGAAGTTCTCGTATAGGTGGAGAGAATCGTCCATGATATCCCGATTGATGATGATTATTGAATTTTGCTTCTCAAGGCGGGAGAGAACCAAACCTTTAAATCTCCTTTCGGACCAGCGTAGATGAAATAAGCCATTAGCTCCGAATGCCTTTCAAGCACTTTCTTTGCTTTGTCAATTCCCATCGCCATAAATGCCGTAGCGTAAGCATCCGCTGTGGCACAGTCGTTAGCTAATACAGTTGCCGAAAGAAGACTGTGTTGAACTGGATAGCCCGATGCGGGATCTATCGTGTGGGCGAACTTCTTCCCGGCAACATAACGGAAGTTGCGATAGTTGCCACTTGTCGCCATAGCCTTATCAGTGACATTGATTATTGTCTGGGTTTCTTCATTTACATCAAGCGTGTCGTCGGAAGGCTTTACCACGCCAATGCGCCAAGGTACACGCTTCTCACTGTTACCGCTTGTGACAACTTCTCCACCAATCTCGATCAAATAATTCTCTATGCCTTTGCGTTTGAAGAAATTAGCTACGACATCTGCACCGTAGCCCTTTGCAATCGCACTGCAATCGAGCCTCATCTTAGGGTTGGATTTCTTTACATGACCGTTGACTAATGCTACCTTCTGATAGCCTACGAGCTGACGCAGACTGTCGATCGTGGCTTTGGTTGGTGTCTTTCTCCCTTCTGTTCCGAATCCCCAAGCGTTGACAAGTGGAGCGACTGTGATGTCAAAAGCGCCGTTGGTTTCTTTAGACACTCTCTCGGCAAGCATGAATACCTGAGTGAACATTTCGTTAACGGTTATGTTCTTGTTGTCGTTTACCGCCGTAATGATGCTTTTGGGATTGAAAGGAGAAAGTGAAGCATCTACCTTATTCAGTTCTGCTTCTATTTCTGGTCTAAGGTCTTCGTTCGATTGGTAAGTTATGTGATAGAAAGTTCCGAAGATCTCTCCAGAATCTTTCTGGAAAGGTGTGTCATTCTGAGTTCGGATGATCCATATTGTTCCAATCACAAGGAATGCCAAAAACAACAACTGTAATATTGTCTTTCGGCCGGAAGTTTTATTTCCGTGGCTGTTTTGCTGAGGTTTCTGGATAGGAGTTCCGGATGTAGCCATAATATTTCTTATTTTATTGCTTATTTTATTGATTGTAGTAAAGAGAAAAGTCAAGGAGCCTACTGAAGGCATCTATATGATTTTCTTCTCTTTTTGGTGATTGTTTACATTTCTATTGTGATATTGAAAGTACCTCCAATGCGTGAGTTGCTTTGCTTTCCATACCCCGGTACATACCATGTGTTACCCACATTTCCATCGTCGTGGTTCAGCCGGTGCTTGTATCTCACACTCCATCCCATTCTTATCGGACCGAAGATTTTAGCGTCGACAGTCATTACGGCTTCTGCCCATCCACAATTGGCTTTGATGTCATGGGCAGAATAATTTGCATTACCTCCCCAAACGGGGTCGGAAAGCGGTGCCTCGCTGTCAATGTCAAACTTATAGGATGTGTAAGCATAACGGAAACCGGCGAGCAGGCGATAGATATCGTGTTTATTTTTCAAAAGGTTGAAATCTATTCCGATCTTCCCATAGGGAGCATTCGTTTTGTATTTCAGCCGAGTGACGTCGTCTGTAGCGTCAGCTTTGCCATAACCTAATTCGATAATCGGATAGTAGCGGTCTTTAAAATTCAGCCTAATCGCCCCTTCTATCTGGCCATAGCTGCTTACAAGAAGTTGAATCGGACCGACAAGATCCGTTGAAACGGCAATGCCACGGAAGGTGGCAATGCTGTCCGTATCCTGCATAACCATTTGTTTGCGTTGCTGCGCGCTGACACATAATGTTGACAGCAGCAACAATATCCACAGGCTAATGCTTCTTGAAAAATATTTGGATATTCGCATGAGAATTGTCAAACGTTACGTTAGGATTCAATATGCTTAGGCTATCTATTCCATGATGGGTAGTCGACACACTTTTCAGTGTATGGAAAAAGGCCGGGTTGCAATCAACGGCCTCAAAGTGAGGAGTGTTGTCCTTCTCAATCGTCACGGTATCGAGAGTAGATGATGTGTCAGCATATTTGCGGTCAAAGAGAAGTTCGTCGATTGTGCCGTCATAACTCATGGGGACAGAAAAGACAGAGATGCCAGTCTGCCTGTTGACGAGCACCGTGTCGCTACCATCCCTTCGGGTTGTAGAAATGGTCAAGGTATCGGTCAGCGTGTCTCCCGCCAACGAAAATACGCATGAAGTGCGCGTGTTGATGGGACAGTCTATTGAGGAACAACTTACGAAGCTATTCGTCAGGACTAACGTTCCAGCAAGAATCAACAAAATGGTGGTTATTCTTCGCATCTAAGCGTTTTTTCTATTTGATAATCATTGCGGTTAGGGTTGGAACGACTGACGAGGTCACCGATGAAACCGGCCAAAAAGAGTTGTGTGCCGATGAGCATAGTAGTCAGAGCAATGAAGAAGTAAGGAGAGTCGGTCACCAATGGAGCGGGGATACCCTGGCTGAGACAATACAACTTCTTGACACCGATGATGATGGCCGAGATAATGCCGATGAAGAATACCATGGATCCGATGAAGCCGAAGACGTGCATGGGCTTCTTTCCAAAATTGCTCAGGAACCATAAGCTCAACAAATCGAGATACCCATTGAAGAAACGGTTGAGGCCGAATTTCGACTTGCCGTATTTACGTGCCTGATGATGCACTACCTTCTCACCGATTTTCTCAAATCCGGCGTTTTTGGCAAGATAGGGGATATAGCGGTGCATCTCGCCGTAAACTTCGATATTCTTCACCACGTCACGCTTGTAAGCTTTCAATCCGCAATTGAAATCATGAAGATTATGAATACCGCTGACTAAGCGTGCTGTAGCGTTGAAAAGTTTTGTAGGAATCGTTTTCGACAATGGATCATAGCGTTTTTGCTTATAGCCGCTCACAAGGTCGTATCCGTCAACCGTAATCATCTTGTAAAGACCGGGTATCTCGTCGGGAGAATCTTGAAGGTCTGCGTCCATCGTGATGACAACGTCTCCTTGTGCGGCTTTGAATCCGCAGTAAAGCGCAGGGCTCTTGCCATAGTTGCGTCTAAATTTGATACCTTTTACACATGGATCCTCTTTGGATAATTTTTCGATTACATTCCATGAGTTGTCTGTAGAGCCATCGTTGACGAATATCATCTCATAGGTGAGATGATTAGCTTTCATCACACGTTCAACCCACGCATGAAGTTCTGGCAAAGATTCAGCCTCGTTAAAGAGAGGTACGACTACTGATATATCCATATTTTAGTTCTTACTGAATGATTTGTGGCACTGAATGAAACAAGTGCCTGTTACTGTATTATTCTTTTTTCAAGCTTTTTCTCGGAGTTCTTCTAACACCGAAAGCCGCGATGACAAATGAGCAGATAAACCCTGTGAACATGTTCTCCATCATAAAAATGAAAGTCTTGTTCAGTGGGGTGAACTCCAATATCATATTGCTATATTCGTTGATTTCCTCTCTGCTTACGCCCTCATTCTCCCAGATAGGAGCGGCAGCGCTGAAGCTCTGAGTTAGGAAGGAGTTCATTTGCCCTTGATCGATAAATTTCAAATAAAGGAATTGCACCAAGGCGAAAGCTACGCTTGCGTAGAAGAAGACATACATCGTATAGGCCAATGCGCGTTTGTAGGACATCACGCCATCGAGTGCGTAATTGCGAAAAGTCACCATTCGCCAAATTATGGCTACTGGAGTGAGAAGTGCCATCAGATTACCGATGCCACTATTGGGTGCATACATGAACGACAGAAAACTTATCGTCCAAAGCAACGTCAGCAATGCGCCGTCTTGCCTTGCAAAGGCTTTCACCTGGATGAGTGCGGGTATATTCATCATAATCACATGCAAAATTACAGTTTTTTTTTATTTATAAGGATAGTCTGTGGTTTTTTTTCAAGAATTTCTTTTTTGTTAATGGAAGATGGGCTTTTATTTGCTTTATAAATAAAAAGACAGGCATCTTGCGAGACACCTGTCTTTCTTTGAAGAGCCTCTTGTCGGATTCGAACCAACGACCCCGAGATTACAAATCACGTGCTCTGGCCAACTGAGCTAAAGAGGCGGGTGGGCAAGCGGTTCCTATCGCGCCGCTACAACCAAGTACCCTTGCTACGTTCCCGTCCTGGGGGATTCCGAGGGAGCTGGCCGTAGGAGACTTGCCCGTGTAAATGGGATTCCTTGCGGAAAGCGAGTGCAAAGGTAGGTAAAAAACTTCAATAAAAGAAATTTTTACCCTTCTTTTTTTTTCGCATCCTAAATTTTCTTCGGTCTTAGATCCTCTTTTCTTGATTTTGTTCTCAGTATGGAGTTTTGCCGTCGTAAGAAAAAATGCAGATCTGTTTTCTACGGCTTTGGCTTCCGATTGGCTTTGGAATAAGTGTTTATAGCTCGTTTTCCGATTATTTGTTCTGGCTTGCATATGGCAGCCGGCTGGCTTGCATATGGCAGCCGGCTGGCTTGCATATGGCAGCCAGTGGGGAAGCATATGGCGGCCGGTGGGGAAGCATATGGCGGTCGGTGGGGAAGCATATGGCGGCCGGCGGGGAAACATAAGGCGGCCGGCGGGATACCGTTTGGGCACCGGCTGAGAAAAGAAGACCTTCAGAAGGTTCTTAATGTCCCTTGTCCTGTTGGCCTGTCAATTCTCGTAAGTTTAGCGCAGACGGTCCAAGCCGAGGTCTTTGGTTAGGGAAAAGTGGTACAGCCTCAAAAAGAAATATTGCAGCGAAGGAAAAGAGCGATAGTTTCGCAAAACCGCTTCTCTTGGTATGACTACCATCATGAATCATGCCAAGAAACCGATGTTGAATTTGGTGATTTCCGAAATAGGTAGTACCTTTGCATTCTAAATAATTAGCAATGATATATCCAAGAAACTTCGAGAATAAAATTGGTTTCGACGAGATTAGAGCGATGCTGCGTTCTTTTTGTCTTTCTCCTATGGGTAAGGAGAGGGTGGATGCAATGGAATTTTCTGTTGATGCCAAGGAAATAAGAGTGCTTTTGGAGCAAGTGCGCGAATATGCACATCTGCTTACAGAACAACAAGATTTTGCACTGGGCTCATTTTTCGACTGTCGAATGGCCTTACAGCGCATCCGTCTTCAGGGTACACATCTGGAGGAAGACGAATTGTTCGATTTACGCCGCTCGCTTGACACGATCATCACGCTCGTGAAGGCGCTCAGCCATAACGACCAAGAAGATGCAGAAAGAGAGGTTTCGGAAGAGGACGGATGGAAGAGAGAGCCAAAATATGATTATCCCGAGTTGCACCGTCTAACTGAAGGGATCATTACTTTTCCAGCCCTCATTCAGCGTATCGACCAGATTCTTGACCAGCATGGGAAGATAAGAGACACGGCTTCCCCTGAACTCTACGACATCAGACGTGAATTGGCCCGAACAGAAGGAACCATCTCAAAAACACTCTACGGTATTCTGCGCAATGCACAGAGTGAGGGGCTTGTCGAGAAAGACGTTACGCCAACCTTGCGCGACGGGCGGCTTGTTATCCCTGTGGCACCTGGGCTGAAGCGCAGGATTCCAGGCATCATCCATGACGAGAGTGCTTCAGGACGTACGGTGTTTATCGAACCGGCTGTAGTCGTGGAGGCTAACAACCGTATCAGGGAACTGGAAAGTGATGAGCGGCATGAGATCATCCGTATTCTCACAGAGTTTACCAAACAGGTGCGCCCACATGCTATGGAGATACTTTTCTCCTATCATATTTTGGCGGACATCGACTTTATTCAGTCCAAGACCCGCTTAGCCGAAAAAATGAAAGCCATCGTACCCGAAATTCAGCAAGAGCCATTGATTGATTGGATTCGTGCCTTTCATCCTCTATTGACAGAATCTCTGGCGAAACAGGGCAAACAGATGGTGCCTCTTGACATTACACTTTCTGCGGAAAAGCATATCCTTATCATTTCCGGGCCTAATGCCGGCGGTAAGTCAGTTTGCTTGAAGACGGTGGGGCTTTTGCAGTATATGTTGCAATGTGGTTTGCCTATTCCCGTGGGAGAGCGTTCACGTTGCTCTGTTTTCAACGATTTGATGATTGACATAGGGGATGAGCAGAGCATTGAGAACGACCTTTCCACATATTCCTCACATTTGCTGAACATGAAGAACATGATGAAGCAGGCAAGTGAAAAGACGCTTATTTTGATCGATGAGTTTGGTACGGGAACGGAACCAGGTATCGGTGGTGCGTTGGCGGAAGCTGTTTTGGAACAGCTGCTCGTCAAGGGAACATGGGCCGTGATTACGACTCACTACCAAAACTTGAAGCATTTTGCCGATAGTCATGAAGGTGTTGCAAACGGTGCTATGCTGTATGATCGGAAGGAGATGCGGCCTCTTTTCCAATTGTCGATTGGCAGACCGGGAAGTTCGTTTGCCATAGAAATTGCGAGGAAGATCGGATTGCCCGAAGATGTGATTAAACGTGCTTCGGACATTGTCGGACAGGATTATATTCAGAGTGACAAATATCTTCAGGATATTGTCCGCGACAAGCGGTACTGGGAAAACAAACGCCAGAGCATTCACCAACGCGAAAAAGACATAGAGAAAACCTTGCAACGCTATGAGACCGACCTAAGCTCAATAGACCAGCAGCGGAAGCAAATCCTCGCTAATGCTAAGGCGCAGGCAGAAGAACTTCTCTCTGAAAGCAACAAACGCATTGAAAACGCTATCCGTGAGATTCGTGAGTCTCAGGCGGAGAAGAATGAGACAAAGCGCATCCGTAAGGAATTGGAAGAGTTTAAGTCTGGAATAGAAGACATTAATGCTAAGGACAGCGATGATGCCATCAACAAGAAGATCCAACAGATCCAGCAACGAAAGGAACGTCGTGCTCAACGAAAGGCCGACAGGGCGAGCAGGCAGCAGAAAGCAGCCGAGGCTTTACGCCAGGCTGCACTCCGTCCTTCAGACGCTGAGAAGGCGCATGTCTTGGCTGTGGGTGATGCCGTTAGGATCAAAGGATTGCAGAGCATCGGCCGCATCGAGAGCATAAAGGGCGACCAGTGTACGGCTGTGTTTGGGGGCATGAAAACTCAGCTGCGCTTAAGCAGACTGGAATACGTGAGCAATCCGACCGTGGGACAGCCCGATGAAAATGAGGTTAAAACCAAGAACGAGACGATGATGGAAGGCTTAGGCGCTTACAACATTTCACATGTCACACGTGAGACGATGGACGACCGCCGGAAAAACTTCCATCAAGACATAGATGTGCGTGGTATGCGTGGAGATGAAGCCCTTCATGTCGTGCAGGAGTTTATAGATGATGCCATACTTGTTGGTATGCCAAGGGTGAGAATCCTTCATGGCAAGGGAAATGGAATTTTGAGAGAACTCATCAGGCAGTATCTCGCTACCGAGCCCAGCGTGACCCATTTTGCCGATGAACACGTACAATTTGGCGGTGCAGGAATAACTGTTGTAGATTTGGGATAAACATTATGAAATATTTTGGACTTAGTCTTGCTTTCCTCCTTTGTATTATATTATCTGCCGATGCGCAAGTGGCTTCTTTTCCGTTCTTAGGACGACCAGAAAGAGAGGTTAGGGCTGTGTGGCTGACTACCATTGGAGGATTGGACTGGCCTCACTCTTATTCTCAGACTGATCGTTCGGCAGCAAAGCAACAACAAGAATTGAATAGTCTGCTCGATCAGTATGAGCAGGCGGGAATCAATACCGTTTTGATACAAACCCGCATACGTGCCACGACGATTTATCCATCGTCCATCGAACCTTGGGATGGTTGTCTGAGCGGTTTTCCTGGTACAGGTCCTGGATATGACGCTTTGAAGTTTGTCATTGACGAATGTCACAAGCGTGGCATGGAACTGCATGCCTGGGTTGTCACCATGCCTGTTGGGAAATGGAATGGATATGGATGCGCTCAATTGAGAAAGAAACACGGCAGCCTATTGAAGAAAATTGGGGCTGACGGCTATCTCAATCCCGAGAATCCTCAAACAGGAGATTACCTCGCAGACATCTGTGAAGAGATTGTCAGCAACTATGATGTGGATGGTGTCCATTTGGATTATATCCGTTATCCTGAGACGTGGCCACAAAAGATGAATAAAGAGAAGGGGCGCGCCAACATCACCAACATCGTCAGAAAAATCCATGACCGCGTGAAGGCGTTGAAGCCTTGGGTGAAGATGAGCTGTTCCCCTGTTGGCAAGTATTCAGATCTTACTTTGCAGTGGAGTCATGGTTGGAATGCTTACTCGACAGTGTGCCAGGATGCTGAAGGTTGGTTGCGTGAGGGGTTGATGGATGAGCTGTTTCCTATGATGTATTTTCGCGGTAACAATTTCTATCCTTTTGCTATCGACTGGAAAGAAAATAGCCATGGCAAGATTATTGTTCCAGGCTTGGGTATCTATTTTCTTCATCCCGCTGAGGCCAATTGGCCATTGAGGGATGTTGCCCGTGAGATGGAAGTTATCAGAGGAATGGGATTAGGACATTGTTTTTTCAGAGGAAAGTTTCTCACTGATAATACGAAAGGTATATTTGACTTTACCAAGTCGTTCAATGCGATGCCTGCTTTAGTGCCGGCCATGACATGGGTGAGCAACAGTAAACCCAATAAGCCGTCGGTTTGGCGAGAAAATGGTGATTCCTGTTTGAAATTGGCCGTGGATAAGGGTGACTATGTCAATGTCTATATAGACAGCTTGCTCACCGTGGCCCGGCGTCCATTGGACAGAATACCTTATGTGATGGGCCATCATTATGTCATCAAAGCGATCGACCGCTATGGCAATGAAAGTGAGGGAGTCAGCTATCCGTCGGTGGAATCAGCGAGGACAGAAGTTACTTCTCAATTGCTGCAGTGTGATAATTATTTTGTGACCTCCCCGCTGTTGTGCTTGATTCCATCTTGCGATATTCTCATGGCAACGGATTTGAAGGGGCAATTGGTTCGTACGCTCCGGCAGAATGGAACGAAGGTATGTGTGAAAGATTTGGACAATGGAATGTATATCCTTCGATCGGTCAACCGTAAGGGGAAGACACATCGGCTTGGAATGTTCAAAATCAAGCGGTTTTGATTCTGCGCTGTATTGAAGCGAACAATCAAGGATAGCTTTGTTAAAGAATCCGCCCTTCTTCACATAGCCGTTAAGGCATTGTAAGGAGGGCGGATTGATATATGTACATTCTTATTTTTCCGGTGTCTTGTCGCTAAGAAATCGTTTTGTCCAACTGATCTGATTGTGCTTCCTCTACTTCCGACCCACGGAGAATGCGAACTTCGCGCTGGGGGAAAGGAATCACGATGTTGTTGGCATTGAGCGTGTCGTAGACACATTCAAGAATCCTTCCATCATCGTAATACTGAGTGAGTACAGGAACCCAAACGAGAATCTTTAAGTTGATGGCACTGTCGTCAAAGCTCTTCAGTACAACGTGGGGCGGACGGTTCTTGTTGATGCAATCCAACTTGGCAATGGCTGTTTCCAAAAGTTTCTGCACTTGTTTAATATTTGTGCCATAGGCAACGCCTACCTCCAGGATGTCCAGTTCGTAGCCGTGGTTCTTGGTCATGTTCTTGTAGTTCTTAGTAAATAGCTGCGAGTTTTGGAAAGCAATCACCGAGCCATCGATAGCTTCTACAAGGGTTGAAGTATAGGAGATGCTGGCTACGCGACCACGGATATTGTCAACGACTATGTAGTCGCCTATCTTGACACGTCCGGCCATAAGAGATATACCATAATAGATGTTCTCCAGTATATCCTTCATAGCGAAACCGATACCAGTGGACAAACCTCCGGAGACGACAACAATCCATGTGTTGCTCACGTGGAAAATGTTGAGTACCGTGATGAACCAAACTCCCCAAATGAACACTTGGATGACATTCTTGGCCATGATATTCTTAGAGGCTGATCCTGCGTGGTCATTCGTGGAGAAGTGCAGCTTGAGCAGGTCCAACACCGTATTGTTGACATACTTGAATATAAAGTAGAGCGAAAGTACGATGGCAAGACTGAATAGCGAAACTCTGAAATTAGGCGATTCGATAAAGTTGGCATTGAATACGCGCCATGTGGTATCGCTCAAGTTGAATACATCCGTAGCCCAATAGATGGATAGAATGAAAGAGTAGACACCAAGGATGGGGAGAACAGCCTTAAGAATCAAATTAAAGAACCAAGTCTTAGTGATTGGCTTAGAGGCCAGATCGTTGTGACGGGAATAAGTAAGCAGCCAGCCACTGGCGCAGGCAATAGTCAGCGTACAGGTTAGCTGCATCACCCACCATATCAAAATCTGAACGGCTAAAAGAGTGTAACCGCCCCATGAGCAGATGACTGACACTGTGAAAATGCCTAATGTGATATAAGTAAAAAGTTTGTCGCTCTTTGGCAGGTTGTGTTGCAAGCGCGTTATTGCGTTCCATTGCCACAAAGTAGCGATGAGCATTAAAGGCGGCAACACCAAATTGACCAGTTCATTGGGGATAAGCACCACCCGGAAAGAGATGATGATGAATCCCATGGTGATTAGCGGTGTGTAGATGCGGAAAGCCGACTTTATCTGATCGCTGTCCAAACGCAGCAACAGTGAAATGAGGATAACGCTCAGCAGCCAGGTGAATTCTACGAGGATGCCGCTCGCCATGATGATGAAATTCTGATGGGAAAAATACTTCAGCAGGCCGAGAATAATCGCCAATGTCACAGCAGAAGTGGCCATCGTGATGCATGTTCGCTTTGCGATAAACCGTTTTGAGCGTAAGCGCTTGGGAATGAGCCAGTGGAGGGCAACGTAGTTAAGACAACCCGCAAGGGTAGCATAAAGCAGTAAGGCCGCGAAAAGCCAGAAAATATAGTTGAAACTCCATTGTGACTTTGCTTTGGCGTTGGTGAGATATTTGTCGATTATCACGCTTTGGGTCTCACGCAGGAGAAGGCTGAACTGAGCGAGAATCTCAAAATAGTTGCTGCCAGAGTTGCTGAAGATGCTCTCTTGGATGTCGCTGTATCGTTTGTTGGCATAGTCGTTGAGGTTCTGCAGCTGACGCTCGGTCATATTGTAATAGTTGATATAGTTTTGCAACTGTTCACTATTATTCTTCAGTGTTCTGCGGATATTGATAGCCAAGGTTAGACATACGTTGCGGTCGATTTTTCCACGTTCTGAGAGTGTTCCCGCATACATCTGGCGAAGATTGGCTATCAGCGAGTCATAGCGGGCGATCTCGTGTTGGTTGTTGTTGTAAAGATTGCGGAAGGGTAGAGAGTTCTTCTTAAACTCGTGATATTGTTCGGTAGCCGCATGACAGGCGTAAGTGAGGTCGAACACATATTGTGATTTCTGCGAATAAAGCATAAGTGAGTTTTGGTTACACGTGTTCATCACATTCATGATGGTGTAGCCAATCGCTTGTTGTTGCTGCTGCAAATCACCACTCTCGCGGTTGAGTTGATTGCGGTAGTTGGTCAATTCGAGACGGAGCACACTGAGTGTGCTGTCGATATTGGCTTCCTTCAGAACTGCTTCCGAAGGTAGTACAAAAAGAATTGCCAACGCGAGGATTATATAGAGTCTTTTCATCTTGTTCGTTGTTTTGTCTGCAAAATTACTTTTTTTTCTTGATAAATTGCTATCTTTGCAGGGTATATTTATACGAAACAGACATTTTATCAAATCATCATGAGCATTTTGATTGCAGACGGAGGCAGTACTAAAATTGATTGGACTATTGTTTCCGGAATATCACAAAAGACTTTTCGTTCACCAGGAATTAACCCGGTATTGTGGGATATAGGCAAGATTGAGCAAATGTTGCAAGAAGGTCTGCCTCATGAAATTCTTAGCGATGTAGAGAGTGTTTATTTCTATGGCGCTGGATGTTTGGGCAGATCGGCAGAGAAAATGCAAGAGGCTTTGATGCGCGTTGTGGCCCATGATGCTGAGATTGAAGTTGAAAGCGATCTTCTCGGTGCAGCACGTGCCCTATTCGGCAACGAGAGGGGGATTGCATGCATCTTGGGCACTGGCTCTAATTCCGCATTGTATGACGGAAAGGAAATCATTAGCAATATTCATCCTTTGGGATATATTCTCGGAGATGAAGGTAGTGGTGCTTCGATAGGCAAGCATTTTCTCAACGCATTGTATAAGGGCCGGCTGCCGGAATCCCTTCGCAAAGATTTTGAGACAGAGACAGGACTGACATATGATGATGTGATTGATCATGTCTATAGGCAGCCTATGGCCAATAAGTTTTTGGCTTCGTTGGTGATTTTTGTATCAAAGAGAAGAAAGGAATGCGCAGAATTGCTGAATGAAGAGTTTGATAATTTTATAGAGAAGGATATTCTTCCCTACAATCATTGTGAATTGCCTGTTGGCATTGTAGGTGGAGTGGGGTATGAGTTCTACGAAGAATTGAAAGAGATTTTCTTACGTCATAGGTTGAAATTGAACAAAGTAGTGGCAAAGCCCATGGAAAACTTGGTAGATTACCACCTGCGAATGATAAAAGGGTGGGGTAACATCTGATCCACCTGACATGGGACGTAACAGCCTTGAGGTTGGGTATATAGGCAGCTGAGGCTTCTTTCCCAAATATATCTGCATGCCTTAGCGTGTCAGTTTGAGAGAAACCATCAAAAAGAGTACTGCCCCGGCTTTATGGTAGAGAAACTGTCTTGTAAGATCAAACGCAAGACATGAAAATGGTGGCACAGATTCTCTGTTCAAGATTATGATGGATAAGGGGGTGTATCATAAAACCATATTATGATACGCCCTCTTAAAAAGACTAATTCCGCGTGGTTATAGAATTTTTTCCAGCCTGGGCTGTTGAATTTCTGCGGTTCTGAATTCTTGTTTCTTCCTGAATATGCGAAACTGGTTGCATTCAGGAGGATTTCTCGTTATTGTGGACGAGTATGTCTCGGCAACTTGAAAGAAGAACTGTTATCGAAGATGTCTCTGACGCGGTTGATTTCCAAGAAATTGGTTCCTCCACCTTCTCCGAAGCTTCCACTTAGGTATGCAATATTATCGTCAGCATTGATGTAGCCCTTCTGTCGAAGCATACGCAAAGCTGCCGTGAACAGAAATTGTTGTTCAACATGCTCTTTCTGATAGATGGGTATTACGCCATACGAAAGGTTTAGCCAACGCTGAGTCTTTTCCTTGTAGCAAATTGCTAATACCGGTGTTGGGCCACGGAAAGCGGCAATGTCTCGGGCGGTCTGTCCGGTCTCAGAGTCAGTGATGATACCGGCGACGCCCAAACGTCGAGTAGATTCAATGGCTGCATGGGCCAAAAATTCTCTCAGTGTGCAATCGCTCGTAAGTGGGAAATTCAAATCGTTGACTTTTCTACGGTCGTTCTCTGCTTGTTCGGCAATCTTCGACATTGTCTGAACGGCCTCAAGCGGGTATTTTCCCGAAGCAGTCTCGCCGCTGAGCATGATGGCATCAGTCCCTGCGAAAATGGCTGTTGCTATGTCAGTCACTTCTGCACGCGTTGGACGGGGATTCTCGATCATGGTATGCAACATTTGTGTGGCCACAATGACAGGTTTTTTCTTCTCAACGCATTTTCGGATGATCATGCTTTGAATACCAGGAATTTTTTCTACAGGGACTTCTATTCCCAAATCGCCGCGGGCTATCATGATGCCATAAGAGGCATCTATGATTTCGTCGATATTGTCAACGCCTTCCTGGTTCTCTATCTTTGAGATGATTTTGATGTCGCTGTGATGTTCGTCAAGGATATCCTGTACCGCTTTGACATCATTAGCATTGCGCACGAAGCTATGAGCGATGAAATCGAGGTTTTGATCAATTGCGAAGAGAATGTTTCGTTTGTCTTTCTCTGTCAGTGCAGGCAAATCAATGTGTTCTCCCGGTACATTTACACTCTTGTGAGCACCCAATTTCCCGTCGTTCATCACCCGTGCAATAAGCATTGGACCTTCGTTTGAGATTACTTTCATATCAAGGGCACCATCGTCGAAGAGTACGTCGTCGCCCTCGTGGACATCCTTGGTGATGTCTGTATAAGATACGTTAACGATATCATGAGTGGTATCCATATTCGGTCGTCCGAAGATCTTAACCATCTCTCCCGTCTTATAGGGGATTTCTTCAGCTACATTCGTTGTTCTAACTTCTGGTCCTTTGGTATCGATAAGAATACCGATGTGGGGCGATACAGCACGCACATTATTGATAATCTGCACCATTCCTTCCTGAGTGGCATGGGCGGTATTCATTCTGACCACATTCATTCCTGCGAAGAATAGCTTGCGCAGAAACTCTGTGCTACAGCGACGGTCGCTAATGGAGCACACTATTTTTGTCTGTTTCATGTCCGTTTGATATTTGTTTTTGCAAAGTTAACAAAAAGTTGTGAGGTATGGACAAGAAATATGTTTATTTTTAAGTTTTCGTCTTGAGTGTTCTATTTATATAAATAATAGGTATGGGCTGCATATTTAGTTAATAACCAATGTGCTGAATCCTTTATTTACAGTGGAGAAGGCAAAAAAGTGGCTAAAGATTTTCATATCAGCCAAAAAAGCAGTATATTTGCACACCAAAAAGGAAACAAAGAAATATTCAACAATTATATCAATAGCAAGCCATTATGACGAAAGCTGATATCATTAAAGAAATCTCCGAGGCGACGGGACTACAGAAAAAAGAAGTGGCAGCCGTGGTAGAATGTTTTATGAGTACGATTAAAACCAGCCTGCTGGAGCGCAACGAGCCCGTATATCTTCGTGGATTTGGTACATTCGGCATTAAACATCGCGCAGCCAAGACCGCCCGTAATATAGCTCAGAATACAACAATTACCATCGAGGCACATGATCTGCCCGCCTTTAAGCCTGCAAAGAGTTTTATTGAGGGTATGAAAGATGATGATGAGGTTGAGGGAGAAGAGAAGTAGACTTTCTAAAAGATCACAATAAACTTTTTAATTTAAACAAATTATGCCAAACGGTAAGAAGAAAAAAGGCCACAAGATGGCTACGCATAAGCGTAAAAAGAGATTACGTAAGAATAGACATAAGAGCAAGTAAGCTCAGGCCTATTCGTGAAGGGGGTGTGCTTAAAGCATACCCCCTTTTAGGGTAAACGCAGCGAAAGCTGCTTAGTAACAACAAAAATATCAGATAATGACAAGCGAAGTTATCATTGATGTCCAACAGAAAAGCATATCCATAGCATTGCTTGAAGACAAATTGCTTGTGGAATATCAAAATGAGCCTCGCGAGGCTTCTTTTTCTGTCGGTAACATCTACATTGCAAAAGTGAAAAAGCTCATGCCTGGGCTTAACGCTTGTTTCGTCGATGTAGGTTATGAGCGCGACGCCTTCCTTCATTATTTGGATCTTGGAACTCAATTCAATTCCTACGCGAAATACCTGAAGCAGGTACAGAGCGACAGGAAGAAACTCTTTCCTTTTGCTAAGGCTTCGAGACTTCCCGACTTGAAAAAAGATGGAACAGTCCAGCAGGTGCTTTCGGTTGGGCAGGAAGTTTTGGTGCAAATCGTAAAAGAGCCTATTTCTACAAAGGGACCACGCCTCACTGGAGAACTCTCCTTTGCCGGCCGCTATCTTGTATTGATGCCTTTCGGAGACAAAGTTTCTGTCTCGTCCAAAATCAAGAGTGGCGAGGAACGTGCCCGCTTGAAACAGCTCATTCAGAGCATAAAGCCCAGAAATTGCGGTGTTATCGTTCGTACTGTGGCTGAAGGTAAGCGGGTGGCTGAACTGGACGGGGAAATGAAGATACTTCTGAAACGGTGGGAAGACGCTATTCTGAAAGTACAAAAGACACAGAAACGCCCTCAATTGGTCTTTGAAGAGACAGGCCGTGCTGTAGCACTTTTGAGAGATTTGTTCAATCCCAGTTATCAAAACATTTACGTCAACGATGAGGAAATATGTAAACAGGTGAGAAATTATGTATCCCTCATCGCTCCCGACAAAGCATCGATTGTGAAGTTCTACACCGGTAAACTTCCTATCTTTGACAATTTTGGGGTGACAAAACAAATCAAGTCGAGTTTTGGGAAGACTGTCAACTATAAGCATGGCGCCTACCTAATTATTGAGCATACTGAGGCCATGCATGTTGTAGACGTGAATAGCGGCAACCGATCCCGGTCGGGTAACGGTCAGGAACAAAACGCGCTTGAAACTAATTTAGGAGCGGCAGACGAATTGGCACGTCAACTGCGACTACGGGATATGGGAGGAATCATCGTAGTTGATTTTATTGATATGAATCTTGCAGAAGACCGTCAGATGCTTTATGAACGGATGTGCAAGAACATGCAGAAAGACAGGGCACGCCATAACATTTTGCCACTTAGCAAATTCGGATTGATGCAAATTACTCGTCAAAGGGTAAGACCTGCGATGGATGTAAATGTTGAGGAAACCTGTCCCACCTGCAATGGAACGGGAAAAATCAAGTCCAGCATTCTGTTTACTGATCAGCTGGAGAGAAAGATTGACTATTTGGTCAACAAGATTGGCGTCAAGCATTTCACGCTTTACGTCCATCCCTATGTGGCTGCATACATTAATCAGGGAGTGTTGAGCCTGAAACGTAAGTGGCAGTTTAAATATGGGATGGGGGTGAAAGTGGTTCCCTCGCAGAAGCTTGCATTTTTGCAGTACGAGTTCTATGACAGCAAGCATGAGTTTATTGACATGAAGGAAGAAATTGAAACCAAATCTTCTCTTTGAGGTTTGGGTGCATAAAAAACTGAAAATCCCCCTCCAAGGTTGAGGCCTTGAAGGGGGATTTTAGGATCATATCTTCCTTAATCTATGGATGAACACGATAACGAATTCTAAATGAATGCTTCTCTCCATCCCAATTTGTTCCTAATATCTGGAAGCGTCCAATCTGGCTTGTAAAGCGAACGTGCTTGCCAATGCATGGGCATACATCGTAGTCGCCAATACGAACGAGCCTGATGGTCTCACTGGCATTCGACGGCAGTCGGTCAAGTTGGACTCCTGCAGGTATCTCGTCGCGAGTTACATATTCATAGGTGACGGGTAGATCGGCATTAATGAGCTCGTTCATCCTGTCTTCTATCATTTTCACTTCTTGGCGGGTAGGTTGGTGGTCAAGAATGTAGGAAATCTTGCTTTTCTTATGTTCTATATGAGCATTTCGGCTACGTTCGCAACCATACAATCGCATCATCAACTGATTGAGCAGGTGTTCAGCCGTGTGGGCGGGCGGGAATTCTTCCTTGTTGTGGATGTTCAGTTCGGGTTCGTTTGTCTCCAACTGCATGTTGAAGCGGATGGCGCATCCACTGTAGGGCGGGAGCTCAACCGGAACATAGCAATCGTTTGTGAGTTTGTACTTATGCCGGGTCAATGTAATCAGGTCCTCGCCCTCTACTTCTTCTTTCTGAGGGAGTCGAAGTGTGTCAAAAGCATGTTTGGGGATCAGCACTTTGGTAGAGACAGTACTGTCGCTGAAGTTGGTGACAACCAAGATCAGGTCTTCTTCTTTCTTCCGCAAGAAAGCAAATTCACAGTGGGGATTGAAGAACTCACTCTGCGGATTAACATACATCAAATCAAAAAAATCTCCCTCATATATGGCTTTTTCTTGATTGGCCACGTGAAGAATGGTCTGATAGTCGTGCATCAGGAGTTTCTCTTCTGAGGTCATGTGGTCGCGGTCAAAATAAGCCGTATTGATGCTGTCTAAGCTCCAGTAGTCGAATATGGTTGTTCGTCCGTCACGTCCTGAAAATCCTTCCTTGTCCATGCCCCGTTCTCCTACCTCTTGACCGGAGTATAGCATAAAGGGATTGTTACGCAGAAAAGCCGAGACGATTACACCAGGTATGGCCTTTCGTCCATTTCCACAAAAGAAATCACTGGCGATGCGCTGCTCGTCATGGTTTTCAAGGAAATAGAGCATATTATCTTTGATATCGTCTGTGCTTTGCCATTGATAGGTGATGCTGCTTGCCGGACGACGTTGGCCGATGATGTCGCGTATGCAGTCGTACATCCCCACTTTATCGTAGAGATAGTCAAAACCACTTTTGATATAGTTGCGGTATTGACTGGGGTCATAGACTTCTCCGATAAAAATGATGTCGGGAAATCTGTTTTTTAATATTGTAGTAGCATACGACCAGAATGCAGCCGGCACCATCTCTGCCATGTCGCAGCGAAAACCATCAATGCCTTTGCCTGCCCAGAAAAGCAGGATGTCGGTCATCTTTATCCAAGTGTTCGGCACTGGGTCAAAATGATAACTGCGGCCCCCGAAGTCGGTGTAATTGATGCCGTAGTTCAATTTCACAGTCTCGTACCAGTCGTTCCTTTGCGGATGAGAATCGAAGCGGTCGTTTCCGGTGCACTTGGCTGGGAACTCATCATAGGTGCTTTTGTTCTGTTGCTCTTCTGATAAGACAGCAGAAAGGTCCAGGTGTTCTCCTGGACAGTAGTAGAAGTTGTTGTTTGGTGCAAAGTGCATTCCTTTATTGTCGTCCTGTCCCAAATCGGCAATGTTTGAAGGACGCTTGATGGAATGGTATTCACGAGCCACATGATTGGGCACAAAGTCCATGATTACATTCATTCCGGATTGATGCGTACGCTGTATCAGCTCCTCCCATTCTTCCATTCGTTTTTGAGGACAGTCGGCCAAATCCGGGTCTACATCATAATAGTCAGTGATGGCGTAAGGCGAGCCTGCCTTACCCTTGACAATTTCCGGATGCTGAGGGGGAATACCTATTGAGGAGTAGCTTGTAGCCGTTGCGTGGCGAATAATGCCCGTATACCACACATAGGTTGCGCCAAGGCTGTGTATGCGGTGAAGTATCTCTGGGCTGAAGGAAGAAAATTTCCCAACACCATTCTCGGCTAAAGTACCATTCTCGATTCTATTCTGATTCAGATTACCAAACAACCGGGGTAGTACTTGATAGATGATTATCTTCTTCATTTTTGAAAGAAAAGACTCTCCCCGTATGTGGAGGAGAGTCAATAAGTGTCCTGTTCAGGATGAAAATTCTTATTCCAAACCGTGAGCGCTGGCGGTTTTATCAATTCGTGCAATCATACCTTGAAGTGCCTTGCCAGGTCCGCACTCTGTAAAGTCGGTTGCTCCATCGGCAATCATAGCCTTTACGCTTGCTGTCCAACGTACAGAACTTGTGAGCTGTGCTATGAGGTTCGCCTTGATCTCATCAGAATTCGTATGGGGCTTTCCATCAACATTCTGGTAGATGGGGCATTTGGGTGTATTGAACGAAGTGGTCTCGATAGCCTTCTGTAATTCCTCTTTTGCGGGTTGCATTAAGGGTGAATGAAAAGCACCTCCAACCTTCAATGGCAGGGCACGCTTGGCACCTGCAGCCTTCAGCTTTTCGCAAGCCTCGTTAATGGCATCCACTTCACCGGAGATGACAAGCTGGCCCGGACAATTAAAATTGGCAGGTACGACCACTTTCCCTTCCTTGCTCACTTCAGCACAGACCTCTTCCACTTTTTCATCGGGTAGGCCAATGATGGCGGCCATCGTACCAGGATTCACCTCGCAAGCTTTCTGCATGGCATTGGCACGTGCCGCCACGAGCTTCAAGCCGTCCTCGAACGAGAGGGCACCGGCGTATACAAGAGCAGAGAACTCTCCTAAAGAATGCCCGGCCACCATCGCTGGACTTTCTTCTCCACCTTTGCAGAGTGCGGATATTACACTGTGAAGGAACACTGCGGGTTGAGTGACTTTGGTCTGTTTCAATTGATCGTCGGTGCCGGCAAACATAATATCTGTGATCTTGAAACCAAGAATCTCGTTGGCCTTGTCGAAGAGTTGTTTTGCTGTTGCGTTAGTATCGTAGAGATCCTTTCCCATCCCTACAAACTGCGATCCCTGTCCGGGAAATACAAATGCTTTCATACTAAACAAAGATGTGATAATTAAATTATTCTTTGGTTGCAAAGTTACAAAAAAAATCCCAAACGCCGTTATAACGTTCGGGATTTCCTATATTTTAGTGTTTGTTTGCTTGTTATTCAGCTGCAGGAGCTTCCTCCTCTGCGGGTGCCTCTGTCTTAGGAGCCTCCTCTACAGCGGGCTCTTCTGCCTTAGGAGCCTCTTCAGCGGCAGTCTCAGCTGCCTTCTGCTCTTCTTCAGCTACCACCTTCACAGGAACTTTCACTTCTACCTCCTTATGGAAGTGTACGGTTGCCTCGAAATCACCCACCTTCTTGATGTCGTGCATAGTGATGATCTTGCGGTCAACCTCGATGCCCAACTTAGCGAGTTCTTCAGCAACACGAGCTGCATTCACCGAGCCGTAGGTGACTCCTGTAGCCGAAACCTTTGCGGGAATGACCAAGGCGACATCTTTGAGGGCCTCTGCACGCTTCTCTGCCTCAGCCTTAATAGCGGCGAGTTTGTGAGCCTGCTGCTTCAAATTCTCAGCCAGCACTTTCTTTGCGCTCTCCGAAGCGATGACGGCTTTTCCCTGAGGAATCAAGTAGTTACGGCCGTAACCCTTTTTCACATTCACAATATCGTTCTTGTAGCCAAGTCCGATAATATCTTCTTTCAGTATAATTTCCATTCTGTTTCCTCCTTTATTACTTCATCAAGTCGGTTACGTAAGGAAGCAGTGCAATCTGGCGTGCACGCTTAACAGCCTGTGCCACGCGGCGCTGATACTTCAGCGAAGTACCGGTGATACGGCGAGGAAGGATCTTTCCCTGCTCATTAAGGAACTTTTTCAGGAACTCGGGATCCTTGTAATCGATATACTTAATACCGCTTTTCTTGAAACGGCAATACTTCTTCTTCTTGGTGTCGATAGAAGGAGCGGTCAAATAACGGATTTCTGATTTTTGCTGCTCTGCCATAATTAAGCCTCCTGTTCTTTCTTAGCGTATTTGTTACGACGCTTCTCTGCGTACTGGACAGCGTACTTGTCCAATCGTACAGTCTGATAGCGAATTACTTTCTCGTCGCGGCGGAAGCCGGTTTCGAGCGTCTTAACGATAGTGGGCTCACCCTTGAATTCCAACAGGCAGTAGAAACCTGTCGACTTCTTCTGAATAGCGTAAGCCAATTTCTTCAGTCCCCAGGTCTCCTCGTTCAGAATCTCTGCGCCGTTGTCGGTAAGCAGCTTCTTGAATTTAGCGACCGTTTCCTTCATCTGGTCATCAGACAAAACGGGAGTCAAAATGAAAACGGTTTCGTATTGATTCATACTGTTTTGTAATGTATAAAGAAATTAATTTATTTGTTTTTGCACTCGTTCAAGCAAGAAGCCTTTTCGAAATGCGGTGCAAAAGTACTTATTTTTTTTGAATTATCCAAATTATCTTATTACTTTTGCCAAAAATAGCGTAAAATATGAAAGATAAGTTTGTCCGCTTCTTAGGGTTACCCTGGCTTTATGCAGGAGTGGCTTTGCTTGCTGTGAGTTATATTCTTTCTCTGACCCACTATACATTTCTTTTGTTCTTGGGGGGAGGGCTTGTCCTTTTTGGCACTGTCGGTTGGATAATAAAAGATAAACATAAGAGCCGTTATTGATTTTTGGTAGTTGTAGGCGGAGAAGTTGTCTCTTTGCCGCGTTAAACAGCCGCTGGCGTGAACTTATTGTTATTGTCGCGATTCATAAGGCGAAAGAGACGTAATGTTTGTTTCATGATCTCGTGGCAACAGCCACGTTTTGTTAGTTTAGCTGTTTCACCTATGGTCATTTAGCAGAGGAGTTTATTTTTGGACATAAAAAAACCTTCCATTTTATGGGAAGGTTTGCGGTGCGTACGAGACTCGGACTCGTGACCTCCTGCGTGACAGGCAGGCATTCTAACCAACTGAACTAACGCACCAAAGTGCAAAAAGAAAGCGGTGCGTACGAGACTCGGACTCGTGACCTCCTGCGTGACAGGCAGGCATTCTAACCAACTGAACTAACGCACCAAAGTGTTTGTTTCTTTTTTGCGAGTGCAAAGGTACTACTATTTTCCCATTCCACCAAATATTCTCGTATGTTTTTTAAAAAAAATATTGAAAAAGGATAGCGTCCCGGAATTTCTCTCCATTGAAAAGCCAGTCTTTTAGTGTGGCAGTTGCCTCAAAACCAGCTTGTTGGAATAATCCTAACGAATGTGTGTTATTCTTACTGACGACTGCATACAGTTGGTGGAGATGTATAATTTCTATCGAATAGTTCTTAATTTCTTCGATGGCGGCCTGTGCGTATCCGCATCTTCGATGAAGTTTATCGACTACGATACCTATCTCAGCGCGCTGGTGTCTGGGATCGAAATTCATCAAATCCACCATACCAACCGTTTCTCCTTCCGGTGATAGAATCATGAGACGCAGTTGCTTGTCGGTGTAGATATCTGTAGGACAATTGGCGACATACTCGTGGAGGGCATATCGGGAGTAAGGCATGTTGGTCTCGCCTACGTCCCAAAGTCTTTTGTCATTTTCTATCCTGTATAGATAGTCCAAATCCTCCGGTTCTATTGCGCGGAGCCTTATTTGGGGCAATTTCTGACAAGTCATTGATATATTCCTCCCATAGTGATGACGGTTGAATTTTGTTTTGAGTATGTGCCCATTTCGACTCCAGGCTGCGGACGGCTGCCAAAAATTTTGAAGATGGACGAATAGCTGTAAGAATCGGTATCATAGACCACGCAGCAATTGCCAGAAATCTCCAAACCGGGGGATAGATGACCTTTGGGTAGATCTTGTTCTGTGCCCACGATAAATTTTGCTTCGAGTCCATTCTCTCGTGCAATCCGCTTAAACTCAGTCATACAACTTTCTGCGCCTATGAACAGGAAGGATAAAGGCTTTGGAGGACGGTCGAAAAAACCGAGACTATGCTTTGCCCGTCTAATCATCATTGAGAAAAGTGACATAAGGGCTTTGCCCATGATAGCCATTTTTATCGGTATGCTGATCACCATTGATAAACCACTGTAATGCTTATGGAAGAAAATGAGCATGGCCTCATAGAAGACATGTACGTAGCGAAACGATGATTTTTGGGTGCTTTCTCCTTTATAATGCAGAATACGGGTAGGGACGTACCAGTTCTCGAAGCCTCCTTTCAGAATTCGATAGCTGAGATCGATGTCTTCACCATACATGAAAAAGTCCTCGTCGAGCAGCCCGACTTTGTCTAAGGCCACATGCCGCAGCATACAAAATGCCCCGCTGATGACTTCAATCTTCCCAGGTTCGTCCCATGTCATACCGCTCATATAATAATGTCCGAGCCGTGGATGATTAGGGAAACGGGCACAGAGTCCTGACATTTTATAGAAAGCCGTCATAGGTCCTGGAAGGCCTCGGCGTGATTCCAAAGCGTCGCTTCCATCATTGTGCATCATCCTGACCCCGCATCCTCCCGCTTTTGGGTGTCTGTCCATGAAGTCTATTACCTCCCTTAGTGTATCCTCGCCTACAATGGTGTCGGGGTTGAGCAGCAATATGTATTGCCCTGTGGCTTTGCGTATGGCAATGTTGTTGGCGCGAGCGAAGCCTAAGTTTTGGGACTTTGCGATGACATGTACTTCTGGAAAATTTTGACGAATAAGGGCTACCGAATCATCTTGCGAATGATTGTCAACCACCCAAATCTCTGACTCTATGCCACGAGTGGCACGGTGTACGGAAGCAATGCACTGCTCCAGATAGAAGCGCACGTTGTAGCTGACGATGACGACGGAGAGTTTCAATTTGCAGTATTGTCGTTTTGGTGTTCCTTCAATTCCTGCGCCCAGCGGGTTTTGGAGGGATAGATAAAAAACAAGCTCAGAAATAATATGATGCCCATGTAGCCGAAAGCCACGTTCATAAAGGCATAGTAAAGAAGACAGTTGACAAACATGGGGATGATCAGCAGGTATTCCCGGGTCAGTGACAGTCTATATAATGCCTGTGGCCCTCCAACTTTCAACCTTTGTGTCACTCGCTTCCAACGGAACATCCACAATACGAAAGGTATGACGGCAATGGTGACCAGTTCCATAATGAAAGCCAAAACAAATTCCATGCTCTTGTCGTAGGTCAGATAGCCTGTGGGGATAAGTTCCGCCTCAAATGATACAATGACGAAAAGTGTCAAAGTCATCCATAGCCAAAAATGGATTGTCAGTTGCTGTTGTTGTCGATTCATCTGATATTTATTTGTTGAATGGGACTCTGTTGACAATGGATCTTCCGAGAGTTACTTCATCAGTATACTGCAATTCGTCACCCACGCTAATGCCTCTGGCTATTTGGCTTATTGTCACGGGATAAGGGGCTAATTTGCGGGAAATGAAGAAATTTGTCGTATCGCCTTCCATGGTCGAACTGAGAGCGAGAATAATCTCTTTGATCCCGCCGTTCTTTACTCGATCAACGAGCGAATCTATCTCTATGTCGTTAGGACCTATGCCGTCCATCGGTGAAATCACGCCACCTAAGACGTGATAGAGTCCGTGAAATTGCATTGTGTTTTCAATAGCCATCACATCCTGAATGTTCTCAACAACGCAGACCGTAGAAATATCACGACTTTTGTCGGAACAGATCGGGCATATTTCCTCATCACTAATGTTGTGACAGATTTTGCAATACCTTACGTGATGCCGCAACTCGTTAAGGGCATTGGTCATTTTGTCAACGTCCTCAACGGGTTGCCGGAGCAGATGAAGCATCAGCCTTAAAGCTGTTTTCCTTCCTACTCCTGGCAACTTGCTGAATTCTGTGACTGCTTTTTCAAGCAGTGCGGAGGGATATGGTTGAGTAATCACCTGTTAATCGTCAAACAGATAAATTCCAAGCCCCAACTTAAAGCCGACTGTGGAATAGTCGTTGTCGTTGAAGCTGTGATTATAGTATACGGCAGGTTCGATTGTAACCGAACGGTTGATGAAGAAAGCATAGCCGATTTCTACACCTGGCATCACGTCGTTGTAGCTGTGGTCGTCGTGAATGTATTTGCAGTTGAGTCCCAGATAAAGGCCGTTCTGCTCAATGTAGTAGCGGATGCCGAGTCCGGCTTGAAGATTGTCGGGCTTGTCTTCCTTGCCGTTGTGCTGGAATCCAGCCTGGGCCAGCAGCATCCAGTCGTCGGTAAAAAAGAAGCCGGCCTTAGCCTCAGCGCCGATATTAAAACCATGCTTGCTGTTCCAATTTGTGTTGAGTCCCGTGAGCGAAGCACCCAAATAGCCTTTGCCCTCTTTGAATTGTGCGTTCGCCGTAAGGGTCATAAGCATGGCTGATAAAAATAAAATCAGTTTTTTCATATTCACTATTGATTTGATTGTTGATATTTTCTGTTCCATCTGTAGAACCAAACGATAGCAATGACCAAAACGATTCCGCCTGAAATATAGCTAATCGTATGATTCAATCCTGCTGCCATAGGGCTAATAAAAAGGAAGGTGGAGCAAACTGTTGTCATAAATAGAGCAGGAATGAGAGTGATCCAGTAATTTTTATGGTTACGTACCAGATATATGGTCTCTGTCCATAGTGTGAAGACGGCCAGGGTTTGGTTGCTCCAGCCGAACCATTGCCAGAGTTTGTTGAATCCGTCTTTGTCTTCCATCTGCCATACCAATAGCCCTAAAGCAACGGCGAACAGAGGAATGGCTATGCTGAGTCGTTTTGTTATAGATTTCTGCTCAAGATGCAGGGTGTCGGCAATGATCAGTCGTGCTGAACGAAATGCAGTATCGCCGCTTGTGATGGGAGCAGCGACAACTCCGAATACTGAGAGAATACCTCCAAAGAGACCGAGCCAACCAGTACAGACATTCTCAACCACGTTTGGAGCCGTGAAGTATTGAACAAGCGTTTTTCCATCAGCACTGTTGGACTGACTGAGGAATGAATTGATGGTTTGTGCATCTACTACTTCACGCCAACCGCCATAATAGAAGAAGTAGCTGGATACCGTGGCCCATATCAGTGCTACTATTCCCTCTGTTATCATTGCTCCATAGAATATGGGACGCCCCATCTGCTCATTGGGGATACAACGCGACATCAATGGACTTTGTGTTCCATGAAATCCTGAAATTGCCCCACAGGCAATGGTGAGGAACAGACAAGGGAACAATGGATTTTTGGCTATGTAACTATCTGCGCCAAGCAAGCTTGCAGGCTGGTTGAGGTTGCACTTGTCCAAATCACTCCATATTTCTGGGATAGCAGGCATTTTGATAAACAACTCTACCATCAAAGCCAATGCCATGAAGAGAAGGGCGAATGCAAAGATAGGGTAGAGGCGTCCGATTATCTTGTCGATGGGGAGCAGTGTGGCAAGGATGTAATAAATAAAGATGATTATCACCCAAATGAGTGCCGACCCCCAATAATCCTTAAGTATGAGAGCAGGGCTATAGACGAACACGACACCTACCATCAGCAGGAGGACGACAGAGAAAATCATCATAAGTTTTTTGGCGCCGCTGCCCAAGTAGACACCAACGAGTCCGGGCAGATTGGCTCCACCGTGTCTAACGCTTAGCATGCCACAGAAAAAATCGTGGACAGCCCCTGCAAAAATGCATCCGAAGACAATCCATAAATAAGCAGAGGGTCCATACCAAGCACCCATTATAGCACCGAAGATGGGCCCTGTGCCGGCAATGTTGAGAAACTGTATCATGAATACTTTCCAAGAAGGCATCACGATGTAATCCACTCCATCGGCCATGCTCACAGCCGGAGTAGGTCGGTTTTCATCTGGTCCGAAAATCCGCTCAACAAAGCGTCCGTAGATCAGATATCCCACTATCAGAGCGACAAGGCTCAATATAAAAGATATCATTGCTCGATTATTTGTTATTTATTGCATTCCAACCTTAGGGGTGAGACGGGTTGGTGTTGTTGATTGTGTTGCTGGGGATTATTTGCCCTTTCCTTTCAGTTTAATAGCAGGTATGCGAATATTTTCACCTGCCTTGAATTCTTTGCGCCCTCCATTGACAGCTTCGAGATAACATTCCATTCCAGGGCCCAAATATTTCTTGCTGAGGCTTGTCAGCGTCTGACCGCTCTTCACTGTGACACTCTTTTGAATGCCAACAATCCTATAGGCCCCAGTGCGGACTCGAACATTGTCGACATAGTCTGTGAACGAGGCTCTCTGATTGTTGTCAACCTGTTGAGCTGAAGTCGTGGATGTCTGATTACCAGTGGCTTGTGGCTTACTGACATAACTCTTGTCTGTCGATTTTTTTTGTTTTCCTTTCGTCCTGTTTTTTAATTCCAGTGAGGATTTCGCTGCTGACTTCGAAACGCCTGGTGAAACAGTCACAGTTTCGTCGGCAAGGACTTTGGGTTTAAAGAGTGAGTCTCCTTTCCAGAAAAAGAAGCAGGAAACTGCCGAGATGACGAACAAGACGGAAATTATACTGACCATGATGGTAAGTGCCTTCACTTTCTTGTTGCTCTTTTCAAGTTCTTGTTCTAATTGCTTGTTCATTTGGTTTTCTAAGATTTGCTGCCATTGCTCTTGTAGCGGAGTCAGTGGCTCAGATTGATTTTCGGTGGGTGTTTTATCGTTGCTCATTTTGGTTAGTTTTTGTGATGATTCGTCAGATTGGGGCGATAGGTTCTCCTGGGTCTCGCCTTCGTTGGAAAGACTTTCTTCAGGCTGAGGATTGTACCTTTGATACTCTTCTGAAGTTGTATCGTTCTGTTCATCTTCCTTAGTGCAAGGTGCCGGTTCCACCTGCGGCTGATGGGCGGGTGCATTACCGTTGTTGAGCTCTTCAAGCTCAAGATCAGAGAGTTGCAATATTTCTTCGTTATTATGTTCCAATTGCTCCACGGCTTTCACATTTTCTTCTTCAGTATCTAAGCCTGCCAGATCTTTGGTTTGCTCTTCTGCAAGAGCTGTCGAATCAAGGCGCTGGGTTTTGCTATCAGCAGTATCTTCAACAGTTTCGTCTTGTACAGTCTCAGCAGGAACACTATGGTCCATGACTACATTGGAACCCAAAAGCTCCTTCATGGCAGCTGTGCTGTCGGCTGCAAATTTGGAGTCGATAGAAGAGAAGTCTACATTGTCGCCTACAGTGACTGTCTCGAATTGTGCAAATGGACGGTTGACGAGGTCTCGCATGGCTGTGTCTGGGGTAAAGGTGATCTTGTCGCGTCCTTCAATCGTTATTCTCCGACCGGAGCCCACGTCTACGCTTTCCCTTGGAGCCACTGAAGTGACTTTGAATGTGCCAAGGCCTCTAACCTTGACAGTTTTGTCTTTATTAATTCCATCTAAAACGACACTGAAGAATGTCTTGATGAAGCTTTCTGCAGCTTTCTCATCAAGGAGATGCTTTTCTGCCAATTGATGTGCCAAAGAGGAAATATTGCTCATGTCTGTTTATTTTTTCTTCAGTTGTTCTTTAATGGAGTTTGAAGGTTTGAAGCCCAGCACAAGCTTTGGTGGAACCAACATCTTCTTTCCTGTTGTGGGATTGACCAATACGCGTTCCATTCTTTTTTTTATTTCAAATGTGCCAAACCCTGAAATGGTTACATTTTCACCTTTCTCAAAATCCTCCGACATCGTATCAATGAGGCTTTTCACCAAACGCTGAGAGTCTTCTTTCGTATAACCGGATTCTTCTGCAAGTTCATTTATCAGTTCCTTATTGTTCATCGTTTGTCTGAATTTCTGAATAAAAGATTAATTCTCAATCACCTCTCCGTAGAGATCAAATTCTTCACTCCCCGTTATTTTGACGTTATAAAAGCAACCGACGCGTAATCTTCTTTTTGCAGCAGGTATGAGAACTTCAGGATCCACTTCTGGTGAACAGAATTCAGTCCGGCCCACATAATATTCACCTTCCTTACGGTCAATGATCGTTTTCATAATTTTACCTACCTTTTCAGCTTCCAATTGCTCACTGATGCACTGTTGAACTTTCATCAATTTGTCAAGCCTTCTCTGTTTGGTTTCTGGGGGGACATCGTCTTTGTAATGCAACTGGCTGTAGGTGCCCTCTTCTTCAGAGTAGGCAAACGCGCCCATGCGCTCAAACCGGGCTTCCTTAACGAAATCGACTAACTCTTCAAAATCGTTTTCCGTTTCGCCTGGGAATCCGACCATCAATGTCGTTCTGATTGTTATGCCCGGAACGCGTCTTCTGATTTCTTTCAGCAATTCTATAGTTTCCTCACGTGTTACGTTGCGTCGCATGGCTTTCAGCATGTGGTCTGAAATATGTTGCAACGCAATATCCAAATATTTACAGACATTGTCGTGCCGGTTCATTACATCGAGAAGTTCCATCGGGAACTGGTTGGGGTAGGCATAATGAAGTCTGATCCATTCTACTCCCTTGACATTTGCCATACTTTCTATAAGATCGGCGATATGGTGCTTCCCGTCTAAATCAACACCATAATAGGTCAACTCTTGTTCGATCACTTGGAATTCTTTGACGCCGTTGGCCACAAGATCCTTCACTTCTTGGAGAATTTCTTCCTTTGGGCGGCTGTGATGTGGCCCCGTAATCAGCGGAATGGCACAGTAGGCGCATCGACGGTCACAACCTTCGGCAATCTTTAGGTAGGCATAATGGCGCGGAGTGGTGAGGTGACGCTTACCATCGCAAGAGGCTACATCGGCTTTTCCCAAATCGGTAAGAAGTTGTTTATAGTTGAATTTTCCATAGAATTTATCAACTTCCGGGAGCTCTTTCTCAAGTTCTTTGCCATATCGCTGAGAGAGGCAACCCATGACAAAGAGCTTGTTGAGTCTGCCTTCAGTCTTTGCTTTAGCGTATTCGAGTATAGTGTTGATACTCTCTTCTTTGGCTGCATCTATGAAGCCACAAGTGTTAATGACGGCAATTTCTCCTTCAGGTCGTTTAGCATCGTGGATGCAACGATACCCATTAGCTTCGAATTGCTTCATTAGAATTTCGGTGTCAACCAAATTCTTGGAGCACCCCATGGTGATAAAGTCTATTTGATTCTTTTTCATTCTTTAACCTTTTGGCGTTGGCTGTATAGCGTCTTGCCTTACGTGGGTGAGCAGCCAGAATTATTTGAACAATGAATCGACGAATTCTTTTCGGTTAAATAGCTGCAGATCTTCCATCTGCTCGCCAAGCCCGATGTATTTTACTGGAACCTTCAATTGGTCACTGATGCCAATGACTACACCCCCTTTTGCTGTGCCGTCAAGTTTTGTGATGGCAAGAGACGTTATATTGGTCATGGCGGAGAATTGTTTGGCCTGCTCAAAAGCGTTCTGACCCGTACTACCGTCGAGTACCAACAGAACCTCATCGGGTGCTTGAGGCAGAACTTTTTTCATGACATCCTTGATTTTCTTTAATTCGTTCATCAAACCTATTTTGTTGTGCAGGCGCCCTGCTGTGTCGATGATGACGACATCAGCCCCTTGGGCTTTGGCACTTTGAAGTGTGTCAAAAGCGACCGAAGCAGGATCAGAGCCCATTTGTTGCTTAACAACGGGCACACCGACTCTATCGCCCCAAATCTGGATTTGCTCAACAGCGGCAGCCCGAAAAGTATCTGCTGCTCCTAAGACTACTTTTTTCCCAGCCTGCTTGAATTGCCAGGCCAGTTTGCCGATGGTGGTGGTCTTGCCCACACCATTTACGCCCACTACAAGGATAACGTAGGGCTTGTGGTCTTGTGGAAGGTTCCAGTCATCCAGGTCTTGTGTGTTGTTTTCGGTCAACAGAGCGGCAATTTCCTCGCGAAGGATGGCGTTTAGCTCAGAAGTGGAGACGTATTTATCTCTTGCTACGCGGTCTTCAATACGGTGTATGATTTTAAGAGTTGTGTCTACACCGACGTCCGAAGTAATAAGAACTTCTTCTAAGTTGTCTAAGACGTCATCATCCACTTTGCTCTTACCGGCAACTGCTCTTGCCAGTTTGCCAAACAAACTCTGTTTCGTCTTGTCCAAACCCTGATCAAGAGTCTCTTTTTTCTTCTTGTTGAATAGTCCGAATAATCCCATGGGTATCTATTTTTTTGCAAAGATAATAAATTTATTATAAGAACTTTCTTTTTTAACCGATGAAATCGCTTGTTTTTTAGATAAAATGCTGTTCTTTATTAAAAATGCACGCACTGAAGTAGAGGAAAATCTTCTCTTGCCCGAATTCAATAATACTAATCGGGACGACTGTTCGCCACATAACGGGTAAATATGTTGGACTTCTGATATCGATGAATTTGTCCGTATTGATGTGAAATATCTGAAAACAAGTAATATATCTGCTTATAAATGGAAGTTTTGTCATTTGTTCTTATTTATCAATATTTTTAGTAGATAATATTTTGATAGTGCGGAATTAAAGGGTACTTTTGCTAAAAAAGGTTAGTCGAAGACCTGCTATTGGCAGATAAGTCTGAGAAGAATAAAAAATGGAAGGAGTTCATCAGACGTTCAACAAACAGATTGTGAGGCTTTGCTATGTTAAAAGTATCTGAATATTGTTCTGATGCTCGTCAAAAGGCGGAATACTTCAAGAAAATGGCGCTGGTGACGCCAATAGAACTTAAGGAATGTATCAGAGACAACAAAGGAGGCTGTTTCAGCCGTGACGGAAAGCGGTTGCTTGCCTTTGAAAATAAAAAATGTACCCAATACGACATCCCTGATGGCGTGGAGGTGATATGTAATCGTGTATTCTCAGATTGTGAGTCGTTGGTATTCATAACTATGCCCGAAAGTCTGAAGATTATAGGAAATTCGGCTTTTGAGAATTGCGGATTGGTTTCTTTAACCCTGCCAGACAGTGTGATAGCCTTGTGCAATTCTGCTTTTTGTCATTGTGACCATTTGCAGAACTGCTCATTACCTTCTCAACTTACTTTTCTTGGGGCTGCGGTTTTTGCTGGTTGTCATCAACTTCATCAATTAGTACTTCCCACCCACCTGCATACCATATTGGGCAATCCCTTTGCAGATACGCCGATTTGCCACATCGCCTGTCTTTCAAAGTCGTTCTGTGTGGTCGATGACATGCTCCTCACTGCTGATCGCCGCCACCTTGTTTCCTACTGGGGGCACCATGAGCATGTTGTTCTTCCTGAAGGGTTGTATTGTATAGGTGATTCAGCTTTTGCATTTGCGAATGAACTACAGAGTCTTGCCATTCCTGCTTCGGTTGAGGTGATAGAACCTAACGCTTTTAGTTATTGCGTCCATTTGACCCATGTCAAGCTTCCTCCCAAACTAATCGAGATCAGTGATTTGGTTTTTTTCAACTGCTATGGACTTGTAGACATTCATTTACCAGAAGGGATAGAGCGTATCGGTGCCCACAGCTTTGAGTCATGCCATTCGCTTCAACAAATTGTTATTCCCAATTCTGTTAAAGAAATAGGTGATCAGGCTTTGTATAACTGTATGGGGATGAGAAGCGTAGTGATAGGATCCTCTTTGAAAAATATTGGCTCTCACCCTTTTTGCGGATTAAATCTTGAGCATTTGGAGTGTCTTTCTCCCCATTTCAAGTATAGTCATCACGCATTCCTTTCTAAAGATGGAAGTATTCTGTATGGCTTGTGTGCGGATATCCGACAATATAAAGTTCCAAGTGGAGTAGAAAAGATATGCAGCATGGCCTTTTGTAATCGGCGCACGCTTTCCAGTCTTGTACTTCCCGATAGTGTTGAGAAGATTGGTAAGTCGGCTTTTGCTAATTGTGTGAATCTTGTGACTTTCAAGTCCGGCAAGAATCTTCATGAGATCGGCGATCAGGCCTTCTTTGATTGTTGGTCGTTGAATTTGATGGATTTGGGAACTTGTCCTAACTCAATTGGAAAAGACGCCTTAAGGAATATTTATCTCTTGGATACAAACGGGCATACGGTCTATGCGACCAATAACAAACTGCGGATATTTGTTCCTCGTGGTTTCGAATCACAACTGTCTGAACTTATCCCAGAGTATAGTGGTCAGATTTTTGTTAAGAATTGACAGGGCTGAATAGGTCTTCTGATCTTGGTTGCCAATTGTCAGCCCGCGGGCACCCAATTGCAGTCCCATCGGCTGCCTTTTGGCACCCCGCTGTCTGTTTCTTGGCGCTCCGCTGTCTGTTTCTTGGCGCTCCGCGGATTGCCCTTTGGCGTCCCGCGAGCAGGTTTAACCCCGACGATGCCAATATCCGGTTATCCTTTGTTGTGGCTGCATGCAATGGGTGTGTTAGTGTAAGAGATAGAATAAGGGGGAAAACGGCTCTTCTTTTATTTCCTTTGGATTTAGAAAAGAATTGTGACAATACAAGGATTGGAAAAACCTCCTCTTTTCGGGATAATCAGTAATTTATCTGAAAGTTTGTCGGTCATTTGGGTATTTGAATATCATATTTTTAAATTAGATAAAAAATATGTCATTCTCGGTAAAGTTCGGTTAATATGTCTTCTTGAACTGTTAAAATGGAATAAACATACATGACAAAAAGACAGATTTAGAAATTTTGCGCTTATATTTGCAGCCGAAAATGATGAAGGAACATTTGTTTGTTCGGTAGTAAGAATATATAAAACGAAAAATATGAATAGTATGAAAAAGTATTCTAATTTCTTGATGGCTGGTGTTTTGGGAATAACGCTGGCTTTAGCATCTGCGCCTTTTGCCGAAAGCGTGGCTGCTACCAACAATGTCACAGCAGTTCCAGGACAGCCTGTAGATTTGACCTATGCCGCTGAGAAGGCCATCCCAGCTGTAGTACATATTCGGTACGTGCAGAACTCAAAAACAAAGACTATCAAAGTACAGTCTTCTCCTTTTGACGACTTTTTCGATAATCCCTTTGGATTCTTTGGCAATCCCTATGGAGATGGTGGAACTCAGGAGCGCAAAATCCAAACGCCGAAGCGTGAGGCCACAGGATCAGGCGTTATCATCAGTCCGGATGGATATATTGTGACGAACAATCACGTTGTCGACGGTGCCGACGAACTGACCGTTACCTTGAACGACAATAGAGAATTCTCTGCCAAAATTGTTGGTACAGATAAGACCACAGACCTCGCACTTATCAAGGTGGACGCCAAGAATTTGCCAACACTGCCAATTGGCGACAGTCAGAAATTGAAAGTCGGCGAATGGGTTATCGCCGTGGGCAATCCTTTCAACTTTAATTCGACGGTAACGGCAGGAATCGTTTCTGCCAAGGCCCGCTCGCTTTCTGCCAACGGTGTCGAGAGTTTTATTCAAACTGACGCTGCCATTAATCCAGGAAACTCTGGCGGAGCCCTGGTCAATGTACAGGGGGAGCTGGTAGGAATTAATGCCATGCTCTATTCACTGACTGGTTCATATAGTGGTTATGGCTTTGCCATCCCTACTGCTATTATGACAAAGGTTGTGGAAGACTTGAAAAAATATGGCAGTGTGCAGCGGGCCGTCCTCAACATTACAGGTGGTGACGTGATCGATTACATCAATAGACAAAAAGACGACGGAAAGGACGTGGACTTAGGAACCAACGAAGGTGTCTATGTTTATAAAGTTGAAGACGATGGAGCTGGCGCAGAGGCCGGACTTGAAAAGGGCGATGTCATCATCTCGCTGGATGGCCGCAAGGTGACAAAGATGGCTGAAATGGAAGAGATTCTTGCCAACAAGCGCCCAGGCGATAAGGTGACGATCACTTACCTGCACAATAAGAATAAGCGTTCTAAGACAGTCACTTTGAAAAATGCCCAGGGCAATACAGAAATTGTGAAGCCGGCTGATCTGGATGTGCTCGGTGGTAACTTCCGTGAAATCACTGATAGCCAGAAGAAACAACTTAACATAAACTATGGTGTTGAAGTAATAAAGGTGAACAAGGGTGCGCTGCAGAATGCAGGTGTTGCTCGCGGTTTTATCATCCAGAAGATTAATGATACACCGGTAAAGACCATTGATGAGTTGCAGAAATTGGTAAAAAGTGCTTCAACCAGTAAGGATCCTGTCTTGTACATACAGGGCGTATGGCCTACAGGCAAGAAAGCTTACTTCGCAGTACCGCTTAATGATGATTGAACATATTGATTCATTATAAAACAAAGAAGAGGGTGCATCATTATTCTGATGCATCCTCTTTTTGTAGTCCCTGCCTGAAGTTTCTCAAGCTAATAGCAGTATTCGTAGAAAGGACAGTTGGTGCACTGCTTCGTATCCTGCGTAGGTGAGAAAGGCAAGGATTCATCGAATATGTCCTCAACAACTTTATGGATTCCTTCCGCAAATTCATCTGTAAAATGATCGTCGACAACGACAGGTGTTTTGTCAATGAGCAAGTCTAAATCATTTTCGACTCCTTTGGCGTTCTGCACATAGAAGAGAATTGGCTTGACCGGCAATTTTTCCTTGTTCAGATTCAGATTTCCCCAAACCATTTTAGCGTAGAGAATTGTTTGAAGATAATAATCCGTGTGCTTGCTGAGAATATTCTTTGGATCAAAAATTTCAGCAATGCTCTTGATGGAGGATTTCTTATTTCGTCCCGTCTTATAATCTACGACTCGAATTACCTGTCTGCCTGAACCTTTGTCGTTGATACTGTCCAAACGGTCAATATAGCCATAGATAGCGATCTCTTTTCCTTTGCCTGTAGTGACATTCGAGAAGATTTTCTTCTCGGTCCCGAGAATGGTGAACGGAGTGTTGGCCTTGTCGATATCCAACATTTTCTGAAGCAGCTTCATGATCACTTTGCGGTTGATGACTTGCAAACCATTATAGGAAGGCTTTGCATCTTTGAAATACTCAATCTTAAAAGCTTCATCGAGAAAACTATTCATTTTATTTTTGTCGTTTCTCAGTCGTGTGATGTCTTGGTCTGTTACGACATGTTGGTCGTTGCCTGCCAAATATTCGTAAATGAGCTGGGCGGCCTTGTGGAAGATCAGTCCAAACTGGATGTTATCAACAGTTTCTTCTTCAGGATTGTCGGGTTCTTTGATATGGAGAATGTAGCGATAATAGAAGCGTAGCTGGCAACGCAGATAGTTGTTTAGGGCTGTTGGTGCGAAGCTGTCAATGGAGTCGAGTGCCTTTCTTACCAATCCGTCTTTTCTGATTGCCTGCGGCTTGAGCTTGATGATTTCCAATGGGGTCTGTAGTGAATACTTCTTTATTGCAGCCCCCTTGTCTGTAAGCAATTGAAGCAGAAAACGGCTCATCTCTCCGGTCTTTCCGTCGGTCGTGGCATTATCATAGACCAATGTGACATCCTCGGCTCGTTGAAGCAGACTATGGAAGTAATAAGAATATATGCTCACTTTGTTGTCAACCGTAGTGAGTGAGAATGCTTTGCGAATGGAGTAGGGGATAAACGAGGTGTCACTGATTCCTTTGGGAAGGTTGCCCTCATTGCATGAAAGCAACAATACATGCTTAAAGTCAAGGTTGCGGGTCTCCAAAACACCCATCAACTGAACACCTTCGGCGGGCTCTCCATGGAAAGGAACTGAATCTTCGTTGATGAGTTGACGCAAAAGTGCTTGAAGGCCATTACCGCTAATCATAGGCAGGTCACCTGCTTCGATGAGATCGCGCAAGCGGCTCAATTGTGTGTAGATTCGAAAAAGTGACTCGCGGAAGAATCCGTCTTGAACAATATACGGCTCATTGTCGTCATCTGTACGGCAATGTGCACCTATCTGTTTGATAATTTCAAACAGATAGTTGATTAAGGTCAAAGGTTCTATATCTTCGGTGCCGTTTGGCTTTATGGGTTGCTTGAGCATCTCACTGTCAAAGAACCTTGCGTAGGGCTGACGTAGTATTTTGTCGACGAATATCTTGCGGCTGTAGGGATGTCGGTAGCGCTTGCTCACCTGAAGGGATATGAGCTGCATGATCATCGAAGTAAGTGGTGAAAGGGCAAGAGGATAGCCCATTGTGATGTTGGCTTTCACACCTTCTGGGACGCAGTAAGTGATGGTAGGAAGCAAATTTTCGTCGGCCAAGACTACAGCAGTTTGAGTTCCATCCTTCCACCGCTCGTTTTCTTTAAGCCATGTTGAGACATAACGAGCCTGAATGTCTTCTGTAGGCGCTGATATGATGTTGATATTCGTTAGTTTTTCAAAATTGTTGAAAATCTCATTCCGATTCTCTTCCAGTTCATTGGGAAAAAGTTTACGAAGCTGATTCACGTAGTGCGCCGCCTCGTGTTCTATATCCACACCATTGATATTTCTTACCTTTGTATAATATCTGTCGAAGTCCCAATAAAATTTGGCTTTCCCCATTTCTTGAAGTTGTTTGGCAACTCGGATCTCCGTTTTCTGCATCATATTAAAACCAACAAAGATATAATTGTCATATCTCAAATGGAGGTTTTCTTTGCTGGCTACTTGTCTGAAGACCTGCCCTTCATAAGCGAGGCCTTGACGGGAAAGACTTTTGTTGAAGTCTCTATAGATATCGTAAAGCCGTTGCCAAAGATCGAGAAACTTACGTTTTAGCAACGTGTTCTGATCCTCGGAGAAGTTGGCAAAGAACTTCCTTAAGAGCTCAAGTTGGTCTTGGCTCAGGTAATCTATTTCGTCGTATTCGTGGAATCCTTCTACATTGGAGAATACCATTCGTGCATCAGCCATATTCTTGTCGATGTCGTCAAAGTCGGCCAACAGCAACTGCCCCCATCCATAAAAGTGCTCAAAAGTCTCTTGAGACCCAGTTAGCTGAACATATACTTTGTAGAGCTCACAAATCAATTTTATGTTGTCTGCCACCTGCAGTGAAGACTGTTCGCGAAAGAATTCGCTGATTGTCGTGTATGCTGGGCTCCAAAATGGCTTGTCTGCATCTTTGGCAAGGGCTGCGTTAAAAAATATTGATGCACGCTTATTGGGGAAGATAATGGCTGTTCGTCCCATCTTCTCTCCGTATTTGTGCTTGATGTCTTCTGCTACATATTCCAAAAAGGTCTTCATTTCTTCACAGTTTTAAAATAAACGCACTTGCATGATTCTATCCATAAATACATACCAAACGTAACCTTCCACTTGTTCATATCCCATTTTCTTTAACAAAGACATGTAGTCTCTTACTTGTTGTTCATGGAAGGGCTTTGGTATTCCAAACTTGAAGTCAACGACCACAGCTTTGTTACCGTCAATCATTACACGGTCTGGCCGTTCTGTCTTTACCTTTCCGCTAATGGGGTCGGTGAAGAGAATGTTGCATTCGTTCATCAATTTCCATCCAGGTCTGAACCAGTCTTTTGCTTTGTTGTTGCTGAATGCCTTCTTCACTTGGGCTACAACCTGTTCCTTTGTAACCGATTTGTTGCCAATAATACCATTTAATTCAAACTCCATCAGTTTGGTGTCGATGTCGTTCACATTTCCAATAGTTGAGAATAGCTGGTGCATTATATCGCCCAGACGAATGTAGTCGTTGCTCTTTTCATTTTCTTTCATATCCTGATCAAAGAATTGCTTGCTTTGATTGCTCTGAATAAAAATGACGTTGTGGTGCTTTGGCTCGATTTTTACAGTCAGGGGCTTGGACTCAAGTTGGAAAATATTGGGATTCTCTTTCTTTTCTTTTGCGATTTTCTTATCTTGGCTTTGAATGGGATGACCTATGGCGTAGCGTAGTGAACCATCGTTGTCTTCTTCGACCTTGTCTTTCAATGTATCTTGTTTGAGATAATCCTCAATAATATATGAACGGACATTCCATTTCAGTTTCTCTCCTTTTTTAGGCTTGGAGCGTCGTTTGCCCAAGATGTAGAGTTCATTACATGCACGTGTGAAGGCCACATAAAGAAGGTTGAGGTTGTCTACGATAATCTGTTGATGTTCTGTTTCATAGTCGTGGGCATAGATGCTGTTGACAAGTTTTTGCTGAAACTTGACCGGTACTCTGATGAGCTCATTATAGGGACTTTGTTTCGGATTTGTCCACAGTGTGTTGTCATATTTCTCTAAGGCCCAGTCGCAATAGGGAATGAGAACATATTTAAATTCGAGACCTTTGCTTTGATGGATGGTGAGCAAGCGTATGCCATCACTCTCCGAGTCGGTAATACTCTTCTTGTAAAGTGTCTCATCCCAAAGTTTCAAAAAGTCAGCCATGTTACCAGAATTGTTCTCGAGGTAGGTGGAGAGCTGGTCACTGAAAAAACACAGATAAGCTGTCTGATTGTCCCATTCGTTTAGAGAGAACTTGCTTTTTATTTCTTCCACCATGTCTATAAGTGGAAGAGCCGCCGTAGTGCTGACGTTTTCGTAAAAGCCCTTCGGTAGAAAAGAGGCAAGATGCTGAAGATATGCGTCATTCTTTTGTGAGCCATCAGTGTCATCCTCTATCTCTACTTTGGGGGCAGCCATCTGTATAAGGTCGTTCTCATTGGATAGCCTATATCTTTGATAAAGATGTGCAGCCAAAGCTACATAATAGACGTTAGTAGGGTCGAGCATCATCCTGAGTGATGTGATAATCAAGTTTACTGCAGGTGATGCATTGAGTTGGTAGGCTTCGTCGGAGACCATTTTAATTCTATTGTCTGGGAGTCCCATGAAGTAATCAACTATGTGAGAGATTTCAGATCTGTTGCGTGAGAGGATGGCAATGTCTGTCAATGCCACATGCCGTTCATATACAAGAGTTTCAATGATGTCTCTTGTTCTTTCTAATATCCGTTGGTCATAACTCAATTCATTGGAAGATTCCGGCGAAAGAAGTTGTATCTCTACGTATCCTTCAGATGGCTTTCCTGCAGGTACTTCTTGCTGTAGTCCCTGATAAGCTTTGGTAATTTCTTTAGCCTGGCCTAAGAGATCCTCGTTGTACTGAACAATCTCTTTTGCTTCATCTTCTAAGCGTTGTGCCTCTACATCGTTTGCGAAAGTGAAGAAATCGTTGTTGAAGTCTACAACATTCCTGCATGATCGATAATTGATACCCATTGGCTGAGTATTAATTTCGTCATCTCGGAATGTACTCTCGATGTTGTTGAGTAATCTCCAATCACTGTTTCTCCATCGGTATATGCTTTGTTTCACGTCGCCTACGATAAGATTTTCTGATATACCTTTGTGTGTATTTGAAGTTTTGGACATACACTCCTTGAGTAGAACAAGAAAGTTTTTCCATTGCGTACGGCTCGTGTCTTGGAATTCATCTATCATAATATGCTGGATCTGTGCTCCTATTTTCTCATAAATGAAGGGTGAATCAGTGTTGCTTATCATGCCTGCCAAAAGTGTTTGCGTATTGGAAAGCAAAAAACGGTTCAATTCCTTGTTCTTTTGGTCTACACTGCTGTCTATGTAGCGGAGCAGTCTTATTTTATAGAGGTTCTGCAGAGTAAACAGTGCGGAATAATAGCTCAAGGCATAATACCTTCTATCTTTCTCACTCCGTTTTGCCAAAGCTGTAAGTTCTATCCCGGCAGGACTGCCTTTCTTTGCCAGCCATGCATCGGGATTCTCAAGTGCATCTAAAAATCTTTTGCCCAATAAGTCTTCATCAGTATACTTTCCGTTTTCAATCTTTTTGAAGTAGGTCCATGCACCTGTGGCTTTATTTTTATAGTCGTTTATTGATAGTGAGTATTTTGTTTCGATTTCATGAAATGATGTCGCTATATCTTTAAAATGGTTTTCTGATTTGGCTTTGATGGCATTGAGTTTTGATGAAATAGTTTTAAAAAAATCAATCGCGGCATACTTTTGATCCATTGCCTTCTTGTTATCCTTAAATTCATCCTTAAAGATGTTCAGACCAAAAGATTTCAGATCACTGATGACGTTCCACGATTTATCATCCTGCATATTTTGATTGATGAATTCCATTATCCATGATAGAACCTTATCGCTTTCATTTAAAGATTCTATCATTTGGTCAACAGATTCTTCCTCTACTTGCTTGTCGTTTAGCTCAACACGAAGATTGGCATTGAGTCCCAGTTCTTTTGCCAAATTACGCAATACACTTTGAAAAAAGGAGTCTATGGTCTCAACACGAAAATTCTGGTAACTATGAACTATCATCACAAGTGCCAACCCTGCATTTCCTCTGATCGTATTTTCATCAAATTCTGTATCTTTCATGATAGCATTAAGATATGCCTTCGACGAGTTCAGCCCATGGGCCAGCCCATATAACTGTCCGAGGATACGCATTTTCATCTCTTCTGTGGCTTTGTTGGTGAAAGTTACTGCAAGAATATTGCGGAAACTCATTGGATTCTGAATGAGCATCTTTATGTATTCCACAGTCAGACGGAAGGTTTTGCCACTGCCCGCGCTTGCTCTGTAAACGGTTAAGGAATTTTGCATGATTAGATATTGAGGAAGTAAAGTTCGCTTTAAAACATTTTCTTAAAAAAAGAGTTAGCAGACCTGCTTTCTTTTGCAAGGTCAACTAACTCTTTGTAATTATTATTTCTTAATCAATTTCTCTGCCATACCTTTAGCAGCTCTGCGTCCATCGCCCATAGCAAGGATAACAGTTGCCCCACCACGAACGATATCACCTCCGGCAAATATCTCTGAACGGCTTGACTGCATATCCTCGTTAACAACGATAGTGTTTTTGCGACCCAATTCCAGTCCTGCAACTGATTTGGGAACAAGTGGATTCGGACTGACACCAACAGCCACAATCACCTGGTCGCAGTCAATCGTGATGGTCTTACCTGTTGCAACCGGACGACGGCGGCCTGATGCATCGGGTTCACCAAGTTGCATGATGTCCAATATTGCAGCCTTCACCGCTCCATCTTCATCTGTTAGATATTCTTTAGGATTATGGAGCGTGAGGAAACGAATCCCTTCTTCCTTGGCATGCTTAACTTCTTCTAATCGGGCAGGCATTTCTGCTTCTGAACGTCTGTAGACAAGAGTAACGTCGGCACCCAAACGCTTTGCCGTGCGACAAGAATCCATTGCGGTGTTGCCGCCACCGACAACCAATACTTTCTTGCCTAAATTGATGGGAGTGTCTGTCTCTGGATTGGCTGCATCCATCAAGTTGATTCGTGTAAGGTATTCATTGCTCGACATAATATTGATGGCGTTCTCACCGGGAATTCCCATAAAGTTGGGCAAGCCGGCACCTGAACCGACAAAGATTCCCTTAAAGCCTTGTTCTTCCAACTCCTCGATGGAGATCGTCTTACCGACGATGCAGTCTGTTTGGAAGTGAACACCCATCTTGCGAAGATTGTCAATCTCAACGTCAACAATGTGATTGGGCAAGCGGAATTCAGGAATACCATAACGCAATACACCGCCAAGTTCGTGGAGTGCTTCAAATACGTAAACTTCAAAGCCTCGCTTGATCATGTCTCCTGCAAAACTCAGACCGGCAGGGCCTGATCCTACTACTGCCACTTTGATACCGTTACCACACTCACACTTGGGCAGTTGTGCTTTTCCGCTCTCGCGTTCATAGTCGGCTGCGAAACGTTCCAAATAACCGATAGCGACTGCTTTCTCTCCCATTTTTAGATGAATACACTTGCTCTCGCATTGCTTCTCTTGGGGGCAGACTCGTCCGCATATGGCTGGGAGGGCAGAAGTCTGTTTCAATACAGCTGCGGCTCCAAGTATGTTCTCGCGTTCAATATTCTTCACAAATGAAGGTATATTGATATTTACTGGGCAACCTTCAACGCAAGTGGGCTTACCACAGTCAAGACAACGCTTGGCTTCCGTTACGGCTTGTTCGAGTGATAGTCCCTTGTTGACTTCCTCAAGTCGCGTAGTAGCACGATAGGCTGGATCCAATTCTGGCATTACGACACGCTCTATCGCACGTCGGTCTTTAGGCTTCATGGCTAAACGCAGTTGCTGTCTCCAAGGTGCGTTGCGGTCAGTGAGATTAGAGGGATCTTCAGTATCGTCTTTGTTTGTTGAATCTTTGGAAGACACATGCTGTTCTGTGTTCTTGTATGTCATCTTTGACACATGTTCGTCGAAATGGGCCATTTCATCGCGTTCGGCACGTTTAAAGGTGCCCATTCTCTTGAACATTTCGTCCCAATCGACTTGGTCGCCATCGAATTCCGGGCCATCAATACAGACAAACTTTGTCTTACCGCCAATAGTGAGGCGGCAAGCTCCACACATGCCTGTTCCGTCTACCATAATTGTATTGAGAGAAACGTCGTTTGGGATATTGTATTTCTTTGCTAATAATGAGCAGAATTTCATCATAATTGGAGGGCCTATGGCAAGAACCTTGTCGACGTGCTCTCGCTTTATCACTTCTTCCATACCGACGGTGATAACGCCCTTCTGTCCCCAGCTTCCATCGTCGGTCATGACTATCACTTCATCGCTGTATTTCTTGACATCGTCCACCATGATGACAAGCTCTTTGGTGCGTCCGGCCAATATAGAGATGATGCGGTTGCCGGCTTGCTTGAGTGCTGTGAGAATGGGCAAAATGGCTGCAATACCAATGCCTCCGCCTGCACAAATCACTGTGCCATAGTTGTCAATCTTTGAGGGTGTACCAAGCGGACCAACAATGTCGTGCACATAATCGCCTTCATTGAGACGGCATAATTTGGTCGACGATAACCCCACTTCTTGTACTACCAGCGATAGAATGCCTCGTTCCGCATCGCTCTTGGCAATGGTATAAGGCACACGCTCGCTCTTTTCATCAACGCGAATGATAATGAAGTTGCCAGGTTTGCAGCTTCTTGCGATAAGCGGTGCTTCTACCTCAAGGTAGAAGACCTTTTCGCTGAATTGGCATTTCTTTACGATTTTGTTCATATTAGGCCTTTTGTTGTTATTAGAATATCAGTATTCTCTCTCGTTTAGGAAGTACTTTTCAAATAATATAAGACTGAAAGACAACTCATTCTTGTATGGCTGTCTTTCAGTCTTCTCATGCAAATTCTAAAAATTCTTGTCGTCGAGCATCTCAAAGCCGCAGTAGGGCACAAGAACTTTGGGTACTCGAATACCATCAGGTGTCTGGTTGTCCTCCATGATTGCTGCTACAATGCGAGGCAAAGCCAGTGCTGAGCCGTTCAGTGTATGGCATAGTTCTATTTTCTTGTCGGAACTGCGGCGATAACGGCAATGCAGGCGGTTGGCTTGATAGCTCTCGAAGTTGGAAACTGAACTTACTTCCAACCAGCGTTTCTGTGCGGCGCTCCATACTTCAAAGTCGTAGCAAATGGCCGAAGTGAAACTCATATCTCCACCGCAAAGTCTAAGAATGTGATAAGGAAGCTCAAGCTTTTGGCAGAGACTTTCTACATGATCCAACATTTCTTGGAGACTTTGATAACTGTGCTCAGGAGTATCAATGCGTACCAGCTCCACTTTGTCAAACTGATGGAGGCGGTTCAATCCCCTAACATCTTTTCCGTAGCTACCGGCCTCGCGACGGAAACAAGCTGAATATGCGCATCGCTTGATCGGTAAGTCCTGCTCATCGAGAATCTCATCACGGAAGATATTGGTAACGGGTACCTCGGCTGTAGGAATGAGGTAAAGGTCGTCGAGATTGCAATGATACATCTGGCCTTCCTTGTCGGGTAGCTGTCCTGTGCCCAGCCCAGAAGCTTGGTTCACTACGTAAGGTGGCTGGATTTCCAAATATCCGTTCTTGCGGGCTTCGTCGAGGAAGAAAGCTTCCAAAGCGCGTTGAAAACGGGCCATTTTACCTATATAAATAGGAAAACCAGCACCGGTAATCTTCACACCGAGATCGAAATCCACCAAATTATACTTCTTGCAGAGATCCCAATGGCACAAAGCGTCCTCGCTGAGGTTGGGCTTTACACCTCCTTCTTTCACTACTACGTTGTCTGAAGCGTCCTTGCCCTCGGGCACGTCTTCGTTGGGAATGTTAGGTATGGTGAGCAAAAGCTCCGTAACGGCATTCTTGGCCTCATCCATTTGGACCTCCAGTACCTTGTCCTGAGCTTTCAGTTCTGCCACCTTTTGTTTTATATCGCTGGCCTCGTCTTTTTTTCCACTCTTCATCAGCGCACCGATCTGCTTTGACAGCTGGTTCTGCTGTTGCTTGTTTACATCAAGTTTCTGTTGAGCGTCACGACGCTGCTTGTCCAATTCCAAAACTTTTTCGATAGCTTCACGGGCTCCGTTGAAGTGCTTTTTCTCCAAGCCCTTCACTACGCGCTCCGTTTCCTCGCTGATTAGTTTTAATGTTAACATCCTTATAAAACTTTGTTGTTGTTATTTTCTCGCAAAAATACAAAAAAGATTCTATATCGTGTCGACAAATCATGAAAAAATACTTCCATTGCCGAAAAAGCCTGTGAGTCATGCATAATTTTCCGACTATCCTACTGCTTATGGCTACCAGGAAACCATATTCTTCATGATTAAACGGCTGTCTTATAGATTGCTTACATCGTCAAGATCTACAAATTTTCCATTTTCTTTTCGTTGCTCGATAAGACTTTGTAGCTTGTGTTTACGATTGGGCGCAATCCATTGACGCATGAAAATGTTGGGAATGGCTACGCCAATAGCTATACACATGAGCGTCAATGATCCCATCACCGCATTGTGCATGGCGAACGTTAGTTCGCCTACGACTCCGGTCATACCAATAAAACCATAGAGGGCTCTATACATCAGCACGCCAGGAACCATCGGAATCACTGCTGGTATAGTAATGCATTGGTGGGGAGTATGAAGCAAGTGCACGGCCTTTATGTTGATGATGGAAATGATACTGGCACCTGCTAAAGTTCCGATGGTAAGTCCAAGGTCCAGTCCGATGTTGCCGTTGCTTGGGCCGAAATTGACAAAATTGCGTGAACATACGGCGATGATTCCACCGATGGCGATCCAATATTGAAGACGGGGTGGGGTATTGAAAATCGTAGCGAATCCCATTGCTGAAATGGCAGCTGCGAGTGCAAACTCTCCGAATGAATGATGTGGTGTCATGCTGAGGTTGTGGACGAAGCTGTCAATGCCACACACTTTGATAGCAAAAGCTATACCGAAGGCCATGGCCAGAATCATCAACAGTGTATTTGTCGCTCTTACGAGGCCTGTTTCAATATGGTTGTCAAGCAGGTCATTAACGGAGTTGATGAGTGGAACTCCTGGAACGATGTATAAGGCGCAGGCCAGCATAGGATGCCATGGTGTTGATGTTTGGAAAATCGGAACCAGTGAGGATGGGAGATAAGCCATTACTTCTGGCCGTGAGATAAATGTGGACGCCCATGCAATGAGGGTTGATACAAATGCAGATATGGCGATGTCCGCATAGCTGTTGCTGCCCAAATGATTGAGATACATCCGGAGTCGGTTGCCAAGTATGGCTGCTATTGAGCAATAGAAAAAAGCTGGCCAGTCACAACCGAACTGGATACAAAATCCTCCACAGGCAAACCCCGCACAAATGGCGACAACCCAATCGCTATAATGTCTCTTACGATGGGCGATATCCTCCAAGCTTTCTTCAAACTTGTCTAAACTGTAATCTTCTTGGATAGCTCTCCAGGTGAGTTTGCTAATTTCTTGGATTGCCTCCATGTTGATACCGTGTTTGTCGCAGCGCTTCATCTTGGTGTAGGAATGGTATTCATCACTAAGATTCACTGTCAGCATGTAGTAGTCGATCTGAATGTGAAGATTTTCTTCTGGCAGCCCTAAATAAGCTGCTGTACGTTCCATGTTTCGCCTAAGGCGGCTCGTATCAGCAGAACTGTCCATGAGAATCAGTCCTGTGCGAAGCAACAAATCCAACTTGCGGTGCAATAGTTGTTCACCTTTTAAGCAAGAATCTTTATCCATAAAAGAAGTTATATACCTATAAATAAACCAAGTAGTATCTTAAATAAGATCTGAAGAAATCTTCTTCCAAATGCAAAGGTACAATAATTTCTTGATTTTTGGATTGTTTCATAGATTTTATTTGTAAGGGTTAGGCAATATAGAAATTTATTGATGACTTTGAATCTTTCAATCTGCTTATACGTCATGATTTTTAATTAAACTGCTTAATATTTATTTCGTGTATGTTCTTTTGCAACCAGGTTGCACATATTTCGTTTTACCTTTGCATCTGAAAAAATAAATGAAATAATAATTGGTATGAATAAAAAACTTCTGAGAATTATCATTACGGCAGCGCTGCTCTTAGGGGCCTGGATGGTTGAGAGGTTCGCTGCGTTACCGATGTGGCAGTTGCTCCTTATTTATCTTGTACCTTATATATTGATTAGTTATGAGGTTTTGGGCGAAGCTTGCGAGGGTATTCTTAAGGGAAACCCTCTTGATGAAGATTTCCTAATGAGTGTTGCCACAATCGGTGCTTTGGCGATTGGTTTTTTGCCTGGAGCAGAAAGTCAGTTCTCTGAGGCTGTATTTGTAATGCTCTTTTTTCAGGTCGGGGAACTATTTGAAGATTATGCTGAGGATAAAAGTCGTGACAGTATTTCAAAACTGATGGATATAAGACCTGATACGGCCAATGTGGAGCGTGACGGAAGTGTGAAAACCGTCGATCCCTCATCAGTCAAGATTGGAGAAATTATTGTTGTCAAGCCCGGCGAGAAAATTCCTTTGGATGGGGTGGTCATCAGTGGACACTCTTCATTAAACACTGTAGCTCTAACAGGAGAGTCAATGCCACGCGATGTGGGAGCACAGGATGAAGTTGTCAGTGGCTGTGTCAATACTAATGGGATGTTAAGAATACGTGTAAGAAGGTCGTTTGAGGAGTCTACTGCCTCGAAAATTATTAGTATAGTGGAAAATTCTCGTGATAAGAAATCGAAGAGCGAGAATTTTATTACTAAATTTGCTCGTATCTATACTCCTATTGTTGTTGTGAGTGCCTTGTTGTTGGCCTTTATTCCGCCTTTCCTTTACGATAATTATATGAGCGGACTTGCTACATGGCTTTATCGTGCATTAACTTTCTTGGTAGTAAGTTGCCCATGTGCACTTGTGATTTCTGTTCCGCTAACATTTTTTGGCGGTATTGGTGGAGCTTCCCGGAGAGGGATACTTATCAAAGGCGGAAATTACATGGATACGCTCGCTAAAGTTTCTACCGTAGTTTTTGATAAGACGGGTACTCTCACAAGAGGTGTTTTTTCTGTGGTAGCTGTTCATCCAGAGAAAATATCAGAAAAAGAGTTGCTTCATCTTGCGGCTCATGTGGAGCGCTTTTCTTCTCATCCGATCGCAGCGGCACTTCGTGCGGCTTACCCAGAGGAGCAGGACGACTGCTCTGTAGACAACGTTATAGAACAGGCAGGCTATGGTATTACAGCCGAAGTCAATGGCAGGCAAATACATGTTGGCAATGAGAAGATGATGCACCTGCTTGGGATTAATATCCATGCGTGCGAAAAATGTTTTGGAATTACAGGTTCTACTATATATGTAGCAATCGGCAAGAAGTATGCTGGTCATATTGTTATTGCTGATCAAGTAAAGCCAGACTCTCGTGAGGCTGTAAGCCGACTGAAAGACTTGGGCATTAAAAAGACGGTGATGCTAACAGGGGATAAGCAACAAGTTGCAGATGAAGTGGGAAAAGAGCTGAATCTTGACGATTGGTATGCTCAGTTGCTTCCTGCCGAAAAAGTGAACCATGTTGAGGAATTGATAAAGCTTCAGGCTGATCCACAAAAGTTGGCTTTCGTGGGTGATGGCATTAATGATGCCCCTGTACTGGCTCGAGCTGATGTTGGTATTGCTATGGGGGCCATGGGCAGTGATGCTGCAATTGAAGCAGCTGATGTGGTGCTGATGGATGATAAACCCTCTAAAATAGCCACTGCTATCGAGATTGCTCGTCGCACAATTCATATTGCTTTGCAGAATGCTTGGTTTGCCATTCTAATTAAAGTAGCTGTTTTACTGCTTGCTTTCTTCGGATTGGCTACTATGGGGATGGCTGTGTTTGCTGATGTTGGTGTAATGGTACTCGCTGTGCTTAATGCTATGAGAAGTCTACATACAAAAGCAATATCATAAAGTTTGATTTTTTCGGCACGCGTTTTGCAGTAATTGCAGGCGTGTGCCGAAAGTTTGTTAAAACTTTGAGTCTGTCTACTATAAGTAGTTGCGTTGGAGAAACTGTAGATACCATTTTTATTGTATTTCAAAAACATCCGCCGTAGAGAACAATATTTTCTCGTATTTTATTGCTATCTTTGCCATGTCTGTAGAATTCTACTTCTTTTGTTTCGGCACCATAAAGTTTGTGTAAATTCTGCACATGACGAAACTCTGAGGTTCCTTATAGTTCCTCAGTGACTTATTGGGATACTAATAATAAATTGTATGCTTGGTCGCGGAATCAAGGCAATATTCAAATAATACATTATGCTGAAAATATATATGTAATAGACTTGGCAAGTTCAATATAGAAGTGTAATCGGTAGACAGGTATAACTTAAATAATCTATACCTGAAAACATCGAGGGGCCAGGGGGCGAGAACCCCCATAAACAATCTTGAACGGAATATCATTTAAAGGAGTCCATTCTCCTTGTGGTATTTTATTGCTCATATTTTATCGTTTTTATTGCACAAAGATAGTGTTTTATACTGATAATCAAGCAGAAATATTTAAGTATCAGCTGTTTTTAGTTACTATTTAGACAAATTTAATTTAATATCTGCAATTTGTGGATATAGAAGTCTTTTTATCTCATCCAATAATCTCAAACAAGATATTTGCATGATGCTTTATCTGAGGTGGTTTTACTCTTGTATAGCCTACACTCTTTATCCAAGTCTTCAAAAGAGACATTTGAGATAGTGTTACTTATAAGAAGTTTTTTAACTCGTAGAGAACAAACAGTTGCCCCGGAATCTTTCAAATAAAATAGCTCCTCACCGTTCTCCAATGATTATGATTCACACAGATCTTTGCATTTCTCCCAATGCGCATCGAATTCCTCTTTGCTAACCAATATATTGGTTTCTATCGAATACAAGTCATATCGCAGGATAATGGACATCGGTGGATTAAGTTTGATGAAATCTTCTGGAAAGCAACCATCTATTTCGACATTAGCTACGCAATAGTTGCCATCTGCAGAAATTGTGATAGCCTTTGATACTCTCACACCGTCAAACTCGCCATAGCAAATCGTGTCGAACACCTTTATCTTGAAATAGAACTTGTATATCAATATCTTGTTATTGCATGGAAGTTGGCTTCTCAGACGGATGCACAAATGAGCCAAGGACAACAAAAAACTTTTCTTGGCATCTTTTGGAGACATTATCAGCGTGAAGTCCTTGCCAATCTGACCAACAGAATTTACTTCGACTTTTGTTTCTGGGGCTTCCTTGGAGACAAGTGCTTTGACCTCCTTAACCGCCTTGCTCCAAGTCTCAACGTAATCAGGAAAAATGAAGTAATAGTAGCTACAGAAAAAGAACTCCTTTGTCTCAGACTTGTATGAGACGAAGAAGTTGGCAGAATCAAAAGATTCGGTTAACTGTTCTTCGTGCATGATGTGAGAATCATCGGATGACTTCTCACAAATCGTACTAAGCATCTTGACTTGCCTCTTGAACCATATTTTGTATCTGTTGGCATAGAGTACAAAAATAATCGATATAACAGCCAAAATGACAAGCACGACAACACCGATAATATCTGAGCAGATATGAGTGATGACACCTATGCCATATATGATGACAATGCACCATAAAACGACCATTCCAAGTTTAGACATTATTTTTTCTATCATAAAGCTATTCGTTTTTGTGGTTTTTTGAATCCACGATTTTCTGTTATCTATGATACAGGCAGTGCCCTTTTCTGTAGTCTTCGGGAGATAATCTTTTTTTGTTTTCAAACGCCATTTTATAGTCTTTCATATACCATTCCCATGCTTCTTGCATTACATAGTCCTTGTCATATAATATCCAAATTAACCTGTCCCATTCGTAGTTCGAGGCTTTGGGAACCATCGTTACTTTACTTCCTTTTTTACCGCTTGGACGATTGGCTTTTACTTGATACCTTATATTTCTATAAACGAAATCCGTCCCTTTGGCAACAGCAGTTTTATCTCTCATGTAATCGGAGTATTCTTTCTCAGACATACCTATCAACATTGCTGCGTCATATTCTGAAATGGAACTTGTAATAGACGGTGCAACCCCAAAACTTGCTTGCCATTGTAACGCAATATCTACCAGTTTATCTCTTAACTTTATTTTTTCTTCCATAGTTGTGTAAAATTGAACTTGCAGATTTACAATTCCACAGAAAGTGAATGTTTATTATAGTATAATACAAAAAAACTAATTCTTGCGAAAGTAGAACAGGTCTCCGCATGAAGAACTATCCTTATCGTTATAATGGAAGAATAATAGTTGTGGTATCGAATCCTTCATATTGATTTTTTTGCTACTTTTTGTTTCTACATTATAGATGCAAATATTGTTAGAGGAAATCTTTACGGAATAAAAGTTGTTCAATCCAGTATATTCTCCGAATAAATTACCATTTGTGAAGAACCTAATAGAAACTAATGCTCGTTGAGCATCTTTATACTGACCAGACAATACTGTTTTTTGTAACACCTCAAACATTCTGCTGCTTACTTGTAATGAGCCCAAATATCTGTAGTTGTAATCATTGACCATGTTGTCAGAAGTTATCTCCATGGAGAGCGTCATAGAATCATTTTTCGATTTTAAACATAGCATTTCTAATTCATCCTCTATGCTCTCCACAGAACAATTACACATTTCGTTTGTGGAGGAATTTGTTTTTTTGCAACCAACGAACAAAATACATAATGATATATATATGCTGATAGTTATAAATTTCATCATAGTCAATTCTTAATATTTATCTAAGCCTTCAAAAGAGACATTTGAAATATTGTGTCTTTCAATGAGTTCTTTAACTCGTAAAGAACAAACTATAGCCCCACTATCTTTCAAATAAAAGAGTTCTTCTCCATTCCACGAGGTGAAATCTATTTGGAAAGTCCCATAAATATGGTCTCCGTCAGAATCATGTTCACCGATAGAATCTATTTGCGTTTCTAACAGAGCATAGTATTGCAACCTTGAACCATATATTTTTATGGGGATAAAAGAAACTCCCTTTACTCCATTATTTTCCAACAAATCTTTGAAGTTATCGGAAATAAATCTTAATGATCCTTGGTCACCTATGAAGTCATAAAATACATCTCCTTCATCGATGTGGAAGAGATTGTTGTCTTTTACATGTTGTAAATCAGGAAAAATTTGAAAAGGGTCGTAACTAACATCAGCTTGTAGCCTAACTTGCCTTTTCTTATGTCCTAACATTATAGTTGTAAAATTCATAGTGCTATCGAATTTGTAATCCGTACTCCAATGATTATGATTCACACAAGTCTTTGCATTTCTCCCAATGGACATCAAATTCCTCTTTGCTAATCAACATATTGGTTTCTATCGAATACAAGTCATATTGCAGGATGATGGACATCGGAGGATTGGACTTAGTAAAGTCTTCTGGCACACATTCATCTTCCTCTACATTGACGAAGGTATAATTTCCATCTGAAGATATGGTAACCGCTTTCAGCACTCTCACGCCATCGTATTCGCCATAGCAAATCGTGTTGAACACCTTGATTTTAAAATAGACTTCACATACTAAAATGCCATTCTCGTTAGTTCTATATGGGAGCGACTTCTTGAGTTCAAGGAGCATGTGAGCAAATGCCAACAAAAGTGTTTTCTTAGCTTTCTTAGCAGGGATTATCAGACTGAAACCCTGCCCTAATTCACCATGCCTATCTATTACAATTTTTACGTAAGGCGCTTTCTGGGCAATAATTGTATTTATGTCTTCTATTGCTTTGCTCCAAGTCTCTACAATATTGGGGAGAACCATATAAATACAGCAACAGAGGTGAAACTCCTTGGTTTCAGGCTTGTATTGAATGAAGAAATTTCCCAAAGAAAAAGACTCAAACAATGGGTCACCAATCATCCGAAAATCATTTGGAGAATTCGGACAAATGGTTCTCAGCATATTAACTCTCTTTCGGAACCACCGTTCATGTCGATTGAGATATCTCTGAACAATATCAGCAACAACCACGACACAAACTATTATAACTATTCCGACAGTTTCCGAAAATGCATGAGTAAGAGCTTTTAGCCCCAATATGATGCAAATGCACCATAATACGAACAAGCCAAGTTTTTTGATTATCATAAGGCAATTCACTAACTATTGTTTGACATTGTCTTTCATTTCCTATATAGTGGTACACTCCGTCTCATCCGTATGCACACTTATATTATTCGTGTTTGCTACGGAATTTCATATATAAGCCCCCAATTATTAGCATATTTATGACAAGTCCAATAAAATTTACAATAACACCGACATCAAATATTTGGTAAATCATACCTATTATATTGTCGTTATCTATAGTTTCAACTTCGTATTTTATGCTGATATATGCATTTAAAGCAAATATGGCATAAACAGCAACCAGTAAGATAATTACAGCAAAGTAAATTATTAACAGCTTTCTCATAAACAATCTTTCATCAATCGGATATATTTTATTCATAATCGCTCTAATCATTACGCTCCTTTTCGTCCGTGATAAGCTCTTTCATATCCACAGACAATAACTGCGCAATTTCAAGAAGTGTGGTAAGGTTGGGTTGAGAGCGGTTGCATACATAAGCATTGACCGTACTGAAACTCCTCCCTAACTTCTTTGCAAGCCATGTTTGGCTTATCCCTTTGTCCTCTAAGACTGCTCTTATGCGATTTAACTTCATGTTTTTATCGTTTTTACGCTACAAAAATAATATTTTATCGTGATAATCCATCCTAATCCCTTGAATATCTGCTGTGTTCTGTCGTAATTTAGACAAAATAGAAATATAATCTGCAAAAATGGAACTAAGCAATTGATTTCCCAACATGGAAAGATACATGTATGCGTTCATGAATATCGCTCTTTTGCCATATTCTTAAAATGTCAAAATCGGAAATTTATCATTGTTTTCCATGTTAATTTTTGTTTTCTCATACTTTCATTTTGGGGTTTCTCAATTATGTTGTTCCTAATTTGTTTCTTTCGTCATTTTATCATTCCAATCAGTGTTGATTATAAGTACGTTACGAACAATCAGCAAGACCTCAATAAATAGTTTTCCCCTCTGATTCCTCCTTTTTTTTCTGATGGAGGCAGGCTATTACCTTTTGGTATAGACATAGCTTTTTCCAAATCCCCAAAGTCCTAAACGGGTGCAGCTAAGTTCTCGCAGAACTCCCCGTCGGCCGGGCGCTGTTTGGTCATGTCCGAAAATGTGTGAGCGGGTGTCGGCCCCCACATGGCTCCCCGCTGTCTTGCATATGGCTCCCCGCCGTATTCCATAAGCGGGCCGTCGGGGAGCCATATGGGGGCCAGCCGTCTTCTATAAGCAGTCCGTCGGGGAGCCATATGGGGGCCGGCATGGCGAGGCGGTCTTGGGCGCGCCGCGAGTCGGTGGGAGTTGTGCCCGTCCGCGGCAGGGACATGATCCGCTCCCGCGTAATATATAATTAGGTCTTCCGCCTCACATATTTGATGTAAATCAAGACAAGATGAAAATTTTCGGTTTCGGATGAAATTTTTCCCCGAAATATTTTGGTGATTGGAAGAAAAGCGCTACCTTTGCACTCGCTTAACAAAAATCAAGCATTACAACTTGGTTACGAAGTTAAGCAAGAGCGATATTTGAAAAGTTTGAATCAGACAGAGAAACAGTACAGGAAGCGGCGGAGCTTTAACGAGTTCCGTCGGGTGAAAACAAGTTATCCGTCATTCTAAGATACAGAATGAGTTTACTTCTTG
>Ga0256404_1000403_pt1 | contig 113275 bp, 110 predicted proteins | sample RumenRJG_01DNA_FD_185990 | JGI IMG/M metagenome (GOLD analysis project Ga0256404, IMG submission 185990) | Bovine rumen microbial communities from Lethbridge, Alberta, Canada - RJG_01 | ecosystem: Host-associated > Mammals > Digestive system > Stomach > Rumen | place: Canada: Alberta... | reverse complement strand
AAAAAGTACATCGATTACATCTATCGCCGACCTTCAGATTGGTACTAATCTTACAAGCGATTATATGGAAGTTATAAATGGCCGTCCTGTTCTTGACAAGGTAATAAATGACCTTGGACTTGATGAGTCATATGAACATCTTAAGAGCAGGGTATCACTAACAAATCCTGCGGATTCACGTATAATGATGATTACGGTTAAAGATCCGAATCCTAAGCAGGCTAAAAAAATAGCAGATGATATAGCTGATGTATCTTCAGCCTTCATTGCCGAGAAGATGGATCAGGACCCGCCTAACATTATTCAATACGGCTATAGTGACCATGATCCGGTCAGCCCCAATGTGGGAAGAAACACTCTGGTCGGGGCCTTGATAGGATTTTTGATTGCAGCTTTTGTCATAGTTGTATCTTATGTACTTAATGATACGATTACAGATCCGGATGATATTGAGAAGAAGCTGGGTATTCATGTACTTGCCACGCTTCCTAAGGATGTCGTTGAATATAATGGTGATGACAGCAAATCAAGATTCGTGAGACATCATAAGAATAGTGGTAGAGAATAAAGGATAAAGATGGAAACAGTAGAATTCGGACAAATAAACGAACTTTCATATGGAATGAAAGAGTCTTTGAGACAATTAAGGACAAATATTCAATTCTGCGGGGACGATGTTAGAGTTATACTTTTTACAAGTGCTCAGCCTAATGAAGGTAAGTCGACAGTAGTCTTTGATCTGGCAAGATCACTTACAGAACTCGGAAAAACGGTTCTTGTAATTGATACAGATATGAGAAAGTCGGTTTTTATAGGCCGTCTGCATGCCAGGAAAGAGAACAAAAAGGAGATCAAAGGTCTTTCCCATTATCTTTCCGGTCAGGTAGAATTTTATGATGTTTTAAACTATACAAATATTGATAATTTATATATGATATTTGCAGGACGAAGCGTTCCTAATCCTACAGAGATACTTGAAAAGCCTTATTTTAAGAATCTGATAGATACAGCCAGAAAGGCTTTCGATTATGTCCTTGTTGACAGTGCTCCGCTTGGTGCAGCCATAGATGCTGCAATTGTCGGAAAGTCCTGTGACGGAGCTGTTCTTGTTATAGCTCAAGGAGAAGCAAACACCAGGTCTATCCATGCTGTTAAGAATCAGCTTGATATGGCCGATGTCAATATATTAGGTGCCGTATTGAATAAAGTAGAGCAAAAGAGATCGCACTACGGATATTACGGCGGTTACTATGGCAGCTATTATGGCAAATATTATGGTGAAAAGTCTGATAAATAGCTGTTTATCCCAATATCAATCCGGGAAAAAACCGGTTGATATATATAGGATCCTTGCAGGTAGTCTGTAAGGAAATAACACAAGGAGGTAAAAAGATTATGATGAAGAAACTTTTCTCACTCGCAGCAGCAGCAGTTCTTACACTTTCTCTTGGTCTTACTTCTTTTGCAGCTTCACCTGTTAAGGTATCCGCTGATACAAAGGGTGTTACTGTTAAAACAGATGTAAGCGAAAAAGATACAAAGACACTTAGTGATAAGGCAGCAGCAGATTACAAGGGCTCTCAAGTTCTTGCCGTTGTTGACCTTTCTGCATCTGATGTTAAAGCTGGTGCAGATGTCACACTTAGTGTAGAAGGCGTAAAGAAAGGCGATACAGTTGTCCTTCTCCATTTACATGATGGAAAAGTAGATCCTATCAGCACAGAGACAGCTGATGACAAGGTTACTTTTAAAGCACCTGCTACATGGTCTCCTTTCGCAATCGTTAAGCTTGCAAGCGCTTCTGCTACAGCTTCAACTACAGCTACAGCAGCTGCAACTACTGCAAAGACTTCTCCTAAGACAGGAGATGCTGCAACTGCAATGATCGTTATGGTCGCTGCAGCAGCTGGAATCCTTGCTATGACAAAAAGAAAGGCAGCTTGATCTGTCTCCTTTAAAAAACGAGGAATGAGCCAGGGCTTTATCCCTTGCTCTAAGTTTTGGGGGTGCCGGTCTGCACCTCCATTTTTTTAATTAATAATAGAAAAAAGATAAATATGAAGAAGAATGAAACATCCTCTGTAAAAAAACTTCCTGTAATAGTACTTGTTCTTTTGCTTATATTAGCCACTGTTATAGTTTTTCTAATTGTCGAAAAGAAGAGAAAAGGTAAGTCTGGCTCTGTCTCCGGGAAAGTGACCAAGGAGAAGGTAAATACAGGTAAATGGCAGGAAGGCATTATAGAGTATGATGGAAAGTATTATAAATATAATACCAATATTAAGACTTATCTTTTCCTTGGAATAGATAAGTCAGGTAAAGCCGTGACACAAACTACCGGAGCGGATGGCGGCCAAAGCGACGTGATCTTTCTTATAGTAGAAAACCGCCAGACCAAGAAGATGAGTATGGTAGCCATTAATAGAAATTCCATGACTGACATTGATGTCTATGATATCAATGATAATTATGTGGATACAATTAATGCCCAGATTTGTCTTCAGCATACATATGGTGATGGTGGGAAGATCTCCTGTATGAGGACAGAAACAGCTGTTTCTTCTCTAATGGATGATATACCTATCAGTGGTTATTATTCTATGAATCTTGACGGAATTCCTATCCTTAATGATGCTCTCGGCGGAGTCGAAGTTAATGTTCTGGATGACATTGATGCTTTCGGAGTCAAGCTGAAAAAAGGAGAGGATCTTACTCTTAATGGTAAGCAGGCCTATGCCTATATTCGTTCAAGAGATGTAGACGAGTTTAACAGTGCGACTGAGCGTCTTGAGAGGCAGAAGCAATATATTGAATCTATGACAAAAAAGATCAGAAGCCTTAATACCATTGGAGCTGACGGACTTATGGATCTTTATAATAATCTAAAGGATTATTCAGTTACCGATATGGATATGGCATCTCTTGTAAATGAGCTGCAGGATTATGAATTCTCAGGAGAAATGTATACTGTACCGGGCCAGATGGTCAAGGGTGATCCCTACGAGGAATTCAATATAGATGAAGATGGTTTAAAGAAGTTGGTAATTGATATTTTCTACGTAGAAACTGAGGCGCCAGAAAATAAATGAAAAAATTTATGAAAAAGATAAATGGCAGCCATGGAAGTTCAAATTTGCTTATTGTGGCTGAAGCACTTATTCTTATTGCTGTAATTTTTTTATGCTTCTTCGGATCGGTTTTTCATCACAATGAGAAGAAGAGCATTGTTTCAAAGTCTTCAGGAAAGAAAGCTTCGGAAAGTAAAGATACTGCCAAATCAGAAAAGAGTCCTGTAAAAGAAACTGCATTTAAAGACGAGAAGACTGAATTTGACAGCGATATAGAGGAAAAGATAGCCGGCCTTTCTGACGAAGAGAAAGCTGCATGTCTCTTTCTTGTTACACCAGAGGACTTTACCGGAAATCAGACTGTGGAAGTCGCCGGAAAAGGAACAAAAGACGCTATAGATAAATATCCCATAAGCGGTATGCTTCTTTCGAAATCTAATCTTCTAGGGAAAGGCAGCACAAAAGGCCAGCTTGCTAATCTGAAATCATATGGAATTTCCAGGAATGGAGAGAATCTCTTTCTTTTCTCTCAAAGCGGTGAAGGAAACGAAGATATTACTGACAAGTCTTATATGAAGGATAATGGTCTTAATGGACTTATTCTTCCTGATGATCCGGATTCTATAATAAAAAATGATGATCCGGCTTCAAGTATAAAAAATTCTATAACTTCTTATCAATCTGAAGGCCTCATGGCTCTTCTTCCCTACAGGACAGCGGGGACAGGTAACGAGTCAAATGATGATTCATACAAGGAGGCCTTTAAGAAAGCGACTGGCGAAGCCTGGGGATTTTTAACTATTTCCTCCATGGATAGCTTAAGCAAGACAGGTTCTTCAGATCTTGCTTCAATTACTGCTATAAGGAATGACTTTTCTTATAAAGGTCTTCTGGCTTCGAAATTTGAAAGCGATGGCTCGGACAAGGCCGGGCTTGCTTCCGTAAATGCCATAAATGCAGGTGCTGACTTGATTATAATAAATAGTGGCTTTAAGGCAGCTTATGACCAGGTTCTTTCTTCCATTAAGGACGGAACAATAGATGAGAACAGACTTCATAATGCCATAGGTCATATATTTTCTTTAAAGAAGACTATGGCCGGCAACTGATTTTTACCTTAATATATATAGGTCATATATTTAGTTTAAAGAAGACTATGGCTGGCAACTGATTTTTACCTTAATATATGTTTTTTATTATTCTAGGATGGGAGTTATTTCATGAAAAATGACGATGATATGATGGACCTTAATAATGAACCATCAAATGAAAAGAAAGATGACAATAGGAGAGCCGAAAAAAAGAAGGATTCGGGGAAAAAAGGCACAAGCCTTTTATATAAGATAGTGCTTGCTGCTCTTATAATAGTTTTCGCAATTTCTCTTATTTTTGTAATCAGATATATTATTTCTAATAAGAAGGCTGATAACAATTTCAAGAAGCTTGCCAAGACTTCTGGTGCTTCTAAAGAGACGAAGAAAGAAAGTAAAGAAGAAAATACAGTTTCTACATCACTTGACTGGAATAAACTTCATCAAGAGAACAAGGATATAATTGCCTGGATAAAGATCGCTGATACAGAGATCAGTTATCCTGTTCTTATGAGTGATGAAAATACGGATACTGATTATTATCTCCTTCATAACCTCGATAATTCAGCCGGAAAACCGGGATGTCTTTATGTTCAGAAGGAGCAGAAGGCTGATTTCACTGATTTTAATACTATTATCTATGGTCATAATATGTATAATAACGGCACCATGTTCAATCATCTTACTGATAATTATGACAAATCATTTTTTGATGCTCATACGACATTCACTATTGAAACGGAAACAGAGCTTCTTACTTACAAGATCTATTCTGCTACATCTTTCGATGACAGACATCTTCTTTATAAGTATGATTTTTCGACCGACAAAGGCCGTCAGTCTTTCATAGATGATATCACAGCGAAAAATGACAAATATTCTCATCACAGAGATGATATGAAAGTCACTCCGAATGACCATCTTGTAACACTTTCAACCTGCATGACAAGAGATAATACCCACAGATATCTTGTGGTTGGCGTCCTTCAAAGCAGGGAGACAATTTCAAAATAATTAATGAATATCTTGTGGTCGGCGTCCTTCAAAGCAGGGAGAAATTTTCAAAATAATTAATGAAATCCCTCTCTGGATTGATATGTACCCTCTTTACTGGACAATGTAAAGTTCAGTAAGGAGGGTTATTTTTATGCGCTAAGCATATCAAAAAAAACAAAATAGGAATTTAATCGGTGCAAGCGTAGGGGAATAAGCATATCAAAAAACAAAAATAGGAATTTAATCGGTGCGGGCGTAGGGGCTTAAGCATATCAAAAGCACAAAATAGGAATTTAATCGGTGCGGGCGCAGGGGATTAAGCATATCAAAAGCACAAAATAGGAATTTAATCGGTGCGGGCGCAGGGGATTAAGCATATCAAAAGCACAAAATAGAAATTTAATCGGTGCGGGCGATAGGAGATTAGCATATCAACACGGCATTATCCAATCCATGTCCCGGAAAGGTAATTGCTATCCTATTCCAGAAAACAAGCGAATCAATAAATACATAGAGAAATGATGTGCATAGAAAAATGACCATACCTCATACGAAGTATGGTCATTCTCTAAACACTTATTATTAATAATTCTCGGCTCTGAGCTCGAAATAACTTTGAGGATGCGCACATACAGGGCAAACATCAGGGGCCTTGGTTCCGACTACTATGTGACCGCAGTTACGGCATTCCCATACTTTGACTTCGCTCTTTTCAAATACCTCCTTAGTCTTTACATTATGAAGGAGAGCACGATAGCGTTCTTCATGAGTCTTCTCGATCTCGCTTACTGCACGGAATTTCTCAGCGAGTTCGTGGAAGCCTTCCTTGTCAGCTGTTTCGGCAAAGCCTTTGTACATATCTGTCCATTCGTAATTTTCGCCGTCGGCTGCAGCAGCCAGATTCTCTTCTGTGTCGCCGATACCATTGAGTTCCTTGAACCACATTTTTGCATGTTCTTTCTCATTATCTGCTGTACGAAGGAAAATGGCAGCGATCTGCTCGAATCCTTCTTTCTTGGCTTTCGATGCAAAATAAGTATATTTATTTCTTGCCTGAGACTCACCTGCGAAAGCTGCTTCAAGATTTTTCTCTGTCTGAGTGCCCTTGTACTTATTATCCATATTTCCTCCTTATTAAGATCTGTTCCTGTTTTCAGTGATTTTAAGCTGCTGCAGGAAAATTTTCCGAATACATAATTATTATATTTTAGATTTCAGATCGAGTCAATCGAAGACCGGGAAAAATATCTTTCACCCTTATCTGGATGATTTATTATGATATTATCGAGTCAATCGAAGACCGGGAAAAATATCTTTCGCCTTTATCTGGATGCCGTATTATGATATTATTAAGTAAATATTAAAAAGAAACAGGAGATCTATAATGAGTTTATTTGAAACATGGTCAGAAACAGCCTTTAACAAGAATCAGTCTCCGGATCAGCTTAACAGATTCTGGAATGATTATTTTAAGAAGGAGACAAGTGTCTATAAGGAACTTCTCAAGGATCCCGATAATGAAGTAAAGGGAACAGTTCTGGAACTTGCTGAAAAATTCGGTCTTACTGATCTTGAAATGACAGGCTTTATTGATGGTATCAATGACAGCCTTAAGAAGAAGATCGATATTAATTCACTTGAAGACGACAGCATGGTTTCTCTCGATTTTGACAATGAGAAACTTTTCAGAAATATGGTCGATGCCAAGGCTGACTGGCTCTATTCACTACCTGAATGGAATGATATTTTTACCGCGGATGAGCAAAAGAAGCTAATCCATGATCAGAAGAATTCGCATACTGTAAGAAATCCGAAGAAGATTGGAAGAAACGATCCCTGCCCTTGCGGAAGCGGTAAGAAATATAAATATTGCTGCGGCAGAAAAAATAAATAATAGGTTCTAAAACATATGGATTCATGTCTTATGTGAAGCCTCACACGACTAAAGTCACGAGTGCCCGCCGCCAAATTTCATCAAATTAGACTTTCCAGATCTTTAAAGAAGTCAGGATAGGAGACTGATACTGATTCAGCATCTTTGATATTTGATTCTGAAGAAGCATTAAGACATGCAATAGTAAAGGCCATCGCTATGCGGTGGTCTTTTTCTGTATCAATTTCACTGCCCCGGATCTCGCGGATCTTCTCACCCGAACTTCCATAGATTCCTTCTATCTCAAATCCATCATCGAATTCTTTGCATGATACATTCATTTTCTTTAGATTATTTATTATAAGACTTATCCTGTCGGATTCCTTCTTTCTTAATTCACCGGCACCCCGTACAGAAGTCACTCCGCATGAATAAGCCGAAAGAACAGCGAGTATAGGGAGCTCGTCTATCATAGAAGGAATGTCCCTAGATTCTATTCTTATGCCATGAAGCATTGAAGTCTCAGCCATTATGTCGGCGACAGGTTCAAATCCGTACATTCTTTCATTAAAGATCTTTATATTTCCACCCATTTTTCTAATAGAATTAAGAAAACCTGTTCTGCTAGGATTAATTCCGCATCCCTTAATAATTATCCGGCTTTCGGGCAAAATCAGTGCCAATGCGATAAAATATGCAGCCGAACTAATATCGCCTGGTATTAAAATTTCATTTCCATGGAGATGAGAATGTCCATAAATACTGATGGTATTTTCTTCAACGCTTATAGGAGCATGTAAAAATAAAAGCATGCGTTCTGTATGGTCACGGCTTTTCAAAGGTTCTGTAATTTTTGTTTTTCCATCTGCCATAAGGCCGGCCAAAAGGATAGAAGTCTTTACTTCAGCGGAAGGTATATTTGTTCTTATATCATCTCTGCCGGAAAGCAAAGCAGGCTCAATAAAAAGAGGCGCCAGGCCGTCATTTCTTTTTGAACTTATATTGGCCCCAAGATCAGTGAGAGGATCAATTATTCTCTGCATAGGCCGCTTTAAGAGAGATGAGTCGCCTGTAAGACATGCTTTTACTTTAAGACCCGAAAGAAGTCCTGCCATGAATCTCATGGTAGAGCCACTGTTGCCGCAGTCAATTTGAATGAGCTTATTCCTGTCGGCATGAGGTATTTTTAAGCCATCTCCATATATGATAAGGCCATTTTCTATAGCTTCTGACTTGATTTTAAGCTTCGAAAGTCCATTCAGGGTGGCAAGAGTATCAGCAGAAATAAGAGGATTTTTTATAATAATGCGGTCTTCTGTAAGAGCTGACAATATCATAGCTCTATGAGTTATAGATTTATCGCCGGGTAGATTTAAATTTCCCTTGATGCTTTTAATTGGAATTATTTTCATGATTAATAATATTATTTTTTTTAATTATAGTTTGTCAAGTCAGGTTAAATAAAAATTTTTATGCAAAAATTACAAATTATATTGTAAGAACTCTGATGATTTAGTAAAATTTACTATAGTTATAAAGTTGAAGGGAGGAAATGACATGAATGTTTTTACCACTGACAAGATCAGAAACGTAGTTCTTCTGGGACACGCCGGAAGCGGAAAGACACTTCTGGCTGAGTCCATGGCCTATCTGGCTGGAATAAAGAAGAAACCCGGAACCATAGAAAATGGCGATACCATCAGTGACTTTACGAAGCAGGAAATTGATAAGCAGTGTTCTATCCATACATCGGTAATTCCAATTGTATGGAACGATACAAAGATCAATATTCTGGACGCTCCGGGCGCATATGGATTTTCAGGCGAACAGGAAGAAGCAGCCCAGGCGGCCGACGCTGCCATCATAGTAGTTTCAGGCAAAGCCGGCGTTCAGGTAGGAACAAAGAAGGCATGGAAGCTCTGTGATAAATATCATCTGCCCCGTCTTATCTATGTTACCAATATGGACTTCGATGATGCATCTTTTAAAAATGTTGTTGAGACTTTGATCTCATTATATGGCAAGAAGATAGCTCCTTTTCATTTTCCTATTCGTGAAAACAGAAAATTCACGGGCTATGTAAATGTCATTTCTTCAAACGCTTATAAATTCACCAATGACGGACAGGCTCTTCCCTGTGAGGTACCCGATTATTCCAAGGATAATCTTAACGAATATAATAATGCCCTGATGGAAGCTGTAGCTGAAACATCGGAAGAATTCATGGACAGATACTTTAACGGTGAACTTTTTACCGATGACGAGATAAGATCTGCCTTACGTGTCAACATCATGGACGGAAGCATAATTCCTATCTCCATGGGATCGAACTTCCTTCATCACGGAACTTATACACTTCTGGATGACATAGTTAAATATTTCCCCAGCCCCGAGCAGAGAGAGTGCAAGGGAATAGATGCAAATACAAATGAAGTGTTTTATGCTGACTATAATTTTGCTCTGCCCAAATCAGCCTATGTCTGGAAGACAGTTGTCGACAACTTCCTTGGCAAGTATTCTTTGATCAAGGTAAATTCCGGTGTACTTAAAACTGACGACACTCTATACAACAAACACAAGGATGTTGAATGCAGGATTGGAAAGCTTTACACGATCTGCGGCAGCAAGACCGAAGAAATCGGAGAAGTCCATGCCGGAGACATAGCTCTCCTTTCCAAGATTCCGAGCCTTGAGACAACGGATTCTCTTTCAACCAGGAAGAATCCTATCCTCTATATCAGAACAGACCTTCCGGTTCCTTATACTTTTACGGCTTTCAAGGCGAAAAAGAAGGATGAAGAAGACAAGCTTTCCGATGCTCTTTCAAAGATGATGCAGGAAGACCTTACTCTTAAGGTAAAGAATGATAGCGAGCTTCACCAGAGCCTTCTTTTTGGAATTTCAAATCAGCACATTGAATCGGCTGTATATGAGCTTCAGAACAGATACCACGTCGATATTGAGCTTTATAAGCCAAGGATTCCTTTCAGAGAGACCATTAAGGGTACAAGCGATGTGGAATACAAGCATAAGAAGCAGTCTGGCGGACATGGACAATATGGTCATGTTAAGATCAGGTTCTCGCCTACAGGAAAGACTGATGAGGCCTATGAATTTACCCAGTCGGTAGTGGGAGGAGCAGTTCCTAAGAACTTTTTCCCGGCAGTTGAAAAGGGAATTAAAGAGGGCACCAAGGAAGGACCTCTTGCAGGATATCCTGTAGTAGGCATCCATGCCGATCTTTATGATGGCTCTTATCATCCGGTGGATTCATCTGAGCAGTCATTCTATACAGCGGCTTTAATGGCATTCAGAAAGGGAATTATGGAGGCCGAACCGGTTCTCCTGGAACCTATAATGCAGCTCAAGGTCTATGTTGATGATGCTATGATAGGAGATGTGATCGGGGATCTGAATAAGAGACGTGGCAAGGTTATGGGAATGAAGCCCGGCAGCGACGGTAGTCAGGAGATCATCTGTGAAGTTCCTTACGGCGAGCTGATTAATTACGGAACTGCCTTGAGGTCTCTTACCGGGGGAGCAGGAGAATATTCATTCACTTTTGAGAGGTATGAAGCCGCGCCAAAGGATATAATTGATAAAGAAGTAGAAAGATACAGTAAAAACTGACTTTAAATTATTGTAAATGAGGTTAAGGAATATGGCGAATCAAGAAAATAATATAGAAGAGAGCAAAAAAGAAGACAACAAGGATCCTTCAGCAATTAAAGATAATAAATCAAAAATAGATAAGAATACTAAGGCAAAGTTAATAGTAATGATTATTTGTACATGCATTTTATCCTCTTCGATTCTGATTGGAAGTTATATGATTTATTATGAAATAAGTGGAATGAGAGACACAATTTTTATGGCTAGTGGAGATAAGACAGAGTATGATCCTCTCGATCCGAACACTTTTGAGCTGTATATGGATAAGCTTATTAAGACTCTGAAAGAAAAGAATTAAGCCTTATGATATTGTATTCAAGCTTAATTCAGCAATCTTGACAAATAGACCTTCTGTGATAGAATTTTATAAAGTGCAGGCAAGGAATGTCTTGCCTGTACTTTTTTTAAAGACTGTTTAATTTTTTCAGGAGGAGATAAAAGTGATTACAGCATATAATCATACTGCTGTCGAGAAAAAATGGAGGAAGATCTGGGAGACAGATCCGGTAAATCCGAAAGACGACAGCAAGCCCAAGTATTATTGCCTTGACATGTTTCCCTACCCTTCAGGAAACGGCCTTCATGTAGGCCACTGGAGAGGATATGTTATATCTGATGTATGGAGCAGATATAAGCTCATGCATGGGTATTATGTGATCCATCCAATGGGCTGGGATGCATTCGGACTTCCGGCTGAAAACTATGCTATAAAGACAGGTCAGCATCCTTCTATCTCCACTGAAAAGAATATTAATAATATCAGAAGACAGATCAAGGATATTTCAGCTATATATGACTGGGATATGGAACTCAATACGACTGATCCCAAATTCTACAAGTGGACTCAATGGATATTCGTCCAGATGTACAAGCATGGTCTGGCATACGAAAAGGAAATGCCGATAAACTGGTGCCCTTCATGCAAAACAGGACTTGCTAATGAAGAAGTCGTAAATGGCCGTTGTGAGCGCTGTGGTTCTCCTGTTACAAAGAAGAATTTAAGACAGTGGATGCTTAAGATCACGGCCTATGCAGACAGACTTTTAAAGGATCTCGATGACCTTGACTGGCCTGAAAAAGTAAAAAAGATGCAAAGCGACTGGATAGGCAGATCTGTTGGTGCAGAAGTTAATTTTAAAATTGCTGACTCTGACAAGGAGATCACTGTTTATACAACAAGACCTGATACTCTTTATGGCTGCACTTTTATGGTTATGGCTCCTGAAAATAAAATGGCGCTAGAACTTGCCACTCCTGATCATGAAGAGGACGTTAAGGATTATATTTATAAGACAAGCTTAAAGTCCTCAATAGACAGAATGCAGGACAAGGAGAAGACAGGCGTATTTACCGGTTCCTATGCCATTAATCCTATAAATGGAAAGAAAGTACCTGTCTATCTTGCCGATTATGTATTGAATGATTACGGAACAGGTGCCGTCATGTGTGTTCCGGCCCATGATGAGAGAGATTATGCTTTCGCAAGCAAATTCAATCTCCCTATAATCCCGGTAATTTCTCCTGATGGAAAGAATATAGATCCAAAGGACCTTCCTTATACTGAAGCCAAAGGAATCATGATAAATTCAGGTGACTGGAATGGTATGGAGTCGGCTGTTTTAAAGAAAGAGGCTCCTGATTTTATAGAGAAGAAAGGCTACGGAAAGCGTTCTGTAAATTATAAATTGAGGGACTGGGTATTTTCGCGTCAAAGATACTGGGGTGAGCCTATTCCTATAATCCACTGCCCCAATTGTGGAACAGTTCCTGTTCCTGAAGAGGATCTTCCAGTTTTGCTTCCTGATGTAAAATCATACGAGCCTACAGGAACAGGAGAGTCGCCTCTGGCAGCAATTGACTCATGGGTAAATTGCAAGTGCCCCAAGTGCGGCGGACCTGCAAAACGTGAGACCAATACAATGCCACAGTGGGCCGGATCATCCTGGTACTTCTTAAGATATGTCGATAAATATAACGACAAGGAACTTATTTCAAAAGAGAAAGCTGATAAATATCTTCCTGTTGATATGTATATAGGTGGAGTAGAGCATGCAGTTCTACATCTTCTTTATGCAAGATTTTATACCATGTTCCTTCATGATATCGGTGTCGTCGGATTTGACGAGCCTTTTAAGAAGCTCTTCAACCAGGGTATGATCACTGGTAAAAATGGAATTAAAATGAGTAAGTCCAAGGGAAATGTAATTTCTCCTGATGATCTGGTAAGAGATTACGGAATTGATTCGCTGAGACTCTATGAGCTTTTTGTTGGACCGCCTACACTCGATGCAGAATGGGATGACAGAGGAATTGACGGAGTCAGAAGATTCCTTTCAAGATTCTATAATCTTTGCCAGGAACATAAGGACGACAATGTCGAGGCTGACAGAACACTTCTTTCCATCAGAAACAGACTCATTAATGATATTACGGACAGGCTTGAGAAATTTAATCTGAATACTGCTGTCTCTGCATTCATGGAATGCAACAATAAACTCATTGAATACGGAAGAGAGCATAAGATCGATAAAGAGACACTTAAGACCTATATTATTCTGCTTGCTCCTTTTGCTCCTCATATTTCAGAGGAACTTTATCATGAGCTTGGCGGAACCGCTTCCGTGTTTAAAGAGAAATGGCCCGTATGCGACGAGGCATATCTTGTCGATGATGAGATCGAGATTGCAGTACAGGTTAATGGCAAGATCAAGTCAAGGATCACTATTGGAAAAGATGATCCACGAGATAATGTACTTTCAAAGGCAAAAGAGAGTCTTAAGGACAAGCTTCAGGGCAATATAGTTAAAGAGATCTATGTTCCCGGAAAGATTGTTAATATAGTTGTAAAATAATCTTTTTGTTCAGAAGGGATATAAATGGCTAACGTTCTGATTCTAGAAACAAATCAGGATGATATGAAGTTTCTGAAGACGCTTCCTCAATATTCCGATGAAAACTATTTTTTCACGGATAATCCAGCAGAAGCGCTCGACAGGATCGACGAGGACAGTATAGATATTTTTGTCCTGCCATATGAAATGGAATATTTTTCCTGTAATGATATTCTTGGTACGGCCAATTTGACGGCCGAGAGACCACTATGTATAGTGAGCACTCATGCCGATGATATAAAAGGGCTCATACACTGCCTTAATACCAATTCGGTCTTTAATGTAGTAATCAAGCCTTTTCAAAATATCCTGGATCTTACGGAATCCATAAATCGTGCTGTAATAAAGAGGAAAAAATTCGGTCTTAAGTCAGATGATATGATTCTTGGTCTTATTGGCGAATCCAAGGAGACTGCCTTCTGGGAACATCATGACATAAATATAGATTATAGATATTTAAGACTTTTTGTTGGTATATATCTTGGAAACCGCCTCCATGATTATATTGGGAATCTGGATATGAATATGGACGGGAAAGACGAATCTAATCCGGGCTTTTCCGTAAGTATGTTCATTCATGATACATGTAACAGCTTCATGCGCTGCGCTTTAAATAATGGTGATTTCAATTTATTTTTAAAGAGTATGGATTATAAATATAATGCTGAAGGTCTCACAGTGATCTGTGATCAGTCTTCCGAAGAGCTTTGCCGAGGCAATTTTAAGCTCATGTTTACAATAATTGTTTTTGCTGAATATTGTAAATACATGTATAAGGATTCGGCTTCTAAGATAATAATCAAGGCTAAGGATGGCGTGCTCTATATCATGCTTAAGACTTTAAGCAAGAAGAATGCTCTGGACAAGGAAAGTTCTTCTCTAATCAATAAGGAAATGTCGCATATCTTAAATATCTTAACTCGTAATTTTAAAGCTTCAGATGAGGGCGTGACAGCCAGCATAGCAGCAGTTATCTGACAAGGTATATTATGAAAAAAATAGAAATGAACAATCCCCTGGTCGAGATGGACGGGGATGAGATGACAAGAATATTATGGAAGTGGATAAAGGATGAACTTATTCTTCCTTTCGTAGATCTTAAAACTGTTTATTTTGATCTCGGATTAAAGCATAGAGACGAGACAGGGGATCAGGTTACTATAGATGCTGCCGAGGCTGCACTTGAATATGGTGTAGCTGTTAAATGTGCCACTATTACTCCAAATACTGACAGACAAAAGGAATATGATCTAAAAGAGATCTACAGAAGTCCTAATGGGACAATAAGAGCCATAATGGACGGAACTGTTTTTCGAAAACCCATAATAGTAAAAGGCATTGAACCTGTTGTGAGAAACTGGAAACGACCTATTACAATAGCGCGACACGCTTATGGCGATGTCTACCGTGACCAGGAGATAGCTGTTAACAGGCCCGGAAGAGTAAGTCTTAAATTTACTCCTTGTGATGGAGGAGAGCCTGTCGAGATACCTGTCTTTGATTTTGAAGGAAATGGAATAGCAGAAGGGATCTATAATACTGATGATTCTATCAGAAATTTTGCCAGATCCTGCTTTGAATATGCTCTTTCAGTAAAAGAAGACCTCTGGTTTTCGACGAAAGATACCATTTCAAAGAAATATGATCAAAGATTCAAGGATATTTTTAAAGACGAATATGATCATTATAAGGACGAGTTCGAAAAGGCAGGGATCACATATTTTTATACGCTTATAGATGATGCTGCTGCCCGTATAATGAGATCTGAAGGGGGATTCATCTGGGCTCTTAAGAATTATGACGGAGACGTTATGTCTGATCTGATCTCATCTGCTTCAGGCTCTCTTGCCATGATGACTTCTGTTCTTGTTAATCCTGATGGAAAATATGAATATGAAGCTGCCCACGGAACTGTTCAGAGACATTATTATAAATATCTCCGCGGTGAAAAGACTTCCACTAATCCGACAGCTACTATTTTTGCCTGGACTGGAGCTCTTAGAAAAAGGGGAGAGATGGATTCTCTTCCTGAACTTATTAATTTTTCGGATATGCTTGAGAAGGCCTGCCTCGATACTATTTCTGATGGAAAAATGACTGGAGATCTTGTAAGGCTTACTACTGTAAAGAACCCTGTGACTCTTACAAGTGAAGAATTCATAAAAACTGTAAGAGGCACTCTCATGGAACTTCTGGGAGAATAAAATGCTGCTTACAGTTTCAGATCTTAATAAATCATTCGGAGAGCGTGTACTTTTTGACAGGCTCTCTTTTTCTCTTGATGAGAATGAAAAGCTGGGAGTTATTGGCCAAAATGGCTGCGGAAAGTCCACCCTGCTTAAGATAATTACCGGCGAGATGCCGTCAAACGGCGGAAGCGTCACAATAAGGGAAGACGTTACAGTGGGCTATCTGGCTCAATATCAGAAAAATGATCTGGACGGAAATATTTTTGATGTAGTGCTGTCATCCCGTCAGGATCTTATCAATAGAGAAAAAGAACTTATCTCTATGGAAAATGAGATGAAGAGCCTAAGTGGCCCGGATCTCGAAAATCTTATCGAAAAATATCATGCTCTTAACGAGAAATTTATCGATCAGGGAGGAAACGTTTTTAGAAGCCTTGCAGTTGGAATACTTAAGGGGCTTGGTTTTAGCGAAGATGATTTTAGTCTTCAATACAGAAATCTCTCAGGAGGACAGAAGACCAGGGTTTCTCTCGGAAGGCTTCTTCTTTCAAATCCGAAGCTTCTTATTTTGGACGAACCGACTAATCATCTTGATATAAGTTCAGTTGAATGGCTTGAGAATTTCCTTTCTTCATATAAGGGCTCCTGTATTTTGGTAAGTCACGACAGATATTTCCTCGATCATATAATTGATCACTGCCTTGATATATCAGGCCCAATGACAAGGATGTATACGGGAAATTACACCGAATTCCTTCAAAAGAGGAAGGGCGTCAGAGATTCGATGATAAAGGCCTATGAAAAGCAGCAGGCGAAGATCGAACATGAAGAGAAGGTAATTGATACTCTTCGCAGATTTAACCGGGAAAAGTCAATAAAAAGGGCTGATTCCAGACAGAAGATGCTGGACAAGATAGATATTCTCGATAAGCCTGAAGAAGAGCAGGACAAGATGCGGCTTCATTTTAATGTAGATAAAAGAAGCGGCGACGATGTGCTTAATGTTAGTTCTCTTTCAAAGGCTTTCGGAGATAATGTACTTTTTACAGATCTCTCTTTTCTTCTTAAGAGAGGTGATCATCTTGCTATATTAGGTGACAATGGAACAGGAAAGACCACACTCCTTAAGATAATAAATGGCCTTATTCCCTTTGATGAAGGAACTATTAAGCTCGGTTCTAATGTGAGCATAGGCTATTATGATCAGGCCCAGCAAAATCTTGACGACGATGCAACTCTATTTCAGGAGCTTAGGAATACATATCCTACCTTGAATGACACAGTGATAAGGAATACTCTGGCAGCTTTTGGATTTAGAAATGATGATGTTTTCAGGCTTGTTGGAAAGCTTTCCGGAGGTGAGCGTGCCAGGTTAGCTCTTTCTAAGCTTTCTCTTCAAGGTTCCAATTTCCTTATATTGGATGAGCCGACCAACCATCTGGATATAAGAGCCAAGGAAATACTTGAAGATGCTCTTCTTCAATACGAAGGAACCATACTTTTTGTATCTCATGACAGATATTTTGTAAATCGTATAGCTAATCGGATAATCTTTATCGATAAGGATGGGACAAAATCCTATCTCGGCAATTATGATGATTATCTTAGAGAGAAGAAGAAGGAAGAGGACAAAATTGTTACTGAGAAAGCGGTAAACGATAATCGAAAGAGCTATGAGGAGCAGAAAAAAGAAAAGGCAAAGCAGCAAAAGCTCGAAAGGGAGATAAAAACTGTTGAAGACAGGATCTCTTTGCTTGAATCGAGATCACAGGCTATAGAAGAAGAAATGGCAATTCCTGAGAATGCCGTAAACTTATCAAAATTAAATGAGCTCGGCAAGGAAAAAAATATTGTAGATACAGAGCTTGAAAGCTTATATGAGAAATGGGAAAAACTTCAGGAGGATCAAGGATAAATGCCTTTCGTTAAATTATTGACATAGAATTATTTTCAAATTAAAATTATTTTATTAACAATTGAAAGGCAAGAACTATTATGGATAAACAAATTTCACCGGCAGTTATAAAAAGATTACCACGATATTACAGATATCTTGAGGAACTTATGAATGAAGGAGTGGAGAGGATATCATCCAAGAATTTTTCCGAAAAGATGCATGTCACAGCCTCTCAAATAAGACAGGATCTTAATAATTTCGGCGGTTTCGGTCAGCAGGGCTATGGTTACAATGTAAAGTATCTTCATGACGAAATCGGTAAGATCCTTGGACTCGATCATCAGCACAATGTCATTGTGATAGGTGTCGGAAATTTAGGTCAGGCCATTGCGAATTACAAGAATTTCAAAGGACTTGGTTTTAATATGATAGGATTTTTCGATATAAATCCTGACCTCAATGGGAAATTAGTTAATGGCCTTCCTATAATGATGATGGACGAGCTTCCTGACTTTCTTAAGAAGACCAAGGTAGATATTGCAGCCCTCACTCTTCCAAAGAAAAATGCAAAAGCAACAGCGGAAAAGCTTCTTTCTCTCGGAATAAAAGCTATCTGGAACTTTGCTCTTGTAGATCTTGATGTTCCTGATGATGTGGTAGTTGAAAATGTCCATCTTTCGGACAGTCTTATGACTCTGTCTTATAATATTACAAAAATGTAATCTGTTTGTAATTTTTAGTATCATTTTTAGATCATGAATGAAGAAAATTTCCATATAGCTATAGAACAGAAAAAAATCCCTATATTGGTTCTTGATAATAAATGGCACAGACTTTTTGCTGTTCATGGCAAGCCTGAAGAAGTAAAAGCTCTGGAAAAAGAGATAAGAGATCTGCTTTCAGAGCAGGGCCAGCTCAATAATGATCTTAAGTCACTTAAGAAGATCAAAACGAATCTTATGACTAATATAGTCTCAAATATGGGAGACGATGGGGAGATTGACAAGGCCAATACTGCCGAAATGGAAAATAACAAGCGTCTTATTGAGGAGACAAATCTTAAGCTGGATGAGATAGAGGCAAAGCTTACGGCTATTCCTCATGAAATCGACATAAGGAACAAAAGCCTTATGTTTGAGACCATGGCCTATTGCTACAATTATCTCAGGAAAAATAAGGAAGAAGCCGATGAGATAACAGAATGGATAAATAAGATCCGTATCGAGCTTAAGAAAAATATCATAAGGAAGCAGAATCGTACCATCAATAATAAGGAAATGTATTCCTATATGCATGATATATTCGGCAAAGATGTCCTTGACCTTTTTGATATGAGAGTTGAAGACTATGATGCCTTCACAAATGAAAGCAGGGACACTAAGGATAAGAAAGAGGACAAAGGGGATAAAAAGGATAGATCTGAATCCTCTGATGATAAAAAAGAAGGTTAAAATGGATTTAAATAGAATTTGTGCTGAGATCTCACTGGATTCGCTTCTTTATAATCTTAATTCCATGAAGAACAATGTCGGTGACAGTGATTTTTTATGTGTACTTAAAACCAATGCTTATGGAATGGGAGCAGTTCCTATAGCCAGGGAGCTTGAAAAAATTCCTTATGTCAAGGGCTATTGTACTGCGACAGCTGACGAAGGACTTTCCTTGAGAAAGGCAGGTATAAATAAGCCTATACTTAATCTGGGTATAAGTTTTGAAGATTCTTTTGATGATATGATAAGAAATGGCATAAGACCCGCCATTTCATCTTATGAGGAAGCAGAAGCATTCTCCCGTCATGCCGAGGCTCTTTCTATAAAAGCTCCTATACATATTGCAGTTGATACCGGAATGAATCGTATCGGTTTCAGGCCTGACAAGAATGGCGAAGATGCAATAAAGAAGATAAATGAACTTCCGGGAATCGAGATCGAAGGCATTTTTACTCATTTCGCCAGGTGCGATGAGAGAGACAAATCCCATGCCGTGAAACAGGAAGATCTGTTCAAGAGTTTCGTAAATAAGCTTAATGATGCCGGTATAATAATAAAATATGCTCATTCAGCAAATAGTGCTGCGATTCTTGAATTCCCGCCTGCCATAAGCTCACTTGTAAGAGCCGGAGTAACACTTTACGGGATGTGGCCGTCAGATGAGATCGACAGATCTTTTCCCCTTAAGCCGGTCATGTCACTTAAGTCTCATGTTTCTTTTGTAAAAAATGTCCCCGCTGGCCAGGCCATAAGCTATGGAGGAACTTTTGTTACAAAACGTAACAGTATCATTGCGACAATACCTGTCGGATATGGAGATGGTTATCCAAGATCTCTTTCAAATAAAGGCTTTGTCCTTATACATGGTAAAAAGGCTCCAATAACCGGAAGAGTCTGCATGGATCAGCTTATGGTCGATGTTACGGATATAGGATCTGTAAAACCTATGGATGAAGTCACTCTTATAGGTCGTGATGGCAGTGAAGAGATAACAATTGAAGAGCTTGGAGATCTATCCGGAAGATTTAATTATGAGCTTTCTTGTCTTCTTGGAAACAGAAGAGTTCCGAAGCTTTATTATAAGGATGGAAAATTAATCGAGACTGTTAGTGAATTATAATTTTATTGATTTGAAAGAGGGTGGTATTTTTGGATTCCCCGTATAATTTTTTCCACAGGAAAAAGAAATCCCAAAAGGAAATCGAGGAGATCACTGAAAACGAAATAGTCGAAATGGTCGACGAAGGCAGAAAGAGCGGTGCTTTAAGAAATTCCGAGGCTGCCATGGTTCATAACATATTTGATCTTGATGACAAGACAGTAAAGGACATAATGATTCACAGATCAGATATGGATGCCATAGATGGAAATCTCACACTTAGAGAGGCTATAGATTTTTTTATAAAGGAAAACTATTCCCGATATCCGGTCTATATTAATTCAATAGATAATATAATTGGTATAGTACATATAAAAGATATTCTTAAGCATGCAATAGAGCCTTCTGAATACGATAGGAAAATAAGAGATCTGAACGGAGTCATAAGGAAGGCTGAAACAGTGCCGGAGACCCACGGAGTCTATACACTTTTTACAACTATGAAGCTTGACAAGACACATCTTGCAATAGTTGTGGATGAGTATGGACAGACAAGTGGTCTTGTTACCATGGAGGACATTCTTGAGGAGATAGTCGGAAATATCCAGGATGAGCATGACAATGATGAAGCTTATATCATTAAGGTTAAGCCCGGAATTTACATAATGGACGGGAAGACGCCTATAGAAGATGTTTGCTCTGCTTTGGGTTTTGAATGCGAGATCCCCGATATAGAGACACTTAATGGCTATCTTGTAAATATGCTGGGAAAAATACCGGAGAATCATACTTCATTTGATCTTGATGCGCATGGTTATAGATTCCATATTTTAGATGTGGAAAACCGTGTCATTAGTAAAGTGCGCATTTCTTTACATTGAAGATAGAAAAGAAAAATGCTAAAATTTTCTATAAATATGGATGAAAGGATTTTTTAACAATGTCAGGACATTCAAAGTTCGCAAATATCAAACATAAGAAAGAGAAAAATGATGCTGCAAAGGGAAAGGCCTTCACAATTATAGGACGTGAGATCGCTGTTGCAGTTAAAGAAGGCGGGGCAGATCCTGCAAATAACAGCAAACTTCGTGATGTTATAGCCAAGGCTAAGGCTGCTAATATGCCTAATGATACTATCGACAGAGGTATTAAGAAGGCAGCCGGAGATGCAAATTCTGTAAATTACGAGCAGCTTACATATGAGGGCTATGGCCCCGGCGGAACAGCTATCATCGTTCATGCTCTTACAGACAACAGGAACAGGACTGCCGCTAATGTAAGATCTGCATTTACAAAGGGTCATGGATCAGTTCAGACACCCGGATGCGTATCATATATGTTCGATGAGAAGGGACAGATCCTTGTAAGCCGTGAAGATATTGATATGGATTCAGACACTCTTATGATGACCGCTCTTGATGCCGGTGCTGAAGATTTTGAAGAGACAGACGACGGCTTTATAATAACCACCGCTCCAGAGGATTTTTCAAAAGTAAGAGAGAATCTTGAAAAAGAAGGGATCCCAATGGCTGAGGCCAATATTTCAATGATTCCTCAAAATTATGTTAATCTTACAGATGAAGAAGACATCAAATGTATAAGACGTATTCTCGACCTGCTTGATGAAGATGATGATGTACAGGAAGTATTCACTAACTGGGAAGACAGCGAAGAATAAACTGAACTTTTTTTAAGCGGGTTAAAGGAGGATTAAATTGAAGACGGTTTTATTTGCGGCAAGTGAGTGCGTTCCTTTTGTTAAGACAGGGGGACTTGCAGATGTTGTAGGTGCATTACCCAAGGAATTTGATCCTTCGATCTGGGATGTTCGTGTAGTCCTTCCGGACTATACTTGTATTCCACCTGAATACAGGAATAATTTTGAATATGTATGTGATTTTCAGATGGATATGGGGCCTCTTGTCGGCCGTCAATATGTTGGCGTCATGAAATATGTCTATCAGGGAATCACATATTATTTTATTGACAATCTTCATTATTTTGAATGTTTTTATCCCTATTCCGATACAAGATGGGATCTGGAAAAATTCATTTTCTTCGACAAGGCTGTGCTTTCGATGCTTCCTCTTATCAATTTCAGACCTGAGCTCATCCATTGCCATGACTGGCAGACCGGCCTTATAAGTGTTTATCTTAAAAATGAATTTCAGGCCAACCCGTTTTTCAGAGGAATAAAGACCATAATGACCATCCATAATCTGAAATTCCAGGGAATATGGGATGTTGAGACTATAGAGGGAATATCGGGACTAAGCCCCGAGCTTTTCACGCCGGACAAGCTGGAATTCAACAAGGCAGGAAACATGCTTAAGGGTGGTCTTGTATATTCTGATTATATAACAACTGTTTCAAAAACCTACTGTGACGAGATTCAAACAGAGTATTATGGTGAAGGTCTTGATGGCCTCTTAAGAGCAAGACATTTTGATATGCAAGGCATAGTAAATGGAATTGATAATTCCATGTATGATCCTTCTAATGACTCAATGATCTTCAAGAATTACTGTGTCGGCGATTTTAGGAAACATAAGAAAGAAAATAAGACCAAATTACAGGAAATGCTTGGTCTTCAGGTCGACAATAAGAAATATATGATAGGTCTTATTTCAAGACTTACCGACCAGAAGGGCCTTGATCTTGTAAATTACTGTATTGAAGGCATTGCCGATGAATTTACCCAGCTCGTAATAATTGGAACTGGTGAGAGCAGATATGAGAATACATTCAGACATTTTGCATGGAAATATCCCGGCAGAATATCTGCAAATATATGTTATTCGGAAGATCTGGCTCATAAGCTTTATGCGGCTGCAGATGCATTTTTAATGCCTTCAAGATTTGAGCCCTGTGGCCTTACCCAGCTCATCTCTTTCAGATATGGGACAGTTCCTATTGTAAGAGAGACCGGTGGCCTCAAGGACACAGTTATTCCATATAATGAATATGAGCATACCGGAGACGGCTTCTCATTTAGAAATTATAATGGTGACGAATTATTGAATACTGTAAATTATTCGAAGCATATATTCTTCGATAAAAAAGCCGACTGGAACAAGATGGCTGAAAGAGGAATGAATAAGGATTTCTCCTGGAAGCATCAAAAAGCATCATACGAAGAGCTTTATCATTATCTGATCGGTTGATGTAAGGGACATAGATGACAACAGACAGAAAGAGAAAAACTAAAACCACAAGATCCGGATCTACTGCTAAAAGGACCAGTTCATATTCAAGTAAGAGGACTGGGTCCCGTAAAAAAAATCAATCTGATATCAATGGATCAGTGGCTTTGATCGTCTCTCTGTTTGCAGGAATATTTATATTTATTTCAAATCTGGGAGCAGGCGGAAAAGTTGGAAACCTGCTCTCAAATTTTCTGTTTGGCCTCTTCGGCCTTCTAAATTTCCTTCTGCCTTTTCTTGTCATTGTTCTTGCAATCTACTATGTCTTAAGAAGAAATGATTTAAAAAATATAAATAGCCGCATAATTTTTTCGATTATTTTTTATCTAACGCTTACCATTTATCCTGAGCTTTTGAAGAACAAAAATGATCCCATTGGAGCCGGAGCTGCTTATTTCAATGGATTTTATGACCATTCGGGAGGTGGATTTGTCGGCGGACTTTTCTCTGATATTCTTGTTAGCTTATTTAGCCTTGCCGGAGCCTACTTAATAGTGATAATAATAGATGTCATTCTTTTTATTTTTTTAATGGGTTTTTCCTTTACCGATCTAATGGAAGATCTTAAGGAAGCTCATAATGAGAAAAAGGCTTTTAAAGAAGAGGAGAAGGCCGAGAGGGAGAGAGAAAGAGAAGAGATACGTAAGAGAGAAGAAAAACGAGTAAACCTTCCTCCCAGAAAGACAGAGGATTCTGAGCCGGTAAGACGTGGAAAGCCAATAAATGATGGTCAGCCGGTTATTATAAGGACAGGCACGCCGAAAAAAAAGAGCAGAGCAAATTCCAATATTCATCCGGGACGTCCCGAACATAAGACCGAGGAAGGACCCGAGCTTCTATTTGATCCTTCGCTTCCGAGACGGGAGAGAAAGGTCAGAGGTACATCATTTAATACCAGGCTGACTCCTGATAATGAAAATAAAAGCGCCGGAAATGATGACATGAATGAGATTAGTTCTCTTGATATTAGTAAGAGAGCAAAAGAAAGTCCCGTAAATACTATCCTTGAGCCCGAGGAAGAAAAGGAAGATGTTATAGTTAATGATATAAGGCTTTTTTCCGAAGATACATCTTCAGACTGGGAAGATCTCTGGATGAAAGGTGATGAAGCATCTTTAGAAAGCGGATCAGAAATCAATAATGATTCCTCCCCGGAAGATTCTTTCGCTCACTCTTATCAGGAAGATAATTCAAATGAGGATAACAGGTCTTTCTCAAGAGAATCCAAAGATAAAAATATTCATTCTCCCGAGTCTGTGGAAACATTTACGGAAAGCTACAAGGACGGGCACTCGCCGGAATATGATCTTTATAGTGACAGAAGATCTGATTCAACAAAGAAGGCTGATTCAATTCCTGTTTCGGATATTTCTCCTGCCCCAGCAAATGCTGCAACAGAATTAATAAACAAATCATCAAAGTCAGAAAAAGAGGAGATCACATCTGATAATAAACCTTTAGAATATGTATTGCCGCCTACCTCAATTTTAAGCATAAATAATTCAGGCAATGGAAATAAGGATTCAGAAGCTGAGAAGACTGCCATAAAGCTTAATGAAGTACTTAAGAATTTCGGCGTAAATGCAAAAGTTACAGGCTACAGCAGAGGCCCCAGCGTAACGAGATATGAGGTTCTTCCGGATCTTGGAGTTAAGGTTAGCAGAATCGTAAATCTTACTGATGATATAAAAATGAATCTTGCGGCTACTGATATCAGGATCGAAGCTCCAATCCCCGGCAAGAGTGCTGTAGGAATTGAGGTTCCTAATAAGGAAAAGACCATAGTTGGATTCAGGGAGCTTGTAGAGTCGGCTGAATTTAGAAAATCCAGGTCTAAAATAGCATTTGCTCTGGGACGTGATCTAAGTGGCCGGGTTGTTATAAGCGATATCCAGAAAATGCCTCATCTTCTTATAGCGGGAGCTACCGGTTCAGGAAAATCGGTTTGTATTAATACCATTATTATGAGTATCCTTTATAAGGCAAGGCCTGATGAGGTTCAATTCATAATGATAGATCCAAAGGTCGTAGAGCTTTCTGTTTATAATGGAATTCCTCATCTTCTTATACCTGTAGTTACGGATCCTAAGAAAGCTGCCGGTGCTCTTCAATGGGTTGTCAAGGAAATGATGGACCGCTACAAGAAGTTCTCAGATTGCCATGTCAGGGATATGGAGCATTACAATTCTCTTATTCATGACGGAAAGATCGATATCGAAAATAATGGACAAAATCTTACTATTAGTGCGGCAAAGATGCCTCAGCTGGTTGTAATAGTTGATGAGCTTGCAGATCTCATGATGACGGCTTCAAAGGAAGTTGAGGAAGCGATATGCCGTATAGCCCAGCTGGCCCGTGCCGCAGGCATCCATCTTGTAATAGCTACACAAAGACCATCAGTAAACGTAATCACAGGTCTTATCAAGGCAAATATGCCCTCACGGATAGCTTTCTCCGTAACTTCCGGTGTCGATTCAAGAACTATTCTTGATATGAACGGAGCCGAGAAATTGCTTGGAAAAGGTGATATGCTTTATTATCCCCAGGGGCTTACCAAACCAGTAAGAGTTCAGGGTGCTTTCATACCGGACATGGATGTAGCAAAAACAGTTAAGTATATAAAGGAACATAACAAAGATCAGAAAGCTGATAATTCTGATATCATTAAGGAAGTTGATTCAGCTGCTGAAAATACAATATCTCCTTCTTTAGATGAAGGAGGAAATGACAATGGTTTCGACGAATATTTTGCAGACGCCGCAAGGCTCCTCATAGAAAAAGATAAGGGCTCTATCGGCATGCTTCAGCGTAATTTCAAGATAGGTTTCAACAGAGCTGCGAGAATTATTGACCAGCTTGAGGAATTCGGTGTTGTTGGTCCTGAAACAGGCACAAAACCGAGGAAAATACTTGTAACACTAGAACAATTTGAAGAAATGCTGAAAAATCAAGGAGGAAACTGAAAAATGAAATCAGACATTGAAATTTCTCGTGAAAATGACATGGAATGCATTAGTCATGTAGCTGCTGAAAAGCTTGGAGTTTATGAGGAGGATCTCGAGCTTTATGGTAAATATAAAGCAAAATTTTCAGAGAAATTCCTGTCTGATATAAAAGAAAGGCCTTACGGGAAGCTTGTTCTTGTTACAGCTGTAAATCCCACCCCGGCAGGCGAAGGAAAGACAACAACAAGCATAGGTCTTAGTGATGCTCTTAATGCTCTCGGGAAAAAGAGTGTCCTTGCCTTAAGAGAACCCTCTCTTGGACCTTGCTTTGGAATCAAGGGAGGAGCCGCAGGCGGCGGCTATGCCCAGGCAGTTCCTATGGACGAGCTCAATCTCCATTTTACCGGAGATTTTCATGCTATAACATCAGCAAATAACCTTCTCGCAGCCCTTCTTGATAACCATATTCAACAAGGAAACGAGCTGATGATCGATCCCAGAAGAGTAGTCTGGAAGAGATGCCTTGATATGAATGACCGTGTTCTTAGAAATATAGTCATTGGTCTTGGTTCCAAGGCAGACGGAATGGTAAGAGAAGATCATTTCATAATTACGGTGGCTTCTGAGATCATGGCAATTCTTTGTCTGGCCGAGGATATAAAAGATCTTAAAAAAAGGCTTGCAAAAATCATCGTCGCCTATAATTTTAACGGAGATCCTGTTACTGCTGAAGATCTTCATGCAGTAGGAGCTATGGCAGCTTTACTTAAAGATGCTATAAAACCGAATCTGATCCAAACTCTGGAACACAATCCTGTTATTGTTCACGGAGGGCCTTTTGCTAATATTGCTCACGGCTGCAATTCAATAAGAGCTACAAAGACAGCTTTAAGGCTTGGTGATATCTGCGTAACCGAGGCAGGTTTCGGTGCAGATCTCGGCGCAGAAAAATTCATGGATATCAAATGCCGTCAGGCAGGACTTTCTGTCGATGCCTGTGTACTTGTAGCCACTGTACGTTCTCTTAAATATAATGGTGGAGTTCCAAAGGATCAGCTTAATGAACCAAACCTTGAAGCTGTAAAACGTGGCATAGCAAATCTTGAAAAGCATATGGAGAATATTTCAAAATATCATGTTCCTCTTGTAGTTACGCTTAACCGTTTTGTGAGCGATACAGATGAAGAGATCAAATTCATTGAAGACTTCTGCCGAGAGAGAGGTGCCGAATTTGCTATATCAGAAGTCTGGGAGCACGGCAGCAAGGGAGGAATTGATCTTGCCAAGAGCGTACTTAAGGCACTTGATAAGAAATCCAATTATGCTCCTCTTTATAGCACAGATCTTTCTATCAAAGACAAAATTAAAAAAATAGCTAATGAAATCTATGGAGCTAATGATGTAACATATTCTAAGACTGCAGAAAAGGAGATAAGTCATCTAAATGAATTAGGCTTCGGTAATCTCCCGGTTTGCATAGCAAAGACTCAGTATTCACTTTCGGATGATCCTAAGAAACTGGGCAGACCAAAAGACTTCACTATTAATGTAAGAGAACTCTATGTGTCAGCCGGAGCAGGCTTCATAGTGGTTCTCACCGGAAATGTAATGACTATGCCGGGACTTCCTAAGAAGCCTGCCGCATTCTCAATAGATGTGGATGACGATGGAAATATAACCGGTCTGTTCTGATTGGAGAAAATATGGCTGTAATTCTTGACGGAAGAAAAGTTTCATCTTTGATAAAAGAAGAAATAAGAAGTAAGATTGATCCCTTTTCAGATGAAATGGTACCATGTCTCGCAGTAATTCTGGTTGGAAACGACAATGCGAGCCGCTTATATGTAAGAAACAAGATGAAGGCCTGCATGCTGACACATATCAGATCTCTTCAATTTAATCTGCCTGAAGAGACAGGCGAGGACGAATTACTTTCACTTATAGAAAGGCTTGATGCATCGCCTGATGTAGATGGGATCCTTGTTCAGCTTCCTCTTCCCGAAAGCATAGATGAGAAAAAGATCCTCGAAAGGATCGATCCCGGCAAAGATGTGGATGGTTTTCATCCAATAAATAAAGGCAGGCTCTTTGAAGGATCGGACTGCTTCGTTCCATGTACTCCTGCCGGCATCATAGAACTTTTAAAATACTATAATATTGATCTTGACGGAAAGAATTGCGTAATAGTTGGACGCAGCAATATTGTTGGAAAACCTGCTGCATTTCTTCTTTTAAAAGAGAATGCTACTGTAACAATTTGCCACAGCCACAGCAAAAATATTAGAAAATATTTGCAAAATGCCGATATTATCGTTTCAGCAGTAGGAAAAGCAAGATTCATTACAGAAGATATGGTAAAATCAAATGCTGTAATAATCGATGTTGGAATGAATCGTGATGAACATGGAAAACTGGTCGGAGATATCGACTATGAGAAGATTTTTCCCAAAGCATCTTATATAACACCCGTACCTGGCGGTGTAGGTCCTATGACCATAGCCATGCTGATGAAAAATGTTTTTAAGGCGAGAGGCATTGAAAAGCATAAATGATCTGTCCTGAATGCAAGAAAAATATTGAAGATGAGTCTCTTCTTTTCTGTCCCTTCTGCGGGACTGAAATAAAGGTCGTCCCCGAATATAACAGTTTTGAAGAGGATGAACTTCCATCTATGCTGGTTCACGGAGGAGAGAAAAAGACTCCTGAGATAAAGAAAACTTCATCAAAGCGTACTCTTATCCTGGCATGTCTGATTCTTCTTGGCCTTTTCTTTGGAACATTTTTGACTGTTTATACTTATCATCATTCTTATAATTATTATTACTCCAGTGCGGAAAAGAGCTTCAAAAATAAAGATTACAAAAGTGCATTAAATATGGCTTTAAAGGCTTATAACAAAAGAGCTGACTACGAGGCTACACTGCTTCTTGGAAAGTCATATTATAAAGAAAAAGATTATAAGAAGAGCGAAAAATATCTTAAGGAAGCCATATCCTTATATCCCAGGAGAACTGATGCATATTCTGTTCTCATTTCACTTTATGAGAGCGAGGGCAATTTTGATGCAATAAAGTCGCTCAGGGATTCTGCCACGAATCTTAATATAATTGAACTTTTTGATAATGTGGTTATGGCCAGTGTTATTTTTTCCAAGAAAGCCGGAAGTTATGATGATGATTTTGAGCTTTCCCTAAAAACATATGGTGATTATAAGATTTATTATACCTTGAATGGTGATAAGCCAGACAAGACTAATGGCATATTATATAAAAAGGATTCGCCTATCAATATTAGTGAAGGAAAGACAATTGTTAAGGCGGCCTGCTGCGACAAAAAAGGCCATTTTGGTGAAGTTAAAACAGAGAAATTCACAGTCAAATATACTGAACCTGATAATCCTTTTGTCTCTCCGGAAAGCGGAGTCATAAGCGGAGAAACAAAAGTCACAATCACTTCGCCTTACGAAGTATATTATACATGGGACGGTTCGGATCCGACCACATCATCGGATATATATACAGGACCTTTGGATATACCTACAGGCAATAATGTGCTTTCTGTTATGTGTATAAATGAACATGGACTTAAGTCTGAAATTCAGAGATATAATTATATTTATCAGCCGCAATAGGAGAATTAATGGATCAGGAGATTGAAATTGATATAGCCCCGGAGCATATTAAAAATGTCTTCGGTCAGCTCGATAAAAATATAAAGAATATTGAACGTACACTTCATGTCGACATTGTTCAAAGAGGAGACGAAATAAAGATCTCAGGTGCAGATAATAAAGTTCAAAGAGCAAGACAGGTAATAAATGAATTAATAAATCTTTCAGAGCGAGGTAACGATATAACTGAACAGAATGTGAATTACGCCATGGCAGTTTCCGAAAAGGAATTAAAGGATCATTCTATTCTTAAGATTGACGAAGATATTATATGTCACGCCGTTAATGGTAAACCTGTTAAGCCAAAAACCATGGGTCAGAAGCAATATGTCGATGCCATAAGAAACAACATGATCGTATTTGGTGTCGGTCCTGCCGGGACAGGAAAAACCTATCTTGCTATGGCTATGGCCGTTAAAGCTTTTCAAAATGAGGAAGTCGAGCGGATAATTCTTACAAGGCCAGCAATAGAAGCCGGTGAAAAGCTGGGATTTCTTCCCGGTGATCTTCAAAGCAAGATCGATCCCTATTTAAGACCTCTATATGATGCTCTTTATCAGCTTATGGGAGCAGAGAATTTCCAAAGAAATATGGAAAAAGACAAGATAGAAGTCGCACCTCTTGCTTATATGAGAGGACGTACTCTTGAAAATGCCTTTATAATTCTTGATGAAGCCCAGAATACAACACCGGCTCAAATGAAGATGTTCCTTACAAGAATTGGATTTGGTTCAAAGGTAGTTATTACAGGCGATATGACTCAAAAGGATCTTCCCACAGGAACAGTTTCGGGTCTTGATGTAGCAGAGCGTGTCCTTAAGCGTGTCGATGAGATAAAGTTTATAAAGCTTACAGGCAGGGATGTCGTACGCCATCCTCTTGTTCAGAAAATAGTAGAAGCATACGAGGAATATGAGAAAAAGAAGTCAGGAGACAAAAGCAGAAAACGAACAAACAATTAAAATTCCGGGATCAAGCCATCTTTCTCTTATAAGGCTGTTTTCATTTATCATTGGAGCAGTTTTTTCAGCCGGAATGATCATATTTTTCGGAATCAAAGAAAGGATGTCCTTTGACATATTGGGAATTTATATCGTTTTTCTTCTCATGCTATATGGTCAAAGCGTCTATCTTATTTTAGACGAGAGAAAAAGAGGAATGGAGATCTACAGAAGCACCTCCTACAGGAGATGGCTTCTTATTTTCTTACTCTTGGAAATATTTTTCTTCCTTGCTGTTTTATTTGATTTCTTCAGGCCGGAATTCATGATTGCAGTGGCATTTCTTCTTAATGCATCATCGGGCTTTAAGGGCGGGAGCGGACTTATTTCCTTCTTTATTTTCTTTCTTATTATATTCGGACATGCTAATGTAGGAGAGATCACAGCGATTCTTATGTGGTCATTTCTCGGTTCATTTTTTGCCGATATTTTGAAGAAAAGGATCAAATACCGCCAGAATAAGATATATGCCTATATAACACTCTTCTCGTCTGTCCTTTTTTTCTCTATCGGGATGAACTATCTTTACCGGAAGAAAATAAGTTCTTATTCCTGCTTGATACGACTTGCTTTTTCAGTCCTTGTAATACTTTTGGTTCAATTTTTCCCCTTCGTATTAAAATTCTTCAGAAGCGAAAGGGAAGATGTTTATAAAGAAATACTTTCGCCGGATTACAGCCTATTAAAGTCAATGAAAAAGTTTTCTTCCTTGGATCTATCCCATGCCCTAAAGGTCTCGGCTTTTTCAAAAGAAGCTGCAAAGATAGCAGGAGCTGATATTTTGTCCTCTGCTGCAGGAGGACTGTATTACAGATTTCCAAAGATGTTTTCCAGGAATGTGAGCGATGAAGCTATAAAGATACTGGAGGATCACTCCTTTCCCAGAGAAGTCATTGATATAATTTATGAATATAAGGGAGAAATGAAGAAGCCATCCAGTCAGGAATCTGCAATAGTTCTTGTGGTTGATTCAGTTATACAAAGATTCGAGCTTGTTACTAATGGGACAATGGATAATTCCTGGAACCAGAGCATAATGACCTATCAGGTCGTGAATGATATATCGCAGAATGGTCTTCTGGATGAGTCCGGCCTTTCGCAAAACCAGCTCTTAAAGATAAGAGATATGCTTGCGAAAGCGGATCTTAAAAAGAATTTTTCGGAGGAAATATGACTTTAAGATTTGATAATGAGGAAGAATATGATCTTGGCTTTGATCTCTATGATACAGCCGAAATGGTTATAAAAGCTGCTTTAGATGAAGAAAATTTTGAATATGAGATCGAGGTCGGACTAACGCTTGTAAGCCTTGATGCTATACATGAGCTGAACAAAGAATTCCGTCAGATTGATAAACCTACAGATGTGCTTTCTTTTCCACTTATTAATTATAAGGCTCCGGGAAATTTCGAAGGTATTGCTGATAATGAGGATAATATATCTCCCGAAACAGGAGAGATAATGTTGGGTGATATAGTTCTTTGTATCCCCCGTGTAATATCACAGGCAGAAGAGTATGGTCACTCAGTAAAGAGAGAATATTCTTTCCTTATTTCCCATAGTATGTTACATTTAATGGGCTATGATCACATCGATGATCAGGAAAGAAGGGTCATGGAGGATAAACAGGAGCTTATCCTTAATAATCTTGGAATTTCAAGGGGAGAATCATGAAAAAGTCGAAAAAGAAGTTAGTAATTGCGATCTCTGTCGAAGCCGTTGTCCTTGTGGCGATTCTGCTTGCCTGCCTGATTTTTTTTAGAAAATCTTCATCTAAAAAGACAGCCCAGGCAAACGAAAAGAAGACAAAAAGCAAGATAGAGAAAACACAAGTCAATGAAAACAGTACTGCATCAGTTCTTACCGGTCTTCCTGTCAGTGAGGAAGAGAGAAATGCAAGGCCTTTTGCTGTAATGATCGAGAATACGAAGGAAGCCTGCCCTCAGAATGGTATCAATAAAGCCGGCATAATATATGAATGCCCTGTTGAGGGAACTATTACCAGAATGATGGCGATCTTTCAGAATATGGGGACTGACGAGGTCATAGGAAACGTTAGATCATGTCGTCCTTACTATGTATATTTTGCAGCTGAATATGATGCAATTTATGCTCATTATGGACAAAATGGGCCGGGAAAGGATGCCCTTAATGAAGGGATAGTCCAGGATCTTAACGGGCTTTCCGGACTTGGAAATGTAACATATTACAGGACTAAAGACAGAAAATCACCACATAATGCTTATACGACCGGAGGAAAGCTTTTAGATGGGGCCAATAAGGGCAGCTATGAAACAAAATACAATGCTGATGAACACAAGCATTTCAATTTTGCCAAGAGCAGTGAAAACACTCTAAGTGACGGAACTACTGCAAATCATATAAAGCTTTATTATTTCTATAATCATCCGGAATTTACTTATGACGCATCTACAGGTCTTTATACACGTTCTCAATTTGGAAATCCTCAAATCGACAGAACTGACAATAAACCCGTAACAGTAAAGAATATTATAATTGAAAATGTTGACTCTTCACTTGTCAGTGAAAAATATGGAACAATTGATCTTAGAGTTGTAGGACAGGGAACAGGCAAATTTATAACAAATGGCAAGGCCATTGATATCACATGGAAGAAAGATTCTAATAAGAGCGTAACAAAATACTTTGATGCTTCCGGAAAAGAGATAGAACTGAATCCCGGAAAGACCTGGATCTGCATAGCTCAGAATGATTATGTAGCTAAAGACGTTATAGAATAAGATTTCTAAAAATGGAAAAAAAGAGAAGAAATACAATACTTGTACAGGGATCTATACTTGCTGCGGCTTCACTGATAAGCCGTATAATAGGACTTATATACAGAATCCCCCTGACTCATATTATAGGAAAGACCGGAAACGATTATTACGGAACCGCCTATACTGTCTACAATATTATACTTATAATTTCTTCATACAGTCTGCCTCTTGCAGTATCTAAAGTAGTATCATCCCGCATGGCTGTAAAGGAATACAGAAATGTAAGGAAGGTCTTTTTAAGTTCATTGGCTTTTGCTCTTATTTCCGGCTCTGCCGGTATGATAATTGTTCTGGTCTTTGCTGATGTCTTTACATCATGGCTACGTACTCCAATGGCAAGTCCTGCATTACGTATCCTGGCTCCTGTTATCCTTATTGTCGCAATAGTAGGAGTCTTAAGAGGCTTTTTCCAGGGACTTAATACTATGCTGCCTTCTGCCATATCACAGATAATTGAGCAGATAGTAAATGCTGTAGTAAGCGTCGTTGCAGCATACTTTTTGTTCAAATATGGTTTAAGAGCAGGAGCAGTCCTGGGACAGCAGAAAAAATATGCAGCAAGCTTCGGAGCAGCGGGCGGAACTCTTGGAACCGCAGCCGGAGCTTTTTCGGCATTTTTATTCATGCTTTTCATGATTCTTATCTATAAAAAGGTATTCAATAAAAAGATAAGAAGAGACAAAACTATCCATGAAGAGACTTACGGAGAGCTTTTTAAGATACTCATTTTTACTATAATCCCTGTATTAATGAGTACTGCCGTATATAACCTTTTTTCCATATCAGAGATGTTTATCTTTAAGAATGTGGCAAATATACAAGGATACAATGCTCATAAGATATCTGTATGGTGGGGTGTATATTCAGGTGAGGTAAGTGTACTTAAAAATATTCCGGTAAGTATAGCCGGAAGCCTTGCTGCTTCAAGTGTGCCTGCCATAGCTTCTTCTTTCAGAAAAGGCAATATGAATGATGTAAAAAGCGAGATAAGAAGTGCTACAAGATTCATATCACTCATTTCCTTCCCATGCACCGTAGGCCTCATAGTACTTGCAAAGCCTATTCTTGCCATGCTTTTCCATGATACAGACCTAACATCAGCATGGATGCTTATTATTGGTTCAATAAGTATTCCATTCTTCTGCACATCTACTTTAACAAATGGGCTCTTGCAGGGAATAAACCGCATGACAGAACCAGTAAAAAATGCAGTTATAACACTTGTATGTCACGCAGTGTTCCTTCTTTTTACTTTGCTTGTATTTAATCTTAATATCTATGCTGTACTTATTTCGCTTACTTTTTATGGAATAGTAATGAGCCTTCTAAACAGGCTTTCACTGCAGCGTTACAGCAGGACAAGACTGGATATAATGAAGACATATATACTTCCTCTTATAGCCTCGCTTATAATGGGAATTTTTGTATATCTTATCTACGTTTTTTTACATTTATTAATCAGTTCGGTAGTCATCCCTACCTGCATTGCCATAATAGGTGGGATTTTCATATATTTCGTAGCAATAATAAAGATAAAATGCGTAACAAAAGAAGAGTTCTATCACTTCCCCAAGGGTGAGAAGCTTGTCAGCCTCGGGGAAAAATTACATCTCTTTTAAAGAGGTTTTTGATGTTTGATGTTTCTATAATAGGCGCCGGGGCAGCAGGACTTTTTGCCGCCAGGTACCTGAGTTTAAAATCGGATCTTTCTGTTCTTCTGCTGGAAGGCGGACATTCATGCGGCCGTAAGCTTGCTCTTACAGGAAATGGAAAATGTAATATAGGAAATAAAGACATGGAATCATCCTTTTACAATTGTGAGGATGATTCTTTTCTTCAATTTTTGACAAAATTAGCGGGTGATGAAAGCGAGGCCTATATAAAGCTTCTGGATGAGATGGGTATTCCTGTTTCTTCTATAAACGGACTTTATTATCCCCTTTCAAGAAGCGCCTCTTCAATTGTAAGCCGCCTCATGCAAACAAGGGCCGAGATACGTACAGAATGTAAAGTAAGGGAAATAGAAAGAAAAAAAGATTCATTTCTTCTTTACGGAGACCGGGAAAATGGAATAAGACCCTTGCTTTCTGAATCAAGATATGTGATCCTTGCGGCAGGAGGGGCTTCTTATCCAAAGACCGGAAGTGACGGAAGTGGATACAAACTTCTTAAGAAACTGGGAATCGATATTGAAGAGCCAAAGCCCTCGCTTGTACCTCTTGTTGTAAAGGATTTTGATCCTGTCTTAAAAGGCACAAGAGTAAGAGCTGACGTAAAGCTTTACTTAAATGATTCATTAATAGCCAGGTCTTCAGGAGAAGTTCAATTTACATCATTTGGACTTTCAGGCATATGCATATTTGAGCTTTCTGGAAAAGTTGTCAGAGCAAAAGAAGATAAGAAAGTAATTGTTCTTGATCTTCTTCCTGATTTAAGTACATCTGATCTTAAGAAAGAAATAATAAGTCTTATAGGTGACTCCGGATCTAACATGGATGAACTAAGTAAAAGCCTGATAACACTTTTACCGGAAGGTCTGCTTCATCATGTGCTTAACAATTATTTCAAAGAGGAAGACAGAAATATTGACAAGCTTGTCTGGTTAATCAAGAATGATTCCTATTTAATCTCATCCTGGAAGGGATTTGACCAGGCCCAAACCACAGCCGGTGGAGCCAGGATCTATGAGATAGAAAAGACCATGGAGGCAAAGAAAGTCCCTGGATTATTTATCACGGGAGAACTTCTTGATATTGACGGCATCTGTGGGGGTTATAATCTTACTCAGGCATTTTTAAGCTCTAAATGTGCCTGCGATGAAATAATAAGAAGATCAGGAGAAAACTAATGCTGGAGATTTCCGGAATAAAAATAAACACGGATAAGGCCCTTAATAAGGAGAATGAGATCTTGTTTAAGAAAGCGGGCGAAGTCTTAAGAATTAAGCCCGATAAGATAGAGTCTGTATCGATTATAAGAAAATCAATAGATGCAAGGCGAAAGCCGGATCTTTATTTTGTATATACTCTTAAAGTCGCTCTTAAGGATCAAAAAAAAGAGGAAAAGATCTTATCTAAAAATCCAAAAGTAAGGAAATATAAACCTCAGGAGATCATAATAGATAAGCCATCTAAAAGTCCAAAATCAAGGCCCGTGATAGTAGGAGCAGGACCGGCAGGACTTTTTTCGGCACTTGTTCTCGCCCAGGCTGGACTTAATCCGGTAATATATGAAAGAGGCAGATCTGTAGATGAAAGAAGCAATGATATAGAGAAGTTCTGGAAGGACGGGGTCCTTAATGAAGAAGACAATGTTTCTTTCGGAGAAGGCGGGGCTGGAACTTTTTCAGATGGAAAATTAAATACCCAGATAAATGACAAATTCGGAAGGAATACCTATGTCTTAAAGACATTTGTTTCTTGTGGAGCCGATGAGAGCATACTCTATGACGCCAAGCCGCATCTTGGTACAGATAAATTAAAATTTATTATAAAGAATCTTAGAAAGAAAATTGAATCTCTTGGCGGAGAATTTTATTTTTCATCAAAGGTAAATGACTTTAAAATCAAAAATGGAGTGCTAAAGGAGATTCACGTAAATTCCGAGTGGATAGAGGTAACTGATCTTGTGCTTGCCATTGGCCACAGCGCGAGAGATACGATAAAAAGGCTGTATCAGCTTGATATACCTATGGAAGCCAAAAATTTTGCAGTCGGTTTCCGGGCCGAACATCCACAGTCATTTATAGATCTGTCCCAATATGGCAAGGAGCGCGGCGGTCTTCCTGCAGCAAGCTACAAACTGTCTCATAATCTTTCGAACGGACGAGGCATCTATTCCTTCTGTATGTGCCCTGGGGGCTATGTTGTTAATGCAACTTCGGAAGAAGGAACTTTAGTTGTTAATGGCATGAGTTATTCGGGACGAGATGGGAAAAACGCCAACAGCGCTATAGTCGTTTCTGTAGGTCAAAATGATTTCAAAGGAAATGATCCGCTTTCATCAATAAGATTTCAAATGGATATAGAGAAGAAAGCATATATGGCGGGGCATGGACTTATTCCCCAGCAGCTTTATGGTGATTTCAAGGCTAATCGTATCTCCAGGTCCTACGGCCGCTTTGAGTCATCTACAAAAGGCGGAAGAATTTTTTCAGATCTTACTAAAATTTTAAGTCCTGAAATAAATTCTGCATTTATAAGCGGTATGGAAGCTTTCGGTGAGAAGATAAAAGGATTTAATGCGGATGATGTTATACTTTCGGGCATTGAAAGCAGGACAAGCTCGCCGGTCAGGATAATAAGATCTGACAAATTCGAGTCAGCAGTCGAAGGCTTATATCCATGCGGCGAAGGTGCAGGCTATGCGGGTGGCATAACAAGCGCTGCAATGGATGGCATAAAAGTTGGACTTGAAATACTTAAGAAATATCAGGAGTAATGATGAAGGACATAGACAGAGAAAAACTTACACCCATGATGCGTCATTATCTTAGTGTAAAAGAAGAGAATCCGGATTGTATTCTTTTCTACAGGCTGGGAGACTTCTATGAACTTTTCTGGGATGACGCAATAAATGTGTCCAGGGAACTTGAACTCACTCTTACGGGAAAGAGCTGTGGACTGGATGAAAGAGCACCTATGTGCGGCGTTCCCTTCCATGCGGCTGATACTTATATAAATCGATTGGTAAAACGTGGCTACAAGGTCGCAATCTGCGAGCAGCTGGAGGATCCGAAGAAAGCAGTCGGCATAGTAAAAAGAGGGATAATAAGGATAGTCACACCCGGAACCAATATAGATTCGAGTTCGCTTGAAGAAGGTAAGAACAATTATCTTATGTGTGTCTCTCTTTTTGACGATGTGATCGGAATAACTACATGCGATATATCTACAGGCGATTTTCTGGTAACCGAAGTCTCATCAAGAGAAGAATTCATAAATGAATTCAATAAGCTTAAGCCTTCCGAACTTATAGTTAATGAGGCCTTTGCCTTATCAGGAATCGATATCGATAAGATAAGGAATGAAAGAAATGTTCCTGTATCTGTACTGGATTCAGATTATTTCGACGAAGATAAAGCGATTTTTGAGATCAAAAGCCAATTCCCGAATGATTCCGGAGCAGAAAATATAAATGAGCTTTCAAGCGCAAAAATCTCATCCGGTGCCCTAATAAGATATCTTAAAGAGACTCAAAAAAACGATCTTCCGACATTGAGCCATATTACTGTCTACAAGGAATCAAATTTCATGGAACTTGATTCTTCGACCAGACGTAATCTTGAACTTACTGAAACTTTAAGAGATAAAGAAAAAAGAGGTTCATTGCTTTGGGTGCTTGATCATACAAAGACTGCCATGGGAGCGAGATTCCTTAGAACCATGATTGAGCAGCCACTGTTAAATAAATCAAAGATAGAAAAAAGACTTGACGCCGTAGAATTATTTTTAAAGCATCTCGTTGACAGGGAAGAAATCAGAGAATATCTTGGAGACATTTATGATCTAGAAAGATTAACTACCCGGGTTTCCTATCATACGGCAAATCCCAGAGATCTTATATCTCTAAGAAATTCGCTTAAGGTCATTCCAGGCATAAAATCTATCCTTAATGGATTTGAATCTGAACTTATTAAGGAGCTGGATTCTGCGATCGATCCCCTTATTGATGTGGAGGACCTCCTTGAAAGATCAATAGATGAAGATGCACCGGTCGGAATTCATGACGGAGGTATTATAAGAACTGGATTTAATGATGAAGTCGATGAATTAAGATCTGCTCAGAAGAATGGTAAGAAGTGGCTTCTCGATCTTGAAGCCAGGGAGAAGGAAAAGACCGGTATAAATAAGCTTAAGATCCGCTACAACAGAGTTTTCGGCTACTACATAGAAGTCACAAATTCCTTCCTGGACAAGGTTCCGGATTATTATATACGAAAGCAGACACTTGTCAATTCAGAGAGATTCTATACCGAGGAGCTTAAGGAAATGGAGAATAAGATCCTCGGAGCAGAAGACAGACTTACACATCTCGAGAATGAGCTTTATAACGATATATTAAACCAGGTTTCATCAAATATCGACAGGATCATGTCGACTGCAAGATCCCTGGCTGAAACAGATGCTCTTCTTTCACTTTCGGAAGCCGCCGAAAAAGGAAATTATGTAAGACCCAAGATCAATAACAAGGGAAAAATCAATATCAGTGCCGGCCGTCATCCGGTAGTCGAAAAGATGCTTAAAGACTCGATTTTTGTTGATAATGACACTGTCCTTGATAATAAGGATAATAGAGTATCGATAATTACCGGCCCGAATATGGCTGGAAAGTCAACTTATATGAGACAGACAGCCATAATCGTACTTATGGCACAAATCGGTTCTTTCGTACCTGCAGAATATGCTGATATCGGTATATGCGACAGAATCTTTACAAGGGTCGGAGCATCAGATGACCTTGCAAGCGGACAAAGTACCTTTATGGTTGAAATGAATGAAGTCGCAAACATATTAAAGCATGCGACCCGTGATTCGCTCCTTATTCTTGATGAGATTGGAAGAGGAACAAGCACATTTGACGGGCTTTCAATTGCCTGGGCCGTAATAGAATATGTAGCAGATCCTTCAATTATCGGAGCAAAAACTCTTTTTGCCACACATTATCATGAACTTACAGAACTTGAAGGAAAGCTGGCCGGGGTTCATAATTACTGCAGTGCAGTAAAAGAAGATCCTGAAGGCATTGTTTTTTTAAGAAAAATAGTACCAGGCGGAGCCGACAGAAGCTATGGAATAGAAGTTGCAAAATTGGCAGGACTTCCTGATGAAGTCATAGACAGGGCCGAAGAATTATTGGATCAGCTTTCTAAGAATGATTTGTCCAGTATAGCCGGTGACATAGAAGCAAGAGGTATAAAGAAGACAGAATCCAAGTCAAAGACTAAAGAAAAAAACGAGGAAATGGACAATCAAATGTCTTTTTTTGATACTCTTTCGGACAAGGATATTCTTGATGAGATCCGAGGACTCGACATAAGTACCATGACTCCGATTGATGCTCTTAATGAGCTTGATAGGATTCAGAAAAAGGTTAAAAACAGATGGTAGAAGAGATCAACATTTTAAGTGAAAATACTATCGATAAGATAGCTGCAGGTGAAGTAATAGAAAGACCTTCTTCTGTAGTAAAGGAGCTGGTTGAAAATTCTATTGATGCGGGAGCAAATTCAATTTCAGTTGAGATCAGAAACGGCGGTATCTCCTATATCAGAGTTACCGATAATGGAAGAGGAATAAGCAAAAGCCAGATAAAGAAAGCTTTTTTGCGCCATACAACGAGTAAGATCAAAAGTGCTGATGACATAATTGCTGTAAAGACTCTTGGTTTCCGCGGCGAAGCACTTTCAAGCATTGCAGCAGTTTCCAAAGTTAATTTAATCACTCATTCTAAAAACGACCCGGTCGGGCTTTCCTACAGGATAGAGGGCGGAAATGAGATAAGTTTAAGCGACATAGGTTCACCTGACGGAACAACATTTATAGCCGAGGACCTTTTTTATAATACTCCTGTAAGAAAAAAGTTCCTGAATTCGCCTCTTACTGAGGGAATAAGGATAGAGGAGCTGATTGAGCATCTTGCTCTTTCTCATCCTGAAATATCTTTCCGTCTTATCAATAATAATTCAGAGAAACTTGTAACACCTGGAAACGGCAGCCTTACTGATACGATCTACCGGATTTATGGCAGGGAGATAACAAAAAATCTTCTGCCTGTAGAATATGAGTCCGAAAATATTAAGATCGAGGGCTTTTTAGGAAAGAGTATCATAAATAGAGGAAACCGAAAATTCGAGACTTTCTTCGTGAACAATAGATATGTCCATGGCAAGAAGCTCTCCAAAGCCGTGGAAGACGGATATAAGGGCTATCTTATGCAGCACCAGTATCCTTTTTTCATCCTGAACCTCTATTTCCCGCCAGGAAGCGTGGATGTGAATTTTCATCCAAAGAAGGAAGAGGTAAGGATCGAAAATAAGGAAGATATCTATAATGATATTACAATGTGCGTCCATAACAGGCTTATATTGCGGGAAGATATAGATATTATTCCATTGGCTGAAAAAGGCAATGATACTGAAGAAAAAGCAAAAGAAGCAGAGAAAGAAAGATCTTACGGTCACGAGCCCTTTGAAAAGAAAAAGAATGATCTTCCTGAGATCGTCCTCACTAAAGAAGAGGAAAAGGAAATTAAATATAGTAAAGTTCCTCAAAATCTATTTTTTAAAGAAAGCGATAATTTTAAAGAAAACGATAATTTTGAAGAAAAGAAGATCCATTATGAGCAAAGATCATTTCTTACCCCTGAGGCCAGAAAAAATTTTGTTATAATTGGTCAGGTCTTTGATACTTACTGGATCATTTCTTATCAGGAAAAGATGTATATAGTGGATCAGCATGCTGCTCACGAGAAGGTAAATTACGAACGGATGATGAAGCGGGTAAGAGAAAATAAGATCGCAAGCCAGCTGGTAAGTCCCCCTGTAATGGTATCTATGAACCGTGAAGAGCAGGAGATCTTTAAAAAATACCAAAGCGAGTTCGAATCCCTTGGCTTCAAGGTATCACCTTTCGGAGGAATGGATTTTGCTATAACTGAAATTCCTTATGAGCTGGACAGTGTCGATAAGAAACAACTTTTTTACGATATACTTGAAGACGCCTCAAAGATCAAGAATATATCGGATTCCTCTATTATTAAGGAGCGGATTGCCACCATGGCCTGTAAGGCATCAATTAAGGGGAATCAGCATATATCAAGGCAGGAAATGGAAGAACTTTTGAATGAAATGCTGACACTGGAAAATCCTTATCATTGTCCTCATGGTCGTCCCACAATGATAGCCTTCAGCAGAGAAGATCTGGATAAACTTTTTAAGAGGATAGTATGAAACCGCCTATGATAATAATTGCGGGGCCTACAGGAGTCGGAAAAACAAGCATCTCTATAGGTCTTGCACAAAAATTAAACGGAGAGATAATTTCAGCTGACTCTATGCAGGTCTATAAAGGACTTGATATAGGCACAGCCAAGATAAAAAAAGAGGAGATGTGCGGGATCCCTCATCATCTCATAGATATAGCCGAGCCGACAGAAGACTTTGATGTAAAGCGTTTTTCTGAAGAATTCGAAAAGGCCGCCAAAGAGATACTTAGTAAAAATAAGCCCATTATATTGGTCGGAGGTACTGGTTTTTACATCCAGGCGGCTCTTTACGGAGTTGACTTCAGCGAAGATTCTACTGACAGTGACTATAGGAAAAAACTTGAAGAGATGTTAAGAGATGGGAAAAGCGATCTGCTTTATAAAGAACTTTCCAGGAAGGATCCTGCTTCATTAAAATATATCCATCCCAACAACCATGTGAAGATCATAAGAGCACTTGAATATTATAAAGCTACGGGAAAACCTATCTCCAGCCACAATGAAGAGGTAAGAAAAAACAAGGAAATGCGTTTTGATGCTCTTTATTATGTTCTTACATGTGATCGTAAGACTCTTTATGAAAGAATCGATAAGAGAGTTGACAAGATGATAGAAAATGGCCTTATTGATGAGATAAAAGGTCTTCTGTCAAATGGTGTCACTCCGGAAATGAGCTCAATGAAAGGGATCGGTTATCATGAATTCATTCCGATTCCCAAAACAGATGATGAAATAAAACATGCTGTGGAAAAAACAAAGTTAGATTCCCGCCATTATGCCAAACGTCAGCTTACCTGGTTCAGACATGAAAAAGATGCCGCTTTTCTTGACCTGGATGAATCAGGCTCTAATTTAGCCTGTCAACAATATATTATAAATAAGTATCTTGAGAAATTTGGAGAAAATCATGATTGAAGAAATGTATAAGGAACTTGGAATAAGCGATGAGGTCTTAAGATTTGGTAATGCTGTTCTTAATGATCTTTCTGATCGCTTCAAAAAGATAGATGAGACTGCCGAATATAATCAATTAAAAGTCATAAAGGCCATGCAGAATGCTAAAGTTGACAGTGAATGCTTCAATTCCTCAAGTGGCTATGGCTATGATGACATTGGCCGTGAGAAGCTTGAAAAAGTTTATTCACTTACTTTTAAGACAGAAGATGCTCTGGTAAGACCTCAGATCACCTGCGGAACTCATGCACTTCAGCTTGCTCTTATGTCAAATCTTCGTCCCGGCGATGAGCTTCTTTCACCGGTAGGAAGACCTTATGACACACTTGAGGAAGTGATCGGGATCAGACCTTCAAGAGGGTCATTGAAGGAATATGGAATTTCCTACAGAGAAGTCGACCTTAAGAGCGACGGATCATTTGATTATGAAAATATTAAAAAAGCTATAAATGAAAAAACACGTTTGGTTACTATTCAAAGATCAAAAGGTTATGCCTCAAGACCTACTTTATCAGTAGAAAAGATCGGCGAGCTCATAAGTTTCATAAGAAGCGTAAAAAAAGATGTAATAATAATGGTTGACAACTGCTACGGCGAATTTGTAGAGAGGGAAGAGCCTTCAAGCGTTGGCGCAGATATGATAGTGGGCTCCCTTATAAAGAACCCTGGTGGCGGACTTGCACCAATTGGAGGCTATATAGCAGGCAAGAAAGAATGTGTTGAAAATGCAGCATATCGTCTTACTTCCCCAGGACTCGGAAAAGAGGTTGGTGCATCGCTGGGAATTACAAGATCATTTATGCAAGGCTTTTTCCTCGCCCCGACTGTTACTGCAGCCGCTTTGAAAGGAGCCATTTTTGCTGCCAATATCTACGAGAGGCTGGGATATAAATGTATACCTGACGCTACGGAGTCAAGACATGACATAATTCAGGCAATTGAATTAAGAAGCCCGGAAAAATTATGCAAATTCTGTGAAGGAATTCAGGCTGCTTCACCTGTCGATTCATATGTGACTCCTGTGCCATGGGATATGCCTGGCTATGATTCAAAGGTTATTATGGCTGCCGGAGCATTTGTACAGGGATCATCCATTGAGCTTTCATGCGACGGACCTTTGAGAGAACCTTATTCAGTTTATTTCCAGGGCGGACTTACCTGGCCTCATGCAAAGCTTGGGATCCTTTCTTCACTTCAGAAGCTCTATGATGCGAAACTTGTTAAAGAACTTGTCTTATGATAAAATCAGATGAAGTTTGTGACAGACCCTTTTCCTTATGAGGAAGGGGATTTATTATGAATAATATAAGTATGAAATCGATGCCGGAGGATCAGAGGCCCTATGAAAAAGCCATTAACTATGGTTTTGAAAGCCTTACGGATTCTGAACTTCTCTCTATTATCATAAAAAACGGCACTAAGGGAGTAAGTGCTCTTTCTCTTTCAAGCCGTATTATTAATGAGAATGAGGGAAAGATCGGAAACATAAGAAAGCTTTCTCTCGAGGAGCTTACAGCTTTTTCAGGTATCGGTATCATAAAGGCCATTGAGATCAAGGCCTGTGCCGAGATCGCACTCAGACTTGTCCAGTCAGAAAGAAGAGATAAGATAAAGATGTGCGAACCCGAAAGCGTGGCCGGTTTTTTCATGGAAAAATTACGATATAATGATGTTGAGAGCCTCTATGCCGCTTATTTTGATTCAAAAATGGATCTAATTGGTTATGAGGAGATCTCAAGAGGGACTGACAGGATGGCACCTGTTTCTCCCAAGGTAATATTAAGGAAGGCAATATTGAAGCAGGCCTCTTTCCTTATTATTCTTCATAATCATCCGAGCGGAGACCCGGCTCCGAGCACTGACGACATTGAGACCACGAAATGTTTAAAAAAGTGCGGAGATATCATGGATATCCCGCTCAGAGACCATATAATAATAGGTGATAATAATTATTACAGCTTTTGCGAGCAGGGGCTTCTCAATTAAAAGCAGGAGGAAAAGAAAATGTCTAATGGTTATGGTATAGATCTTGGTACAAACAATCTGAAGATCTACAGCAAAGCCTCACAGGATGTAACAAATGTAAAGAATACTATAGCTCTTTTTGACAAGGGAAAAACATATGCATATGGTGATGATGCATATTCTATGTATGAAAAGGCACCGGATACAATACAGGTTTCTTTTCCTATCTCTAACGGAGTGATCTCGGATTTCGATAATATGCAGACCATTCTGGTCCAGGTGCTTGAAAATGTTATGAAGGCTCATATCAAGGGCTCGGACATAGTTATAGCGGTTCCCACCGATATCACCGAAGTAGAAAAGAAAGCCTTCAATGATATTTTCAGCAAGAAGAATTCAAAGATAAAGGTCAGAAGTGTGTCACTATGCGAAAAGCCTCTTGCGGATGCTCTCGGAATGGGGCTCGATATCACCGAACCTACAGGTGTCATGGTAGTCGATCTGGGAGCTGATACTACCGAGATCTCAGTCATCTCACTTGGAGGATTAGTGCTTTCAAATCTGCTTCCTTTTGGCGGTAACAAGCTTGATGAGGATATAGTTACTCATTTAAAGAGAAAATACAATCTTCTTATCGGTAAGAAGACAGCAAAGGAATTAAAGGAAAAAATCGGCTCTACCGAAAAGGGACGCGGACAGACAATGGAGGTAGTCGGCCGGGATGTGGTTGCAGGCCTTCCCATCAGCATGACTATAGATTCAGATATGGTCTATGAAGGCATGAAGGATGATCTTAATTCGATATGCTCGTCTATAAAGGTTATTCTTGAAAAGGTTCCGCCTGAGCTTGCCAAGGATATTGTCTACCAGGGCATTTATCTTACCGGCGGCTCATCACAGCTTGACGGCATAACAAAGCTCTTTAATGAGCTTACAAATATTAAGATGAACGTGGCTGAAAATGGTGAAGATACTGTTGCATACGGACTCGGAAAGGTTCTTACAGATGCCAAGTTCAGAAAATTCGGTTATACTATGAAGTCCAGAGTTTTCGAATAAAGGACAGCCTATGAAACATAAAAAGGGGCCGAAGATCCCAAGCAATATATTATTTTTCATACTCTTAACAATCTGCATTATTTTTCTACTGGTAAGTTATGTTACTGAATTTAACGGAGGAATAATAGGAACCGCCAGCAATACCATATTTGTTCCCATGCAGACAGGACTTGAGAAGATCGGCTATTTTACATCAAAAGTAAAAGCGGAGCGGAGTAATGCATCCCAGCTTTCAAAAGAGAACAAGAAATTAAAGTCCGAGGTCAATGAACTCACAAATCAGCTGAATCAGATACAGCTCCAGAAGTCAGAGCTTGAAGACCTGAAGAAACTCTATAAGCTTGATCAGAATTATAGTAATTACAAGAAGACCGGAGCTACCATAATTGCCAGGTCTCAGGATAACTGGTTCAATACCTTTACTATAAACAAGGGTACTGATGACGGCATAGAGAAAGATATGAATGTTATTGCCGATGGTGGTCTTGTCGGTCTTGTAGTAAAGACAGGCAAGAATTATTCTGTTGTAAGATCTATAATCGATGACATGGCAAGTGTCAGCGGAATGTCTTTAAACACTGGAAACACATGTATAATTTCCGGTGACCTCCAGTCTATGACAAGTAGTGGCAGGATAAAGATTACAGATCTTGAGAATAATAACCAGGCAATAAAGAATGGTGAACCCATTGTCACCTCAAACATAAGTGACAAATATGTTCCCGGCCTTCTCGTTGGCTATGTCGACAAACTTAACCTGGATCAAAATGATATCACATATTCAGGAACACTCACTCCGGCTGTTGATTTCAAGCATCTTCAGAATGTACTCGTGATCCTGGACAAGAAAGAGCGGGCAAATGAAAACTAAGTCTTTCTTAAAAAAGGCCCTGGTATTTCTTATCTCCCTTATAGTACTTTATATACTTCAGACGGCGCTTTTTCCCTTTCTGGAGCTGGGAGGGATAGTTCCGAATCTTCTTCTGATTCTAACCGTCTTTTATGGATTCATGAGGAATTCCAGAGAAGGAATGATAGCAGGCTTTGTATCCGGTATGGTCCTTGATCTTCTGACAGGACTTTCTTTCGGTGTTCATACGCTTGCTCTTCTTCTAATAGGGCTTATAAACGGGAAGCTGAGAAAGGTCTTTTACGGAGATGATGTAAAATTACCTCTCCTGTTTACAGGACTCAGTGATCTTTTTTATGGTTTTTTCATCTATATATTCTTTTTCCTGCCGAGGGGAAGAGACAATATAAAATATTATCTTTTAAATATAATGATCCCCGAAGCCGTGTATACGGTTCTGGTGGCTTTAATTCTTTATTTTCTTTATGCAAGAATTTTCTCCTGGCTTGATCAGGAGGAACGCAAAGTGGAGCATTTACATTGAGAAGTTTTTTTTCATTTATAAGAGAAAAGTTCTACGCTTCAAGAGAGAAGACTATCATATCAACATTTGTTCTTCTCTCGATTATCCTTGTTGCGCGCCTTTTCGTGCTTCAAATTTTAAAAGGCAATTCCTATCGTTCGAATTTCAACCTTCTTACCGAGAAAAAAGAGACACGAGATGCATCTCGTGGAAATATCTACGATAGGAACGGAAATCTCCTGGCATATAATGAGATAGCCAATAATATTACTATCGAGGATATGTATTCGGGTCTTAGCAGAGACGACAGAAATAAAAAGCTTAATAAAGAGCTCTATACAGTGATCACAAATGCCGAGAGGCTGGGAGACAGCGCTTATGGCGGTGATTTTTATATTAAGCTTAATAGCGACGGAACGTACGAATATACGGTTAAGAATACCGCTCTTCAGAGATTCAGGGCAGATGTTTTTGATAAGGCTAGTATCACCGAGCTTTCTTATGACAAAAAGCTTAAGCTTGATCTTGCAAATATTTCTGCGGCTGATCTTATGAAGTATCTTTATAGCAGTAAAAAGTTCGGCATATCCAGTAAATATCCGGAAGATATGCGCTTCAAGATAGCCCGCATTCGCTATGGTATGAGCCTTAATTCTTATCAACAATATATATCTACCACAATTGCCTCCAATGTAAGCGACAGCACTGTGGCCTACGTAAAAGAAAATAAAAGTGACCTTCCAGGAGTCAGCGTAGAGCAGAAGACAAGAAGAAATTATGTCGATGCCAAATATTTTTCCAATATCATAGGCTATACCGGAAAGATCTCATCGGAAGAATATGCCAATGAATCAAAAAATGATTCAACTGTTGACAATAATGACATTGTCGGGAAAGCCGGAATAGAGAAAGTCATGAATTCCTATCTCAAAGGAGAGAAGGGCAGTGATACTCTTTATGTAGATAGTTCAGGAAAAATTATAAAGAAGACCGATCACAAGAATGCCAAGACAGGAGATGATATCTATCTTTCAATAGATAAGGATCTTCAGGAGAATACCTATAATCTACTTGAAAAAGAACTTGCAGGAATACTTGTAAGCCATCTTACGAATTCCAAAACTGTTGATTACGATGCTGATGTCCTTATGGTCTCGGTCTATGACGCCTATGTAAATATCATTAAGAACAGGCTTGTTGATTATAAGCATTTTACAGAAAGTGATGCCACTGATCTTGAAAAGGAAGTGGAGAACGAGTATGAAGTCTACAGAGACAAGGTCATAAATGAATTCGATTCAGACTTCAAATCATCGAATCCGCCTCTGTTCAAGGATGAAAATAATGAAAAACAGAGCTATATTACGGCAATCATCAAGATCTTAAAGGATAATTCTGTTCTGGACAAATCAAAGATAGATCAAAGTGACAGCGTTTATAAGAGCTGGGCAGCCGGTACCATCAGTTTCGATGATTATTTAAGGCACTGCATAGAGATGGACTGGATAAATATATCCAATATGTCTTCTACAGGAAAGTATGCTGATTCAAATGAATTATATAATGAACTCTGTTCTTATATAATCGATAAGATGAAGACTGACTCTACATTTATCAAGTGTGTTTACGAGTATGCCATCAGAAATGATGCCATTCCTTCAAATAAAGTATGTGCTCTTCTTTATGATCAGGGGATACTTGATAAGGATGACGACAGCAGAAATGCTCTTCTAAGCGGCTCTGTTTCTCCCTATAATTTCCTGCTGGATAAGATCAAGAACATAAAGCTTTCTCCCGGACAGCTGGGTCTCACACCATGTTCGGCAAGCTGTGCCATAATCGATTCAAAGACCAGCGAAGTACTTGCTCTTGTTTCCTACCCCGGTTATGACAGCAACAAGCTCGCAAATGAGATAGATTCTGATTATTATGCCTATCTCACTTCAGTAAACTCAACGCCTCTTTATAATCATGCCACCCAGCAAAGGACCGCTCCGGGTTCTACATTTAAGCTTGTGACATCTACTGCCGGCCTTACTGAAAATGTGATAACTCCAGCTACAACTTTCGTCTGCACCGGAGAGTTTGATCTTGTAACCAACAAGCCCAAGTGCTGGATCTATCCCGGAAGCCATGGAAGCGAGAACCTGCAGTCGGCGATAAGAGATTCATGCAATGTCTATTTTTACAATGTAGGATATAATCTTGCAAACAAGGGCGGATCCTATGATGACAGCTACGGAATTTCTAGGCTGAAAAAATATGCGGATATGTACGGCCTTACAAGTAAAACCGGAGTTGAGATAGATGAAAACTCATCTAATTTTGCGACTCAGTATCCAGTAATGGCAGCAATCGGCCAGTCTGACAACAACATGACTACAATAGGCCTTGCAAGATATGCTAATGCGCTTGCCACAAGCGGAAATGTATATAATCTTACGATTCTTAACAAGGTTCAGAACAAGAAAGGCGAAGTCCTTAAAACATATGCTCCTGCGCTCAAGAATCAGGTAAGCGTTCTTTCATCTTCTCAATGGAATGTAATCCATCAAGGTATGGAAGAAGTAGTAAAAACTCACCACTCATTTGATGATTCAACGGTAAGCATTGCGGGAAAGACGGGAACTGCCCAGGAGAGCAAGAAGAAGCCATCACATTCACTCTTTATTGGATATGCACCTGCAAATGATCCTGCCATAAGCTTTGCTATCAGAATCCCTAATGGATATGGTTCTGCAAACGCCTGCGATGTCGCAAGAGATATAATAGGCTGTTACTTTAAGGATCCCATCTCTCTGGAACGTTCGGCTCAGGCCCAGGCTCTTGAGAATTCGAATTCATCGAGCGGAGATTGACAATGAATGATCTTATTGAGATAAAAAGTACCGGAAGCGGCATGGTCATAAAGATGGACCCTGACGGGGCCATAGAAGATGAGATAAGAGAAATATGCGTTAAATTTGCTTCTTCCAGGAAATTTTTCGGAGCAAGCTATATTGTACTTAAGATTGAGGGAAGGAGACTTAACCAGGAAGAAGTAAAGGCTGTAATAGACAGCATAGAGCTTAATTCTTCCCTTAAGATAGCCTGTATAAGGACAGATGACAAGGTTCTTGGAAAAGAGTTTTTCAATCTTCTTAAGGATGATACTGAGTCTTTCATAGATGGCTATGCAAAAATAATTTTTGAGGTCAATGAGGGCGACAATATAAAAAGTGATACTTCCATGATAGTTCTTGGTGATGTTCCCTCTAGCGCTTCGCTTAAGTGCCCTGGATCTATAATAGTATGCGGAAATCTTAAGGGCTATGCCGAGGCCGGATCTCCCGACAGAGATAAATGCTTTATAGCGGCAGAGTCCATTAGTTCCGATATGCTGTCAATAGGCGGCCACATCTGTGATATACCGGAAAAGCCTAAATTCTCTTTCAAGAAGAAAAGCAGTGGAACTGTAGTCATATTTAGAAAAGACAAGTTTATAATGAATGATTTTGGTAATATTAATCTTTATAAACATCTTATGAAAAAGAAGGACGATTGATGTACTTCAGAAACTACCAATTTAAAAAACTAAATTTCAGACTCCTGGTTCTTGTGATAGCTCTTACCATTATAGGTATAATACTGATTGGAAGTTCAGATCAGAGTTCTCAAAAGAGACAGATTATTGGACTTGCGGCTGCTATAGTTGTGATGGCAGTTGCTACTCTTATCGACTACGAGATGCTGATTCAGTATCACTGGCTCTTCTACGGGCTTACTGTTTTTCTTCTGGCTCTTGTAATAGTAGCAGGAAGCGGGAGTTACGGAGCTAAAAGGTGGATAAGTGTCGGTATCAACGTACAGCCATCTGAGATTGCAAAGATTTTCCTTGTTATTTTTTTCGCATGGTTTGTAACTAAACATGAGGAAGACCTTAATACTCCGAAGATCATTCTTTCCATGATGCTTCTCGCAGGAATTCCACTTGTCCTTATACTTCTGGAACCTGATCTTTCCACTACCATAGTTACATTCCTTGTTATTTTTACTATAATATTTGCAGGAGGACTTACTCATAAAATAGTATCTCCTATCTTATATATTGGCATACCGCTTATTTTTGCCTATATATTATTTGTACAGCGGACAGGAAATGCCCTTCTTCCTTCCTATCAGGCTGAACGTGTTCTTGCATGGCTTAGACCGGATGAGTTTCCTCAGAAGGCCTATCAACAGCGGAATTCAATTATGGCGATAGGTTCTGGTATGCTTTTCGGCAAGGGACTTAATAATTCCTCGTCTGATTCTGTTACAAGTGGAAATTTTATTCCTGTTCCCCAATCTGATTTTATATTTGCGGTAGCAGGAGAGGAGCTTGGCTTCATCGGCTGTATAGTAATTATAGTTCTTCTTCTTTTCATTGCCATTGAGTGTATAAGAAGCGGCAAGAAAGCCAAAAGCAAAGCCGGCAAAATACTATGTATAGGGGTCGCCAGCATAATCGCATATCAAAGTTTTGTAAATATCTGTGTCGTTACCGGTCTTATGCCTAATACCGGACTTACACTTCCCTTTGTAAGTTATGGTCTGACTTCGCTTCTTACTTTGTATTTAGGTATTGGCATAGTCCTTAATGTAAGCATGCAGGAGAAACGATACAGATAAGAGACAAGGGGGGATTAATATGAATATTGGTTTGGTAGCGCATGATGCAAAGAAAAATCTGATGCAGAATTTCTGCATAGCCTATAAGGGTATTCTTCAAAAAAATGAGCTTTATGCTACAGGGACAACAGGAAGACTTATAGAAGAGGTCACTAATCTCAATGTTCATAAGTATCTTGCAGGCCATCTTGGAGGCACTCAGCAGCTTGGTGCACAGATTGAAAATAATGACATAGACCTTGTCATTTTCCTGAGAGATCCCCTGTCGCCTAAAGCCAACGAACCGGATGTAAATAATATTGTAAGAATCTGCGATGCCAACAACATCCCTCTCGCTACAAATGTAGCAACAGCTGAGCTTCTTATAAAGGCTCTTGACAGAGGCGATATGGATTGGCGCGAAATGTATAAGTGAGTATAGGAAACTATTTTGAAAAATAAAAAACAAAAATTATTTATTTCATTACTTATAATCACATCCATTTTTATTTCTGCATGTTCCTTTTCCGAAAGCAAAAGCAGAGATGTCATAAAGATGACTGAAAAATACGGTATCACTGGAGACATGAGCCATAAGACTGCAACTTTTTTCTCCAATGTATGTGTTCCAAAAGACACGCCTGAGATCGGGATCAAAGATATCAGCCATGTCATGTCAGCTGCTGTTTTTAATTTGACAAAAAACCAGGCTCTTTATGGATATAATTCCCTTGAAAGAGTATATCCCGCCAGTACGACAAAGATCCTTACAGCTCTCACAGCATTGAAATACGGCAATTTGGACCAGGAGATCACTGTTTCAGACAATGCGGTAAATGTAAAAAAAGGTTCTTCTCTTGCTCATCTTAATAAAGGGGATGTGCTTTCCTTGAGACAACTTCTTTATGGTCTCATGCTTCCAAGCGGTAATGATGCGGCAGTCGCAATTGCCGAAGGAGTAGCAGGAAGCCAGGAGAAATTCCTTGAGCTTATGAATAGCGAAGCTAAATCGCTGGGATGTACTCATTCAAATTTTATCACCGTTAACGGCCTTCATGATGATAATCACTATACGACTCCTTATGACATCTACCTTATAGCCAATGCGGCCATTCAGAATAATGATATAGCCCAGGTAATGTCAACCACAAGCTATGATGCCTATTATAAGGATGCAAACGGACAGGCAGTTACCAATCAATGGAAATCGACTGACCTTTTCGCAAGCGGAGACAAGAAACTTCCGGATGGATTTACCTTCGTAGGCGGAAAGACAGGAACTACCGGAGAGGCAAAGTACTGCCTGGTTCTGGTTACAAAGAATCCGGAGGGAGATACCATAATTTCAGAAGTCTACGGAGCCGATAATAGATACAACCTCTATCTTGTTCAGGAAGAATTACTTACTGCGGTGGCTCAATAAGTAGTTTTTCTTTTGTTGTTATTTTGGTGAAGCTATACTATAATTTAGACAGTAAATAGTTTCTTCAAGGTATCTTCAGAAAAGGAGGTTTTCCATGGTTGAACTTATTGTGGGGGAGAAGGGCAAAGGTAAGACCCGCGAGATGCTCGAGAGAGCAAATGAAGCCGTCAAGAAGGCAAATGGAAGTGTAATCTATCTTGACAGGAACAATGATCATATGTTTGAGCTTAATAATTCAATACGTCTTATTAATTTTAAGAGATATGATCTTAAATCAACAGATGGATTCCTGGGATTTGTGAGTGGAGTCCTTTCTCAAAATAAAGATATTGAATACTTTTTCATTGATGGTTTTACAGATCTCGCCAAGATCGATGTAAGCGTTGCTCTCGAAGATACCATTTCAGCTTTGGAAAAACTATCTGAAGATTTTCAGGTTAATTTTATATTGAGTGTCTCCAGGAAGAAAGAAGATATTCCTGATACACTTACAGAAAATGTGCTTGTTGCATTATAAAGATTGCATTTTAAGGAGGGGGTGCAAGGTGCGCCCTCTTTTTTTGTTTAAAAACAATGAATAACATGCGGAATAAGAAAACAGGAAAAATTAAAAAGGCCAAAATCGAAAGAATAAGACCTGATTCAGGAATGGGTATTGAAATAATACTTCTCGTGATCATTTTTATTTATGTTTTTTATTATATCCTATCCGCACTTACAAAGACGACTTATTCGGTATATACGATAAAAATGGGTTCTATTGCCGAGAACAATCTCTATGATGCAATGGCGATCAGGGAAGAGACAGTAGTAACTTCCGACAAGGACGGCTATCCTTTTTATTATTTACAAAATTCAGTAAGAGCCGGAGCAAATTCCAATGTTTATGGTATTGATACAGAAGGAAGTCTTTCTCAAAAACTTCAAAATATTAAAAGTGATACCAGCTCTATATCAAAGAGCGATGAATCAGATATTGAAAATTCTATTTCATCTTTTCTGGATTCCTATGACAGCTGTCAATCGGAGAAAACAGCAATTTTCCGTGCTGATCTTAACGAAGAAATAAAGAAATTTAATAGCGAAAGTGCCATAGCTTCTCTGCAAAATGATATTTCATCTGCAGTTTCAGCCGGTACCTACCAGATCTATAAGGCGGGATCTAGCGGCTTTCTTATTTATTCTCTCGATGGCTACGAAGGCACAGATCTTAATAATTTCCCTGAAAAATTAAATTCTGCCCCAAATACTTCAAGTCAGGATCTGAGAGTAAATTCAAAGATCACAGCCGGAGCTCCCATATATAAGCTCATTACTTCAGATAATTGGAATCTTGTGATGGCAATAAGTGATAAGACACTTGAAAAAGTAAAAGACAGAAAGTCATTAAAGATTCGTTTCGAAAAGGATGGATCGGAGACCACCTGCTCTTCAAGTGTCTCCAATGTTAATGGGAAAAATTATCTTATACTTTCACTTAATGATTCTATGGAACGCTTTGCCTCCTATAGATTTATTTCCATAGAACTTCTTCTGGACAGCGGAAGCGGACTTAAAATTCCTTCTTCTGCAATCACAGAAAAAGACTGCTATGTGGTTCCAAAGGATTATTTCATAGCAGGAAAAAACTCTGATACATTGGGACTTATGTTAAAGACTGATGACGGGGACAAATTTATAACTCCTGACATCCATAAATCTACGAAGAATTCATATTATATTCTTAAGGAAGACGTAGATGGTGATACAATACATATTCCCGGAAGCGGCAGCACATATTCCCTTTCTTCTAATGTAAAAAGAGTTAAAGGAGTTTATAATGTCAACAAGGGATTTGCAGATTACAGGATAATCACAACTCTATATTCTACTGATGAATACTCTATCATAGAGGCGGACACCAGCTATGGTGTATGTCTCTATGACCATATTGCACTTGATGCTGATAAGATAACAAACGGCAAGATCATATATTAGTCAGAGGAGGAAAAATGATAAAGGATAATATTATTACTGTACATGAAAACATTGAAAAGTCCTGTCTTAAAGCCGGAAGGGATCCGAAAGAAGTCACTCTTATTAGTGTTACAAAGACAAAGCCTCTTCCTGACCTTAGAGCTGCCTATGAAGCCGGAGAAAGAAATTTCGGTGAGAACAAGGTCCAGGAACTCGTATCAAAGATAGATGAACTCCCTTCTGATATCAAATGGCATATGATAGGTCATCTTCAAAGGAATAAGGTAAAACAGATCGTAGGCAGGGTAGAGCTCATCCATTCAGTCGATTCCTACAGACTTGCAGAAGAAATAAATATACAGTCAATCAAGAAAAATGTAATTACTCCAATTCTTATCGAGATAAATATAGGAGACGAGATATCCAAATTCGGTATAAGGCCTGATGAGACGGAAGAATTGATACGAGAAATATCGGAGCTTAAAAATATTAAAGTAAAGGGTCTAATGACTGTAGCTCCCAATTTCGAAGATCCGGAGGATACAAGGCCTCTCTTCAGAAGCATGCATAACTTATTTATTGACATAAAAAATAAAAACATAGATAATGTAGATATGTGCATTCTTTCGATGGGTATGACTAATGACTATAAAATAGCCGTTGAAGAGGGCGCAACAATGGTAAGAGTCGGCACAGCCATATTTGGACCGAGAAATTATAATAAGTAATGGAGATTTTTTATGGGATTTTTTGATAGAATTCTCGACACCATGAAATTGGGCGATGATGACGAAGACGAATACGATGATTATTATGATAATGATCACGATTACGAGGATGAAGAAGAAGAGAAAAGAAGTTCTTTTTTCTCACGCCGAAACAAGTCTGATGATAATGAAGAGAAAGATGATTCACTCAAATTAAGAACCGGTTCTAAAGTAACTCCTTTAAGAAACAGCGGAAGGAGAACAGGGGGTTCCAATAGCGGAATGGAAGTATGCGTATTTAAACCAACATCTTTTGATGATTCAAAGGAAATAGCTGATACATTGAGGGCTGATCAGACTGTGATCCTTAATTTTGAAGGCGTTGATGTTGCATTGGCTCAGCGAATAACTGATTTTTCCACAGGCGTATGCTATGCACTTGAAGGAAATTTCCAGAAGATAAGCAGCTATATGTTTATCGCAACTCCTCATAATGTAGCAATATCAGGTGATCTTCAGGAACTTGTAAACAGCTTTGATTTTAATGGGATCCAATCAGGAATTTAATCACTGCTATGAATAATGACATAAAGATGGAAAACATAAATAAAGATTCCATAAAAAATGCTGAAGAGGATAAAAATATTGCAAACCTGAAGCGACTTCTTTTTATCTCGGTCATAGGTATCCTCTTACTTATCTTCTTCGATCAATATACAAAACTTCTGGCGACAGAATATCTTAAAGACAAATCAAATATTATTATTATAAAAGATGTTCTTGAACTTACTTATCTTGAGAATACTGGTGCTGCATTTTCTCTTATGCATGGTTTTTCCAGCGTTTTTCAAAGCGTTATGATCATTGTGACACCTCTTTTCTGCCTGCTTATTGCATATTTCGCAGTCAGACTTTCAAAAGTAAAAAAGTTCAGGCCGCTTTATATAGATCTCTTATTTGTATTCAGCGGAGCTTTGGGAAATTATATAGACAGGATCAGCCACAAATATGTTGTTGATTTCATATTTTTTTCCATTATTGATTTTCCTGTATTTAATGTTGCAGATATATATATCACCTGTGGCTTTATTTATCTTATTATTCTTTTATTATTTATCTATAAGGACAGTGATCTTAAAGAGATAAAGCTGTTTTGATTGATTTCTTTTATGGAAAATGAAAATCCAATTTCAAAAATAAGGCTCGATACATTCTTGCATGAGCAGGATAGTGAACATTCAAGAAGTTATTATGCGAAATTGATAAAAGAAGGAAATGTAAGCGTTGAAGGCAAGGTCGTGACCAAACCCGGAACTCTTATAGAACCTTCTTTTTCTATTGATGTGAACTTTCCAGAGCCGGAAGAACTTGATATTAAGGCTGAGGATATTCCAGTAGATATTATTTATGAAGATGATGATGTCATCATAGTCAATAAGCCAAAGGGAATGGTCGTACATCCTGCTGATGGCCATTACAGCGGCACATTAGTGAATGCCCTTTTATGGCACTGCAAGGACTCCTTGAGCGGAATAAATGGGGTTTTAAGGCCGGGAATAGTGCATCGCATTGATAAGAATACTACTGGTTCTCTCATTGTATGCAAGAATGACAGGGCTCATACAAATATAGCAAAGCAGCTCAAGGTTCACAGCATAAACAGAGTTTATCTTGGTATAGTACATGGCAATGTAAAAGAAGACACTGGAACAGTGGATAGTCCCATAGGTCGTTCGAAAAATGACCGCAAGAAAATGGCTGTAGATCCAAATGGAAGAAATGCAATTACTCATTATAAGGTGTTAGAACGTTTAAAAGGCTATACTTATATGGCTTTTAAACTTGAGACCGGCAGGACTCATCAAATCAGAGTCCATATGGCATCGATTGGCCATCCGCTTCTTGGCGACGACCTATACGGACCAAAAAAATGCCCAATAAAAGGTCTGCAGGGTCAGACATTACATGCATATAAAATAGGATTCATCCATCCCACGACATGTCAATATGTAGAATTTACGGCTCCCTTGCCTAAATACTTTGAAGAGCTTTTGCTAAAGCTTAAGAAATAGATCATTTATAATAGATCATTTATTTTTCTCGCTGTTATCAAAATTCTTCTTGAAGTCAACTGCATTCCTGGCTTCTCTTTTATGTTCATCTTCAATAGCCGCATAATAGTCTATTGTGGTATTTATATTCTCATGGCCGAGAACATCAGCTACAAGCCTTATATCTCCGGTTTCCCGGTAGAGGGCAGTACCATATGTCGATCTTAATTTGTGAGGCGTTATATGCTTGTTCGGAACAGCTATCCGGCTGAATTTTCTGACCAGATTTTCAATGGCATCGACACTCATTCGCTTCCCCTGAAGTGAAAGGAAAAGAGCCTTCTCATGACCTTCACGAGGATTTAAAGTCTTTCTTTCCAGATCAATATAATCCCTAAGAACCGAATGGACGTCAGACCCGAAATATAGCACGTCCTGACCGCCTCCTTTTCTCACTATAACTAATGAATCATCATTAAGATCAATATCAGTCGTGTCTAGTCCATTGCATTCGCTTACACGAATTCCCGTATTTAAAAGAAGGGTTATTATAGCAATATCCCTGTAATGTGTTTTTTCAAGAAATTTCTTTTGACGCAAAGACATTGATTCGGACCCATTATTTACAATTTCAAGAACAGATCTTACTTCGGATGAATTCATTCTTATAATATTCTTGTCTTTCTTGATTCTAGGCAGTGAAACAAGGGCTGTGGGATCTTCTTTAATATATTTATGTGCCAGGAGATATTGATACATACCTCTTAAAGGAGACATTTTCCTGGCAATTCCTTTCTTTCCATTTTCATGTGGATCATCATTATCAACATTAAGCTCCAGAAATCGTTGATATTCCATAATATCCTCAGATTTAACCATTTCTATGTCATAAAGAGATATTTCCTTTATTTCTTTCTTTGCCATAAGCGGATTTCTTTCTTTAAGAAATCTGAAAAAAGTATAAAGGTCATAGGCATATTGAACACGTGTGCTTACCTGTGTTGTGACTTCTTTGCTATATATGAAATCCCGGGCAGCCTGAGGAAGATCCTGAAGAAGCTCACGGAGCTTAAGAGTTTGCTTGTTTTTCTTTGATTTATAAAAATCTGAATCCTTACCCATATTATTAAATCCTTTAAATTTAATTATTGAAAGTCTTAAGTCAATGTAATTTATTATAAAACAGCAGTCAGGAATTGAACTTAAGGAACTATAATATATTATAATCTATCTATCGGAAAAACAGATATTTTTCCGATAGATAGATTTTACTAATATTACTCTTTCCACTCAATCATTATCCTGATAGACACCATATTTCTCCATAGTAGATATGATAGACTGTCTTACTTTTGCAGCTATCTCCGGTGTCTTTAAATCTTTATAGTCTTCATAATAAAGAGGCTTGTTGAAAATAATCTTAGTAACAACACGGCCTACAGAAAGACTGTTAAGAGGTTTATATGTATCTATAAGTGTAACAGGAACAATAGGACATTTAGCACGGAAAGCGCTTTTAAAGCTTCCTGGTTTGAATTCATTTACATTATTATGATTGTTAGTATAACCACCTTCAGGAAATAAAATAAAGATCTTTCCCTTTTTAACCTGATCAGTAATTTCATTAATGATCTTCAAACCATCTCTAATGTTATTGATCTCCATACGCTTTGCATCAAGCATATTGACCATTTCACGGACAAAAAATTGATATGACTTAGCTTTATCCATAACAAAGGTACAGGGCTTTTCGTGGGCATAAATAATTCCTGTAGCATCATATTTTCCCTGATGGTTGGGGAACATTATATAGCCGCCTTCTTTAGGAAGATTCTCTTTGCCATAAACAATAGTTACTATCTTTCCGGCAGTATTCATATATTTGATTTCCTGCTGGGCGAACCTGTATTTTTGTAATTCTGTATATTTATCTCCATTCCGTGCCATCTTTCTCATTGTAAGAATCATATATGGGATCCGATAGAGATTTCTAAAAATGATAATTATAAATCTTAGCATAAAAGACTCCGCATGACAGATCAGGAAAACAATTAGCTTGCGTTTATTATATGAACATGGTCTATGTCATATTAATTCTGTGAGAAATAAAAGTCAAGAAAGCGCCTTATTATGCAATACATCCTCTACCAATCCATGTGGAGAATTTCTAACTCAAAGTTTATTAGAGTATACAGGTATTACTATATGCTTACCTGCCTTTAATTCATCTGGATCAAGCATATTATTGAGATCCAGAATGGTTTCGATATAAGCATTGTCACTTTGTATGCTCCTATCATTATAAAGTCTTGCTATTTTTGAAAGATTGTCACCTTTCTTTATCTCAAAAGATATATAAGTCTTATTTGACTGAGTTGACGCTGCATCAGCTCTTCTCATAAATAAAACCAGGAAAAGTGTAAGTATTACAAGAAATAATAATATTGATCTGATAAACATCTTCTTATTGTTATTCTTTACCATAAGTATGCTCCATTATTTTTCGAAGGTATGTTCGAAACAACTGTTCGATATCATAATAATATCCGAACAAAGGTTTGTCAACATAAAAATCGAACATATTTTTGGAATATATGTTTGCTCTTTATTTGGTCTTATGGTAGTATAATTCTATCAGAAAATGCTTGAAAAGAGGTGCCTATGAGCTATGGTAAGATTTCTCCCAAACAGAGGGAGATTCTTGAATTCATAAAAAGTGAAATCAGCAACAAGGGATATCCGCCATCAGTTAGAGAGATCGGTTACACTGTAGGACTAAAATCCACTTCTACTGTTTTTTCTCATCTTGAGAAGCTGGAGAAGAATGGTTACATATTAAGAGATCCATCCAAACCCAGAGCAATCGAGGTATTGGATGATAATTTTAACGAAAGAAGGAATGGAGAGCTTGTCAATGTTCCTATTGTAGGTAAAGTAGCCGCCGGAGAGCCTATTCTGGCTGTTCAGAATATTGAAAGCTATTTCCCTGTTCCTGCCGAATATATGCCGAATGAAGAGACCTTCATGCTTCGTGTCCAGGGAGAAAGTATGATAAATGTTGGTATCTTCGATAAAGATATAATACTTGTAAAGCGTCAGAATACCTGTGATAATGGTGACATTGTCGTAGCCCTGGTAGATGATTCGGCCACTGTAAAGACTTTTTATAAGGAAAATGGATTCATTAGACTTCAGCCCGAGAATGATACTATGTCACCCATCATAGTTGCAAATTGTACAATACTTGGTAAAGTTTTCGGTGTCTTCAGATTTTTTTAATAATAGAAGGACCGCCTGAATTCAGGCGGTCTTTTTAATCAGAAATCAATTTTTTCTGCATCTTTCCATATATGGTCCAGATCATAAAATTCACGTGATTCATTGGTGAAAATATGAATCGCAGCATCTCCATAATCAAGAAGCAGCCATGAGGAATGAGCATTTCCTTCAGTATTCTTCTCTTCTATCCCATTTTTGAACATGAATTCCTCAATTGTATCCTTCAGCGCTCCCATTTGACGGTCACTTTGAGCCGTGAGTATTATAAAGTAAGAAGCTATGGTTGTCAGTTTTTCAATATAAAGAACTGAAATATCCTTTGCCATCTTTTGGTCAAGAAGTCTTGCAAGTTCAATAACTAATTCTCTTGTCATGAATTTCTCCTTATATTTTTATTAATCAGAAACTGAGAAAATCACTATGTTCCTTGTAATAATTATATGTCTTTTCAGTCAGCTCATCCATCATTCTTCCTGAATTCTTAAGATATGATATAGTATCCCGTAAAATGAAAATTACAGCCTTATCCAGATCAAGAAAGGCTTGATTTCTGATCTCCGAGAGATTTTCAGCCTTATTTCTGTTAGGTTCAATATAATCTGCACAAAAAATTATCTTATCCAGAAGATTCATGTCCGGACAGCCTGTAGTATGTACTTCTATTGCATGAAGAATATCTTTATCATCAATCTTATATCTTGTTTTAGCCAAATATGCTCCTACTTTCGAATGCAGAAGATAAGGCATTTCTCTTTCGGCATTGGTAACTCTTATATCATTTTTAATGCAAGTCTCAAGAAGATCATCTGGAGACATATTTTTAGCACAATCATGAAGAAGACCAGCCAGGAAAGCTTTTTCCATAGGATAAGAATAACGCATTGCAAGGCATGATGCTGTATAAGCTACTCCAAGAGTATGTTCATATCTGGAAGGCTTAAGCCTTTTATTTAAATCTGATTTAATATTATCGATTGCCATCGTATAAGCCTTCTCTTCTATATAAAGATCGTGATCTCTTATATAATCCAACTCTTTTGAATTTATGAGGGATGAAGTCCTGTTATTCTTTAAATCCTCTCTTACATCTGTAGAAGAAATATCTATTTTCTCTTGATATATAGGATAAAAAATATTGCCGAACCTCTTTCCCATATCACAGCATTTCTTTTTAAGATTATTAAAAGTAGAATTATCTTCTCTGGGAATCACAATAAAGTCACAACATTTACTAATTCTTTCCGGATGAACCCAATCGGGAAAAGAGTCCAGGCTATCCTCTCCTATTATGTAATAGAATTTTCTGTCAGGATAAGTCCGGAAAAGATATTCCATAGTAAGATAAGTATAATTTTTAAATAACTTATCTGTTTCTATGGTTTTAATATTTATTTTTTCTATCCCATCAAATAGTATGCGGACCATGTTAAGCCTGTCATAGGTAAGGGCATTCCCTTTAAGCTCCTTGTGTGGGGGAATTCCATCAGGTATAACCCAGACTTCATCAAGTGGAAGTTTGAGAGCAGAAAGAGCCATGGCAAGATGTCCGCTGTGAGGCGGATTGAATGTTCCGCCGAGAATTCCTGTCTTTATCTTAATCATTTCTTTTTAGGAAGGATGATCTTTGGATCCTTAAAGGGCTTATATAGGACAATTTTTCTCCCGATCACACGAACTACTGTTGATCTGGTACGTCCGGCCAGAGTGTCGGCAATATCTTTTGCATCCGTTAATACGCTTTTCTGAATGCCGACTTTAACAAGTTCTTTTGTATTGAAACATTCACTGACAGCCTGGACAAGTTCCGGAGTTACATCTTCTTTCCCAACATAGACTTCCGGGGAAAGATCTGCAGCAAGAGAAGAAAGATAGGCTCTTTGTTTATTATTTAAATCCATTTTTATCACCTTTTATTTATAATATTCAAATAAATTGCCTGCTACATCGACGGTATCCTTATCCTGGATTCCAAGCTCAAGCAGCTTTTTCTCGATTCCGGTAGTTTTAATAAATTTCTGGAAGAAAAGGAAACCTTTCTCAGAATCCAGATTGGTATAACCAAGCATTTTATCTATTCTATTACCTTCAATGTGAAAGACGCCGTCCTCGCTTCTGTAGACATTTATGGTCTGATCCAGAAGATTTGACGCATCAGGATCAACTTCGCTCTCATAAATCATAGGCTTGTCTTTATTTTCTTCTCTGATCTTATTTATAGCAAAAAGGAGTTCCTTTATGCCTTTTTTGCTTGCTGCCGATATGCCATAGACAGGATAGCCTTGGTCTTTGAATTCATTCCTTAACTTATTTAAAACTTCATCTGCCTTGTCAGGTATAAGATCTATCTTATTGCAGGCAATGATCATAGGCCTGTTTAAAAGATCCGGATTATATTTATAAAGCTCTTTATTTATAGCTCTGATATCATCGGCAGGATCTCTTCCCTCGATAGAAGCTCCATCAACTAAATGAACAAGAACCTTGGTTCTCTCAATATGCTTAAGGAATTCTATTCCAAGGCCTATTCCTGTCGACGCGCCCTCGATTATTCCAGGTATATCAGCTATGACAAATTCTGGAATACCGGGATAATTTACGACTCCTAGAATCGGATTAAGTGTTGTGAAATGGTAATTGCCAATCTTTGGATCCGCATTTGTAACCACAGAAAGAAAAGTTGATTTGCCAACATTAGGAAAGCCAACGAGACCAACATCGGCAATTTCCTTAAGTTCAAGTTTAATTTCTATCTCTTTTGCTTCTCCGCCAGGCTTTGCATATTTAGGAGCCTGCATAGTTGAAGTGGCAAAATGCTGGTTACCAAGACCTCCGCGGCCTCCGCTTAAGATCTTGTACTTTCTTGTATCTCCAGACATATCTATAATTACCTGCCCTTTTTCATTATAGATTACAGTTCCTTCGGGAACTTTAAGGACAAGGTCTTCACCATTTCTGCCGTGCTGATTTCTTTTCTTTCCTTCTTCTCCGTCTTCGGCAGAAAACTTTCTTTTGTGCCGGTAATCGGCAAGTGTATTAAGGCTGCTGTCAACAACAAAATATACGTCTCCGCCTTTTCCGCCGTCTCCTCCGTCAGGACCTCCGTCCGGAACATATTTTTCTCGTCTGAAACTGACGTGACCATTACCGCCTTTTCCGGATCTTATTATTATTTTTGCTGTATCGGAAAACATTTTCTAACCTCGGATAAAAAAGCCCGACTGTAATAAACAGCCGGGCCATTAGAATTATCAATTATTCAGCTACCGGATAAACAGAAGCGACTTTTCTGTCTTTACCCTTGCGCTCGATCTTAAGAATTCCATCACTTGTAGCGAAAAGTGTATCATCTCCACCTTTCATTACATTTACTCCCGGATGGATCTTTGTACCGCGCTGACGATAAATAATATTTCCGGCTTTAACAAACTGACCATCTGCTCTCTTGGCACCAAGTCTCTTTGACTCGGAATCTCTGCCGTTCTTTGTTGAACCCATTCCCTTTTTATGGGCGAAAAACTGAAGGTCTAAATTCACCATGTCCTATACCTCCTTGATATTCACTCTTAGATAATTATCACCATATTTTTTCCGAATACTTTGAAGCCCCAAAAGAAGGGAATCCATAAGCAATCGGCTCTCATGAGTCGGGGAAGAAATAAATTCCATATTTATGATCCCGTCACCAGGAACTACATCTACATTGATCTTGTCAGAAGTAAGAGTTTCTATGGAATTAATAGTATTTATCACAAGAACTGAAGCGGCTGCACAGACTATATCCTTGCCATAGTCATCGAAAAGTGCATGACCCTTTGTAGTAAGTCCTTGATATATTCCCTTTCTCTTTAAGAGATTGATATCGATCATAGATCAGGCGTTGATCTTGTTGATACGTACCTGTGTGAAGAACTGTCTGTGTCCGTTCTTCTTATGATATCCGGTCTTTCTCTTGTATTTATAAACAATGACCTTCTTGGCACGTCCGTTTTTCATGACCTCTGCTTCAACAGATGCTCCCTTGACAGTAGGATTACCTACAACAAGTTCACCATTGTTTACAGCAAGAACATCTTCGAACTTAACCTTATCTCCTGCTTCGCTGTCAAGCTTTTCAATGGTAATGATATCACCTTCGGAAACTTTGTACTGTTTGCCACCAGTTTTAATAACTGCGTACATAAAATGGCACCTCCTATTTATCATTACTCGCCGGCTGCGGTGCTGTCCCTATGACAGACTTCTACCTGGCCGTGCGGCATACGTTAGTATATTATCATCATGTCATTGTCGTGTCAATAGTTCTTTTAATGGAGGATATTTTTTCTCACGGGAAATTTCAAATAGTCCAAGAGCCGTAACATCATTAAAAACGGACTTGAGTGAATCTTTCTTTAATTCTGTTTTAAGGACAGAAATAAGCTTCTTTACATCTTTCTCCTTATCAAGATTAATAAAATCAATAATTATTATTCCCGAGAGATTTCTAAGCCTTATCTGTCTTGCTGACTCTATTGCAGCTTCAATATTAGTTTCCAGAAAGAATTCTTCCCTGTCGCCCTTCTGCTTTTTCTCAGCTGTATTCACATCTATTACAGTAAGTGCCTCGGTAGTCTGTATACACAGGTTAGATCCTGATCTCATATATACATATTCATTTACAGCACGATCCAAAAGAGATGTAAATGAATAAAGCTTTGAAAGCGGATATGAATCATTATAATAAGAGATCTTAGCTTTCAGATCGTCCTTATAATTGTTAAGTTCAGAATATATTTCCTCGTCATCGGTTATTATTTCGGTAATTTCCTCATTCACATGAAGAAGTCTTTCCAGGTAATGAGGCCGGGCTTTCATAAGACAGGAAAAAAGGCTCATATGCCTGGCCTTATTTAATAGATCATCTTTTTTCCTTATTAATTCGCTGACTTCAAGAATAGCTTCTTTAGATGAGATTTCCTTTGCATTGCTTCTTACAATCAGTGAAAAGCCATCATCTAGCAAACTAATTAACTCTGGCTTTAATTTATCTTTAAACTCATCACTGAGTTTTGAAGAGAAATGAAGACCTTTCTCTCCCGTTTTTAAAACAAAATGCAAACTTAAGAATTCGATTTTTGAGCTTGCATAAGGAAGCTTTGTTTTTAGAGCAGCTGTTCTGATCTGGATCAGGATCTCATCGCCCGGATGTAAAGCTTCTTTTAGTGAATTCTTCTTTGTATAAATAATATGCTTATCATCTCCAAGAAAAACATCGCCCTTCCCGGTATTTACAAAGATGGAACTCTCATTTATCTTTTCAACCCTGGCAATATATACATCTCCCGGATTTTGAGAGTCTGAAAGTGATGCAAAAATTTCTATGGGATGATTTTTTTCATCGAGCAAAAATTCAAAAAGCTTTTCTGAATTATTATATTTAAATTTAGTTATTATATATTTATAAGTCATTACGTGTTTGGAGATCCTTATTAATCATATCAAGAAAAGGAACAGGGACTGATTGTCCAAAATTGAAAAACATGTTTTGATCAAGTTCTTCAATTCTGAAACTCTTACGTCCGCCTTCTTTAGCTCTATTCCAGAATTTCTCTGCTTCTTTGTAAGAAAGATAATAGAAAGATGATCTTTGAGTAAAGAATATGATAAAAAAAGCAATTCCTTCCTGGTGCTCAAAGTCTCTCATAAATTCCATTTGATGAGCATGAATATTCTGTAGGGGGAATGTGTCTTTGGTACACTCTTTTGCATCAAAGCAAACCGGAATTGATTGAACCACACCTATATAATCTACCGTTGATTTCTGGTCAAAATAAGCTAATGTGATATGGCGTGTATCTTTATCAATATTTATTGGAGTAATTGGAGTGGGTATTTTTTGTATAAGTGCAAGCTTATTTTCTCTATATATATCATTGCTTTCATTTATCAGGTCTTCGAGTGCTGAGCCTCTAAGTCCCCTAGAATTCCATGTTGCCATTTCATTACCTTTTCAAATTCCTGAGGCTCTCTAGCCTTAATTATCTTCCCCTTATAGACTATAGAATAGCTATGAAGAAGCTGTGATCTTATTGACTGATTTATTAATTTGTTATTTAATTCTCTGTCTCCATACTTGGGATCACCTAGAATAGGATGACCATAAAAAGACAGTGAAGCTCTAATCTGGTGGCTCCGTCCTGTCAATAATTCTATCTCTATAAGTGAAAAATCGGAAGATATTATTGGTCTTACTATCTCATCCATATAAACCGAACCTTCCATACCGGTCTTTGAATATTTAACAAGATTTTTGCTTTTGTCCTTGATAAGATAGCCGCTTATCTTCTTTTCTTTATCTATCCTTCCTTTAACAATTGCTCTGTAGGTTTTATGAGCCTTATGTCCTTTTACAAGTTCCTGGCCCGTTTTCAACCCCTTCATTGTCTTTCCGAAAAGTATAAGACCTGATGTATTACGATCAATCCTGTTAATAATAGAAGGCTTGAATAATCTCAGATCAGAAGAATTTATCATATTATTTTTCAGCATATAGGCGATAAGAATTTCATTAGCTGATATATCGCCATCTTTTGATTTTTGAGAAAGCATTCCTGAAGGTTTATTGAAAAAAATGAGATCATCATCTTCAAAGATTATATCAAGTCCATCTGCATTGATCTTTTCATATTCATTTTCTTTATGGTCGGAACTGCCACTAAATTTAAGGAAGGTCTCATCAGTGAAGAAGATCTTTACAGTATCATTTTCATGAAGAACTTCAGATCCATCGGCTTTTTTATTATTAAGAGTAATATTCTTTTTGCGAAGCATCTTGTAGAGAAAATTTAAAGATGCCTCTTTCAGGATCTTTTGAAGAAAACGTATAAGTTTTTGCCCCTCTTCAGGTTTGGTGATCTCAAATTCTTTCATTCTTAATAAGACCCGTAAAGTCCTTTATATAATAGTTTGCCAATTTTCTTTTTATTGAAGATGTGTCACTGGAATTATCATCATCTATTCCACATACCGTCATCCCTGCTCCAAGTCCGGCATTTATCCCATTTATAACATCCTCAAATACCAGACAATCTGAAGGAGCGACAGAAAGCATCTGTGATGCCATTAGATATATATCGGGAGCGGGTTTGCCATGTGAAACTTCATTAGATGTTACTATAACATCAAAATAATCAAAGAGGTCATTTCCTTCAAAGCATGCATTGACAAGCTCTCTTGAATTTGATGTAGCAAGCGCCGATTTAATATTTTTCTTTCTGAGATATTTTAGTAATTCCAAGGCTCCAGGCTTTAATTTCGCCTCGTCATGATAAAAGTCATAAGCCATATGATTCCAGATTGATTTAAGTTCTTTCTTATTTTCCTTAATGTCAAAATGAGAAAGAAAATAATCAGCAGTCTCATCCATGGAAAGCCCGGAAACAGCTTTTTCCAGTCCTTCGGGATAAGGCATAGATCTATCTTTAAAGAACTTCCTGTCAAGTTCAGCCCACATTCCCATTGTGTCAAAAAGGGTTCCGTCCATATCGAATATCAAAGCTTTGTAATTATCAATATTAAGATCCATATTCACCTCAAAAAATAAAAGCATCCGCAAAAACGGATGCTTGAAGATCAATTCTTGAAAAGGTTCTCGGAGACATTTATCTCTGGCACTTTGTCTTCTTCCTTTTCCGCTTTCTTTTCAGGTTCAGGAGCCACAGCGGCATTTTCCTGATTACTGTCATTATTATTACTTCCGCTAAGCTCGCTCCTATTTTCAACAACTTGAGTAAGGACCCCATTTAGCTTGCCGAGAAAAGCCTCATCTCTGGTTTTTGTCGTTTCAATGGAAGTCTCAAGCATTGCCTGGATGGATTCAAGGAGTCCGTCAGTATATTGTATGGCCTGCATCTTTACTTCGTTAGCCTCTGTCTGAGCTTTGTCAAGAAGTTCCTGGGCATTTTTTGTAGCAACAAGAACTACCTGATTTGCCTGGGCATAAGCCTGCTGCATGATTTCATGTTCTGAAAGAAGCTTGTTTTTCTCAACATTGGTCTTATTTATGATATCATCAGCCTTTGCCTTTGCGTCAGCTATAATGGCATCTCTGTTATTAATGATCTTTTGATAACGCCTTAGCTCTTCAGGTGTAGTCTGTTTAAGATCAGTAATGAAATCCTCGAGTCTGTCGCGGTTTATAACAATCTTGTTTGGCGAGAATGTCGCAGGTTTGGCGTTTTCGTCAATATACCTCTCCATTTCATTGATAATTTCTTCAATAGAGCTTGACATATCATTCTCCTTTATCTATATGTTTATATTTTTCCTCAATGAGCGGAATGATCTTTGAAGGAACAAATCTGGAGATATCTCCGCCATAAGAAGCAAATTCACGTACTATAGTTGAACTAAGATATGAAAAATGTATATCTGTAGTCAAAAAGATAGTTTCCAGATCAGCATATTGAACCTTGTTGCTCTGGGCTATTTGAAGCTCATACTCAAAATCGGTTATAGCCCTGAGACCTCTTATTACAACATGAGCATCGATCTCCCTGGCAAAATCTACCAGAAGACCTCCAAAAGGCATAACTTCGACATTTTCTATATCTTTAGTCAGTTCTTTTAACATATTAACACGTTCAGAAACTGTAAACAATGGATTTTTCTGACTGTTGTTTAAAACTCCTATAACAACCTGATCAAAAATTCTGGCTGAACGTTTTATTATATCAAGATGTCCAAATGTAGGCGGATCGAAAGAGCCGGGATAAATAGCTTTGATCAATTCTTATCTCCTCTTTAGAAAAATGTGCTGATTATTTTTGTATTTCTTCTGTCTTGTGATCTCGAAATCACTGTTTTCAATAAATGAGAGATCACGTTTAAGATCAGCTTCTATGATAATAATAGTGTTCTTATCAGCGAGATCATTTTCAGAAATAAGCTTAAGAATTTCTCCCTCCATTTGCATCTTGTAGGGAGGATCCATAAATATAAAATCAAAACGGGTTCCTTTAGGAAAGCCTCTAAGAGCATCGAAAACATTCTGCTCAAGAACAGTGCTTTCTTCGGTGAGTTGTGAAGTGAAAATATTTTGTCTTATAATAGATGCAGCTTTTCTGTCTTTCTCAACAAAATAAGCATGCTTTGCTCCTCTTGAAAGGGCTTCTATACCTATTTGACCGCTTCCGGCAAAAAGGTCAAGAAAAATTGTCCCCGGAAGATCATAATTAAGAATATTAAAAAGCGTCTCCTTTATCCTGTCAGTTGTAGGTCTGGTACCTTCACCCTCGGGTGCGATCAGCTTTAGATGACCTCTTTTTCCGGCAATTATACGCATCTAGTTCTGCTCCTTAAGGACATCTTTATTATCTACAATATATGTAATAAGAGAAATAATTGTAAGAGCTGCGACAACGATCATAAGTATAAATGAGAATACCGAAACAGCATGATTTTCAATATTAAGAATAAGGAGAATTACAAGTGCCATTTGGGAAACTGTCTTTGATTTTCCCCACATATTAGCGGCAATAACTATATTATTTGTTGCTGCTATGAGACGAAATCCTGATATAATGAATTCTCTTGCAATAATGATTATTACGAATACACAAGGGAGCTGATCCAATGATAAAAGGCAGATCATGGCCGAAATAACAAGAAGCTTGTCGGCAAGAGGATCCATGAATTTTCCAAAATTGGTGACCAGATTGTATTTCCTTGCTATTTTTCCATCAAGCATATCTGTGAAACTCGCAGTCACAAAAATAAGATCTGCTATAAGTCTGAAAAGAAATGAATCAGGCTTGAAGAGAAGGAAAAATACGAAGAAAGGAATCATTACAACTCTCATTATTGTTAATTTGTTTGGCAGATTCATTTTACAATTTCTCCATAAAGATCATAATCTTTAAAATCAGTTACTTTTACATTTACAATTTTTCCACTCATGATATTAAGATCATTTGCTTTGAAAAAAATGTAACTGTCAACATCAGGTGCATCCATATAAGTGCGGCCTGCATATATATTTTTATCAGGCATGAAGCCTTCTACAAATACAGGGATGATCTTTCCTATTAATTCCTTATTATGTTCAAAAACAAGTGACTGCTGAACAGCCATTATAAGGTCACGTCTTTTTCCCGTTGTCTTTTCGTCAATCTGGTCGGGAAGATCATAAGCTTTGGTGCCTTTTTCCCTTGAATATGTAAAGACTCCAAGACGATCAAATTTGATATCTTTTACAAATTCTATCATCTCTTCATGCATCTCATTTGTCTCTCCGGGAAAACCGGCTATAAGCGTTGTTCTTATGGCAATGTCCGGTATATTTGATCTCAAGAGACGGATCTTCTCTATTATTCCTTCCTTATCGATATGACGATTCATGCTCTTTAAAATCATGGAATTACAGTGCTGAATAGGCATATCAATATAATGAACAATCTTTTTGTTAACTGCCATTTCATGAATGAGATCCATATCTATAGATTCCGGATAACAATACAAAAGTCTTATCCATTTGATCCCATCAATTTCGGAAAGACGTCTGAGAAGCTCAGGCAAAGCCTTTCTCCCGTAAAGGTCTGTACCATAAAGGGTTGTTTCCTGAGCAACAAGGTTTAACTCTGTTATGCCTGATGCTGCAAGTTCTTCTGCCTCATTAACAAGGCTTTCCATTGGAATGCTTCTGTAATGACCTCTTAAATAAGGAATTATGCAATAAGTGCAATATTTGTCGCAGCCATCGGCAATCTTAAGATAATCATAAGGTTCGCCTGTGCCACTTATCCTTCCGCTTTCCTCGGGAATGAAATTCTGATCTTTTAGGAGATCCTCCTTCTTTGCATTTGTGGATGAAAGTATTGCAGATACTATCTCATCATATGAACTTGTTCCCACTATTGCATCGACTTCAGGAAGATTTTTCCTTATGTCATCACGGTAACGTTCACTCATGCAGCCGCATACGACCAGGCCTTTAAGATGGCCTTCTGTCTTATATTTTCCGGCATCGATAATAGCATTTATGCTTTCTTCAAGAGCAGACTCGATAAAACAGCATGTATTAATAACTATAACATCTGCATCTCTTGGATCATCGGTAAGTAAAAGACCGCTTTTTTTGATGAGATAAAGCATATGCTCAGAATCTGACAGATTTTTGTCACAACCGAGCGATGTGAATTGAACCTTCATTAATCTTCCTTATTGGCTTCTGAAACTTCTTCAGTATTCTTTAAAAGAGCATCTCCTTTAGCCTTTACTTCGGCAGCTTCTTCATCTGTAAGAATGCGAAGTTTTCCTGCATACATTTCATCTACAGCAATCGAAAGAGGCTTTTCATTATTCTGCGTTTCAACAAGAGCAGGAGAACCATCTATTAACTGTCTCGCTCTCTTTGCAGTTGCGCATACTACCGAATAACGGCTGTTTACTACGGGCTCATCGCCTTCCTCTACATTTTCATTAATAACTCCCATGAGTTCAACATAACTGGGATGTATCATTTTTATTCTCCTTTCGAAAATACCTGAAGTTCCTTTTGAATTTTATGGATAAAACCATTAAGTCTGACAGATCTTTTTTTCTCACTTTGGATTATATTATGTACATTTATGACTGCTTCATCCAAAACGTCATTCACTATAATATAATCATATTGTTCCATGAGGAGAGATTCACGGGATGCAATAGCAAGCCTCTCGCTCACTACCATGCTGTCTTCCGTACCCCTGCCTTCGAGTCTTCTTTTAAGAGTGGCTCCGTCTGGCGGAGTGACAAAGAGAAGAAGTGACTGGGGAAAAATCTTCCTGATCTGAAGTGCTCCCTGAACTTCTATCTCAAGGATCACGTCCTTGCCTTCATTCACAAGTTCTTCGACATAGTTTTTAGGAGTTCCATAATAATTATGGTTAAAAGAAGCATACTCAAGAAGCTCATGATTTCTTATCATATCTTCAAATTCTTCTCTTGTACGGAAAAAATATTCTCTTCCATCCTCCTCACCGGGCCTTTTTTCACGGGTGGTGGCACTTACAGAAAGATAATAAGCCCCCGGATAGTCATTAATGAGATGTTTCATAATAGTGCCCTTTCCGGCACCTGAGAATCCCGAGAGTACTATTACCATTCCTTTCTGGTCAATCATTGCCAGCCTCCTCTTTTATCTTTAAGGCATTAACAGATCTTTGAGCTATAGCTTCAGGACTAAGAGCCGAGAGTACAATCCTTCCGTCATCCATAACTATTATTCCTCTTGTCCTTCTGCCTGATGTAGCATCAAGAGCTTTGTCATTTTCCTTATATTTCTGTACCAGTCTTTTCTGCGGAGCTGAATCCGGCATAAGAACTGCTGTGATCTTTCCAGACTCGACAAGATTTCCGAATCCTATATTAATTAAAGCCATTTTTACTCCAGATTCTGTACCTGTTCACGGATCTTCTCTATAAGAGTCTTTAATTCAATTCCAATATCTGAAGAAAGAACATCAGATGATTTGGAAAGAATCGTATTGCTTTCTCTATTAAGCTCCTGAGTAATAAAATCAAGTCTCCTGCCAGTCTCTCCGCCATTTTCAAGAGTTTTTCTGAATTCAGATATATGACTCTCTAGTCTTGTCATTTCTTCATCTATGCAAATCCTGTCAGAGTAGATTATAACTTCTTCGGCGATCCTGTTCTCATCTATATTGGCATCATCAAGAAGCAAAGAGACCTTGTTTCTTAATCTCTCGCTATATTCTTTTACTATTTGCGGAGCTCTTTCTCTCAATTCTCTGTCGAGCTCTTCTACCTCTGTGATCTTAGAAAGAAGGTCATTCTTTAGTCTCTCGCCTTCGCTTTCTCTTGCAGATATAAGCTTGTCAAGTGCTTCATTAAAGGCCTTTTTAATAAAAGGAAATTCCTTTTCCAGATCAAAATCTGAGTGATCATTTGTAAGGACTCCAGGCATGGCAAGAAGCTTTGATGCTGTAATATCATTCTGAATTCCAAATTTATCAGAAATTCTTTTCGCAATTAAAAGCATTGCCTCTGACTGTGTCTCATCAAGAAGACCTGTATCCGGAGAAGGTGAGATATTTTTTATTGTAATACTTATATCTATCTTTCCCCGGCTGATTTTTTCCTTAAGAAGACTTCTAAGTTCTCCTTCTATGGCTCCGAGATAAGATGGCATCTTGAAAGTAAAATCTGTAAATCTGTGATTTACACTCTTTATTTCTATCGTATACTTCCAGTCTGTTGATTCAGCCACGCCTCTGCCGAATCCGGTCATTGAATAAACCAAGTCACACCTTCTTTATGAGGTCTAAAATATTAGAGTTACTGTCAAAACTGATTTCGCACGAAAAAAGTGCAAAATATGACATTTAGTATTATTATAATGTTTACGATATTTTACGTCAAATCGTTTTCTCGGAAAGGATAATCATGGCTTTTAACGGAATAACAATACATGCACTAAAGGATGAGCTTAAAGATATGCTCGTTAATACTCATATATCAAAAATCAGTGAACCTGAGTATTGCGAATTACTTGTCACGGTAAAGCTCGATCGTGGTACAAAAAGACTCCTGATCTCAGCCAATGCCTCACTCCCCATCATATATCTGACTGATACCAACAAACAGGGACCTCTTAAGGCTCCTAATTTCTGCATGTTACTTAGAAAGCACATACAGGGCGGTCTTATTAAGGAAATTGAGCAGATGGGTCTTGACCGGGTCATCCGCTTTACGATTGAAAAAAGAAACGAACTTGGTGATATAGAGGAAAAATATCTTTATGTCGAGATCATGAATAAATATTCGAATATTATATTTACTGATAAGAACGATATCATTATTGACAGCATCAAGCATGTTCCTTCTTCTTTAAGTTCAGTAAGAGAAGTCCTCCCTGGGAAAAAATATTTTATTCCCGCTCAGGAAGATGAGATTGATCCTGTTTTTTCTGATAAGAAAACTTTTTACCGGAAAGTATTCCAAAAAAGCACATCTTTATGCAATGCTCTCGTATCTTCATTCCAGGGTTTTTCCCCTGTTACAGCTAACGAGCTCTGCTTCAGGGCAGGCCTTGACAGTAATCAGGCTATAGCTTCATTAGATGACGAGATGAAGGAAAAGCTTTATTTTGAATTTCAGGCTCTTAAAAAAGCACTCGAGGAAAGAGATTATCATCCTTCAGTCTATTTTTCCGGAAATAGTGATAAGCCTTATGAATTCTCGGTTTTTGAGCTTAAGTCAATGAAAGGCATGAAGATAGAAAAATATGAGACAATATCCGAAATGCTGGAGAGTTTTTATCGTTACAGGGATATCTATGCTTCCATGCACCAGCGTTCAACTGATCTTAGGAAGATAATCACCAATCTTTTGTCTCGTAACAAGAGAAAATATGATCTTCAAATCAAGCAGCTTAAGGATACTGACAAGGCAGGAAAATATAGAAAAAAAGGCGAACTATTGCGTGCTTATCAATATATGCTTAAGGATGGCGATGAAAAAGTAGAGGTAAATGATTACGAAAACGGAAAAAATGTGACTATTACTATTGATCCGACGCTCACAATAATGGAAAATGCCAACCGCTTTTTCGATAAATATAATAAGCTGAAAAGAACCCGCGAGGAGCTTTCTCTGCAGATAAAGAAAACAGAGGAAACTCTATATCAGCTTGAATCAATACGAAATGCCATTGATATTTCAGAAAGCTCCGATGACCTGGACCTCATCCGTCAGGAAATGGAAGAAGATGGTTTTATTAGAAATAAACAGCACAAGGCCAAGAAAACAGCAAGAGAGAAACCTCTTGAATTCGAAACCATTGATGGTTTCAAAATCCTTGTCGGAAAAAATAATTACCAAAATGACCATATTACATTTCATATGTCATCGCCTGATGACTGGTGGTTCCATGCCAAGGGAATACCTGGAAGCCATGTTCTTCTCAAAACTGAAGGCCGTGAAGTTCCAGACAGAGATTTCGAAATTGCCTCTTCTATAGCCGGTTACTACTCTTCCGGCCGTGATCAGAACAAGATAGAAATCGATTATCTCAGGAAAAAAGATGTAAAAAAGCCAAACGGCGCAAAACCCGGATATGTTATCTACTATACCAATTATTCAATAGTAGTAAAACCTGAAATCAGGGACGCCGAAAGGCTGAAAGATTAAAATCACAGATTCGTGAAATATTTTTCATCACCGGATTCTGCCAATTTTTTTAAGAGTTCATCTTGAGGAAGTGACAGATCCGGGTCTTTTTCCAATATAAGGTCTGCATCTTCTCTGGCTTCAAAAAGGATTTTAGAATCTTGATAAATATCTATTGCATCAAAGCCAAAGTCTCCTGACTGCCTTATACCATGGAAATCTCCCGGGCCACGCTGTCTTAGATCCTCTTCTGCTATAAAAAAACCATCAGTTGAATTTTTTAATGTCAAAAGCCTGTCCATGGCTTGTTTATTTTTGGGGTCACCTGTATTGACTAATATGCAATAGCTCTGAAATGAACTTCTTCCCACGCGGCCTCTTAATTGATGAAGGGCTGACAGCCCGAATTTCTGAGCATCCTCGATCATCATAACAGTAGCATTTGCCACATTTACTCCGACTTCTACAACAGTTGTAGATATCAATATGGAAGTTTTTCCGGAAGCAAAATCATCGAGAACTTTCTGCTTTTCATCGTTTTTTAATCTTCCATGAAGAACTCCGGTCGTAATATCCGGCGGAAGCACCTCTTTTAATTTCATTTCGTAATCTATAACATTTTCTCCATCAGCATTATCAGAAGCCTCTATAAGAGGACATATGATATAGGCCTGATGATGGCATAAAACCTCATGAACGATCATCTGCCAGGCTTTCATCCTCAGATCTGTCCCTATAACGGCAGTCTTTATTTTCTGTCTTCCTGACGGAATCGTTTTTATCTTTGTTATGTTCATCCCATCATAGAGGATAAGGGCCAGGCTCCTGGGAATAGGTGTCGCTGTAAGCAGAATGGAAAAGGGTCTATCTCCTTTTGCAGAAAAATCCTTTCTTTGTTTTACTCCGAACCTATGCTGCTCATCAGTTATTACAAGAGCCAGCTTGTTGTATGTGACGCCTTCCTGTATCAAGGCATGAGTTCCTATAAGAAAGTCTATTTCCTTTTCTTCGAGCTCGTTTAAGATTCTCTTCCTTTCCTTGCCCTTTATGCTACCGGTTAATAGTTCCGCCTTATAGGGAAGATCAAATTCTTCAATATAGGACTTGAAAGTCTCATAATGCTGTTTGGCAAGAACTTCGGTTGGAGCCATGATCGCTGACTGATAACCATTTTCTGCCGTTCTCACCATGGCAAGAAAGGCAATAACTGTCTTACCGCATCCGACATCGCCCTGGATAAGGCGTTCTGTCACAGTATCTGAAGTAAAATCTCCATAAATATCATAAAGAGCTTCTTTTTGACCTTCGGTAAGAGAAAATGGAAGCTTTTCTATAACATGATCAGAAATTTCATGCTTAGTCAGATCAAAAGTATTCTTAATAGATGCTGCTTTAGCATCTTCAAGCTTCATTTCAAGGAAAAATTTTATTATTTCATTATAGGCAATTCGGTCATGCGCATCTCTTACTTCATCCATTGAATGAGGCTGATGAAGTTTTCTTATGGCCTCATCCAGGCTTAAAAGATTCCTTTTTTTCAAAAGATATTCGGGCAGATTTTCCATGGATCCGTCCAGAAAAGAAAGTGCATGATCAACAATTTTTATAACATTTTTATTAGAAATACCGCTTGTTAGCCTGTAGACCGGTTCAGGTTTTTTCCTTATATTTTCATATTCATCCGGTGAAAAAATATAAGGCTGCTCAAGTCTAAGCTTAAAACCATGCACATTGCAGCGGCCGTAAAATACATAGGGAAGTCCTCTTTTCAGTAAATTTCTTACGTATGGCATTCTATACCATACGACCTCTATGGTGCCATCAATAGTTTCAACATGAGCTGTGGTTATATTGAAATTTTTATATCTTTTAAGGGATGGTGAGGAAATGATAGTGCCAAGAATTGCCACTGTCTCTCCGGATTCAAGGGAATTAAGGTCTGAAAGAGGAGGATAAATTTTGTAATCACGAGGAAAAAAGAGGAGCATAGACCTTACGGAATATACTCCCATCTTGTTTAATAACTTTTCAGTTTTATCTCCCACTCCCTTTATTGAGGTAATGGGTGCGTCAAGCTTATTCATATCACTCAACACTAACTATAAAATAGTAAACCGGCTGGCCGCCGTTTTCAAGTTCAACCTCGATACCCTTGAAACGAGATGCTACCATGTCCTTGACTTCACCGGCTTCTTCTTCCGTGACATCAGCTCCGTAGTAGATAGTGATAAGACTTGATTCTTCATCGACCATATTATGAAGCATATCAAGGAATACTTCATCACGGCTGGCACCGACAGAAAGGATTCCCTTGTCGCCGATTCCCATGAAATCACCGGCTTTGATCTCTTTTTCATCAATAGTCGTATTTCTTACAGCATAGGTGATCTGACCGGTCTTAACATTTGCTATCTCAGCTTTCATTATCTCTTCATTTTCTTCAGCACTCTTGTCAGGAAGGAAATTTATAAGAGCTGTGATTCCTTGCGGAATAGTCGTTGTAGGTATTACTACGACTTTCTTGTCTTCACAGAGATGCACTGTTTGATTGGCTGCAAGAATAATATTCTTATTGTTAGGAAGAACAAATACAGTCTTTGCATTTACCTTTTCAATTGCTGAAAGGATATCATCTGTACTGGGGTTCATCGTCTGTCCGCCTGTAATATTCCGGTCAACTCCCATCTCAGAGAAGATCCTTGAAATTCCTTCTCCTGCCGAAACAGAAACAAAGCCAAACTCCTTTATTTCTTCATTAGCCGCTTCATTATTTTTAATTTCTTTTTCCTCTTCAGGCTTTACGAAACCATCTTTATCAGAAATATTGGAAAAAGAAATCTCATGAACGCTGCCAAGAGCTCCGGCCTTTGTGATTATATCACCGGGAATATCAGTATCCATATCAAGTTCAAGATATGTTTTCTTGTTGGAAATTTTGTTAACAAGTCCGCCTGTTTGAAGGAAAGAAGCAAAATCTTCCACTCTTTCATAAGAAGTATTCTTATCAGGTACAAGTACAAATGAAAGCTTGTATTCATAGGTCTTCTTGGCATTTGATACACTGTCCTCTTCACCGAAAGAAAGATCTACGTCCTCTCCGCTTAGATATGCATATGCGCCCTTCATTACACACATAAGGCCTGATCCGCCGGAATCAACAACGCCTGCTTCTTTCAATACAGGAAGCATATCAGGGGTCTTTTGAAGTACTTTATCTCCTTCTTCTATCACTTGAGAAAGGAATTCAAGGATATCATCTGTCTCATCCATGAGTTCAGCAGCCTTGTCAGACATGCCTCGTGCTACTGTAAGAATGGTTCCTTCCTTTGGCTTCATAACAGCCTTATATGCCGTTTCCGTAGCTTTTGCGAAAGAAGCGGCTATAATAGGGACATTGAGCTCTGTCTCAGTCTTAACCACCTTGGAGAAACCTCTTAAGAGCTGTGAAAGAATGACACCCGAGTTACCTCTGGCTCCTCTTAAAGATCCAGATGACATAGCCTTTGAAACTGTCTTCATATTCCTGTCTTCAAGTTTAAGAACCGCTTCTGCAGCAGACATAACTGTCATTGTCATGTTTGTTCCGGTATCACCATCTGGAACAGGAAATACATTAAGTTCGTTTATCTTATCTTCTTCTGCCTGCAGATATTTGGCTCCGGCAAGGAATGCCTTGGCAAGCTGATCGTGATTGATCGTTTGAAGCTTCATTATTCCTCCTTAGTCGATGACACGTACACCTTCTACATAAATATTGATAGTAGATACATTAAGTCCGGTATATTCACCGACTTTATATTTAACAGTTTCTATAAGATTATCGCAAACGGTAAGTATATTCACACCAAAAGCGACAATCACATGAAAATCAAGTGTAATATTATTATCGTCATCAATATTCACACTTATCCCGTGGCTGAGATAATCTTTCTTCAAAAGCTTTACAAGACCATCCTTCATATTAACGGCAGCCATGCCCACAATTCCGAAACATTCAACAGCAACGGAACCTGCATAAGTGGCAATGACATCTTCATCAATTATGATCTTGCCAAGTCTGGTTTCCATCTCTCCCTGCATATTGACCTCCGTCTATAATTTAAAAGATTACAGAATAATTATAAATCATTAATATAAAAAAACAAATAAAAAGAAAGTTAATGCAAAGAATTAAGAAAAAAGGCCTCACATGGAAACCATGTGAGACCTCATGTTCAGAAATAATAATTTCGAAAAGCCTGTTGGAAAGCGATCACGCACGCTCTACTTTGCCGGAGCGAAGGCATGATGTGCAAACATGAAGTTTCTTAGGTGCTCCGTTTACCAAGCATCTAACAGACTTAACGTTTGATTTCCAGATTCTATTGGCTCTTCTGTGAGAATGGCTCACCTTAATTCCAAAATGAGCTCCCTTTCCGCATACATCGCATTTTGCCATCGTGCTACACCTCCTAAAACCGATCTGGCCGGTTGAATTTTCTCGTCACAACAATGATATCTTACCAAAGCATAAACCAAAAATCAATATATTTTTACAATTTTAAAGTTTATAAAAAATATTAATTTAAAATAAAGATTGGAGTTGTAAATTTTACAACTCCAATGGGGGTGCGGACATTTTTTTAGACTGCGACACCTATCCTCCTTCTGTATTCTAGAGGACTGATTCCTCCGAGTGTTGTTTTGATTCGATCCTTGCAATACCAATGCATATAGGCATCGACCTCTTTTATGAACTCCGTAAGGGTATATTCATCCCAGTTACGCCCGTAAAACATCTCTGTTTTAAGATGGCCGAAAAAACCTTCGCATGCCGAGTTGTCAGGAGAGCATCCTTTCTTCGACATTGATCTGGTAAGGCCAGCGGATTCCATGATTTCAATCCATTCAGGCCACCGATAATGACATCCACGATCGGAATGCACTATAGGCTTTTCGTTTGGGCTTAAGGTTGATATAGCGTCCCTTAGCATAGTGTTGACCAACTCCGCATTAGGAGATGTTCCAATAGTCCATTTGACTGGCATTCCGTCAAGACAGTCGATGATTGGGGACAAGTATACCTTGCCTGCTTTTATCGAGAACTCTGTTATATCGGTAAGCCACTTTTGATTGGGCTTTTCCGCATGAAAATCTCTGTCAATAAGATTTTCTACGGCAGGTGTTATTTCACCCTTATAGGAGTTGTATTTCCTACGTTTTCGCTGTTTGACGAAGAGGCCTTCCTCTTTCATAATGCGACGAACTACTTTTTCAGAAACAACAGTGCCTTCATTTTTAAGCAGCATATGTATGCGCCTATATCCATATGCCTTGCAGTTCGCATGAAATAGTTCTGCAATGTGAATTCTCAAGTCGCTGTACTTATCTTCTGTATATAGAATAGCTTCTTGATAATAATAACTGCTTTTGGAAAGTGACAGCTTATTCAACAGCTTCGGCAGTGAGTATTTATTCTTCAGGGCGTCGATTATCACTGCCTTCTCCCGATTCTTGAGAGATGTCAGATCGACGCCGGGGTCTTTTTTTAGGACATTTATGGTTTCCTTTAGGATATCTATTTCCATCTGCATGTCGAGCATCTGGGCTTTAATAGCATCCAAATCCTCGACAGATGATATATCTGAAGGAATATGTGGTGTATCGGCCTTGGTTTTTTTCATAGATGGGATAAATCCTTTCTTTTGATAATCCCTTAGCCATTTATAAATAAGCGATGGGGAATATCCAATATCTTCTGCTACCGATTTTACAGATTCCCCTCCAATTGTGCAACGCTCAATGGTGTTTCTTTTTAGCTCCAAAGGTGCCTGTTTCCAATGCTTCTGTATGGGTGTGTCATAGTATTCAGGATACTTGTCTTGCCAATGATATAGCATAGGATTAGATGGATATCCCAACAATTCGATCACCTTATTGGGGGATCCAGTTGTTTTAAGCAAAAGTAAAGCGGTTTTAATTTGATCTATTGTGTACCTCATACCTTATTCGGTGCAATACAGTCCAACTTTTTGTCCGCACCCCCAATCTTAAAAGAAGGTTAGTTTATTTTTCTGAAAGAGACTGAATCAAAATTAGCCCAGTCATCACCATTAGCATCTGTATAAATTCCAATTTCACAAGTGTGATTTGTAACCTTAATATTCTGCAATGTAAATCTATTCCAATTTACATCACAAACGCCAATTTTTTTAGTAACCTCTCTTCCACCATAATTCTTTGCATAAAGCTGAAGAGTTTTCTGCTTTCCAGAAGATTTTGCTTCTACGCTAAACTGATATGTCCCATTTGGAAGATTTGTAAATGTCTTATAAATAGAAGCTTTGTATCTGTTCTTATTCCAGAATGAACACTTATACTCGCCTTCATAAGCATAGCCATACTCGCTCTTTACAGTTGAAGTATCTCCATTCTCAATCCATATCTTCCAATCAGAATTAACAGAATTCATAGGAATTTCAAAGCCTTCATTATAAATCTTGTTTTCTGATGGTTTGTTTAAAACACACATCGAAGGCAATGCATTTCCTTTGAAATCAAACAGAGTCATATTTTCCCATGTATTGCTAGGTGTTACTGTATCATGCTTATACTTTACACCTGCGCTAGTAGCATAAGTACCACCTTTAACAGGAACGAACTCCGGTTCCCAATAGAAGAATCCCAGTCCTTTATTATTTGGTACATTATATATAATAGACTTAAGATCATTCATAAACTGAATTTGACCATCTACTGTAGGAGGATAGCCGCCTACTTTCTCATCTCCTGCTATAAATACATTTCCTGAGCCTTCATAATCCTGTGTAGTCCATGCATATGCCGTCTCAACAATACACACTTCTTTGTTATAATGCTCAACCAAATAATTAAGGTTATACTGCAGGCCCTCCATAGTTCCATGCCACATCGGATAATATGAAAGACCTATAACGTCGAAATCCAGATTAGGATTTGCTTTCAACAACGAATCGAAATACCATTTATAAAGCTGATTCTTTCCACCCTGATCCAGATGAATAACTATCTTTGCATGTCTATCTGCAGAAGCTCTGACTCCCTTTGATGCAAATCCGAGTAATTCTCCCAGATTATTGAAACTCTGGCCATCCCCTACTTTTCCATCCTTATGTAGAATACCCGAAGAAATCTCGTTTCCAATCTGCACCATAGAAGGATATACTCCCTCTTTAGCAAATGCGTTCAAAGTGTCTCTAGTATATTTATAAATAGTCGTCTTAAGTGAATTAAATGACATCTTTGACCAAGCTTTTGGTTTAATCTGATTTGCTGGATCTGCCCAGAAATCACTATAATGAAAATCAAGCAAGATATTCATACCCAGAGCTTTTGCTCTCTTTGCAAGTCTCAAGGTTGTAGCAAAATCATTATTGCCTCCGCCATAAGGATTTCCATTCTCATCATATGGATCAACCCACAATTTCAAACGAACATAGTTAGCTCCATTATCTCTTAAAATCTTAAGAGCATCATCTTTTCTTCCATTAGAATAATAATTTGCTCCAAGCTTTTCCAACATATCTAGTGTAGAAACATCCACACCTCGAACAAAATTATTCTCATTCTTCGATGTTGCCTTTACAACACTAGGTGGAAGCAATCCGATTACCAACAGAAACATCAAAACAAATGACGTAAAACCCTTTATATACCTTTTCATATAATTATCCTTTCACACCACCTGCGATCAGACCAGTTTGAATATATTTCTGCAATAACATAAAAATAATCAAAATAGGCAGGGATGATAAAACCGCTGCAGTTGAGAACAATGTCCAATGCGCAGCAAACTGATTAGTAATAAAGGTCTGCAATCCTAATGCCAATGTTGCCTTCTCAGGCGTTTGAAGGAATATAGATGTAATTACATATTCACTATAAGTTGCAATAAATGAAAATAGGAATATAACAACAATCTGAGGCATAGCCAAAGGCAGGATAATTCTATAGAAAATCTGGAAATCTCCTGCTCCATCTATAGCAGCAGCTTCATCTAATTCTCTAGGAATACTATCTATATAGCTCTTTAACAACCATATATTAAAAGCACTTCCTCCTGCCAGAACCAGAATCAAAGCCAGACTATTATCTACGAGCTCAAATTTATATAGCAATACATAATAACCTGCTACAGCCATACTATTCGGAAAAACCTGTAGAACCAGTAACGTCATAAGTCCATATTTTCTACCCGTAAAACGCATTCTAGAAAAAGCATATGCACTCAACGTCGTAAGTGTTAGCTGAATAATCGCTACTATAAAACACAGTTTCAAAGAATTTATAACCCAGATTACAAAGTCCGTTTCGCTAAACAACTCTTTATAGTGTTCAAAGCTTATTTTCTTCGGAAACAACGAAGATAGAAAGAAACTATCTCCTACCGAAAAAGAAGACATCAGAATCCATACTGCCGGGAATAATACTAAAACTATGACAAACCATATAAATATACGGCTAAACCACAATGTCCTGAGATCTGAACCATTTAACTTCTTCTTTGATGTCATATCAATCTACCTCCTTAAATGCTCCAGAAAAATGCATCCATACTAATGTAAGCGTTCCTACGATCAGGAAACACAGCACACTGAATGTAGCCGAAAGTTCATATCGGTTTGACATAGTCGTCATCTTGTATGTTGTACTAGCAAGTATATCTGTATACCCAGCAAACTGATTATCCGGACGGGCAGGACCACCTTGTGTAATCATATAGATATTTCCAAAGTTATTAAAGTTTGCTGCAAATGATGAAATAATAAGGGGAATAGAAAGTCTCGTAACAAGAGGCAAAGTAATCGATGCAAAGCTCTGAAGTTTTGAGGCTCCATCTATAGCAGCAGCTTCATAGTATTCCTTTGAAATAGCCTGAAGCCCACCCAGACAGACATTTAGCATATACGGAAAGCCCAACCAAATATTAACAATAATTATCCCTATACGTGCGCATGTAGGGTCTGTAAGCCACGGAACTTTTGCTAAACCCAGCAGACTTAAGACAGTATTTATCCCACCATACTGTTCGTTCAGAAGACCTTGCCAGGCCAGAATTGCTATCGTAGCCGGCAAAGCCCACGGAACGATTAAAATTGCTCTATAAATCTTTGATTCTTTCATATTCGGATTGTTCAATACAATCGCCAGAATAAGCCCCGTAAAATAAGAACCAAAAGTACTAAGAATAGCAAATACGAGAGTCCACCCCAAAACAGGAAGAAAGACATCTTTAATGCTTCCACTGCACACATCCAGATAATTTCTCAATCCAACCATGGAGAAATCATCCAAATGATACATATTATAATTCGTAAACGAAATAAATATGGTATAAATAATCGGCACTATTGTCACTGCTATAATCGAAACTAAAGCCGGCAATAAATATGGAAAAGCCTTAATGTTATTCTTCCTCTTCATTGTTAGTCCCTACTTTCCTGAGTCCATAAGTTTAATAGCTTCTTTCAACTGAGAAACTATATTGTCTGCCGTCTCCTTTGGAGAAAGCTTTCCAGCCCACATTGATCTAATGTTGTTTGTATGAATATCCCAAAGCTGTCCCATTTCTGAAACTGTTGGCATTGGTTCTCCATTGTTAATCTGCTTGATAAAGCTTTCTGTAGTTTCATCACTCTTTACAGAATCAAGATCCTGTTTTGAAAGTTTAGCAGGAATACGTCCACCTACTTTATAAAGTTCTTCTGCACCTTCATTTGAAACATAATTGATAAAATCCCAAGCTGCTTTTGATTTAGCAGTTTTTTTGCTGACAAAGCTTACCTGTGTTCCAACTGGTGTAACAAATGGCTTGTTATTAAATGTAGGCATTTCCACAACTTTAAAGTTAAGACCGGCTGACTTAAATCCATCGATATCCCATGGACCGCCAATATAGAATGCTGTTTGTCCATTCTGGAAGTTACTTCTGGCAATATCTGCAGTCACATCCTGTGACACAAATCCATAATCCTTATACAGAGAGTTGATAAACTCATATGCCTTTACAGCTCCATCTGTATTTAATCCGATATCACTGACATCATATTTTCCATCTTTATACTTAAAGATGTAACCACCTTCAGCTCTTACAAATCCGAGATCATAATAGATACTCGTAGCATCAAACTGAACTCCACCATTGTCCTTTGCGACTTTAACCAAATCTTCCCATGAAGCAGGTACATCTTTAATCTTATCAGTATTTACAAACAAAGAATTTGTCTCAACTGAAATAGGTGCTGCATATCTTTTTCCGTTTACATAGCAAGCACTAATTGCAGCCTTTGAAAAATCCTCATCTTTGTACAAATCAGCAGGCGTCTCCATGGCGAGATTAGCATTGATATAATCAGCAAGCTGATCATTTGGAATACCAACTACTGCATCCGGGCCGTTCGGGCTCTTAATAGCCTGTGCAAACTTCTGTACAGAAGGTGACTGATGAATAACCTTTACTGTGTATCCATTCTTTTTTCCCCATTCATTTCCCATCTTCTGCAGAGCTTTTGTCTCGACTTCCATGTTAGTCCAGATAGTAAGCTTCTTTGCATTTGCAGATGAAGACCGCTTTGTACCACAGCCTGTCAGCAGAGTTGGCAACATTAATCCAGCAAAAACTGCACACATAAACCTCTTTTTCATAATTCTTCTCCTTTACATTTCGCTTAATTTATAAAGTGCTTTATTTGCATTCCCCTTTGAGTCAAATAACGCCTGATTTCCATGTGAATTTCCAGGTTCGACTTCGTCTTTCATATAAATCTGCCCAGCCTTTGTCGCCCAGGCACATTCTGGAATAGGAAGCCAGCCAGGTTCCCAGTAAATAATTCCTTTGCCTCTGGAATCATCAACCTCTCGAACAGCTTTAAATAGATCCTCGAGAAATCTACTTTGTCCTTCCTCTGTAGCAGGATAACCTGTCTCCTTCTCAAACTTCTCAGAATATACCATGGCATCACATCCCAGCGAATCGGTTGTATATCCAATAGACGTTTCTACGATCATGACGTCCTTATCAAATGTCTTGCTAATATCGTTCATATTCGCTTTTATTTTCTCAATACTACCATTCCAATACGGATAGAACGACATTCCTATGATATCATAATCGAGGTGGTACGGCTCAATGGCATTAAACCATCTTCTGTACATTTCATTGTCCGTACCGAAATCCAAATGGATAACAATCTTACTCTCAGGAGAGATTGCTCTAACTCCACTAATACCACTCTTTAAGAGACTAACCATTTCCTTTAGATTTTCATTTTTTCCGTCAGGCCATAAGAATCCGTTTGTAATCTCATTACCGACCTGGACATATTCAGGATTCAAATTCTCATCCTTCATAACATTCATAACTCGAAGCGTATATTCATATACTGCCTCCTCCAAATCTCTGCCCTTTAGAGATTTCCATGCTTTAGGTTTATACTGACGCCCCGGATCTGCCCAGAAATCACTGTAATGAATATCCAGCATAAACTGCATATCATTCTGCTTTACACGTCTGGCCAGTTCAATCGTAGTCGCAATATCATTCATGCCTCCGCCATAAGCATTACCATCTTCATCATAAGGATTCATCCACAGACGAAGACGAATCAGATTAGTACCACATTCTTTTAATATAGAAAAAATATCTCTCTCAGTATTATTAAGATAGTACCTAGCTCCACGTTCTTCTAACTCTTTGGTAAAAGACACATCCATTCCTTTAACCAAATCCATATCCCGTCCCCTCCCTTAAAATTTTAGCTTTATTTTGGTAAATCATTTACCTTGATTTGAATTTAGCATTTACTACAAAAAGTGTCAATATACCTTTTCATATTTCGTCAAAGTGCTAGAAAACCGAATGCTAAAACTGTGCAAAAATAAAAAGACGTAAACAGATATTTTTAATCCGTTTACGTCTAAAAAATACACTTCATTTTAACAACTTTTTCTAAAATGCGGTGTTCCGTTTATCAATATAGTCTTTGTAACTTTTCTCTTTCTAACCACCTGTTCTCTCAGTAGAGAAATAGCTGAATCACAGATAGTCGGGATGTCAATATGAAATGAAGTAAGTGGAGGCGAAACATATTTCGCAACACTGACATCATTTATGCTGAATATAGCTACATCTTCCGGAATTCTAATACCCTGCTCATTAAAAGCCTGTAATAATCCAACAGCAAGAGTATCGCTAGCTACAACAAAAGCTGTTGGTATATTTCCCTTTGATATAATCGATCTACCGATATTTAAGCCTTCTTCCACAGCTGTATGATTAGTAATATATATATCCTTCTCATTCAGCAGATTATAATAAAGCATACTCTGTCTAAATGACCACTCTCTAACATCCATAACATTTTCACCTGTATTAATATCTTTGTCGTACATTCCAACAAATCCTATGCTCTTATGTTTATGCTCGACAAAATAATCGACCATCTGAGTTACAAAAGAATCGAAATTCGGTCGAACAGCATCAAAGAGTTTTTCATCAGGAGAACTATTTATAAATACGCCATTCTTGCATTTTTTATACAAAGCATCGAGTTCCTTACGTGAGAACCATCCTATAGCAATAAAAGCAGTTAAATCATTTCTGACACTCTTTATACCCTGTTCTTTTGTAACAACATGAATATGAACATTCACTTTTTTAGCGTAGCTTAAAAGCTCAGTATATAGAATCTGATAGTAAATATCTTCAAGTTCCTCTTCCTGGGTTACCCAATACAGAAGCGCAACATTCTCAATCTTTGGATATACTATTTTCTTCTTATAGCCGAGTTCCTCTGCTGTTTTAAATATAGCTTTACGCTTCTCCTCACTGACAGAAATATTTTCATCATAATTCAGAACTCGAGAAACCGCAGCACTGGAAACACCGACTTTTTCAGCAATCTCTTTAATAGTAGCCATATCTTCCTCCATAATAGATTTTAACAAAATATTATAGTAATAGTTTTACTATGTCAAGTAAACTTTTTACTATGCTCGAAAGAAGCCGTATTTCTTCTCCAGCCCAACAGTCGCAGTGTCCGTATGTCCTGAAAACAGGTTCATTTCATCTGGAAAGGCTATAGAGATTGCATGCAATCCCCAATCAGAAAGTAAAAAGACTTACCGCCTTAATTCAGACGGTAAGCCTTTTACGGATATGAACGGCAATAATTCCCTTACTCTTCAACATCATCAGAGAATTCATTTCCACTATCTTTATCAGCTGCTGACCCTTTTTCTTTCTTTCCCGGTTTTATGATTGAAGAAACCTTTGAAACAACATTGGGAATGGCTTCCATTATTCTGTCCAGGGATTTATCTGAGGGAAGTCTTAATATGCGGACATCATCGCCCTGTATGACAAGAACAGCTTCCGGCGTCATTTTTCCTCCGAGGCCGCCGCCTCCATTTCCTTTTTTTTCATTCTGGACAGCTCCTGCTCCCACTCCAAATGATACATTGAGAAGAGGGATGATAGTTGTATCACCATAAGTCCTTGCATCTCCGAATACAGTCTTGCTGGTAAGGAAGTGCTCCATACCTTCAAAAAGTGATTCTACTATAGGTTTGAATTCTCCATTGTTCTCACTCATTTTTTACTGTCCTCCGTTTTCTTGCCTTTTTTCAAAAGTTTCTTTATATCTTTGTCATTAAAAACAGAAATCAATAATTTAATTACCCATATAGGGATTATACGACCATTTAGCTCTATTTGTCCATTTATATAATTTTTCTCACCCGTAAAGTCAGGAGAAAGAGAGACACGTTTTGAAAGGAGAAATGGAAACTGCATGAGTATGCCCGTTACAATTCCTACCTGAGCAGGATCTGTAAGACCATAAGAAATGTCTGTACCATCCATATTCAGATCCATTTTCATTAAGAGATCTTTGACCATGCGAAAAATCTTCTTTATGGAAGCACTTATCTCAGGAACTTTTTTTATAAAAGATAAAAATTTATTTTCTTTATTATCTTCTTTCTTATCATCAAGATCAGCTTCTTTATCAGAAGAGAAAAAATCAATAGTCTTTATAAAGACCGGTATGAACCAGAGAATATATATTTTTATAAGAAGAGAAGACTTATAGCTTATTTTTATTTTAATTGAGAAAAAAAAACTTCTTAATCCGCCTCGGACTTCGAAAGAAAAATCTTCATTGCTGTCAAACAAGGCCTTTCCTTTGATTCGCCATGGAGTAAAAATAAGAATGGCAAGGGTAAGAAGGAGAATCAATATAATAAGAATTATTATCAATAGTACTTTCACGATTGCTCCTTTTCCATCCTGTTTGTGAAAAAGCTTATAAGATCCGGACCAAATCCTTCGGAAATGCTTTCTTTTGTGAGCTTTACAATAAAGGGATCAATTTCTTCTCTATTAAGGACTGCAATAACATATCCATCTCGTTCATTGTAATGATTGGAAATGTATTCCCTTTTAGAAACCATTTCTATCTTAAATGTTTCTCTCTTAATAAGAATGAGAATCCTATAATCTGCATTAAATATATGGCTGTCTTTGAAAGAAATAAAGCCATTTTTCAGATCTATATCTTCTATTTCATCTGAAATGTAGATTGAAGAAAATGCTCTCATTCTATTCCTCTCACTCGTTAAAATAAGTATTCAAAATCTTCTTTGCAGCATTGCTGGCATGAAGATCAGTATCTTCCAGAAGAACTACTATACATACTTTCTTGTTTCCATCTGTGGCAAAGCCCGTGAACCATGAATGGGTATCCTTAGCCGCATTGAATTCAGCTGTTCCAGTCTTTCCAAAAACTTCATATTTCACGCCGGAAAAAGCAGATCTTGCTGTTCCGTTGGTAACAACGTATCTCATCATTTCCTGCAATTCAGAGGCTTCTTCAGTCGTCATCACATCATTAAGTACTTTGGAATTTGTTTCTTTTATGGTAACTCCATCCTTATTTTCGATGCGGTCTACAAGATAAGGCTTCATCATCTTTCCGCCATTTGCTACAGCATCTGCAGCAAGAAGCATCTGCATGGGTGTTACCTGCGTTTCTCCCTGGCCGAAAGCCGTGGCCATCTTTGCTGCTTTTGAATCATTATCTTTAAGAATAAATTTGCTCTTTGATATGGTCTGATCTATTTTTATATTCTTATTGATCAGAAAATCCTCAGCTGTATCTTTTAATATTCCGTCTGAAAGAGAGAGACCTATCTTTGAAAAAGATACATTACACGAATTCCCGAATGCCTGCTTTAAAGTCTGATGCCCATGCCTTCTGTTTCCTGCACAATGGACTGTATAATTCCCGACAGAATAGGATCCGTTGCAGTCAAAAGTATCATCCAGTTTTCCGCCATCTCTAAGATATGCAAGGGTGGTTATAATCTTAAAGGTAGATCCTGGCGGATAAAGTCCGCTTACTGCCCTGTTTAACAAAGGTCCATCAGCATCACCCGAAAGAGAATTCCAGTCATTGTTTATTTTATTTGGATCATAAGTCGGCTTTGAAACTTCCGCAAGAACGGCACCACTTTCAGCATCCATAACTATGGCTGCGCCCTTTTCCGTCGTAATTGCATCATAACAAGCCTTTTGAAGCTTAGGATCAAGAGTCGTATAGAGATTGTCGCCAACCTTTTTTTCACCATTAAGGTCCTTTGTAAGCGATTCACCCAGATCTGATGTAGAAGTAAGAAGTTCCTTATTATAGCTTAGTTCCAGACCGCCTTTTCCTCTGTCTGTGTGACCAACAACATGGGAATAAAGATTGCCCTCAGGATAATATCTTATGCTTGTATTATTTTCTGATTTGTTCTCTGCCAGCACGGTTCCATCGCTGGCCAGTATTTTTCCCCTCAAAACATCAACTTCCGGATCGATATTTCTCGGATTATATGCGCTCTTGTTATATCTATCACTTTTTATGGCTATAAAATATGCAAGATATACTGCAAGAGACATAAATAGGATCAGAAAAATATAGATAATCACAAGATATCTTTGAGATCTTTTTTTATTTTGATCAGTCATTTTCTTTTCTTTCCTTTCTCTTCATGCCCATTCCCTGAATGGCGGCAAACATGATGAACAAAGAAAAAATCGAGCTTCCTCCCGAACTTATGAAAGGTAGAGTGACTCCTGTCGAAGGAATGAATTTTATGACTCCTCCGATTGAAAGGAACATCTGGAAGCCGAACGAAAGTCCGAATCCGGCGGCAATCAGGCTCTGAAACCTGTCTTTTTTCTGAAGAGCCATGTTCATAATAAGGATGAAGCAGCTTATGTATATGAATATAAGAAGTATTGAAAAAAGTGCTCCGAATTCTTCCGTTATGGCTGCGAATATGAAGTCCTTTGTGACTACAGGTATCTTATTCGGCATGCCCTTTGTAAGTCCGGTTCCAAACCAGCCTCCGGATCCAATTGAAAAAAGCGATTGAGAGACTTGATATCCGGAAGTATCAAAATGCGCTAATGGGTCCTGCCAGGCCAGAATCCTGTTTTTAACATGAGTCATAAGAGTTCCTGCCAAAAAGACACCGAGAAACATTAGCCCGCCTCCGGTAAGGAGTATAAGGACTTTTCCTGTAAAAAGAAAAAGCAAGAGAAGAAAAATAACAAAAAGTATAGAAGCTCCGCCCAAATCTCTTGATAAGACAAGCAGGAATATATGAGCCATGGCAACGGCCGAAACAATAAGATAATCAATTATGCTCTCACAATGTATAAAAGCTGAAGCCAGAAAGAGAACAAAAAAGATCTTTACGAACTCATTCGGCTGTATGCTGACAGGGCCAAGATGAATACTTAACTTGGCTCCATTTTCTACGGATCCTGTGAGAAGAACCATGGAAAGACCGAGAAGACCCAAAATTGCATATAGCCAGATCATGTTTTTCCAGAAAGTAAAATTTCTTATAAAATAAGGTATTAAAGCCGTGACAAGAGTTACTGCAGCTGTGATCATAAGCTGCTTCTCCGCTTCGGCAGGCTTTAGTCGAGATATCATTATAAGACCTATGGACAAAAGCATGCATTGATGATTCAAAAGCTGTCTGTTAAATTTGTCATATAAAAGATTAAAAATTATATGAATGCCTATTATAAGACAGATCTCATAAATAAGAAGATAGACATATGTATCTTCTTTCGTATTTATATAAAGCACCAGATCTGATATGGTAACAAAAAGCAAAAGCCATATATTTTGAAGAAAATATAAGGCTTTGGAGAAAGCCTCTGATATATTCCTTTTAAGAGCCCAGAAACCATTCATGGTATAAAAGGCCATAAGAATAAAGAGAATATATCTTGATGTAGAAGTAAAAATCTTATCCATTAAAGCACTCCGCGATTAAAATGTCCTCTTGTGGTAGGACTTTGAAGAGCTGAGCCACAAAGAAATTCCTTTAGCACTTCTTCTGTTTCTCTTCCTGATTCTATAGTAAATGAAAGCAACTCGTATGAAAATCCCTGATTTCTGATCTCATTTTTGTAGGAATAAAGGTCAAGCGGCAGGGAATTATAAATAGTATTCATACATATATTGCAATCGGATCTTACTGGGAAAGTTTTGCCCTTTCTGTCCTTTAAATAATAGACTTCGGGCTTTTTATCACAGCCAGAAAGATTCTTCTTTGTGCAATTTGCCATTATCATAAGAGGTATACGGCCATAGGTCATGATTATTCCGTTTCGGTTGTCTCTGTGAGACAGCTCCTTACGATTCAGTTCAAAAGGTGCGATCAGAAATTCAGCTCTTTCTCTCAAAAAAGCCACCGCCTCATTATTAAAAGAATAAAGCCTATGACCTGCTATTATCTTTGACTTGGCAATGTTATGATCTTTTAAAAATCCAAGTGAATCAAATGATGAAGCAACAAAGTAATCGAAAAATTCTTTTCTTTCTTCAAATTTATTCTCTAGTAAAAAAGATGCTGCTTTTTCACGAAGAAGCGGAGGAAGATATAATCCTATACTTTCTACAAGGCTTTCATCTTTGATATTCTGAATTAAGGAAAAGTCTTTCATGAAGCTGTGGGACAATATAAGAATGAATGGCCTGTCAGCTTCTTTTAAAACAGTTTTAAGCTGATCAACTGTAAAAACCATTATCATGAGACCTTGTTCATCAGATGATTCACTATTTTTATAATCAAATAATTTATAGGCCTCCGAAGAAAGCTGGATAGTTGACGAGACTCTATCGTTTTTTGTAAGTACTGATATCAGCCTTTTTAAAGCCTTTCTTCTTAATTCATTGATCTTTGATACAGGTATGAAAATGTCATCATCCATATCTATTTCAACATGATCTATGAAAAAAGCATCGTAACCTGTTTTCTTCAAATTCTTCTCAATATCTTCAAATGAGAGAGGTCTGTTCTTCGCAATCTCGACTATGTCTTCACTTTCCTCTATTTCAATGTTACGACAAGAAAGCCTTATTTTAGCGGCCTCGCCCTTTTTAAAGACAGCCTTTATATTTATTTTTATCCTATCTTTTTTTATTTCAGGGGCTTTAATATCTCCCGTATGAAGAGAAGAGTCTTCCATAGACATTAGTTCCGGTCCGTTATTCTTATCCAGATAAAGATCCGTAAAGCCCCGGTTTCCAAGAGATTTTAATAAAGCCATGTCAGAAGGTGAGACTTTAAGTGTTTTGTTTTTAAGGAAACTATCTATATATTTCTTGTATATCCTTACTACTCCACCTGCATATTGAGGTGATTTCATACGTCCTTCGATCTTAAGAGAATAGACTCCGGCCTCGTAAAGCTCAGGGATCCTTTGCAGGAGGCACATATCTTTAGGACTTAAAAGATATTTTTCCTTATATTCCTGATTTTTTATTTCTGCACTGTATGAAAGTCTGCATGGCTGAGCACATCTTCCCCGATTTCCGCTCCTTCCACCCAGGATACTGCTCATAAGACAATTGCCGGAGTATGAGACGCATATAGCCCCATGGACGAAAGTCTCAAGTTCCATTCCGGTTTCGTCATGTATTTTTTTGATCTCCTTTAGTGACAACTCTCTTGAAAGTACGACTCTGTCGGCTCCAAGGTCTTTAAGATATGATACCCCAAAAGATGATGAAACAGACATCTGAGTGCTTATATGGACAGGTACTTCCGGCAGATATTTTTTTATAAAAGAAAGAAGACCGATATCCTGAACAAGGAATCCGTCTATGCCTGCATCGCTATAGAATTTTAAATATGAATATAATTTCTCAGAGAATTCACTGTTCTTAATTAAAGTGTTAACAGTGAGATAGGTTTTTCGACCGAAAAGATGGGCATAAGCTATTCCTTCCAGAGAATCCTCCCGGGAAAAATTCCTGGCATAAGCCCTCGCTCCAAACAGCTCGCCTCCGAAATAAACTGCATCAGCTCCGGCATCTATTACTGTTTTCAAAGTAGGAAGATCACCGGCCGGTGCAAGAAGTTCCAATCCTCTTTTACTCATGCTTTGCCTTTACTTAAACAGATAAAGATTATTTATTATCGTCATGCTCTTCTTTTGATTTGTTTTTTTCTTCAGAATAGGGTCCTGATCCCAGAAGCGCATCCTCTAAAGTTGCCTCCAGCTTGGCCTTTGCAAGTCTAAGTTCCTGCACTTGTTCTTTAAGATCTGATTTTTCTTTTTCGCTTTCTTCGGAAGAAACCTGCTCAGATACAAGTTCATGCTTAAGACTGTAAATATCCTTGTCTTTATGCTTTAGTTCTGCCTCAAGACTTACTATCCTGTCCCTGGCCTTGAAATAATCATCAGCAATATTAATCTCAAGCATAAGTGATTTAAAGTCGCTTGAAAGCATGGAAAAATTTTCTATTTTCCCTATCTCTTCCAATTTATGATTCAAATAAGCGGCAACCTTTTGAAGATATTCTTCTTCTTCGTATCCGCTCAACGTATACATTTTTCCGCCAATTATAACATTTGTAACCTTTTTTGCAGACATGAGTTCTCCTTTATTTGGCTTTTTATTATTATAGCCCTATAAGACAAAGGATTCCATTAATTTTCGGGATAAGGGATATTGAAGTGTAAATAAGCTTTCTGTGTTGCCACTCTTCCCTTAGGAGTGATATGGATAAGATCCGTTTTTACCAGATAGGGTTCATATACATCCTCAATAGTTCCTGTATCTTCTCCAAGCGAGGCAGCCAGTGTGTCAAGTCCCACGGGACCGCCGGCAAAATTATTAATTATGGTCAAAAGAAGATCTCTGTCTGTCTTGTCCAGTCCCATGGAATCTATCTCAAGCAGGGAAAGTGCCTTATCTACGACTTCTTTTGAAATCTTTCCATCAGACTTTACTTCAGCGAAATCTCTCACTCTCTTAAGAAGTCTATTTGCCAGTCTGGGAGTACCTCTGGATCTTCCTGCAAGCTCCATAGCCGCATCAAGCTCTATTTCCACATCAAGTTTCTTTGCAGATTGAAGAATGATATTTTTAAGCTCTTCATCCGTATAAAATTCCATATGGTAAAGGACTCCGAACCTGTCTCTAAGCGGCGATGATAAGAGTCCGGCACGAGTAGTTGCTCCAATCAGAGTAAATTTGGGAAGATTTATCCTCAAAGCTCTTGCAGTCTGACCCTTGCCAATGACTATATCTATGGCATAATCTTCCATTGCCGGATACAGAACTTCCTCTACCTGCTTATTAAGTCTGTGGATCTCATCGATAAAAAGCAGATCTCCTTCAGAAAGATTGCTAAGAATTGCAGCCATTTCCCCGGGCTTCTGAATTGCAGGTCCCGATGTTATCTTAATATGGACTCCCATCTCATTAGCTATTATTTCTGAAAGGGTTGTTTTTCCAAGTCCCGGAGGTCCATACAAAAGGACATGATCAAGAGGTTCCTTTCTTTCCTTGGCAGCATTCATGAAGATCGAGAGCATGGATTTGATCTTCTCCTGGCCTATGTAATCATCGAGTTTTCTAGGCCTCAAAGAATTTTCTACCTTCGCCTCTTCTTTATTTACTTCTGTTGAAATAATACGTTTTTCCAATTTATATCTCTTTCAAATCCTTTAAAGGTTCTGACCAAGATTCTTAAGTGCTATTTGAATAAGATCTTCAGTCGAAAGCTCATTTGCATTCTTGATCTGACTTATTATGCGCATTCCCTCGCTTGTAGAATAGCCAAGCGCATTTAAAGCAAGTATAGCATCGCTTCTGCTCTGGTTTGAAATCACATTTGAATCGTCATCAATCGTTTCAATGTCATCCGGAAGTCCGACCTTGTCCTTTAGTTCAAGTATTATTTTCTTCGCTGTCTTTAAACCAAGTCCCGGGACTTTGCCAAGAGTCTTTGAGTCATCACTTATTATGGCATAACGGATTTCATTTACATTATAGAGACCGAGGCAGGAAAGCGCCGTCTTCGGACCGACACCCGAAACCCCTATCAGAAGTTTGAATATGGAAAGATCCTCTTCGCTTAGGAAACCAAAAAGAGAAATCCCATCTTCCTTTATCTGCATATAAGTATATACTAATAATTCTTCGTCAGGACTTATCTCAGAAAGATCTCTTTTTGAGACAAAAAGATTAAAGCCCAGGCCATTATGATCAAGGACTATAGAGTCCGCATTTATCTTAACTACTCTGCCTTCGATAAAAGCAAGCATAATTATTCATTCCTTCTTAAATTTATTGAGTCGTTTAAGAACTTCTTTTGCAATGATACCTATAAGAGCTCCAGTCACGGCTCCTGCAGCAAAAAGAACCGGCCCGTAAATCATCATATTAAAGTTTGATATTACAAGAGAAGCTATAAAAAGCTGACCTATATTATGAAAAATTCCTCCTGCTATGCTGACAGTCATCAGACTAAATTTTTTCGTTCTTTTAAAGAAGAACATAATAAGGAGACTCAAGAGTCCTCCTGACAGACTGTAGATAATGGAAAACATGTTTCCGAACATAAAGCCTGAAAGCAGGATCCTCATTATATTAATTATAAGTGCCGGAAAAGGTCCCATCATGTAAAGCACAAGTATTATGCATAAATTCGGAAGTCCCAGTTTCATGCCAGGAACTCCGAAGGCAAATGGTACAAGTGATTCAACATAGGAAAGGATCAGAGCTATCCCAAGGAATGCTCCGTATTTTGCTGTTTTTCTGGAATTCATCTTTACTCCACCACAGAATCAACAGAATTGCCCTTTCCTGATATTACGGTCACTACCACCTTATTGGGGAGACAAACTATAGATTCCCCGACTTTATCGATAGATCCCATTTTTATACAGAGCTTATCCGGACAATCAGCAAAAGACATATAAGCCTTGTTATTTTTTATCTTTATTATATTTACGACATTTCCGTCTTTTTTGATCTTTATGCTGCGATCTCTATTCAGGGAATATTGTCCATAAGTCCTGTTATCAAGAGTTATATTAATTTTACTTCCTTTATTTTTAAGGGAAAAAGCTCTTACTACAAAGAAAGCAGCAATAATAATAACTATTACTATTAAGAAAATGAGATCATTTTTCCTGAAACGAGTCTCATTCATTTACCATTTCACCATAATAGTAGAAGTTTTCGGCTTTTTTAAGCTTAACCTTTACAATAGAGCCTATAAGTGAAGGATCTCCAGGGAAATGAACAACGCTGTTATTAGAAAGTCTGCCAGTAAGAAGAGTCTTGTCTTCACGATTTATCTCTTCTGGAAGAACCGTAAGTATCTGTCCTTCAAGCTTCTTTGTCTCTTCTTTTCCTATTTCCTGAACCCTTTTTAGTAATCTATTGAATCTTTCGGTTACAATTTCTTTTGGAACCTGGTCTTCCATTGCGGCAGCAGGAGTTCCTGTTCTCTTTGAATACTGGAATGTAAATGCGCTGTCAAAACGGACTTTTTCAACAATGTCCATTGTCTCTTCAAAGTCTTCTTCTGTTTCACCGGGGAAACCTACTATTATATCTGTAGTGAGACTGACATCAGGTATTTTCCTCCTGATTGAATCAACAAGAGCAAGATATTTGTCCTTGTCATAATGGCGATTCATAAGCTTAAGGATTCTTGAAGAACCTGACTGGAGAGGAAGATGGATATGGTGGCAGACATGTTCAGACTCCGCTATGGCATCAATAAGATCCTCCGAAAGATCCTTGGGATGGGATGTCATGAATCTTATTCTCTCAATGCCGGGGACTTTGTCGACTTCTCTTAATAAATCTGCAAAGCTAACAGGATTATCCAGGGTCTTTCCATAGGAATTTACATTCTGACCCAGAAGCATTATCTCTTTAACACCATCATTTGAAAGCTTCTCTATTTCATTAAGTATATCTTTGGGTTCACGGCTTCTCTCTCTTCCCCTTACATAGGGAACGATGCAGTAACTGCAGAAATTATTGCAGCCAAACATAATATTTATTCCAGACTTGAAAGAATATTTCCTGTCTGTGGGAAGATCTTCAACTATGGAATCAGCCTTATCCCAGATCTCTATTTCTCTTTTATCAGAACGAAGGTTCTTTACTACAAGCTCTGCCAGAATATGTATATTGTGAGTTCCAAAGATAATATCAACAAATGGATAACTTTTCTTTATCTTATCAACTATCTCGGCTTCCTGCATCATGCAGCCGCATATTCCGATCTTCATATCGGGATTTTTCTTCTTGTAACCATTTAAAATACCGAGTCTGCCATAAACATGATTATCGGCATTTTCCCTTACCGTGCATGTATTATAGATTACAAGATCTGCTTCTTCCGATTCAATATTTTTATAACCCATGGCCTCAAGAATGCCACGAAGCTTCTCAGAATCTCTGGCATTCATCTGGCAGCCGAAAGTAGTAACATGGCAGGTAAGCTCTCTTCCTTTTTCATCTGAAAGCTTTTTTATTAGTTTCCTTCCCTCTTCTATATATTCGAGCTGTTTATTTGTTTCTCTAAAATTTATGGTCTCTTGATTCATTACTGGTTATTGATCTGCTCCTTCAAGATTTATTATTCTTTTATCCGTCACTACAATGTCCATAGGAACATCATGATCTTCGGATGGAATATTGTAGATAAGATTTTCATCAAAGGCTACCCCGATCTTCTTTATATCGGAATAAACGGAAAGAAATTTGTCATAATATCCCTTTCCGTGACCTATCCTGTTCCCATTGATATCAAAAACTATACCAGGGACGACTGCAATAGCTTTTCCGCCCTTATACTCTTCTGTATTTCCAACTGGTTCAGTTATATTAAGGACTCCGGCTTCCATCTCGGACAGATCACTTATCCTGTAGAATCTTAAATTTCCATCTTTACAGGTTTTCGGGAAAAAACATCTATAATCCTTTAATGAATCAGCAAAGCATTGATTAATTATATCTGGTTCATCAAACATAGGCATATAAAGAAGAATATCTTTATCAATCAAATCTTCTTTTTCAAGCAACTCAGACAGTCTTACACATATTGCCTTGGATTTTAAGATCAATTCTTCAGGAGTGAATCTCTGTCTTATAGATGAATGAAGAATTCTTAAATTATTTTTTGACTCATTCATAGGCTATCCTCTTCTTTTCCTCGATATAATTTAACATAATTTTATGTAAATTTCATCCTTTATAATAAAAAAGGCTCCGGATCCACAAGTTAAACAGATCCGGAGTCAATATTATAAGATTATCAGTCAGGCATTTTCGGCATTTGGCTGTCTTACCTTACCAGGCTGTCTTAAGATAACCTTCTTAGGACACTTGGATGCGCATATGCCGCAGCCAGTACACTTATCCTGGTCGATTACTGCAACATTATCAATAACATGAACAGCATCATGAGGACAATTCTTTTCGCAAATATGGCAGGCGATACATCCTATATCACAAACCTTCATTACATCCTTGCCCTTGTCATTTGAGCTGCATGTTACTTCATAAGCGCTGTCATAAGGAATAAGTGAGATTATCTTCTGAGGGCAGGCGCTTACGCATTTACCACAAGCAACACATTTTTCCTTATCTGCTTTTGCTATTCCATCAACAATATGCATGGCATCAAATTCACAGACCTTTACACAGCTTCCTCTTCCGAGACAGCCGTAATTGCAGGCCTTGGGGCCGCCGCCGGGAAGGAGCTTTAATGCATGGCAGTCTTCCGATCCTGTATATTCATATCTGTCCTTTGCCTTATTGCAGTCACCTGCGCAATGAACATATGCTATCTTCTTTTCGGCTGCTTCTGCTTCTACTCCCATGATCTTGGAAATCTCGGCTGCAACCGGAGCTCCTCCAACAGGGCATTGGGAAACAGGAGCTTTGCCTGATGCAATAGCCTTGGCACAGTCGGCACAGCCGGCGAAACCGCAGCCACCGCAGTTATTTCCGGGAAGCGCTTCAAGTACAGCCTGTTCCTTTTCATCAACTTCAACATAAAATTTCTTTGCAGCGAATGTCAGGAAGAATCCGATCAGGCATCCGGTTGCACCGACAACTATGGTAGCAATTAATATTCCCATATCTTCTCTCCCTTATCTTATGATACCTGAGAATCCCATAAATGCTATGGCCATAAGACCGGCTGTAAATACCACACTGGCCGTTCCCTGGAAAGCATAAGGGATATCATTATCTACAATTTTTTCACGGATACCGGCCATTATAGTGATTGCAATGGCGAATCCGAGTGAAATGCCGAATCCGTAAATAACTCCGGTTCCAATATTATAATCATATTTTACAATATTAAGAGCTGTTCCAAGTACACAGCAATTTGTTGTAATAAGGGGAAGATATACACCGAGTGCCTTATAAAGTCCCTGCATATATTTCTTCAATACCATTTCAACGAATTGTACCAGAGCTGCGATTACAAGAATAAATACGATAGTATTAAGATAATCAAGTCCCATCGGTTTAAGAATGAATGTATATATACATCCTGTAACCAATGACGAAAGTGTTACTACAAAAATAACAGCTCCACCCATTCCCATTGCCGTCTCTGTTTTCTTTGATACTCCAAGGAAAGGACAAAGACCAAGGAACTGACTAAGAACAACATTATTGACTATAGCTGAACTTACAAGAAGTAAGATAAGAGTTTTCATCAATCATTACCTCCTTTTTCATCCTTTTCAACATGGGCTGTTGTGATTCTGCCGGTGCATGTTGCTCTTAATGAGCATGAAGTGCAGTCACCTGTGAATACAGCACCTTGAGCAGGTGCAAGAGGTTTGCCTTTCTTGGCCATCTTGTCTCTTACTACTTTCATAGTCGCAACAAGTGAGCCCAGGATAAAGAAGGCTCCAGGTGCAAGTACGAAAATAGAAATAGGTGTATATCCTGCTTTATGAGTGGCTGCATCAGCAAGCGGAAGTACCTGGAAACCAAGTGCCTGTCCTGCTCCGAGAAATTCACGTACAAGACCTATGGTAGAAATCGACATTGTAAACCCGAGTCCCATTCCAAGTCCGTCGAAGAGAGACGGAATAACAGGATTCTTAGATGCATAAGCTTCTGCACGTCCAAGAATTATACAGTTAACTACGATAAGAGGAATATAGATTCCAAGTGATTTATAAAGAGAAGGGAAATAGCCCTCCATAAGAAACTGTACCGCAGTAACCAGTGACGCAACGATAACGATATAAGCCGGCATTCTGACAGAGTCGGGAATTACTTTTCTTAAAGCCGAAATAATAGTATTTGAAAGAGCAAGCACGACTGTAGTTGAAAGTCCCATTCCAATACCATTTATCATGGATGTCGTAACTGCCAATGTAGGGCACATTCCAAGCATAAGAACTACAGTAGGATTTTCTTTTATAAGTCCGTTATAAAGTCTTTCTATAGGCTTTGGCATTTCTTTACTCATTTAGCCTCACCTCCGTTAATAGAATTAAAATAAGCGAATCCGGCATTAACTCCATTTGTCATAGCCGTACTTGTGATTGTGGCGCCTGAGATAGCCTCTATCTTACCATCGCCGCCGCCAGACTTTGATACTTCATATGTCTTGTCAGCTTTGATGCCCTCGAATTCATTCATGAATTTATCTTCAGTAGCCTTCATTCCAAGTCCGGGTGTATCGGAAATATCTGTAATTGAATAACCATTCATAGTTCCGTCATTCTTTACACCCATGTAGAATGTAACACTTCCGCCATAGTCATTATTATTTGTTACGGCAATTACATATCCGAGAGCCTTGCCATTTGAATCAGAGGCCACAACGCAGTCATTGATCGTGACTCCCTTGTAGCCCGCCTTAGAAACTACGGCATTTGCTTTCTTCTCATTAAAGTCCTTATATTCATCGAATTTCTTTGCATTGGAAAAAACATTCTTGTAGGCTTCATTTATTGTATTCTGGTTAGCCTTGGCTATAGGAGCCAATGTAACTTCATGCACTGCACCAAGTGCCAGTCCTGAAATGACTGTGATAAGAGTAAGAGTCAGTGCGTCTTTTACGGATTTATTCATCTTACGCATCCTCCTTCTTAGCCTTGACTTCCTTTACGATACCAAATGCTCTGGGAACTGTGTACTTCTCGATAAGAGGTACAAGTACATTAGAGAAGATAATCGCATAAGAAACACCCTCTGCCGATGCTCCGAAGATCCTGAAAAGACCTGTGAGTACACCGAGGATAATTCCATATATAACCTGTCCCTGAGGGGTGATAGGTGATGTTACATAATCTGTGGCCATGAAGAAGGCTCCGAGTATAAGTCCGCCTCCAAAGATCTCTTCACAAAGATATGTAATATCAAAGCCGTGTCCGCCGAAAAGAAGGACAAAAATCGCAAATGTAATAATATATGTTCCTGGGATTCTTAATGTTATAACTCCTGTAAGAAGAAGGAAAATAGCTCCTATAAGAAGTGCTATTACACTTGTCTCACCAATAGTACCGGCTTCAGTACCAAGAAACATGCTTATGGGATCTACCGCCTTGCCGCTTTTTACAAGTGCAAGCGGTGTCGCTCCTGTAACTCCATCATAAGTGAAGCTGGTCATCTGCTGCGTAAATGAAAGCAGAAGGAAGCATCTTGCGCCCAAAGCGGGATTCATGAAATTCTGTCCCAGTCCGCCGAAAAGCATCTTTACTACTATGATAGCAAAGAAACCTCCTATAACAGGAATGAACCATGAAACTGTATGAGGAAGGTTAAGTCCGAGAAGAAGTCCCGTTACAAGTGCGGAAAGATCTCCGACAGTTGTCTTCTTATGAAGTAATTTCTCATAGCAATATTCGGATAAAACGCTGGAAACAATGCTTAATACAAGTATCCAGAGTGCCCTGGGGCCGAAATTGAAAATACCGAAAATACTGGCCGGAAGCAGTGAGATAACTACAAAAAGCATTATTGTTCTGGTATCAGTCTTCTCTCTCACATGAGGAGATGATGTAACTTTTAAAAGATCGCTCAATTTTATGCCTCCTCTTTACTTCTTTTTTCTCTTGTCCTGAAGGATCTGTTTCTTCATTGTCTTTATATCCTGAGCAAGTGGTCTTCTTGCAGGGCAAACAAAACTGCAGCTTCCACATTCAATACATTCGAGCCCATACCATTGTTCGAAAAGATCCTTATGGCCATGCTCGCTGTATTTTGAAAGACGGCTTGGAACAAGTCTCTCAGGGCATGCACTTACACATCTGCCGCAGGAAATGCAGGCCGTCATTTCATATTTGGATGCCTCATCTTCTGTGAAAGCAAGAAGAGATGATGTGGTCTTTGTAGTAGGAACATCAATATCAAACATGGCAAATCCCATCATGGGACCGCCTGATATATATTTCTCAGCAGGCTTCTTCACTCCGTCAGCCGCTTGAAGAAGATCCTTCATGCTGGTTCCAATATGGATAGCGAAATTTCTTGGCTCAACAACATCGTCGCCAGAAACCGTAAATACACGATCGATGACAGGTTTTCCAAGAACGCATGCATCATAAATGGCACATATTGTAGCAACATTATCAACAATACATCCAGCATCTGCAGGAAGCATCTTAGAATTGATATCACGTCCTGTTACTGCATGGATAATCTGACGCTCACCGCCTTGAGGATATTTTGTGAGAAGTTCTGTTACACTTAATTTAGGATCATCTCCTATAAGAGAATTGATTTTCTCGACGCAGTCATGCTTATTATTCTCTACTGCGAAAATGCCCTTTGCATTTGGGAAGATAGAAAGGATGATCTTCATTCCGTTTACAAGCTTGTCTGTATGTTCGAGCATAGTTCTATAATCACTTGTAAGATAGGGCTCACATTCTGCACAGTTAGCAATAATATAGTCGATCTTAGAAGGATCTTTCGGAGAAAGCTTTACATGAGTCGGAAAACCGGCACCGCCCATTCCGACTACTCCGGCATTCTTGATCTTCTCGACCAGTTCAGACGGCTCCATCTTAAGGACATCCATAAGCTCTGTCTCTTTGAATTCAACCTCTTTGTCCTGACCATCGCTCTCGATAACAATAGAATCAACCATATCACCTACTGCGACACGCCTTTTTTCGATAGCCTTAACTGTACCTGATACAGATGAAAAAATCGGTGCAGAAACAAAACCACCGGCTTCAGCGATCATCTGTCCTCTCAAAACAGTATCACCGACATTAACGATAGGTTTGGCAGGAGCACCAATATGCTGGGAAACAGGGAAAACCAGATCTCCCACAGGCACAAATTCTTTTATTGGCTTATCTTTGGAGAGCTCTTTACCTTCTTCGGGATGAACTCCGCCACGAAATGTTTTTAAAGCCATGAACTGTATCCCTCCTTCAATTAGTTATTTAAGCAATTCATGCTTTTTAATTATAGCACTTTCGAATAAATTCACCCTTATTTGGCGCCAGATTCTTGTACAAATTTCAATACCTTAAATACATTTTAAATATCCGCATATTAATGTTATAATTTTAACAAGAATAATTATATATATTTCATCATTTTTACCAATTTATTAATCCGAAAAAAGAGGCTTAAATTTGAAAATAAAGAAATACAAAGAAAAAACCGCTCCTGGTCAAACTCTTTTACAAAGCAAGGACCTACTGTTTGATATAGAAACTACCGGTCTGTCAAAAGATAGAAATAAGATCATTCTAATAGGATGCGGTTTCATTGATGATGGCTTTCTAAATATCCTTCAATTCCTGGCTGAAAATGAAAGCGAGGAAGAAGAGATATTAAGAAATTTCTACAAAGCAACGGAAGAATTCGACCGCCTTATAACTTATAACGGAGACCGTTTTGACATACCTTTCATGAAGGCAAGAACTTCTGCCCTTTCTATAAATGCAGATAGTAACTCATTCTCGAGCTTTGATATCTATAAGAAAATAAAAAAATATAAAATTCTTTTAGGTCTTCCATCCATGAAGCAGAAGAACATAGAGACTTTTCTGGGAATAACGAGAAGTGATGAAATAGACGGTGCCAGATCCGTAAAGCTATATAAGGCATATGAGAAAAATAATGATGCGGATCTTGAGAATATAATCCTTCTACATAATCATGATGATATCAAAGGTCTTCTGGATATTCTTCCAATTCTTGAATACAGAAGCCTCAATAGATTAAGCCTGTCTTCAATAAAGAAAAGCATCTCTATTGACCAGATTACATTTGAATGTGACAGCAATGCTGCCTTACCTGTAGAAATCAGTCTTGCCTCAAAGCATATGACTTTAAGATTAATGAAAAACAGGATCAAAGGAGTGATCCACTTTATAGACGGAGCCTTCCCCTACTTTCAGGAAGATATATCAAAATATCTCTATCATATTGAAGATTCGACAATAATTCCCAAAGTTCTTGTTCCAAAGACTGATCTCTATAAATACAGAGCCCCCTCAAAAGAGGAATGTTATATAAAGATAGAGCCTGAGAATGTGACAAACGAAATGATAAATCAATCAGTCATTAATCTAATAAATAATTACAGTGAACATAAAGTACACATAATGTGAACTCTTACAAAGAAAAACGCCTGAGTAATATATTATCCGTTTCCGGATATATAATACTCAGACGTTTTTTATTGGCCCTTTTGATAAAAAAATGAATTTTTCCTGGTAAAACCTATGTCCTTATAATCCATTACCTGCTCGGTGCTTCCAATGAAAAGAAGCCCTTTTTCCTTTAGAGCGTCAAAGAATTTTCTGTAAATTATTTCCTTGGCATCCTCGGTAAAATAAATAAGCACATTCCTGCAAACGATCAAGTCATAATCCCTTGGATAGGGATCTCTTAACAAGTCATGCAGTTTGAATTCTACACAGCGCTTGATCTCATCCGATATTTTATAGGATGAGCCAACTTGGGTAAAATATTTCTTCTTAAGATCTTCAGGTACATTTGCTATTGACTTCGCCGAATAGACTCCGGTCTTAGCTTGAGCAACAACCTGCTTATCAATGTCAGTTGCTGTAATGTGAATATCAGAAAGAGGCAAAAATCTGGATAAAGCCATAACCAAAGAGTAAGGCTCGTCGCCTGTCGAGCAGGCGGCGCTCCATATTTTAAGTCTCCTACCGAAAGTTTTAATCAAATAAGGGAAATACTCATCATTGAGCAGCTTCCATTGATCCGGGTTTCTGTAGAATTCCGATACATTTATAGTAAGGAAATTAATGAATTCATCAAAAACCTTAGGATCCTTCTTTAAGAGATCGACATATTCGTTATATGAACCGCATTTATTACGGCTAACGAGAGAATCGATTCTCCTTCTCATTTGTTTTTCTTTATAAGATGACAAATCTATCTTTATCATCTTAAAAACTTTATCTTTAAAGCCTTCGTAATCTTCCATTTGATAAACCTCTTTATTCTTGATCAAGAAGCAATCAAATCAGCGATTATTCCTCTGTATTCTCATCAGATGAGGTATTATCATCAGATTCAAGAGCCTTGATGCTTAAGCTGATCTTGTGCTCTTCGGGACGGATCTCAACAACCTTTGCTGATACTTCCTGTCCTACTGAAAGAACATCTGAAGGCTTATCTACATGATCACGTGAAATCTGTGATACATGAAGAAGTGCATCAATGCCCGGCTCAAGCTCTACGAATGCACCAAATTCTGTCATACGTGCAACTTTTCCTGTAACAACTGTTCCGATTGCATACTTCTCACCGGCACCATTCCAGGGATTTGTGTCATCGAACTTGCAACTTAAAGCTATCTTCTTGCCATTGATATTCTTGATGAATACCTTTACCTTATCATTTATCTTGAAGATCTTCTTGGGATTATCAACATGTCCCCATGACATTTCAGAAATATGAAGAAGACCATCAACTCCACCAAGATCAACGAATGCTCCGAAGTCTGTAACATTCTTAACAGTTCCTTCGATAACATCACCTACATGGATCTTATCGAAAAATTCCTTCTGAGCTGCTTCCTTCTCTGTAACAAGAAGCTGCTTTCTGTCACCAATGATTCTTCTCTTTCTGGGATTGAATTCTGTGATGACGAATTTGATCTCCTGTCCATTGTATTGGTTAAGATCCTTAACATATGTATCACTTATAAGGCTTGCAGGTACGAATACCTTAGCTTCGTCAACAGCAACGGAAAGTCCTCCATTAAGAACCTTTACAACTTTACCTGTAAGGACTTCATGGTTCTCATAAGCTTCCTTTAACTTTTCGTTACCCTTCTCCTGCTCAAGTCTTCTGTATGAAAGAAGTACCTGACCTTCAGCCTCATTGATCTTTGTAACGATAGCCTGCATCTGATCTCCGGGCTTTACTACTGTTGTAAGGTCGAGATTAGAATTATCTGAGTACTCATTTCTTGTAATGATTCCATCACACTTATAACCTATATTAAGTGCGATCTCCTCAGGTTTAACCTGGATTACAGTTCCCTCAACTATCTCTCCGTTGTGAATGGGTTTCATTGTTGCTTCAATCATCTGTTCAAAGCTCTCTTCTGGCATGTTCCTTGAACCTCCTCAATTATTTTGTCTGGGGTCGAAGCCCCTGCTGTTATTCCTACGCTGTCAATGGATTTTAGTAAGGAGAAATCAAGGTCACAAGCTTGCTGGATAAAATAAGTATCCGGGTTTTCCTCTTTGCAGATTTCATATAGTTTCTGCGAATTAGAACTATGCTTTCCGCCAATTACAATCATCACATCAACTTTTTTTGCAATGTCACGGGCTTCTTTCTGTCTTTCCTCAGTGGCATTACAGATCGTATTCAAACAAATTAGATGATAACCTTTTTTCTTTATTATTTCAACTATATCTTCAAATTTATTGTAATTAAAGGTTGTTTGAGAAACCACACAGACCTTATCCCCTTTTTTAAAGGGAAGTTCTTCTGCTTCTTCAGTTGTATGAACAGCAATATATTTTCCTGAAGGTATCCAGCCGATTATCCCCTGAACTTCAGGATGAGAATCATCTCCTGTGATTACAATATTATAGCCTTCGGAATCGTATTTCTTAACTGAATGCTGGATCTTCTGAACGAAGGGACATGTTGCATTAACTAAATTACAGCCTTTTTGTTCAAGCTCTTTTATTGTCTTCTCCGGAACTCCGTGCGATCTTATTATAACAGTCCTTTTATCATCTTCGAAATCTTCCCCGGGTTCCATGACGTCTACGCCTTTTTTCTTAAGCTCATCAACGACGATCTCATTATGGATAATGGGGCCATAGGTATAGATAGGAAAATCTTTCTTATCGATCTCGGATTCTACTGTTTCCAGAGCTCTTTTTACTCCGAAGCAAAAACCTGCCGAATCAGCTGTGATTATCTTCATTAATTAACCTCTTTTTTCTTTGGCAAGATCTGTGATAGTATTTACCACTTCATCAATAGTCATATTTGAAGAATCTATAAGTATCGCATCGTCGGCTTTTTTTAGAGGAGCATTTTCTCTTTCGCTGTCATTTTTGTCACGCTTTCTAATATCTTCAATTATCTTTGAAAGATTGGCGCTCTCGCCTTTTTCAATTAATTCCTTATATCTTCTTTCGCCTCTGATTTCAGGACTTGCCGTGAGGAAGATCTTTATTTCAGCATCAGGAAGGATAACTGTTCCTATGTCTCTTCCATCCATTATAACGGAGTTTTTCAAAGCAATGTCACGCTGAAGTGAAAGAAGATGCTCCCTTACCTTGGCATAGCGGCTGGTGGAACTTGCAGCCTGGCTCACTAAAGGTGTGCGTATCCTCTTATTAACATTTTCTCCGTTTAGAAAAATAACCTGTTCATTATCAATATACTTTATCCTGATGTCGGCTCTATTAACATTTGCCTCAACTTTTTCTTTGTCTAAAGGATCAATGCCCTGATCCAGCATAAAAAGTGCTATGCTTCTGTACATTGCACCAGTGTCCACATAGATGAAACCAAGTTTTGCTGCAGCTTTTCTGGCTATAGTGCTCTTTCCTGCTCCGGCAGGTCCATCAATTGCGATCTTCATTATTGATTCCTTTCTTTAGAGGCATTAATTCCTGCAAGATAGCCGCTGGAAAAAGCGAACTGGAGATTGAAACCTCCTGTAAATCCGTCTACGTCGATAATTTCTCCGGCGAAAAAAAGTCCTTTAACTATCTTCGATTCCATTGTCTTTGAATCTATGTTTTTTACACTAACTCCACCCTGTGTGATAACAGCCTGATTATATGATCCATACCCCTTAATGGTAAAGGAAAAATGCTTAAGTAAAAAGACAGTTCTTTTTCTTTGCTCTTTTGTAAAATCATGAGCTTTTATATTTGGATCAATGCCAAGCCGTCTTATGAATTCAGGTATCAGCTTTGCGGGGAGAAGAGATGAGAGTACATTTTTTATATCCTGATTATGCCTGCTTTCAAGTTCTCTTATGAGTCTCTTGTCAAGCGTTTCTTCATCCAGTGCAGGCTTTAGATCAATATAACCTGTAAGCGCGCCTTCATCAAGATATTTATTAAGTAAAGCACTTGCTGTAAGAACAAGAGGTCCCGAGATCCCGTCATGTGTAAAGACCATCTCGCCTCTTTCCCTGTAGGTTTTAGATTTATTATATTTTATACAGAGTTCAACATTTCTTAAAGAAAGGCCTTCCAGAGATGACACATCCTCTTTTAATATAAAGGGAACAAGTGATGGCCTGAGCTTCGTGATCGTGTGACCGCACTCCTTGGCAAACCTGAATCCATCACCGGTAGAACCGGTTAGAGGATAAGAAAGTCCTCCTGTCGCTATCACAAGTGAGTCACATTTTAGTTCCTTACCATCTTTTAGTCTCACTCCGTCTATTTTCAATTTATATTTCGTATCATCTAAAGGTGAAAAAAGTATATCGCTTACTTCACTATTAAGACGAATATCAACATCATTCTTCTTTAAGGCATTAGAAAAAGCCTTTGTTACGGAAGACGCATGGTCAGTTACGGGGAAAACTCTGTTCCCTCTTTCTACCTTGGTCTTCGTACCATTGGCTTCAAGAAAATCTATAAGATCCTGATTAGTAAATGATCTTAACATACTATATGTAAATCTCGGATTTGAAACATAATTAGATATGTAATCATCCATAGAACAGGCATTGGTGCAATTGCATCTGCCCTTTCCTGTTATATATATCTTCTTTCCGAGCTTTTCATTTTTTTCAAGAAGAATGACCGGACATGTAAGAGAGGCGCTGTATGAGGCCATGAGTCCGGCGGCTCCGCCTCCAATAACTATAACCCGGTGCATATACTATTCCTTATCTTCTATTTCGTCGTTTTCATAGACCTGATACTGTTTCCATATATCCTCAAGGAAACTCAAAGTCTTTGTTACATCATTTCTTTTCTTAAAGCTCACTGCTGTAAGAAGAGCATTTATTATGCTTAAGGGAGCTACAAGTGAATCCAGAAAAGA